>Ga0255347_1001138_pt1 | contig 45011 bp, 37 predicted proteins | sample wastewater_treat_2_FD_192479 | JGI IMG/M metagenome (GOLD analysis project Ga0255347, IMG submission 192479) | Wastewater microbial communities from Lulu Island WWTP, Vancouver, Canada - plant24 | ecosystem: Engineered > WWTP > Wastewater > Unclassified | place: Canada: Vancouver, British...
TTTCAGTGTCCACGATGCAGATTCACTGTCTGCAAATTGGGATTTTCTCAATAACAGTTACCTGCGCTTCATTTATTGCAGGGTGGGTGCATTTTTACTGTCTACTTTTTGGGGGACAATTTAGAGTTCCCAGCGGAAGTGATAGCAGTATGGCGATAATGATGATGTATGTCTCGCCGCCCAGGTATATTTTATTAACTTCATTTGAGTGATAACCCAGTATTTTCAGGAGAGAGATATTGTTCTTCGCCTTATCGGTCATAAATTTAAGCATCAGGAACAGCACCGTGACGAATATGATAGCTGCCGAGCCGAGCAGTGCTATTATTATGAGCATCAGTGACTCAAGCATACTGTCGGCAGCCTCTGTATACTCCACAGAGGTATAGGCAGCAAGGATATTGACAGAATCCTTGTCTATCTCATTTTCTGTCAGCAGGGTATTGTAATGGTCCCGCTCACCGTTTATCATAAGAGTGGCGTCATTTATATTTATGAATACACTGAGTCCCACCGAATAGGGCACTATCTCCCCCGCTTTCAGAGTATACTCATCTATTCCCGATGTGTCGGTGACAGTAAACACATCATTTTCATGTATCCCGCATTTCTCTGCAAATGAATCGGAAACGGAAACGGTATAAACATCATTATCAGCTCCCCGTTCCGCAGTATCGGCGGTGAAAAAACGGCTGTTCTCACTGATACCGAAAAGGGTTATATCAAGGTCGGAAATACTCCCCTTGTATTTAAGGTTATGTATCTCTGCCTTTTCAGCTCCCTCGGGGACCTGATCATTGCCCGTTACGTAGTACATATATTTATACTTCACAGTGCCGTCGATGTCGGACTGATATTTTTTTATGGAGCTGTATATGGAATAGCCGAGGATAAGCAGCACTGTTGATATGAACACACCGAATATCATTACCGCATTTCCCGTGAGTTCCTTGAAAAACTGCCTTGTGCGGTAGCGTGTAATATAAGACAGACCGCTGAGCTTTAGTTTTGTGCCGGGAGCCTTGTGCTTCGGCTTTATTATCTCATTAGGTGTTGAAGCTATCTTTCTTGTGAGCATGAATGTGCCTATGACAAACATTATCAGCGGCGGAACTATAACCGCAAAGAGTATGATATACAAGGGCATAGACACCTTGAAATCTGGCATTGAATACAGGTCCGTGCTGTCCTTTGTAAGCATTTTCGAGAAGATGAAATAGCCTGCTATAAGTGAGTCGATACCACCTGCCTCGGATATTATCAGCGGAAGCCCGAGATAGTGGAAGATCAGCTCTCTTTTTCTGTAGCCCAGGGCACTCAGAGTACCGATGTATTTACGCTCCCGCTCTATCCTGTTCTGAAGGAATACGCACATCACATAGGAAATGACTATCATCAGTATTACCGCAAAGATAAATGTGGCACGCTTGACGATGTAGCAGTCCTCCTTATAGGTATTTATACGTGGATTGGTATCTGAGTTGATAAATTCAGTGCAGATATTGTTTTCTGCACTTGAAAAGAATTCCTTTACGCTTTCGTAGGTCTCATTGTTTTTCAGAATGAAAAAATAATTTGCTATTATCTTTTCGGGAAATTCTTCCTTTATCTCACTGAATGCTTCTTCACTTACTATAGCCGTACTGAACGAGGCTGTATGTGAAGACATATCGTTTATACGCTTCAGCACATACACATAATCGGGAAGACAGCCTGTACCGCTGACCGTATATTTCTTTTCACCTGCTATTATACTGCTGCCGCAGGTATATCCATTCAGGTCCGCATAATGCTTTTCGAGGAATATCTCATTATCTCCTTCGGGAAGCCTTCCGTTTTCGACATACGGGGTATTGATGGTCTTTCTGCTTCCGAATACCCTGAGAGTCCCCACAGAGGCTTCCATATCGGTATAAAAGGCTTCTTCAACGAGAAACCTGTCACTGCTTTTCTCTATATAATCTTCGCTTAACGGATAGAGCACAGATGCACTGCCGTCGCAGAGGGAAGCATCATCGAAAAACTGCTCAACCGTCTGTATCATGCTGTCATCGCCTGCATTGCCCCCGAAAACTGTTCCGAGGCCGATGGCAAGTATAATAAATATGGCAAGATACATACCGAAATTATGTCTTATATCACGTTTATATCTTTTATAAAGCACTGTTTCTCATTCCTTTGATGGAGCGTTTATTCTTGTTTTTGCTGCTGCGGACGATCTTTCCGTCACTGAAAACCACGATATGATCTGCCATACACGTTATATCATTATTATGAGTTACCATTATAATAGTGGTGCCGAATTTCTCATTCAGCTCCTCAAGAAGCTCCAGAATGTCCTGGGAGGTCTTGGAATCCAGCGCACCAGTAGGCTCATCGCATAGAAGAATGGAAGGCTTCTTTACAAGAGCACGTCCGATAGCGCAGCGCTGCTGCTGACCGCCCGAAAGCTGGGAGGGAAACTTGTTTTTATGCTCCTCAAGACCGAGAAGCCTGATAAGCTCGTCTATATCCATATTATCCTTGCCAAGATACTGCGTAGTCTCGATGTTTTCCAGCACTGTCAGGTCAGGGATAAGGTTATAGAACTGGAAGATATACCCCAGATACTCCCTGCGGTAATCCGTAAGCTTAGCTGCTTTGAGCTTTGTAATATCCTTACCGTCAATAACTATACTGCCGCTATCGGCAACATCCATTGCACCGATCAGGTTAAGGAAAGTAGATTTTCCCGAGCCCGATGCACCGATTATCATGCAGATAGTCCCCTTCTCTATATCAAGAGACACATTGTTGATGACTTTTATCTTGTTATCGCCCTCGCCGTAGCTCTTATTAAGTTTCTTGATTTCAATGAACATAAGAATGCTCCTTTATTAGCTTTATCTAACATATAGTCCTGTAAAATGGCGGTCCATTTCTCCTACAAAGCCGCCGTTATATATAATATCATTTTGGATTATGTTTGTCAATACTAATATTTAATTTTTCTATTTAATTTAAGAAGAGTATTATTTTTCTGACCTTTTTCTCGCACTCTGTGAGTAAAAGTGTGATCTCTGCCGTGAACGCTGTGTATATAAATAAAGACCGTACAGCTGTAATTCCGATCAGCTGTACGGTCCCGCCGTTTGATTTGTTATTGTAGTGTGATGCTTATATATATGGTATTGAACCATTAGTCAACAGTATGTATCCCGAAAGGATATTACCGATTATCTTCGCTGTTTAATTGTAGGATAGGTGTTTTTGTGTAAGAATTTCTTTAAATGGTCTTATGCTGGAATAATAAATGCTTTTTCTATACTTGATAATTTAACTCAGGTTCTGTATGGGGGCGTTCAGGCAAACACTTTTTTGTATATATCTGTTCTGTTTTTTCTTGCTTCCTTAAATGATTCCAGGATCTTTTCTGTGCCTGTTCTGAATTCTTCTCTTCTGTTATATGCTTCGTTGACTGCGTTCTTTATTACGTCAGGGGTTATATTAATTTCATTTTTGTTCAGTGCCAGACCTGCGTTTCTCTTGCGTATCACTCTTGCAACATCAAACTGGTCAACTGCCTGGGGCACCAAAACAAGTGCAGCGCCGCTTGCAAGACCTTCCGACGTTGAATTGAAGCCTGCATGAGTAATGAAAACGTCAACATCCGGTAAAAGCTGTGTCTGAGGAACGTAGTTGTAAATGCTGAAGTTATCGGGGATATCCTTGAAGTTCTGCTCAATATCAACGAACTTGCCGACGGACATCACCACCTGATACTCTTCCGAATCCCTGAATGCTTCGATACAGTGATGATAGAACTCAATATCCTTTCCGAATATAGTTCCCAGTGATATGAACAGCAGCTTTTTGTTTTCGTCCTTCTTGAAGTCAAAGTTTTCGTCCGTTACTCGCTGTTCGATATGGGGTCCCATGAAGTAGGTCTTATCATCGGTATCTTCAGATCTGAGGTGGAAGTATTCCGAGGTGAGCACCAGTTTTGTAAAGTCGTTTGGTGTGAATATCAGACCCACGAAATCGTGAAGATTGATGTTGTAATACTGGCTTGTCCACAGCAGACCTATCAGTCTTGCATTATCGAACTGGTTTTCATCGGTCATGATGAAAGAGGTATGAAGTATCACGAATTTTGAAGGATCTCTCTTAAGTACCTTATTCATTTCCTCAATATCGAAGAAAGCGTCGAAAACATAGTAATCATAGTCTGTTTCGTCCTTTAACAGGGTCTCCATGACCATGTAGGTGGCTTTTCCGACAAGGAATGAGTTGATAGCGAATGGCGGAGCATACGGTGGGAGTTTTTTTGCGACCTCACTGACATCTGATGAATAAACTATTTTTTTAACGGGTATATCGTTCAATCTGTCTGCAAACTCATCTGTAACACAGCAGGTAACGTCATATCCTAATTCAGTCAGTTCTCTTACTACCTCAACGCTTCCTGTGAAGTGTCCGTGTAAAACGCCGTTTGCAACAAAAATCTTTTTGGGATTTGTCTTTTCTGATGCATTACTCATCCGATCTCCTCCCCTCTTTTTTGTTTTTTCGCAGAATTCCCAATGTTTTTATCATTGAGATCCGCTACAGTATCAGTGCGCGTGACCAGATCCATATAACAGTAACCTCCCAAAAAATAAATGATTATAAATTATGCTCAAAAACAGTCCGTGCATCTATAAGCACAAACCAAGTAATTGTAGCACGTATTCTGGTTTTCGTCAATAGAAAACAACGAAATATTCAGCATTTTCGCTATTTATGACCGAAAATTTCCCGACAAATGAACAATGATATGTTACAATATACATTTAATATGAGTTGTTATGTAAAACACTAAGAATATCGGCTTTAACCGAGCAGTATCACATTGATAAACAAAAAGAGCACTGCCTGTACAGCAATGCTCTTTTTAGCCTATAATTGCTTAAAAATTATAATCTGTCAGCAATATCCATTATCATCTGCTCGGTCTTTACCCAGCCCAGACAGGGATCGGTAATAGACTTTCCGTAAACGTGCTCGTCCACCTTCTGGTTTCCGTCCTCTATGTAGCTCTCTATCATGAAGCCCTTGACCAGCTTGCGGATCCTATCATCGTATCTGCGGCTGCTGAGGACCTCCTTGACTATACGGGGCTGTTCAAAGGGACGCTTGCCCGAATTACAGTGATTGGTATCTATTATGCAGGCAGGATTGCTGAAGCCCTTTGCCTCATAGAACTGGTCGAGGAGCTGAAGGTTCTCATAGTGATAATTCGGCATACTCTGGCTGTGGTGGTTCTCATATCCTCTGAGGATAGCATGAGCAAGAGGATTGCCCTCGGTAACTACCTCCCAGCCTCTGTAGAGGAAGGTATGTCCCGACTGTGCTGCTTCGATGGAATTCATCAGCACAGGAAGACTTCCGCTGACAGGGTTTTTCATACCTACCGGAACATTGAGTCCGCTGGCAGTAAGTCTGTGCTGCTGATTCTCAACGGAACGAGCTCCTACAGCAACATAGCCTAAAAGGTCATTGAGGTAACGGTGGTTCTCGGGATAGAGCATCTCATCTGCGCAGGTAAAGCCTGTCTCCTGTATTGCTCTCAGGTGCATTTTTCTGATAGCAACTATGCCCTTGTACATATCAGGCTTCTGGCTGGGATCGGGCTGATGGAGCATTCCCTTGTAGCCCTTTCCGGTCGTACGGGGCTTGTTCGTGTAGATACGGGGAACGATAAGGATCTTGTCATTCACCTTCTCCTGGACCTCTCTGAGACGGCAGATATAATCTATAACGCTGTCCTCATTATCTGCGGAACAGGGGCCTATGATGAGCATGAGCCTGTCATTGTCTCCCCTGATGATCTCAGCGATCTTTTCATTTCTCTCTGCAATTACCTTTCCAAGCTCCTCGGAAACGGGGTATTCACTCTTTACCTCGGCAGGTATGGGGAGCTTGCACTTGAAGTTCATATTCATAATTACATTATCCTTTCTGTCACAATTCAGAATTTCTAAATAATTATAGCACAAATACAAAAAAATAGCAATAGTCCGACCAAATAAATAATCACATCACCATTCTCCGGCTGCTATTGATATATACTTATTTTTGTGTTATACTTAGTATGAGATCAACACTGATAAACACGGAGGTTTCCTGTATGTACAGTACATTATCATTTGCCTTTATACTTGCGGGAATACTTATAATCCTTCTCGGAGCGCTGACTATAGCCATAATCATATGGTTCGGCTTCAAGCGTCCCGAATACAGAAGGACCCACTTCACGGGTCATACCATCGGCACTGTTGAACGTATGTCAAATATAACCAGCAATGATATTCGCGTCCCTCTGGTGAGCTATACCGTGAACGGTCAGACCTACAAGGTGGCAGGTCCCAGGTTTGCGGGAAGAACAGATGTCTTCGCCGAAGTTGCAGGCAGGCAACTTCTCAGCAGCTCCTCAAACATAACAACGGACGGTGAGCTTCCTTCGGTGGTAAAGACAAAGGGAGGCATATCATCGGCACAGAAAGCTGTGGAGGAAAGGTATCCCCCGGGCAGGAACGTCGATGTTTTCTATGATCCGAAGGCTCCGAAGCACGCCTTCGTTGAACGGGATGCTCCTCCATCAAAGACTATTTCAGTAATACTTGCCTGTATCGGCGGAGTACTTGCAGCTTTCGGCATAGCAATGTTCATTATCGGTATAATTGTTCTTGCAAATTGATCAATACACAGAAAATAAGCTCCCACTTTGCTTAGTGGGAGCTTTATTGTTTTAGCAGCTTTTAATTCTTGCCTCCGCCGTTGAACATACCGTCCAGAGCGTCTGCAAGATCCTGCATATCGTCCATATTAAAGCTTTCATCACCAAAGCCTAAGCCGGAGAAGTTTACCCCGACTCTCGGCTCAATGACCACGTCCTCCATGACAGGCTTGCTGAAATCGAATTCCTCATCGGTACCGTAGATAACATAGGACATCTCCACGGGCATATAGCCAGTATCAAAGTATATCTTGCTTCCGTCGGTAGTGATGTTGATATCCATTATCTCATCAAGCTTTGAACCCTTCAGCTTGCTCATTGCCTTGTTGAGCTCTTCAACAAGCTTCTTCAGTGAGATCCTTGAACCCTTCTGAACGTAGTAATCCTGAGCCTTCTGCTTGGAATGCTCCGATGTTCCGTCCGCAGCCATCTGAACTATGGTGACCTTTACCTTCTCGCCTGTGGAACCGTCAGAGATAGGAGCATCGCTGCCGTGAGTGGAGCCGAAGTCATCGGCAACTGCAAGATTAATGTCAATGCTTTCGTCATCAAGCATGAAATAGATGATATTATCCAGCTTTTTAAATCCATCAGCCTCTGCACTCAGCTCAGCACCGCCTGCCCACTCGGGATCAAAATCAAAGGTCAGGTTTCCCTCCTCGTCAGTTGTTCCGACTTCTTTGCCGTTGACAGTTATTGTTGCATAAGGAACAATGTGTTTGCCGCAGTGAACGTTAACTGAGACCTTTCCGGAAGGATCAAGCATTTTCGTCTCGATAAACGACTTTGCGACAGCCTGCTGTTCTTCCTGGCTGTATCCTAACACGTGGGCAGTTTTAATAACTGCAATTGCTGCTTTCTCAAAATCAGGGTTGCTTGTAAGCCTGAACATTGAATGGAAGAATACTTCGCCTATCTTGTCTTCTGACAGACCTTTCTGATTCATAAGGTACGCGGTATGTGAGATAATGGTTGGATTATTATGTTCATCACTCCATGATGCATCAAATTTGCTGTCGCCTAAAATTGCCGGAGCATGATACTTATTCGGATCAATGGCACTTCTTACATTAGTGTCATAACCCGCCCATTTTTTTGAGACCTCATTTACTGAGAATTCCCAGTCACCTGAAATCAATGAACCCATTACATCAGCGTATCCTTCGTCTACAGTTTTTGCGTATACATTGCTTTTCAGATGAGCAACGTTATCCATTACACCGTGAGTATATTCGTGTCCGAGAGTTCCCTTGCCTACAAGCGCCTGACCGCCTAATTCGCTGATCATAAAAAGATCTGTACCGCCTACATAACACGCATTATGATATTCCCGCCAACTTGGAATAAGTAGTTTAATGAAGTGATATAAATCTATAATTGTTTTATCTGTCTCCTCGTAAGTTTCATGAAAGAGAGTATCATTAACGCCTACAATAATATTCAGAGCCTTCCCCTGTCCATCAATTGATTTCCAGCCAAACTTATTATCATAATAATCATACGCATTCTGGATACTGCTCATGGAACCGACGGTATAATCAGGAAGCATCGGATCGGGCAGTTCAATTATCCCTGGCACGCCTAAAGGTTCTATAAGCTCGGTATAATCCAATTTAGGATAGACATAAAGCTTTACATTACCATTTTCCCCGCCCGGTACTTTTATGGCTGCAAGCGGTTCAAATCCTCCAAAAAGCACATTTGTAACCATAGCAGTACTGAAAGAAGCACTATCTGCATCTGTTACGGTGATATTGCGATTCGGATCGTAGAGATTATAACCAACAAGCTCTCTTTTTTCAAGTTCGACATGATAAACCGAGCCGTCTATCTCTACATCCATACCTTCAACAAGTGAGGAATAAAGCGGGTTTTCATCAATTATCTCGCCGCTGTTCGCATCGATCAGCAATTCAGCTGCCTTTTCATCTCCGATAGCCCTGATCGCATAGGCAAGGCTCTCTGAATACAGCTCGCTATCAGGGAGAATACAAAGCTCATTTTCAATGATCTTTGCTTCGCCGCCCAAATGCTTGCTGACGATCTCCTCAGCCTCTTCCTGATCTATAGAAGGATCTGTATCGATGTCGACGGGAGTATATCCGCCGCTGACGGAATCAACGATGCCGTCCTTATTAACAGAAACGATGAGCTCATTTCCGTATACAGGCACATCGTCATATACCTGCTGGAATTTGTAGTACGTACAGTCATCAATTGTATTTTCGCTGATATAGCTGAGCTCGTCATAGGCATCTTCTATGCCTATCTGCTCAGCATAGCTGTCGATGAACTCAAGTGCCTCATATTCCTCGGATATTTTCGTATCAAAGCTGCCGCTGAGTACCTGGAAGCCTCCGTTGTCATCAAAGCCGAGACTGAGCTGTGACATCTCGCTCTCCTCAGGACCGTCAACATATATATTTTCGGTCGTCTGCTCCTCAGTATCGGCGTCATAGTCGGTGAGGTCCATCAGCTCCTCAAGACTGTTGTCGTCCTTTTTGCTGCCCTTGCGCCTTCCGCTGCCTGAGTCATCGTCAGCGAAATGACGATAGAGGAAAAAGCCTCCTGTGCCTGAGCATACAAGTGCAGCCACAATAGCGATGATAAGAGGCTTTTTGATTCTCTTTTTCTGCTGCGGCTGAGCAGGCTGTGCACCTGCGTCAGATGGTGCATTCTGCACTGTCTGCTGAATCGGTGCAGCTGCGGGCTGCTGAGGCTGTCCGCTGCCCTGAGGCTGCTGTGCAGGAGAGCCCTGACTGTTATTGATTTTATTCTGATCCATAACGTCCTCTTTTCATATTTATTTGACCGACCGCCACTTAGTGAATCTTTTTTGTTATACACGCTGTATGCCTTATTTTCGCTGTTTTTCCAGTCATGTCAAGATTTAGTATATCATACTTCTGATATAAAGTCAATATATCCACATAATATTTATATATATAGTCCTCAACTTCTCTGTTTATATTCTGAAACAGCTTGGATCAGCCTTTTTCTTGACTTTTCAGGATCTATGTGTTACAATATTCTCGGAAATACTCCGAAGTATTTCACATATCTTATTTTAAGGAGAAGTTGTTTGAAAAATAATAACAGAACAGAGATAGCAGCGTAAACGGAGGTTTGCGAATTCTATCTCACACAAGCCTCCGTATGTCCCGTCAACATTTTCAGGAGGAAAAAAACAATGAATAAAAATGACTATATCATCCGTAAGGAAACAGAAAAAGACCACCGTGAAGTTGAAAACCTTGCAAGAGAGGCTTTCTGGAATCTCAGCATCCCCGGCTGTTTTGAGCATTACTTTATCCACATCATGAGAGAGCACAAGGACTTTGTTCCCGAGTTGGACTATGTCATCGAAACAGACGGAAAGATCGCAGGCTGTGTAATGTACTGCCGCGCGAAGCTCAGAGACGAGCAGGGCAATGAGAAGGACATCCTGACAATGGGTCCTCTCTGTGTGCTTCCCGAATATCAGCGCAAGGGACTGGGAAAGTCACTGCTGGAGCATACCTTTGCTATTGCCGCAGAAATGGGATATGATGTGGTTATCAATTTCGGCAATCCCGATAACTATGTGGCAAGAGGCTACAAGAGCTGCAAAAAGTACAATGTGTGCTTCGAGGGAGACTTCTTCCCTGCCGCACTTCTTGTGAAGGTGCTCAAGGAGGACGCTCTTGACGGCAGAAAGTGGTTCTACTATCCGAGCGACGTTGACGCCCCATGCGATGACGAGAAAGCAGTCGAGGAGTTCGACAAGCTGTTCCCGCCCAAGGAAAAGGGCTGGCAGCCAAGCCAGGAGGAGTTCTACATCCACAGTCATTCTTCCATAAACGGATAAACAAAAGCAAAGCACGAAGGCGTACCATGCGCTTTCGTGCTTCTTTTTATTTAGTATCAAGTTCGGTTTTTTCCAGCGTATCGGCAAGTATTGCTTTTCTCAGCTCCGTAAGCCATTCCGAAAAAGCAACTGTGTCAAAGGCATAGGTCTTGTTCAGCTCATACTCGTTTTCCGACCATGTATCTAAAGGCGACTCATTGTGCTGTATCAGTGCCTCCAGCTTGTCAAGAGCCTTGAATATCTTCGCCTCGATAGTCTGCTGAGCATTCATCTCTGCGTACAGTTCCTCAAGCTCGCTCCCCACTTCACCGGGCATAGACGAAACCCAGCGGTCAAGAAGGATGTCCTCGGTCTCACGGTCTGCATCGGTCTTGACAAAGGTGGGAATATCCCCCGTAAAGCACTCCCCAAGATCGTGGATAAGGCACATTCTCACAACCCTGTCCATATCCGCATCGGGGAACTCTTTTTTAAGCAGCATAGCCATCAGCGACACCCGCCAGCTGTGCTCCGCAACGCTCTCCCTGCGCCTGTTTGATGTGGTGCAGTGCCGCGGCGTGTCCTTCAGCTTCTCCGCAATATGAAGTATATCAAGAAATTCCGATGGTCTCATATCTCTGCCCTCCGTAAATATAATAAAATTCATTATACAGTAAAATCCGAGGAAAGTCAAGAGCTTTGAAGCTCACCCCTTGACAATACCGTAAATCTATGCTATAATTCACTCAGATATTAATGAAAGAGGTGTGAGGATGAAAAGATAATTCACTTTTGAACACATGAATAATTAATCCGACAGTGTGGTTTTACAGGCATACTGTCTTATCATGTTGCCAAAAGTGGATTATGTTCTCATAACCTCTTTTTTGTGCTATATATTTATCCGCGCACTTTTGCAGGCTCATTCTGTCGGTGCGCCCTGAGGTCATGGAATGTAACGGGAACTGTTTGGCAGCAAACGGTCCCCGTTTTTTTGTGGGACCGAAAGGAGGAATAAATATGTCACAGATACTTGTAAATGACCTTACATTCGGTTATGACGGCAGCTCCGACAACGTCTTTGAAAATGTCTCGTTCTCCATAGATACCGACTGGAAGCTTGGCTTTATCGGCAGGAACGGCAAGGGCAAGACCACCTTTCTAAGCGTTCTTATGGGCAGATACAGCTACAGCGGAACTATCACCGCTTCCGTGGGATTCAGTGCCTTCCCCTGTGCTGTCAGCAAAGAACAGGCACAGCGCCCTGCCTCGGAGTTTCTGCCGGAGCTCTACCCTTACTGTGAGGAATGGCGCATGATATGTGAGCTGTCACAGCTTGGCGAGACTGCTGAAATACTCTACCGCCCATTCAATACACTGAGCCACGGAGAGCGTACAAAGATACTGCTGGCGCTGCTGTTTTCCTGCGGAGAGCAGTTCAGACTCATTGACGAGCCCACAAACCACCTGGACGAAAGCTCCAGGGAAAAGGTCAAGGAGTACCTGACCGGCAAGAACGGTTTTATACTGGTATCCCACGACCGCGACCTGCTTGACGCCTGTACCGACCATGTACTGGTACTGAACCGCAAGTCCATAGACGTCCAGAACGGAAACTTTTCTGTCTGGTGGGAGAACAAACAGCGGCGTGACAGCTTCGCAGAGGCTGAGAACGAAAAGCACCGCAAGGAGATAAAAAAACTGCGACAGGCTGCACGTCAGACGGCGGAGTGGGCTGACAGGAACGAGCGAACAAAAATAGGCTTTGACCCTGTCAAGGAAAACGACCGCTGTATCAGTACCCGCTCCTATATCGGCGCCAAAACCAAGAAAATGCAGAGCCGCGTAAAGCAGATGGAAAAGCGTATAGACCGCAATATCGCCAGGCAGGAGGGGCTTCTCAGCGACATAGAGCGTGTGGCAGAGCTGAAGCTGACACCTCTCGTCCACCACAAAAAGACCATCGTCGATTTCCGCGACTTTACTGTGACCTACGGCAGCTCCGACAAGCCTGTTTTCTCTCCCCTGACCTTTAGTGTACAGCTGGGAGAGAGAGTTGCTCTCCACGGCACCAACGGCTGCGGAAAATCCACACTTATAAAAGCCGTACTCAGTCACTCGGGATATGCCCGTGAACCTGTTCATTTTACAGAGAAGGGCACCTGCGAGACTGCCTCGGGACTTATCATTTCCTATATCGACCAGGACACCTCCCGGCTCCGCGGAAGTGTTGCTTCCCTTTGCGAGGAGCGCGGACTGGAGCTGAGTATGCTCTGTACTATCCTGCGTCAGCTGGGCACAGAGAGGAGCCAGCTCACCAAGAACATGGAGGACTTCTCCGAGGGGCAGAAGAAAAAACCGCTCATCGCCGCCAGTCTTCTCACTCCTGCTCACCTGTATATCTGGGACGAGCCCCTTAACTACATCGACGTTTTTTCCCGTATGCAGATAGAGGAGCTGCTGAAAAGGTACTCCCCCCACCATGCTTTTTGTGGAACATGATACAAGATTTCGTGAAGAAATAGCCACAAAAACCATAAGCTTCGGCGACAAGTGAATATAACACAAAAGGGACGGCAAGTGTCGTCCCTTTAAATATGTATTATCTGTATTTGTAAACTGTAGCTGTCTGAAATCCATGCGCAGTGCCTGCGCTCCCATCGTGGGCTCGGGAAGCTTTTACGGTTGTTTTATCTGTACTTGTAAACTGTAGCTGCCTCAAAACCATGCGCAGAGCCTGCGCTCCCATCGTGGGCTCGGGAAGCTTTTACGGTTGTTTTATCTGTACTTGTAAACTGTAGTCGCCTCAAATCCATGCGCAGTGCCTGCGCTCCCGTCATGGGCTCGGGAAGCTTTTACGGTTGTTTTATCTGTACTTATATACGGTAGCTGCCTCAAATCCGTCAAGAAGCGTTGTCATTCTTCCGAATGCCATGCCTGTGCCCTTGGCTACGCAGTTTATGGAGTCCTTGGCAATATTGCAGCTTATTCCCAGTGTACGCTTTATGAGCTGGGTAAGTCCGCCCAGGAGAGCACCGCCGCCTGTGAGGAGAAGTCCGTTGTCATAGATGTCTCCCACAAGCTCGGGAGGAGCATCCTCAAGCACCTTGCGGATAGCCTCCATGATAGCAAATGTGTCGTCCTCGATAGCCTCAAAAAGCTCGGTCTCGCTGAGAAGCACCTGTGCGGGCAGTCCCTTCAGCAGGCTTCTTCCCTTTACCAGATATGTCATCTCCTCGCTTGGGTCATAGAGGTTACAGAGCTCTATCTTTACCTTTTCGGCTGTTCTCTCGCCTATGAGGAGCTTGTACTTGTTCTGCATATACTTGATGATGGAGCGGTCAATGGAATTTCCTGCCACCTTGACTGTATGGGAGGTAACTACACCGTTCATGGAAACGATAGCCACATCTGTGGTACCGCCGCCGATGTCAACTATCATGTGTCCCTTTGCCTTGGTGATGTTTACGCCTGCACCTATCATAGCGGCAATGGGCTCCTGTATGAGGTAGACCTGCCGTGAACCTGCGCTCTTTGCAGCGTCAACAACTGCGTGGCTCTCGATGTCAGTGATGAAAGAGGGAATGCAGATGACTATACGGGGCTTCATGAGCTGTCTGCCTGTTACCTTGAGTATGAACTCCCTTATCATGCTGTGGGTAAGGTCATCGTCGGAGATGACTCCCTCGCTGATAGGGCGCTTAACAGCGATATAATCGGGATTTCTGCCTATCATCTCATAGGCTTCCTTGCCGACTGCAAGCACGCGCTCTGTTCTTGTGTTGTAAGCGATGACCGAGGGCTCGCTGAGCACAACGCCCTTGTTGCCCATGGTCATTACGATATTTGATGTACCGAGGTCTATTCCTATATCAGTATTTGCCATTTTAACGTTCCTTTCTTACTGCTCAAAGGGAGAGGAGCTCTTCTGTTTAGCCGCTCCCGCAAGCATATGGCGCAGGCAGGTATACCGCCTTGTGCGCTTGTTGTTGTCTACCATTTTATTTATATTCTCCTCACTGCCGATGAGTATGAGGAGCTTTTTTGCTCTTGTTACCGCCGTGTACAGCAGATTTCTGTAGCACAGCTTGTCGAAGCCGCCCATAATGGGAAGTATTACCGCTTCAAATTCGCAGCCCTGGCTCTTGTGGACTGTCACCGCATAGGCAAGGTCCACCTGTGACAGCAGGTCAAAGGTATATGTAGCCTTCCGTCCGTCAAAGTCTATGACCGCAAGGGAGCTTCTGTTGTCGATGCTGATTATCCTTCCGATGTCGCCGTTGAAGATGCCTGCGCCCTGCTCACCGTCCTTGGACCAGGTTATATCGTAGTTGTTGCGGGTCTGCATGACCTTGTCGCCCTCACGGTAGGTATAGACATACCCTTTTTTCTCCTGCCTGTTTTTAGCAGGAGGATTGAGCTCCGCCTGCAGCAGCTTGTTAAGCTCAACAGTGCCCGTAACGCCCTTTCGAGAAGGAGTAAGCACCTGTATATCCTCTGTTGGGGAGTAGTTGTACGCCTTTGGCAGTCTTGTCTTTGCAAGGTCCACTATGAGCTTCAGCGCCTGCTGGTAGTCGGTGCGCTTGAAGAAGAAAAAATCGCTGTCCTTACGGGTAAGGTCGGGATATTCTCCTGCCACTATCCTGTGGGCGTTGGTGACTATGCAGCTCTGCTGAGCCTGACGGAATATCTCCTTCAGCTCTGTTACGGGTACTATGCCGCTGTCGATTATATCGCCCAGCAGATTTCCCGCACCAACAGAGGGGAGCTGGTCACTGTCCCCTACCATTATGAGCCTGCACCCCAGCCGCACTGCACGGAGGAGCTTCTCGAACAGCACTACGTCCACCATGGACATCTCGTCGATTATGAGGACGTCGCAGTCCAGAGGATTGTTCTCGTTATGGGCGAAAGTAAGCCTGTCTCCCGAATCGTAGACCACCTCAAGAAGCCGGTGTATAGTCTTGGCTTCGCAGCCTGCAAGGTCGGACATACGCTTCGCCGCGCGGCCCGTAGGAGCTGCCAGAAGAACCTTCATGCCCTTTTTCTCGAATATGGAGATAATAGCATTAAGGGTGGTGGTCTTACCGGTACCGGGACCGCCCGTCAGCACCATGAGTCCCCTTGAAACAGCGGTGGTTATCGCCTGCCGCTGGAGTTTTTCGTATTTGATGTTGTGCTCTTCCTCCTCGATATTTATGAGTAGATCGTAATTGAAGTCCTCGGGGGAAGAAAAATCCTTCAGAATGTGTATCCTGTCAGCAATGAAGCTCTCTGCATAGAAATAATCAGGCAGGTAGACGAATTCTATCTCCCCCTTTATGTACTCAAAAAGCTCATTGTCGTCAAGTGCGGCATTGTAAGCGCTGTAGAAATCGCTCTCGGAGACTCCAAGGGTATCCTGGGTCTTCTTTGCCAGCACCTCCAGCGGCAGACAGGTATGGCCTATTCCGCCGTTAGCGCGGAGAATGTACTGCACTCCCGCGATTATGCGCTTGCTGTCATTTCTGGCGATGTGCATATCATGAGCAATGGTGTCAGCCTTGCTGAAATCCAGCTCTATAGCGTCACCGCAGAGCAGATAGGGATTGAGCTTGAGCAGTGTCATGGCGTCGGAGCCGAATTTCCTGTAGGTATTCATGGCGAAGCGTGACTTCACCTCATACTGGGACAGAAATGCCATAAGGTTCCGAAGGCAGAAAAGCTTCTGCGCCTCAGCGGCTATCTCCTCGCACTTTTTCGGAGATATTCCCTTTATCTCCGCAAGACGAAAGGGAGCATTCTCCATTATATCAAGGGTACGGTCACCGAAAACGTCAACTATCTTCTTCGCCAGTCCCGGACCTATGCCCTTGACAGCTCCCGAAGCCAGATATTTCTCGATATTGACTACAGTTTCAGGCAGCTTTCTCTCGCAGTAGACCGCACTGAACTGAGTACCGAAGCGGGGGTGGCTTATATAGCTTCCCTCAAGGATAAGACCCTCGCCCTCCTCGATGTCGCCAAGCTCTCCCACAACTGTAATCAGCTCACCGCCTGCATCAAGGTCCAGCACTATATATCCGTTATTTTCGTTCTTGTAAAGGACATTCTCAACGGTGCCCTCTATGTGAAGGACCTCATGCTCCAACGTTTTCACCTCTGCACACAAACATTCAACTTATATTATACTATATAATTCGTGATAAAGCAAGTGGCACGGAGAAAAAGTTTCATTCCGCAAATCTTTGCGGCCAAACAGGAGACTGAACTCCCGATTATACTATAAAATGCAGATATTTTTTCATAGACTTTTCCATTTCCTCGGGCAGTATCATCTCAGCGGCATGGTGAGAGGTGCAGAAATCCCTGCACAGCTCTATCTGTTCGGCAGTTCCTCCGTAGTCGATGAGGAGGATATTTTCCGCAAGAACGCTTCCCTCCTCCACAAGGGAGCCTATGTAGTCAAGGCGCTGAGGCAGCTCGCTGTCTTCTGCAAAAACGGGCATGACTACACACAGCGGATAGCTTCTTCCGCGGAGCTTTGAAATAACAAAAAAGCAGCATACCTCCACGGCAGCGATAAAGAATACAACGGTCAATGCGGTTATCTCGGCAGTTTCCACAGAACCACTCCTTTCCCGTTATTATATGCGGCAGAGCGGTCAGGTGTTCATTGCGCTTTTTTTATCATTACACATGAAGCTGCCTTTACGAAGCCAAGCTTCTCCGCAGTATGTGCCGAGCCCTTGTTGGACTGATGACAGCCCCAGACGGGACGTCTTTGCGGCAGGACTTCTCCCATGACTGCCGCAGCTGCTGCAATAGCAAGTCCGCGGCGGCGATGAGCCTCGGCTGTTTCTATGCCGATGTCAGCTTCGGAGCTGCTGACTGCTGCGGTAAACGCCCAGGAAACAGGCTCGCTGCCGTACATCACGCACATTCCCCTGCCGTTTGCGCTGAACTGCTCATAGTCAGCCCAGAAGTCAGCCGGAACTACTCTGCCCTTGAGGCAGTTGAAAACTTTCTCGTCAATTGTTTTAAGTGCATAACCCTTCGGGAGTTCAGAGTAAGGTGCAGTATTATGTGGAAAACTATAGTTATCCCGCAGGAACGATCCAACTCCGCCCATAGCGGAAAGAGCTTCACAGAGTGAGCTGTCGTCGGTAAGGAGCTTTGCTCCCTCGTTTGTTATGAGCCTGTGAAGTTCCGCCGTATCCTCACCGTCGGGAGCTCCGCTCACAAATGTGAAACCGTTGTGGCAGCGGAACACAGTGCAGCTGCTTCCTTTATAGATGTGCCCGCTCTGTATCCCCTCTGCAACAGCTGTGGGATAGACAGTGCAGAAGGCTATGCTCTGCGCTTCTGCTATGTATGAGCGGTATTCTTCTTCGGGTATCACTTTCATGTCATCACCTCATTATAAGTGTGTAACGGAAAAGCTCCCCGAAGGGAGCTTCTGTTTCATATTATCTTCTTTACACAGGGCACCAGCTTGAGCAGTCTTGTTATCACATAGGATACTGCCAGTGTAACTATACATACGCCGATGACTGCGATAGTTCCGCCGTGCTCAAAGGGGTTGAACTTGAGGACTGCGTAGATGTACTTCAGCACTGCCATGTGTATGAGGTAGATACCGAAGGAGCAGTTGTCAAGCTCTGCCGCCAGAGTGTCAAGAACAGGCACAGCCTTGTTCTTTGTCTTGCGGAAGTAACCGTATGCCCCCACTGCCGCTGCGATATACACGGGGAAGGAGTAAACATTAAGAAGTGTCTTTATTTTGAATATTGTTTCTTCAGCGCCCGGATTTGGAGTGATAGCGTATGCAGTTAGCATTATTGCAATGCCGATACTTATAAGTAACATAAGTCCTGAAGCGTTCTTGGGAAGCCTTATGACTCCCGTGTGCAGAACGTGACCGAGGAACAGGTAAAGGGGATATATGGTGAACACACAAATATAGAATGGCAGCTTTTTACCTGATATGGTCTCTATGAAGGGAAGAATCGAAAGACCTACGACGTATACTGCGAGGAGGTGCTTCAGATCCTTTGGCTCTGCATTTGCGCTTATGATTTTGTATATGGGCAGCATGAGATATATAGCTATCATAAGATAGATATACCACATATGCTCCCAGCCTGTACCTAGGAATATATCACTGAGCATATCCTTTACAAAGGCTGAGGGAGATGTATGATTGATAAGAACACAGTCAAAAAGCGAAAACAACGCAGAAAATGCTATCAGCGCTATCAGCATACGGAATAGATATTTTCCGAATAACTTCTTGGGTGTCAGCATTCTCTTTCTGTCAAGGAGCAGTGCTCCCGATGCCATTACAAAACAAGGAACAGCCCACATCATTGCGTTTCTTACGGATATAAGCATAATTCTGTTGCCTGTGGTAACTGCATTGCCGTATGTCATATAAAAAGCATGAAGGATAATAATAGCTATACATGACAGTGCTTTAATTCGGCTAAGATACAATATTCGTTTGTTTTCCATACTTTTTTATATTAAAACCAACCTGAGCATCCACTGTTAGGATTTACTGGTTCGCCCTGGGTTGCAGGTTCTTCAACAGGGGGAGTATACTGAGTTTGGGGTTCGGGAGTTGCAACGGGCGCCTGTGTAACTGCAGGCTCTTCGTAGTAATTGCTGTAGGAGTTATCATTGCTGTATGAGTTGTCATTGCTGTAAGAATTGTCATTGCTGTAGGAACTATCATCAATGTACTGAGCTTCTGTAGTTACTTCCTCAGGCTCATTTTCCTTGTAGACCAGTTCCGCTTCCTTTGTGCTGACCTTTTCATCGGTATCCTTAGCAGTATACTTCAGAAAAGCAACCTCATCCTCAAAGCAGAGATCAGCTTCTTCTATTTCCTTGTAAGGGAACTGATGAAGCTCTGCTGTCTTTTTATCAGTAAATTCAATCTTTATTGTATATCCCATTGTAGCAGCATGCTCGTCATCATCGTATGTGACTAATTCCTGCTCCTCGGGAACGAAATACATCATTCGCTTTTCGTCCTTAACAAATGGATCTTTTTCATCTATCATATTTGAAGGGAAATCCTCTTCAACCTCGGATTTTACCGTAAAGCTAACAATATCCTTGCCAGTTTTATTATTAAGGGTGATTATTGAAACAGATGAACCCGAAGCCATATCACCGATAAGCTTGATCTTATCTGTGGATGTAGTAGGTTCTGTTACGGCCTGTGTCGTAGCCGCTGTGGTCTCCTGAGGCACAGAAGCCGCAGGTGTAACATTACCGCAGCCCGTAAGCGCAAGAGCAGCAATAAATGCAATAGTCGCGATTGTCTTTCTCATAATATTATCTCCTTTTTTATTTTACAACGCCTGTTTTCTCATAATCCCATGTTCCAGATGAACCATAACGCACCTGATAATATGCAAATCTGTTGGGCTGTCCGTTAGCCAAACACTCCCATGCACAGTCGGGATCGAATACATATACAGTTCCGTTGATTTTTATTTCTACCCATGAATGAGGTCCTCTGCCACCTGTGCCGAGACTTACCGTACCTGACATCTGCGTAGCATCATAGCCGAGAAGCTTTGCCATCTCGCAGAACATAGCTGCCATTACATAGCAGTTGCCCTTTCTGTTCTTAAATCCATAGTCTGCATACCACTGCATTGACGTTTTGTCATCCTGCGGGAAATTGGGATCCTGTTTGCGTCCATAGTATGACATGACATTAGGATTAGAGCAGTCATTGAATGCCTTCTTCAGGTCCTTGCCGATAACATTAAGTCTTGCCTGAGCAAGGGGATACGGACAAGCTGTAGTTGTCGTAGTCGTTGTGGTAGTAGTTGTGGTAGTAGTTGTTGATGTAGCCACATTCCACTTTGCTTCCTTAGCGTAATATTCCTTCTTTGGAACTATTACCTGAGCTACCTCAGCAGGCACGAACTTGTCTGTGGCGGAAACTACCTCTCTTGCAGTAACCGTTACCTTTCCTCCCGAATACTTTACAGAGTCGATGGAAAGTGTCTGACCTGCCTTTGGGGTCTGTGCAACAGGTGCTGTTGAGGACACCTTGGTGACGAAGTTCATATTTACATAGCCTGAGATACCATTATATGTAACGTGTGCCCAGCCTGCGCTTCCGTAAGTAACATTGAACTTGGCTCCTGCTGGGATAATACCAAGTGACTCAGAGTTATAGTCATGCTCCTTGCGGATATTGAGCCCGATGTCAACTGTGGGACCGGGAGTATAAACTCCAGCGTAAGAGGAGTCACAGCCGCAGGAAAGCTTCTGTATAGCGGGTGAACCGCCGTACTTTGCTGCATCGTAGTACATGGGCTTCAGAAGGAGTACCGACTCCTCAAAGAATTTATCGTCATACTTTGTGAGCAGATTATTTATCACCTCTGCTGTAAAGTACTTTGAAAGCTCAGCCTTGAGCTCCTTTGTAGATGTGACTACCACATCGCCCTTATCGGCTGCAAGCTGCTTCAGCTCGTCCTTGAATGAGTTCTCGTCAAGTCTGTTTATATCCTTCTGGAAATCAAGGACTCTGTCTGTAGCGAGTATGAGCTTTCTGAGCTCAGCCATATCGTGAGCATCAACAGCTCCGTCTCCGTTTATATCAGCAAGCTTTGCCTGAGCCTCTGTGAGTGTCTTTTTTCCAAGGATATGATCCTGAAGCAGAGCAAGATCATCTGCGGTGATAACTCCGCTGCTGTCAATGTCTCCCTTGGCTGCTGCGCATACGCCCACCGCAGGGATAACTCCTGTGACTGCGATAACGCTTGCCATCATAAGACTAAGTATTTTTGGGTGTTTCATATATTTATCTTCCTTTCAGTTTTATCTGACGTCGTCTATATAAACATAACGAAGCGACAGATGAAAATGTGACACGAAAACAGAAAAATTTTTTTAAACTTAGTAATATATGATACAAATACTGCGATCCCAATCGTTATCCCTTCGTAGAGAATACGCCTGAAAACAGGGCTCCGTGCTTATCTTGCAAGCTCTGAGAGCTGTTCCTCTCTAAACCTGAGACTTCTGTCTCCCAGCGAGACGTATTCGCCGTTTCTCTTTATAAATACCGAGTCGTAATTTTTTTCGGCAGGTGCAAATGCTCCCTCGGGAAGATATCGTCTGCTGTCAGAGATGAAGAATACACAGACGTCCCCTTCCTTCAAAGGCTCATCACAGCCGCCGCTGACATACACCGAGTACTCTTCGGCATTTTCCATGGGCTCTGTCATGTGGGATTCTATATACTCCTCGGCAGGCATATAGCCGCCGTCGAGGAACAGTGTGAGCCTGTCTCTCTCAGCCAGATCTCCGCTGAAGACCTTCTCAACAGTGATATTATGTGCGGTCACAGCTTCCCTATCAATAGAAGTATACACTATTTTATCAACTTTTGCAAGTACCACCGCGTAGGAAATATCAAACATATGTTGAATTTTTTGGTCAATTGGCGAACCGACGTCGTCCTTAGGCGCCCCTTCTCCACTGCCGGTGACAGGACTTACATGCGATTCCAGCTTATCTGAGGATATGGTCTTATCCCTGACTGTATATGTTATCCCTGGAGACACCGTCAGGTCACGTCCGTGAGCTGTGGTGGGAATGATCTCGGAAGCACGTTCCGACGTGGCAGTCACGGGCTCAGGCAGCTCCGCGGCAGTTGTTCTTGTCACGCTGCTTTTTCCCGTAGTTCTCTCAGCAGTAGTCTTTGCAGCCGTGGTGGGACGGAGCGAATGCTCCCCGTCAGTGCCGCCCCGGACGGTGGTGACAGCAGTCCCGTTTTTGTCAGTGGTCTTTGCCGTGACAGTGGTAACTATGATACCGTTCTCACCTTCAGTGGTGACTTTAGTAGTCCCTGCTGCTATCACTCCGTCCACCTGCTCCGATGTGGAAACAGTGGTCTCGGTGATCTTGATATTATCATCGCCGCCGAAATCGGTCTTATGCCTCGGGAACAAGGTTATAGCGCCTATGCAGACCGCAAGCATTGCCGCAGCAGCGGTGATACGCATTACAATGGGCATTATGGGCTTTTTCTGTTTTTCCTCGGAACGCCTTCTGAATTCTTCCGCGAACTCTTTCTTTTTGTCCAGCTCAGGGATACCCAGGGCTTCCGTTATCTTTCTTTTTTCCTTGTCGGTCATATAAGCTCCTCCTTTCCCAGATGTTCCCTCAGCGAGCCGAGGATACGGTTCAGCCTGCGGTTAAGGGCAAAACGCGAAATGTTGTACAGCTTCGCAATGACGTTCACGGGGACCTCATTGACAAATCTCAGGAGAACTATCTCCCTGTCCTCGTCGCTGAGGCTGTCAAGGACCTGTTTCAGCTGCACATCAGACAGGATATTATCCTCCATATCCTTGCCGTCGGAGGCGGTCTCAGACAGCTCCGAGAGCTTTATCTTGCGGAATTCATCAGTGCACAGATTGCCTGCGATAGTGTAGAGAAGCTGTAGCGTTTTGTCTTCGCTGTGGTACTGCGGGTGTTCGAGGTAACGGAGAAAGGTCTCCTGTGTCAGATCCTCTGCGGTCTCCTTGTGACGGACGCGCAGAAAGCAATAGCGGTATATCTTGTCATACTGCTCATTTATATCAAGGGACACAGAGCCACCTCCTCCGAAGTCTTATAGCAATTATTATAACATAAAAGCACTATAATAGCAAGAGACGCGGCGAAAAAGTTCCCGTGCGACGTATTATAACGCGAAAAAGGGGGCGCAGGCTCTGCGCTTATAACATATTATTAATAAAATAGCAAGATACTCGGAGAAATCTGCGTTTCAATACGATCCGCAGCTGAAAAAAAGGAGGGGACACAGTGAATGTCCCCCGAAATATCCCCCTTACAGGATATGTTTTATTGAATATTATGTGCAGACAGGTGCGGTTCAGGAAAGTGAATTAACTGCTCCGATAAATACGGGAACATAGGTCTGTGTATCAAAAATACAGTATACGAAGGGACGGTCAAAGTTTACTTCCCTTATATCATTTATCATGGCTTCTCCGTCTGCCATTGCAACCATTGTTGCAGCAGCAGCCTTTGTGCCGTTCTCGTCAAGGTCAATGAAGGTCTTGTGTACAACACGGTCAATGTGTAACGGGTGTCTGTAAGCGATGGATGACATATTGGTAAAGTCTGCCTTGCCTGTGAAGGCTGTGGGCATTCCCATTGATTTGAGCTCATCGGAGAGCTCGTTCTCGTACTCGTAGCTGAACTTGGGAAGCTTTATATCGGCTTTTATATCATAGTTTTTCTGCGTGAGGAGCCCGTTCAGCTTTTCGGGAGTCAGCTCCCCGATATACTGATCAACAGTCATGCTCTCGTCGGGGAGAAGTGCAGCAAATGAGTATCTTCCGCCACTGTATGACTTAATCATGCCGTTGGTGTTCTCGTCGCCGATGTAGCGCTCCCAGCCGCAGAGCATATCAGCCTGCTGAACATCTCCGTTGGCGTTTGTGAACTCTCCCTTATTTATCTGGTACTCCGTAAAAGGCTCCTCCCATTCAGCCTCAAAGGCAACGGCATTTATCAGATACATAACATCGTCTTCGCCTATATGGTCAAGGATACTCGGTATCATCTCGTGGGTCTTGTCGTTTACCCAGCCGTTTACGTCGTCAAGCGTGGTATCATCAAATGGCGCGATATAGAACTCGCTGTCGTAGTAGTCAACGCAGTTCTGGATAAACTCGGGACGTACATTGATACGCTCCTTGTTGTCTATCGCCCATATAGAGTTTGCGGTGCTCATCTGCCACTTGTTGTAATCAGTATACTTCGGGTTGACAGAACACTTGCGCTGAGCAAGGAGATAACCGTTGAGATCCTCCATGGACATTCCGCTGCCCAGGACCTTCTCCATTTCCGCGCGGGTATCACCGCCTGCTCCGTTTGCTGTCATGGCAAGAGCCTGCATAACGGAATAAGAGGAAACAAGTGCATTTTCGTGTTCCGTGTTCTCCGCATAGGACTTTTTGAACAGGTCAACTGTGAAAGCGGTCTGGCTGTTTATGAACTTCTCATCTGCCTGTGACTCATTAGTCTTTGAAGGCTCTATTCCTGCGCAGAGGTTCTTAGCCTTCGGCGCAAAGTTTGGTTCGGGAGCCTTTACTATGCAATCGATAAGGAGCTTTCTCATAGCACTGAGATCCAGCACATCACAGGTACCGTCGCCGTTGACGTCCCCGTTAGTCTCGGCGATAAGCTTTCCTGCACCCTTGAGCCAGCGCTGATACATTACCATGTCGGCAAGATTGAAAACAGAATCGGAATTCACATCTCCTGCAACGGGAGCAAGTGTGAGAGCGCCTGCCTGACCTGCTATAGTTACAGGTACTGCGATACATAATGCAGCTAAAGCTGCCAGCATTTTTCTGATTATCATAAATGATTCCTCCTTTTAAATTAAGATATATTTAAGCTGAGCGAATGCACTTCTGTGCGTTTTCATATACATTAACGGATAAGCGCGCTGAAATGTGCGGCTAAATTTGTAAACATTCTGTGAACAAAAATCGTGCTCTACAAGAAGTGAAACGCGAAAATGCCGGCGGGGGCTCCCCATCTGCGTATGTGTTACAATTTAGATATGTCTAATGCGCGGAATAAAAATCGCGTTCCACAAGAAGTGAAACGCGAAAATGCCTGCGAGGGCTCCCCACCTGCGTATGTGTTACAATTTTGATACGTCTTAATGCGCGGAATAAAAATCACGCTCCACAAGAAGTGAAACGCGAAAATGCCGGCGGGGGCTCCCCATCTGCGTATGTGTTACAATTTAGATACGTCTTAATGCGCGGAATAAAAATCGCGCTCCACAAGAAGTGAAGCGCGAAAATGCCTGCGGGGGCTCCCCGCCTGGAGCAGATAACGGGGGTCGAACCCGCCTCCTCAGTTTGGGAAACTGAAGTAATAACCGCTATACTATATCTGCATGATCTTATTTTAACATATCTTTACCGAAAATGCAAGTGCGAAAAATCAGAAATTTTAAGATATTGATGTTTTTCCTGATGGAAATCCACAAAAAAGGACTGCCGAAGCAGTCCTTCCGTAATATTATAATGAAGCTATCTTCTCGGCAGCCTCTGTGAGCCACTCGCCCTCGAACAACTCTATTGTGCCCTGATCGCAGAGCTTTGCAAGCTGAGGATCAATGGGAAGCTTTGCCAGCACGGGGATTTCGTACTGAGCAGCGATCTCCTCGATATGGCTCTCGCCGTAGATGCTGTGGCGCTTGCCACAGTCGGGACATTCGTAATAGCTCATATTCTCGATAATGCCGAGAATGGGTATATTCATGAGCTTAGCCATCTTTACTGCCTTCTCAACTATCATGGAGACAAGCTCCTGAGGAGAAGTAACGATAGCTATTCCGTCAACAGGCAGAGACTGGAATACAGTCAGCGGAACATCGCCTGTTCCCGGAGGCATATCAACTACCAGACAGTCAATATCCTTCCAGATAACGTCGGTCCAGAACTGCTTTACCACTCCTGCGATAACGGGGCCTCTCCAGACAACGGGGTCGGACTCGTTCTCAAGAAGAAGATTTATCGACATTATATCGAGACCCATCTTGGTCTTTGCGGGGATAATACCGAATTCGCAGGCATCTGCCTTCTGATGTATACCGAAAGCCTTTGGGATAGAGGGACCTGTGATGTCAGCGTCCATGATACCAACGTTCTTGCCAAGTCTCTGTAGAGAAACTGCCAGAAGTGAGGATACCAGTGTCTTGCCGACGCCGCCCTTACCGCTCACTACGCCGATGACCTTGCCGATATTGCTCATGGCATTGGGCTTTTCGAGAAGGCTCTGGGGCTCAGTTCTGCTGCCGCAATCGCTTCCGCAGCTTGAGCAGTCATGTGTACATTCGCTCATTGAAAACACTCCTTATAATGTAATGATACTATTATACCCCTTTTTTTAGATTTAGTCAATAGCATATTGACAAATGTATAACACAGTGATATAATATTAATGCCTAATTCAGAATGCATAATTCATAATTATTCTTGACTGATTTTTGATTGCTCCGCAACAGCAGGCACCTAAATTATGCATTATGAATTTATAATTATGAATTAGAAATATCTTCGGGGCAGGGTGCGATTCCCTACCGGCAGTAAAGCCTGCGAGCCATTTGGTTGATTCGGTGTGATTCCGAAGCCGACGGTAAAGTCCGGATGAAAGAAGATAAACCGCACACAAAGTGCAGTATAAAAAGCTACGCCCCGATCTGCGGGGCTTTTTCTATTTTTACACGGGAGGCTGACATGAAGAACAGATTACACCACGTTTTCCTTACAGTAGGTCTTGGAACACTTATATTCGTACCCATGCTCATTATAGATAACGGTCTCAATGACTCCATGAAGTCCGTGCTCATATGGCTGGGAGCGTCGGTGCTCTATGGTCTGTCTTTCATAATACTTGAGCTGAAGACCATTTTCCGCATACCGATCCACTTTGCAGCCTGCTTTGCCATTACTTTCGCAGTAAGACTGGGCTACAACTACCTGATGAACGGCGAGGTACACCTGAAAAAGCTATTTATGGTGACTCTGCCCATATTTATCGTTATATATGCAGTGCTGCTCCTCTATATGAGGTACTTCGGCAATATTGAGTTACTCAGGAAGTCAGATGAATAAACAGGAGGAAATATGACTCACGAAGATTATATGCGTGAAGCTCTTTCACTGGCAAAAAAAGGCATGGGCTTCACCTCTCCCAACCCTATGGTGGGAGCAGTCATCGTTCGCGGCGGTGAGATAATAGGCAGAGGTTATCACAAAAAGTACGGTGACCTCCACGCGGAGCGCTCTGCCTTTGCATACTGCGACGAGAACGGCATAGACTGCAAGGGCGCGGATATGTACGTTACCCTGGAGCCCTGCTGCCATCACGGCAAGCAGCCTCCCTGCACGGAAGCTGTTATCGCTCACGGTATCAAGCGTGTTTTTGTCGGCTCATCGGATCCCAATCCCCTTGTGGCGGGAAAGGGCACACAGATACTCCGCAGCCACGGCATAGAGGTAACAGAAGGAGTGCTGAAAGAGGAGTGTGATGCTCTCAACGAGATATTCTTCCACTTCATCACAACGGGTCTCCCCTTTGTTACCATGAAATATGCCATGACTCTTGACGGCAAGATAGCCTGCTATACAGGTGAGTCAAAATGGATAACGGGTGAAGCTGCCCGTGCTCATGTCCAGCAGGAAAGACTGCGTCACAGCGCTATAATGGCAGGCGTGGGAACTGTCCTTGCGGACGACCCGCTGCTTACCTGCCGACTGGAAAACGGCAGAGACCCCATACGCATAATTTGTGACAGCTCCCTGCGGACTCCCCTTGACAGCAATATCGTCAGAACAGCCAAGCAGGTGCCTACCATAATAGCTACCATATCCGGGGACAGCGCAAGAGCGGCGGAGTACGAAGCATCAGGCTGCCGCATAGTAAAGACTGCTCCAAAGGACGGACACGTTGACCTGTCAGCGCTTATGAAGCTTCTCGGCAGCGAAAAAATAGACAGCATACTCCTTGAAGGAGGCGGCGAGCTTAACTGGTCAGCACTCAGGGAAGGCATAGTCAGCAAGGTGCAGGCATATATTGCTCCAAAGCTTTTCGGCGGAAGCGGAAAAACTCCCGTATGCGGAACAGGTGTCCCCCTCCCCTCGGAGGCTTTCATGCTTGAAAAGTGCAGCGTTTCCGCCATTGGCGACGATATTCTCATAGAAAGCAGGGTGAAAAATGTTCACGGGAATAATTGAGGAGGTAGGCACAGTCAGCCGCGTCCGGCAGTCGGGCAGCTCCTCATTCATTGAGATACAGGCAAAAAAAATGCTTGAGGACGTTCATTTGGGCGACAGTATCGCTGTCAACGGCGTGTGTCTTACGGTAACTTACTTCGACGGCGGGATATTCAGAGCCGACGTCATGAACGAGACTCTCAGCCGCTCGTCACTGGGCTCCCTCACATCGGGAAGCCCCGTCAATCTGGAGCGCGCAATGGCAGCAGGCGGACGCTTCGGCGGACACATAGTCTCGGGACACATCGACGGCACAGGCACAGTCTCGGACATCAGCAATGACGGTATCGCCGTCTGGTACACCATAAGCACCTCCGCCGAACTTCTGCGGTATATCGTAGAAAAAGGCTCTATCGCCATTGACGGCATAAGCCTTACGGTGGCAAAGGTCACCGACAGTACATTCAGCGTCTCCATTATCCCCCACACCGCCGCACAGACCATTCTCGGCACAAAGAAGGTCGGGGACGTTGTAAATCTTGAAAATGACATTATCGGCAAGTATGTGGAAAAGCTCATGAAGCCAGCTGATAATACTCCAAAGCAAAGTAATATTACAATGGATTTTTTGATGAAAAACGGATTTTAACAAGGAGATACCATGAAAGCAGCAATTATAAAACTCACTTCAGCATTTTTTGCAGCTGCCCTTCTCACAGGCTGCGGCAAAGAGCTGATCGTAAAAGTAGAAAACGATCAGTACAGAAACTACCACAGCGATAACAGGACTGTAAGTATAGATCTTTCAGGAGATATATCCGCAGCGGATATAAGCCTTGGCACAGGCGATATCACCGTAGTTCCCACCGATGAGTCCGAACCATCTGTATACCTTGATTATACCGTCCGCAGCAATGACGAGGAACTCTGCAAGAAGGTCGCTGACCACATCGACGCTCTCAGCGAGGAGAAAGACAGCAGGCTCATCATTAACATCGCAGAAAAGGACACAGGCAATGACATTCAGAAGTGGGCACATGACAAGGGGTACAAGTGTCAGGTCGAGATAAATGCAGAGATCAGGCTGCCGAAAAGCATAGACACTGTCTCGGCTGAGTCTATCACCGGAAGCATCAACTTCAGGGACATGAAAGGCTGCTTCATCGGTGAAGTCGACACAGGCAGCATCACCTGCATCAACACCGAGTTCACGGACAGTTCTTCCATGAACTGCGACACAGGCAATATCACCATGAGGAACTGCACTTATTCGGAGGATATGACCATTTCAGTTGACACAGGACAATTGCTTTTCGGGCTCCCCACAAACGGCTCAGCAGCAGACATCGACCTGTCTGTTGATACAGGCTCTATGGAATTATGGGACGCTAAGTCCTATGAGATAACAGACGGCTCCGCAAAAGACGGAGAAGTCACACTGGAGTACAAGGATACCAAAGTGTCCGCTTCGGTAAAAACAGGCAATATCAGTATAGATAAGGAGTAATCAAATGTTCCGTTACAACACAGTAGAGGAAGCCGCAGAGGCTCTCCGAAACGGCGAGATAATCCTCGTCACAGACGATGAAGACCGCGAAAACGAAGGCGATATGATATGCGCTGCTCAGTTCGCCACCACGGAGAATGTAAACTTCATGGCGGCTCACGCAAAGGGTCTCATATGTATGCCCATGAGTATTGAGCTGTGCCAGAAACTCCACCTTCATCAGATGGTGGACTTCAACACCGATAACCACTCAACGGCGTTCACGGTCTCCATCGACCACGTTGACACCACCACGGGCATATCCGCCGCAGAGCGCGGCTACACCGCCAGAATGGCTGTTTCTCCCGATGCAAAGCCCGATGACTTCCGCAAGCCGGGGCATATGTTCCCTCTTATGGCTAAGAAGAACGGCGTGCTTGAGCGCGAGGGACACACAGAAGCGACCGTTGACCTCATGCGTATAGCAGGTCTTGAGGAGTGCGGCCTCTGCTGCGAGATAATGCGCGATGACGGCACAATGATGAGGTCTGCGGAATTGCAGGAAAAAGCGCAGGAATGGGGCATGAAGTTCATTACCATCCAGGCGCTGAAGGAATACAGAAAGGTCAATGACAAGCTGGTGGAGTGCGTTGCAAATACAAAGCTCCCCACCAAATACGGCGAGTTCAGAGCTCTCGGCTACGTCAACAAGCTCAACGGCGAGCACCATGTGGCACTCGTCAAGGGAGACATCGGCGACGGTCAGGACATACTCTGCCGCGTACATTCCGAGTGTCTCACAGGCGACGCCTTCGGCTCTCTCAAATGCGACTGCGGACAGCAGTTCGCCGCGGCAATGTCCCAGATCGAAAAGGAAGGCAGAGGCATACTCCTCTACATGAGACAGGAGGGACGCGGTATCGGTCTCATCAACAAGCTCCGCGCCTACGAGCTTCAGGACAAGGGCATGGACACCCTTGAGGCTAACCTTGCGCTGGGCTTTCCGGGAGATATGCGCGAATACTACATCGGCGCGCAGATACTCCGCGACCTGGGCTGCAAGACTCTTCGCCTGCTGACCAACAACCCCGACAAGGTATACGGTCTCAGCGGCTTCGGACTGGAAATAAAGGAGCGTGTGCCCATTCAGGTGGACGCTACCGCCTACGACCTGTTCTATCTCAGGACAAAAAGGGACAAAATGGGTCACATTCTTGATTATTGAGGTGATTTATTATGAGTATCTGGTGGTATTTTGCGACCATAATACTTTCAATAGGCGTTCTTTTTATGGTGCTCAACACCGTAAACCTGCTCCGCGGTATGTTTAAATTCAAGGACAAGGTCATAGTCATGAACCTTCCCGCACTGCTGCTCTATATAGTCGCTATTGCAGTAGGTATAGCACTTGTCATATTCAACAAAGGCTTCCGTGTTCCCTGGATACTTATGGAAGTCATACTTCTCCTTTCCATATTCAGTCTCTGCGTACCTATTACGCCGCAGGGAGTTGTCAACGAAGGACCCTTCGGCTGCAAGCTCCTTCCCCGTGAGGAGTACAGCTATGAATTCGGCAAGGACAAAATGGGCGAATGTATGAAGCTCTACCGCAAGGGCGTGGAAAAGCCTGCGGTATTCCATCTTGGTATAAAGAACATGAAGACCGTAAAGATGTTGGCTGACTGGTACGGCAAGCACGGATACGAAAATCCGCTGACAAAATAAGGAGGAACTGAAATGCTGAAAATATTCTCAATATGCGTCCTCTGTATCATGTCAGCACTGTTCATTGCTGCGATCATCGGCTACTTCGTGTTCCGTTCAAGGGTATCAACAAAGAAGACTGCCATAAAGCTGAAAAGAGATCGTAAAAAGGACGCCCTCTGGTGGTCCTGCTGCTGGGCAGCCTGGCTGGTCATCGGCTTCCTGGAGTGGAACGGCGCAAGGCAGATGGACGACACCTATCACATGAACTGCTACGGACTTCTCTTTCTCTCGTGCATAATACTGACCATCCTTATCCTGCTGGACTTCTTTATCGGAAAGTACGCCTATATCACCACGCAGAGAGTGTACTTCCCTGACAACTTCGGACTTGCAAGGCAGAAGAAAAAGGTCAGCTACCAGCTTTCGGGAGATACACTGAGCCTGTGGTTCAACAACGGCATAATGCCGAAAAAATTCACTGTCATAGAAAAAAAGGACGAGCTCGTAAAGCTCCTCAAGGACAATTACGTGCTCAACAGAAATAAATAAAAAGGAGTATTTATCATGAAGACATATGAAGGAAAACTTGTATCAAAGGACATCAGAGTAGGTATTGTTGTGGCTCGTTTCAACGAGTTCATCACATCAAAGCTGCTGGGCGGAGCTATCGACACTCTCAAGCGTCATGACGTAAGCGACGGAGCCATCGACGTAGCATGGGTCCCCGGAGCATTTGAGATCCCGCTCATCGCTTCAAAAATGGCAAAGTCAGGCAAGTATGACGCTGTTATCTGCCTGGGCGCTATCATAAGAGGAAGCACCTCTCACTATGACCTTGTCTGCAACGAGGCTGCAAAGGGTATTGCGCAGGTATCTCTCCAGAGCGATATTCCCGTAATGTTTGGTGTTATCACTACCGAGAACATCGAGCAGGCTATCGAGCGTGCAGGCTCCAAGGCAGGCAATAAAGGCAGCGAGTGTGCTGAGGGCGCTATCGAGATGATAAACCTCATCAGAGAGATCGAGGCATAATGACCAACCTCATTTTCGATTACGACGGCACTATCCACAATTCCATGCTCACCTATGCCCCTGCCTTCCGCGGCACTATGAAATGGCTGTCCGACAGGGGCTATATCGCAGACAGAGAATATACCGACAAGGAGATAAGCTACTGGCTGGGCTTCAATTCCACGGATATGTGGGGACAGTTCCACCCCGAGCTTGACCCTGAGATACGCGAAAAAGCCCGCATAATGCTGGGCGAGGACATGGCAAGACGTGTGGACGCGGGCGAGGGAGCCCTCTACGACGGAGCCGAGGAGATGCTTGCAGACCTTAGAGAAAAAGGCTTCACCCTTATCTTTCTCAGCAACTGCCGCTTCCACTACCTTGAACGCCACAAGCGTGTCTTCGGTCTGGACCGTTTCTTCCACTATTTCTACTGCTGTGAGGCTTTTGACTTTATACCCAAATATGAGATATTCCGCAGGATAGCTCCCCTCCACGAGGGAGACTTTATCGTCATCGGCGACCGCTTCCACGATATAGAGACCGCCGCTGTGAACGGACTCCCCTCCATAGGCTGCGGCTACGGCTTCGGCAGCAGAGAGGAGCTCTCAAAGGCTGACATAATCGTTGACAATATACGTCAGATACCATCGGCTGTTGAAAAGCTGCGCCGCTGACGTGAAAGGAGTATGTATGAGATCCTCCCGCATAGCAGCCCTCCTGACCGCAGGAGCGCTCACCCTGTCACTTTTATCATGCACAGACAACGATCCTCCCAGACAGTCAAGAGTCAGGGACACCTCCCGCGAATACGCCATCGGTCAGTCGGGGGGCTCCGGACAGGAGATTATCCCCGAGATAAGTGCCTGCTGTCCCGATCTTGATACTGTTGAGGAAGCTGTCAGCAAGCTCATTGATGATATTGACGAAGGAAACACAAGTGCCCTTGACAGCGATATCAATAACCTCCTGGAGCTCTATGACGAGATCTATGAAGCCCGCAGCGCAAAAGAGCTGGAATTCTACGCCCATTACTCCAACGAAGAAATGGAGAATGAATTCAACGAGGTTTACCGTATCCTCTATGTTGCAGGCGATATGATGCGTGCGGCTTTCGTCCGCGGCTACTACAGCGATCACCGCTCCTATTTTGAGAAATACGTTACCGATGAGGATTTAGAGTTCTATAAGGACATCACAGACACCGATGACCTCGATATTATCCGTACAGAATCCGAGTCAAGCTTTGACGATATGACCGAAAACCTCGGCGAGTATTACAAAATAATCGCCGACGACGATCTCTCCGAGGACGAAAAGGACATAAAATGTGCAAAGATCCTCATAGAAATTCTTCAGGACTATGACACAGGACTGCTCTATTCGCAGTACGACAGGGACTACACAGGCGAAGAGATCCTTGCTCTGGGTGACTCCGTAAGATATGAGCTCATTCCCGTCATGGACATGCTCATAGATGTTTATGTAGACAACACCGATTTTTCCGATCTTTATGCCGAATACGGCTTTGAAGATGCTCCCTTTGAAGTCATCAGGGAATATGCTCCGCGGCTCTCCGAGGATCTGGCAAAAAGTGCAGACCTGATATGCGATGAGCATCTGTACAGGCTCTGCTATAACGATGACGAGGCGTTTGAAGGTGCGTTCACCGACGAGCTCCCGCTTGAAGACAAGGCTATGATCTTCATAGGCTCCATGGACAGTGACGAAGTTCTTAACACTGCCATTCATGAATTCGGACACTTCCACGCCACATTCTACGATAATACTCCCACGTTCCTCTCGCAGAACAATCTTGACATCGCAGAGGTACAGTCCCAGGGACTTGAGCTCATATTCACCCGTTTCTATGACGAGATATACGGCAGCAGCAGCGACTCTCAGAAGATCATGCAGATTATCGATCTGCTTGATTCGGTCATAAGCGGCTACCTTGTAGGCGAATTTGAATACAAGATAACGGAACGGATAGACGATATAACGCCCGAGGAACTGGTGGAGCTTTTCAACGATAATATGGACTACTACGACGGAGCAGCCCGACTCTATATGATCTCACATCTTTTCGAGAGCCCTGGGTATTATATAAGCTATTCCACCTCCGCCCTTGCAGCCTTTGACCTTTTCGATGACGCCTTCAATGCTCCCGACAAGGCACTTGAGCGTTATGAGAAGTTCTCAAGGATCTCCTGCAACTCAGGTGAGTACAGCTTCCGTCAGGCTCTCAGCGAATGCGGCTTCAGGGACGTACTCAGCCGTGATTATATCTCACAGCTTGCAGATGAGATAAGCAGATTTGCCGACAAATACAAATAATTAGCATAACAAAAAGGACTGCAATTGCAGTCCTTTTATCTTTATTCTGTTCTGAGAGCCTCAACAGGATCCTTCCTTGCAGCAACTCCTGACGGGATAAGTCCCGCTATGAGCGTGAGTATCATGCTTATGAGCACCAGCACCACAGCTCCCACAACAGGAACGTGTGCACGGAGGGTATCAAGGCTGGTAACACTGTGTATAATGGCGTTGATAGGTATGGTAAGAAGTACCGATACACCTATTCCGATAAGTCCTGCTGCCAGTCCAACGAGAAGGGTCTCAGCATTGAATACAGTCCTTACATTGTGCTTGGAAGCACCGATAGCTCTGAGGATACCGATCTCTCGTGTACGCTCAAGAACCGATATATATGTGATGATACCGATCATTATTGACGAAACCACCAGAGAGATACCAACGAAAGCGATAAGCAGGTAAGAAATACCGCTTATGATGCCTGTGATAGATGACATGAGAAGTGCCACCATATCGGTATAATGGATAACATCAGCTTCCTTAACGCCCTTGTTGTAGCGTTTGATAGCGTCTGCTATGTCGTCCTTGTCCTCGAAGCTCTTTGCATAGAGACGGATACGTGAAGGATCTGACTCATCGGCAACACCAAGAAGCTTGAGGTTGTCATCATAAGTAGACTTTGAGATCTCCTCGGGTGTATACTTCTCGAATACAACGCCGTAGTTCTCTGTGCTTATGGGAGTTGAGTCCAGCATCTTTGCAAGCTCACCGTTGGTAAGTGAGCCAAGCTGCTCCTGAGCCATCTGAGCGTACTGCTCAGTTACCTGCTGACGGATAGCCTCCTCAGCGTAGCTCTTTATATCCTCGTCGCTCATCTGACCGACGAAAGATGTTATCTGTGAGCTGTCAACACCAAGCTCCTCTGAGTACATAGCTGTTATCTGCTCCACGAACTGATCGCGGTCGAAGTCCTTCATTGCAGCCTCTACCTGAGCGCTGAGCTGCTTGGGATCGGGCTGTGAAACGATAAGGCGGTAGATCTCAGCCTTTGTATCTGTGTCAGCCTTTTCGATGAATGCCTTTGCGGTCTCAGCCTTCTCCTCGGGAGTAGGCTCAACATAGTCATCGGACATGAACTTTGTGCCTGTGATAATATCGTTCTCCTTGTCAGCGATCTGATCCTTTACAAGGTCGCTGGAGCTTGTCTTGTCGATGACGTATTCAGTGAGCTTTGAGGTATAGCACATATAGCCCTGAAGCATGGGAGCTCTTACGTCCTCCTTGGGGTGGATAAGACCGACTATCTTGATGTCGGTTCCCACGTCAGAGGAATTATAGAGGTAATCAATACCCGTTGAATTTGCGGTCAGGTCAACGCAGCCCTTGCCTGCTTCGTTCTTCTGGTAGTACTCACAGGGAAGGATCATCTTGAACTTCTTGTTCATGATGTCGTCCATGTTCCATTCCATCTGTCCGTAGTCCTTGATCTCCTCGTTGCTCATGACAGCCTTGAGCTTTTCGTTGAACCCCTCCTGATCCTTGAGACCCATAGCATAGGTGATTATATCAGGAAGCTCATTGTTCTGTCTCAGCACCACAACTACCTCATCGTAGTTCTGAGGCCATTCACCCTTTACCAGCTCATACTGCTCCTTGACAAGGTCACTGACGTACTCGCCGTTCTCGCCGGGGAGGAGCTCCTCCATAACGTTGAGACCGAAAGCAGACATCTCCATACCTGCCATAGGGTTGTTCATGGAAGCGTTCATCACATCGGACTCGCCCATGCCCATAGCCTTGCTGTACATATCCATGAAATCTACTTTGACGATCTCACCTGAAGGCGACTCGGTAAATACAGGCATTTTCACATCGTAGGAATAGCCGATAGCGCTTGCCTTTTCGGCTATGACGCTGTCTGTCTCCAGGAATGTGCGGAAGTCCTTCATGTTGTTTATCTGCTTGGCAGCAGAATTGAAGGAATTGAACATATCATAGACCTGAGTGTTTGCATAGACCTTATCGTCCTCGAAGGTACGGGAATTGTATTCATTCTGGCTCTTCATGAGAGCCTCGACCATCCCCTGGGTATCAGTATTCTCTCTCAATATCTCAAGAGGATAAGATGAGAGTGTCTCCTCCTGGATATTGTCGATGTACTCGTTGATACCCGTAGCCAGCGAAAGGATAAGAGCGATACCGATGATACCGATAGAACCTGCAAAGGCGGTAAGGAGCGTCCTTCCCTTCTTTGTCATAAGGTTGTTGAGAGAGAGTGAAACTGCGGTACCGAAGGACATTGAGACCTTCTTTTTCTTATCAGGAGCGGTCTTCTCTGTCTTCACATTCTTTTCCGACTTGTCAGCCTTGGCTTTCTTTGTCTTTGACTTTTTACTCTTGTCCTTGCTCTCAGCCTTTGAAGGATCAAAGGGATCGCTGTCGTCTGTGAGCTCGCCGTCCTTTATCCTTACGATACGTGTAGCGTACTCCTCAGCCAGCTCAGGGTTATGAGTTACCATGATGACCAGCTTATCCCTGGCGATCTCTTTGAGGAGCTCCATTACCTGGATGGAGGTCTCCGAGTCAAGAGCACCTGTGGGCTCGTCAGCAAGAAGTATATCGGGATCATTGATGAGCGCACGGGCAATAGCCACACGTTGCATCTGTCCGCCCGACATCTGGTTGGGCTTTTTGTGGAGCTGATCTCCCAGTCCCACCTTTTCAAGGGCTTCCTTGGCGCGCTTGCGTCTCTCTGACTTTGAAACGCCCGAGATAGTCAGCGCCAGCTCTACATTTGAGAGTACAGTCTGATGAGGTATAAGGTTATAGCTCTGGAAAATGAAGCCTATGGAGTGGTTTCTGTAAGCGTCCCAGTCTCTGTCCTTATACTGCTTTGTAGATGTGCCGTTGATAATGAGGTCTCCCGAGGTATAGTGGTCGAGACCTCCGATTATGTTTAGCAGTGTGGTCTTTCCACAGCCTGAATGTCCGAGAATAGCGACAAATTCGTTCTCACGGAACGTAATGCTTACCCCGTTCAGAGCTGTTACGACGTTATCCCCGACGCCGTATTTTTTGACGATGTCTTTCAGCTGAAGCATTTAATCTCCCCTTCATAAATCATTTGACAGTAAATAACTGCTGCAAATTAAAATTTGCAAATATTATTATAGCACTTTGACGAATATTTGTCAATATTCTTGTAGGCTTTAAACAAAGGTTTCACGCAATTTTCACAAAAGAAAAAGGCACCGTTTGTTAACAGTGCCTTAACATTTATTACTTCATGCCGTACTTCTTGAGCAGGTTCTCGATCTTGGTATGAGGATCGATGATCTTGCTGATAGAAACGTCGTGATTGATAGCTTCAATGAAGTAAGCAATGTACTTGGAAACATCTACCTCGTGGAACCAGGGTCTGCTGAGGAGCTCAGGAGTCCTGTATGTGAGGTTTGTACCGAATACGCCGTCAAGAGTGCCTTCATCGTAAGCCTTGTCGAACTTTTCAAGACCGTTTGTGAAGATGGTATATGTAGCGTAGGCGAAGATCCTGCCAGCCTTCTTCTCCTTGAGTGCATAAGCAAGATCCAGCATGGACTCACCTGATGAGATGATGTCATCGGAAACAAAAATATCCTTGCCCTCAACAGGGTTACCGAGATATTCGTGAGCAACGATGGGGTTACGTCCGTTAACGATAGTGGAGTAATCTCTTCTCTTGTAGAACATACCCATCTCAACGCCGAGAACAGAAGCATAATACATATTTCTGTTGAGAGCGCCTTCGTCAGGGCTTACTACCATGAACTTGTCCTTATTGAAGTCAAGATCCTTTATATCCTTGAGCATTGCCTTGAGTACCTGATATGTAGGCATTACATTGTCAAAGCCCATGAGCGGGATAGCGTTCTGGACTCTGGGGTCGTGAGCGTCGAAAGTAACGATATTTGAAACGCCCATAGCCTCAAGCTCCTGAAGAGCGCAGGCACAGTCAAGTGACTCGCGGTAGCTTCTTCTGTGCTGGCGTCCGCCATAAAGAGTAGGCATTATAACAGTTATGCGGTGAGCCTTACCGCTTGCAGCCTGGATGATCCTCTTGAGATCCTGGAAATGATCGTCGGGAGACATTGCATTCTTCATTCCGAAATAGTCGTACTTGATGCTGTAGTTTCCTACATCAACGATGATAAAGAGATCCTTGCCGCGGATAGTGGACTTGATGAGTCCCTTGCCGTCGCCCGAGGAAAAACGGGGGCATTCGCTCTCTACCAGGAAGGTATCGACATTTATGCCGCCCTTTCCTGCCCAGTCAACGAGGTAATCGTCGATCTTCTTGCCAAGCTCGGTAACGCTGTTCATAGCGATGATACCGATAGGTGCGACATTTGAATCGCTGCCGAATAAAATTTCACTTGAAGCTGTCATAAAACTGTTTTCGCACGTTTTTACGCGCGATACTCCTTTCGCTTTTTAGTCATTTTCGGTACGAGCAGTGCTTACTTGCAGAAGCTGTCGATATAGCGTTCGATATCTCCGCTTATTATCTCCTTTGCAATGTCTGCATGATCGACCTCGTTAACGGCTGTTGTTTTGTTTTCAAGTTCCTTGTAGACTTTGAAGAAATGTGTCATCTCATCGAAAACGTGCTTCGGAAGCTCCTCGATATCCTTGTACATATTGTAGTTCGGATCGTCAAAGGGTATCGCGATGATCTTATCGTCGCGGTGTCCGTTGTCAAGCATTCTTATCACTCCGATGGGATAGCATCTTACCAGTGTAAGCGGCATGAGCTGCTCCGAGCAGAGCACCAGAACGTCGAGGGGGTCGTTATCGTCTGAATAAGTCCTGGGTATAAATCCGTAGTTCGCGGGATAGTGAGTTGAGGTATAGAGGATACGGTCCATGATTATAAGACCTGTTTCCTTGTCAAGCTCATACTTGATCTTGCTACCCTTGCCGATCTCGATCACCGCGATAAAATCTTCGGGATTTATTCTCTTTGGGCTGATCTTGTGCCAGATATTCATAAATTCCCTCCGCAGCATTTCCGCCTGTGCATCGGGCACAGTTTCGGAATAATTTTGATAAAGCCATTAAGAATGACGTTATCCCCTACTAATTATTATACAGTTTTTTAGGGATTTGTCAATATACAGCTTGATTTTCGGCATTTATTATAAATTATCCCAAAATCCGAGAAGTTTTTCGTCTTTTCGTCGTCAGGACAATTTTGTTAATAATCCTGTACATATTACTCTAAGGATAATAATATTAACAAAAAGTAAATATATCCAATGAATATTATAATAAAAATCTATTGATTTTCTTCAAAAAATATAGTAAAATATATGTAGAGTTGTCTCAAATGAATACAAAAAGGGAGAAAGGGGGAAGTGAAATGGACATAAAACGTATCGCAGTTATCATCGAGGAGATCGGACAGAGCTACCAGAGCACTATACTCAGCGGAATATCTGCAGGTGCTGCCGAATTCGGGCTCAATATCGCTGCATTCGTGTCCTTCAGCGGCGAGATGAACAATCCGCGGCATGAGATAGGCGAGTTCACCATATTCAGCCTCACCGATTTCACCGACTTCGACGGAGCTATCCTCCTTACCAATACTCTCTCCTATCAGCCCGTGGTTAACGATATAATCGACAAGATAAAGCGCGCAGGCATACCCGCAGTCAGCATAGACAAGGATATCCCCTGCTTCTACCACATCGGCATAGACAATAAAACCGCCATGCGCGGTATAACCGAACACATGATAAACGTCCACGGATATAAGGATTTCGCCTATATCTCGGGTCCCGCCGACAATTCGGAGAGTTCCGACAGACTGGCTGCATTTTGCAGCGTCCTCAGCGAAAACGGTCTTGGCATTTCCGATGACGCCATATATTACGGAGACTTCCGTACTCCCACGGGAAAGGCAGCGGTGGAACACTTCATCGAGTATCTTCCCCATATGCCCAGAGCTATCATCTGCGCAAATGACGTTATGGCAGCCTCTGCCATTACCGCTCTCCGCGCCCATGGTCTCAGAGTGCCGGACGACGTAGCCGTAACAGGCTTCGATAATACCTATAACAGCCACAACTATCAGGTGGAGCTCACATCTGTTGAGCGTCCCCTTGCCATGTCCGGAAGGCTTGCCTGCAAGATGCTCCATGAGCATTTCAGCGGGCTCCAGCAGCAGAGGAACGTTATCCTCAATATGTCTCCGCGGTTCACCGAGAGCTGCGGCTGTCACCATAATGCACTTTCCGACGTCAGCAAGCTCAAGGAGCTCAACTTCCGCAATTACTCCAACTTTGAGAGCGTCCAGTCATATATGTCGGTCCTCAACAGGATGTCCACACAGCTTGAAGCCTGCAACAACTATAATGATTATATCGCCACTCTGAAGCGCAACGCAGTGGAGATACACCCCGACGAGTTTTACTTCTGTCTCTGCGACAACTGGGACTCCGAGCTGGCTGTGGACAGTTCAGCAACTATGGACGGCGCCGACCTTTCCGTCCCCATGACCTATACCGAAGAGGTCATAGTCCCCATCGCCTATGTAAACGGCGAATTCATCGACTGCGGAAGGATAAAGTCCCGTGAGATATTCCCTCCCGAAGCCAAAACAGGAGAAAAGGGAAAATTCTACTATGTAACTCCCCTGCACTTCGGCGAGCGCTGTCTCGGATATATGGCTATCAGGAGCTCAAGGATCCCCCTCCAGAATATAATGTTCGAGACCTTATGCATTAATATATGCAATTCCCTTGAAAACCTGAGAAAGCTCATGTGCCTTGAATACGCGGTAGACCGTCTCGCAAACCTCTATACCAAGGACACCTTCTCGGGAATATACAACCGAAACGGATTTGTTCAGGCAACAAATGACATATACCATGACTGCATGGAAAACGGACGTGACATAATGCTCATGTTCATCGATCTGGACGGGCTAAAGATAATCAACGATACCTACGGTCACGATGTCGGAGACCGTGCCATCTGTAATATCGCAGACGTGCTCCGCGATTCCTGCACAGACGGCGAGATATTCTGTCGTTTCGGCGGAGATGAGTTCATAGTTTTCGGCGCTGATTACACCGAGGAACAGGCTCAGCAGCTCACACAGCGTATCGAAGCAAATATTGCCGGGATAAACGCAAGCGGAGAAAACCCGTTCATACTAAGTGCAAGCTCAGGCTACACCATCGCCAAGCCAAAGAAGGGCGAAGACATCTTCAATTTCGTTACATATGCCGATAACATGATGTACGCCGAAAAGCGCAAGAAAAAGCAGTCCAGGCACCTGAAAAAGCTCTGATCACAGAAAATCCCCGTGGGTAACCCACGGGGATAGTTTTTATACAGGCGAATACGCCTTTATTATGTCAATAATATCGTTTTTGTATATGCTTCCTCCCATCACACCGCCGTCTGCATCAAAGCACAGTGAACGGATATTCCCCGGATCCTCCTCATAGGAGTCCGCAGGGACTTCATCAGCAGCGCCGCCAAGCAGCTCCACAGCCTTGCCCTTGAGGAAAATGATATTTCCATCTGAGACCGAATAGCCCTTTTCACGGAAGCTTTTCATCAGTTCACGGGTTTTTCCGTCAAACTCATTGTCAGCTTCGGGAGCCTTCAGCCATGCCGGATGTATCTCAACAGGTATGCCCTCAGTTCTTACGCGCTCCGCAAAAAGCTCCACAGGAGCCAATGGTACAGTCTCCTGATGGAAGGCATCGACCGACAGCATTACGCGGTTCACGCCGCTTTCCGCAAGCATATGTGCAACTTCTGCGATACGGCGGCTGTCCCTGCTGAAAAAACCGTTGGTGATGATCTCGCGCCGCGGAATGCCCGCTCTTTCAGCTGCACTCTGTATAGCGCAGACAGTCTCGGGAAAAAGCAGCGGCTCTCCCCCGAAGGTCATCAGAGACTTTATTTCATAGTAACGGCACACCCTTTCGACCGCTTCCGCAGCTCTTGTACCGTCGATATGTCCGCTGTAACCGTAATGGTCGCCCTGGCTGCAATGCCTGCACCTGCCTGTGCAGCACATCGTCACGCTGAATTCAATACGTTCAAGATTTTCAAGATATACGTTCATAAAAACTGCTCCTTATAATAATATTTTTATTATAACGGTGCAGTACGGGAACTTTTCTTACTCGGTGGGACGTTCCCTCTTGTTACTGCACCGAGCAGTTAATTCGTTTCATCATCATAGCTTTCACCTCATCAGACGGAGAGAACTATATCCTTGCCGCTGGTAGCATACTCCTCAACGGAAACTCCGCACTTTCCGAAAAGTATACATGAAGCCTTTACGCTGTCGGTATCGGCGTACTTGTTGCACTTGTAGACCACACGCTTTATCCCCGACTGGATTATAGCCTTTGCGCACTCATTGCAGGGAAAAAGTGTAACATAGAGTGTACAGCCGCTGAGGCTTCCGAAGCTGCTGTTGAGGATAGCGTTCAGCTCAGCATGGCATACAAAGGGATATTTAGTGTCGAGAGCGGTGTCACCCTCGCGTTCCCAGGGCATATCGTCATCATCACAGCCTGTGGGCATTCCGTTATAGCCAACGGAAACTATCTTGTGCTTGTCATTTACGATACAGGCTCCCACCTGTGTGGAATTGTCTTTGCTGCGCTGTGCTGAGAGCATAGCGATGCCCATGAAATACTCGTCCCAGCTTATGTAATCTTTCCTTTTCATTCTATTTCACCTCGTCGCACGTTCTGATTTAATAGAATTATAACATAAGCAGTTGACAGTGTCAAGAAAAAAGGGACCGACCACCGGGTCAGTCCCTTTAATTTTACTTTACAAGCTCGAGATACTTATTATTGCTGTCCCACTGGTAAAGTCCTGTATTGACCAGAAGCTGGAGGTTATCCTTTGTGATAACATAAGGAACCAGCAGATAGGACTGTACATACTTTACACCGTTGTTATATGACTCGGTATCGAATTCACATTCGCAGTTGAGCGACTCGGTAAGCTTTGCAGCAGGTATCTCTCCGTCAAGGAGCTTCTTGCAGACTTCAAGAGCAACTCCTGCCTCATCGTTTAAATTCTTATAAACTGTCATTGCCTGCTTGCCGTCAACGATATTTCTGAGGTTGTTGATGTCTCCGTCCTGACCTGTGATGATAGGCTGACCGCTTCCCTTATAGTCGGAAGCAATTGCCCTTGTAACACCGAGAGCTGTAGAATCGTTGGAGCAGAGAGCTACATCGAGGTTCTTATCCTTATAGTTTGCAGCAAGAGTACCCTTCATATCTTTTTCTGCATTATCAGATGCCCATTCATAAGTAGCAACACGCTCGAAGGTGGTTTTTCCCGAGGGTACTACTACCTTGCCGGACTCGATATAGGGCTTGAGAGTCTCATAAGCACCGTTGAAGAAATAGCGGGCATTGTTATCACCTGAATCACCGGCAACAAACTCTACATTATAAGGACCGCTGGTCATATTCAGTCCGAGCTGATCTATAACATAGTCTGCCTGCATTTTTCCTACATTATAGTTATCGAATGAGATATAATATGTTATGGCGTCCGTATTCATGATAAGTCGATCATAAGAAACGATAGGGATATTCTTCGCCTTTGCTTCCTCAAGAGTCTTTGACATCTGAGTTCCGTCTACCGGCGCAATGAGGAGAAGATCAACGTCATGAGAGATAAGTCCAAGAACATCATTGTTCTGCTTAGTAGGGTCATTCTTTGAAAATGTAAGCTCAACCTCATAGCCGGCTTCTTCAAACTGCTTCTGAAGATAGAGTCCGTCGTTGTTCCAGCGCTCGAGGTCCTGTGTAGGCATTGCGATACCTATCTTTTTCTTTGCCGAGTCATTGTCTGCCTGATCCTTTCCGCAGGATACAAAGCTTGCCATCATAACAGCTGCCGCAGCTGCCGCAAAAAACTTCTTCATTATAATACTACCCCCTGATAGTGGACGTTTCCTCTCGGAAGATGATGTTAATTATGTTTATAATATTATTTTACACCCTATTATTCGTCATGTCAATACACTTTCCAATTATTTGGGGATTTGTATAATATACGAGGCGTAAATATATGCAAAATACCAAAGTCGTTTTAAAATAAAATTCG
>Ga0255347_1001139_pt1 | contig 44954 bp, 46 predicted proteins | sample wastewater_treat_2_FD_192479 | JGI IMG/M metagenome (GOLD analysis project Ga0255347, IMG submission 192479) | Wastewater microbial communities from Lulu Island WWTP, Vancouver, Canada - plant24 | ecosystem: Engineered > WWTP > Wastewater > Unclassified | place: Canada: Vancouver, British...
TGATTCATGCCGAAGCAACAAAATCCGGATTAGAAAAATTTTACAAACAATTCAACCGATGTTTAACAACAATGCCGAAAATAATACTTGGAGAGAGAATTAAATAAAGCACAACCGCACAACACGCGGTATATAAAACTGCCGGGATATTAGATTATTCAAGGGTTGTAGCCCACTTCAGTTTTATGTAACCTGATGGGAAATCACCCGCAACCGGAACTTTTCATACCGCGAAACAATTACCACGCAGTAAAAAATACCCAGAAAGAATTGGAAATTCGAAATAATGTACATATAATTGTACTTTTATATGTACTAATATATTAATGCAATGATAACAACAACAATATCAGACTTCAGAAAAGATATCAAGAAATATCTTGATAATGTTACCCAGAATTTTGAAACTCTAATAATCAATAGAGGTAAAGATACAGGCGTCGTTATCATGTCTATTGATGAATATAATTCGTTGACTGCAACTCAGCATGAACTTTCATCAAAAGCTAATGAGAAACGACTGGATTCTGCTATAGAAAAATTGAAAAGTAAAAAGGCATTTCAAAAAGAACTGCTCGAACAATGAAATACATATTCGTTGATGAGTCCTGGGAAGACTATCTCTATTGGCAGAAGACCGATAAGAAAACCATGAAAAGAATTAATGAGCTATTGAGGGATATCTCCAGAAACCCCCATTCCTGTATTGGTAAACCAGAACCACTGAAATTTAAGTATAAAGGATTTTGGTCGCGTAGAATTGACGGAGAGCATAGGTTAATATATCAGGTCAAAAAGGATGAGATATGGATCGCCAAGTGCAGATTCCATTATGATTAATAATTTCTGTGTGCTGACAACCCGGTATATGGCATTGGAGCTCCCTACCGTAAGTGCAAAAACACCCCGACCTCTCTGCGTTCGGTACGGTTTGCAGCCCGCCGAAGTTGAACATTATAGTTAATTTTGACCCGTCCTAAAAAAGGAAGATGACATTTCAAAGTTTATTCGGGAAATGGAAAAAGATATGGCGGATAAAAGGTTTTCCTTTTCATTTTCACATAGCCTTTAATAAGACAAAATTAAGTGTTCCATCTCAAAACGGGACTACGTAAAACGATGCCAATCAGTGAAATAAGTCCAAAATCAAGGCTATTCTTTGAAACCCAAAACAACCGCGATTCAAACTCGTAAAACATGTCTAAATTTCATTGTTTTTTAAAAAAAAAAATTCGATTATGAAATAAATTTCAGTAACTTTTCAGGATAGAATCATAGCGAGATTATTGGTTAATATTTCAAAAAAACAATTTCCAATAATGTTGTTAAATCATTGTAATGCCTTGTGTAATAACAAATTATTTAATCATATTTGATAAATAGCTATTAGTATTAAACAAATTATCATTATGAAAGCAACAAATCTCGCAATCTGGAGCTTAGTAGCTCTGCTTGCCGCAGGCTTCACTGCTTGTGAAAAAGACGATATCGAAATTGCTGAACCACACATGACCCTCACCATGAATGAAGGAGTAGGTTCAATAAAACTTGATATTTATGCCAAATCGGAAGATCAAAACGATGTATGGATAGACCTTAACAACAACGGAATACAAGAGAACGGCGAAAAAGTTATCTTGTTTCATAACGTAGATACTTACTCCTTTAGTTCGAAAACCGTAAGCATTTACGGAAAAGTAACAGAGCTGGACTGCAGTTTTAACCAACTTATCGCACTTGACGTAAGTAAAAATACTGCGTTGATCAGATTGGAGTGCTACTTCAACCGGCTTACTGCACTTGACGTAAGCAAAAATACTGCGTTAATCTCTTTGGACTGCTACTTCAACAAACTTAAAGCGCTAGATATAAGCAAAAACAGTGCGTTGACGTGGCTGAACTGCAGTTGCAACCAACTTACTAAACTTAACCTAAGCAAAAATACCAATTTGTCGGTTCTGGACTGCAGTATAAACCATCTTACCGAGCTTAATATTAGCAAAAATACCGAGTTGGAGATACTGAATTGCTTCAATAACCAACTTACCGAGCTTAATGTTAGCAAAAATACTGTGTTACAGCATTTGTATTGCTACAACAATAGCATATACGACAGCAAGATGGACGCATTGGTAAACAGCTTGCCTGACCGCACGGCAAGTACTGAAGGATCTTTTCGTGTAATTAATAACGGTTACGATGAAGGCAATATATGCACCCCGGCACAGGTTTACATCGCTAAAAATAAAAACTGGAATGTAATGGACAGTGAAGGAAATACCTACACGGGCAGTAAGTAATTAAGGCTATGACCCCGGGCGAATCCTTTCTCGAGGTAATCAACACACGATAATTGACATAAATACACTACCCAAAACGTTAGTATTATAGCAGGTGGATCAGGAGGTCTAATTCAGTTTGGTGAATATACATCTGAATTCCCTGGTAAGGGTCAAGCATTCTTGGCTTTTATAGATGATATGAATTATACATTGATAAACCTGAACACTACTTCTATGTCGTTAGATTGGGGATATCTCTCAGGTATCTTTGATTATTATTCAGGAATAGAATTAGAACTTAAATATGATACGAATTCAAACCAATATCGTATCTATCTCAATAACACATATGTGACAAGTCTCCATTCCATAATTCAGTTAAAGGATTTTTATATTTGTATTCAGGAAAACGGTGAAGGAACAACATTAATCAAAGATTTAGTCATAACCAATTGAATGATTTACAATGTTAAAACGTAGTAAAATTTTAATCATGAGAAAACAAAACAAATTAATTGCCATATCATCTTTCATCGCGCTGATTTTCATGGCAATCATTATATCCTGTCAGCATGCAAAAAAGGTAAAATCTTCTGATAAAATTACTGTTGCATGCTATTATTTCCCAAATTACCATACAGGGGATCCAAGAAATATTATCAATAAAGGCAATGGTTGGTCTGAATGGGAACTGGTAAAAGCAGCCAGACCCCGATTTCCGGAACATCACCAGCCAAATGTCCCGGCCTGGGGTTACAGCGACGAAAAAGATCCCATTGTTATGGCCCAAAAGATTGATGCGGCTACAGACAATGGAATAGACTGTTTTATTTTCGACTGGTACATGTATGAAGATGGTCCTTTCCTGAACAAATGTATCGACGAAGGCTTTCTGAAAGCCCCTAACTGCGAACGAATAAAATTCGCTTTGATGTGGGCAAACCACGATTGGCTAGACATTCACCCATACACTTATGGAACAAAGCAAAAATTACTCTATCCGGGAAAAGTAACTCCAAAGCGATTCGATGAAATATGTGATTTTGTGATCAAAGAGTATTTCAGCAAACCTAATTATTGGAAAATAGATGGAAAAGCTTACTTTTCGATATACGATATACAGAGATTTGTGGAAGGATTTGGCAGCATGGAAGCCACTAAGGATGCAATGGACCGCATGCGCGAAAAAGCAATTGCTGCCGGATTAAAAGGAGTGCACTGGAACCTGGTCGCCTGGGGAAATCCAATTCTTCCGGTCGAAAAAGCGCCATCCAATACACCAGAATTAATCAAAGTGCTTGGATTTGATTCAAGCACTTCCTATGTCTGGATTCATCATACGGAATTGCCTGAAACACAAACGGATTATAATTGGGTAAGGGATCAGTATTTCTCACACTGGGAGAAAGCTAAAGAAGAATATGGAGTCCCGTATTTTCCTAATGTGACCATGGGCTGGGATTCAAGTCCACGTTGTGACCTGAACTCGGAATGGGCAAATGTTGGTTACCCTTTTATGAATACGATAAATAACAATACACCCGACAATTTTAAAAGAGCATTGCAGCTGACTAAAGAGAAACTATTAGCCGATCCTGACGGTCCCGGAATCCTGAACATAAATTGCTGGAACGAATGGACAGAAGGGAGTTACCTGGAACCGGATACGGTAAATGGAATGAAGTATCTGGAGGCGGTAAAAGAGGTGTTTAAAGAATAGAATTAAAGGGTCAAGAAACAATATGTGATTAACCACATTGCTTATGGGACTTTTTTACTATTCCTCAGTCTCTGGTACTTCTTTTAGAAAATCCGCTCATGCCAAACGCGAGTGTACGTCAACCCCGGTCAAAGTACAGTTAGATAACCGTAACAAACAGTAAACTTATTTTCAGAAAGAATAATTCCGAAAATAAGCAACTTGCGTTCTATGCCGGCCCAACAACGATAAATATCATGTAAATTGAGCGATTTGAATTATATTTTTAACTCAATTATGGAGACAAAAAATATATTAATTGAGGTAAAGCGGCAAACCGGTGTAAACATCAGGGAATGTTACCAGTGCGGAAAATGCACTGCAGGTTGTCCGGTAGCTGAAGAAATGGATCTTCGTCCAAGTGTGATCATGCGGATGATCCAGTCTGGAACCAATGAAGAGATGGATCAAATACTTCGGTCGTACACCATCTGGTTGTGTTTAACCTGTGAGACCTGTTATTCGCGCTGCCCCATGGATATCGACATCCCCAAAGTGATGGATTACCTGCGCCAGCGCTCACTGGTCGAAGGAAAAGTACATCCGGAAGCACGTAAAATTGTTGCCTTCCACAAATCATTTCTCAACACCGTCAAGCGGAATGGCCGGTTAAGTGAATTATTCCTGACCATTGATTATAAGATGCGTTCTCTGCGGTCGGGTACTCTTTTTCAGGATATGACGGTTGCTCCGGGGATGATCAGCAGGGGAAAACTTCATCTTATACCCGAACAGATCAAAGACAAAAAAGGTTTTTCCCGATTATTTAAAAATCAGCTTAATAAAAGGAAGCCATGAAGATAGGATTTTACCCGGGTTGTTCGCTAACAGGTTCATCACGCGAGTACAAAGAATCGATTCTTGCCATTTCTGAAAAGGCAGGTATTGAGCTTGTCGAAATATCCGACTGGAACTGTTGTGGCGCTACTGCTGCCCATAATCTGAACAAGGAACTGTCGGTATCGTTGCCGGCACGAAACCTGGCTCTGGCCGAATCCGACGGGATAGAAGAACTGGTTGTTCCCTGTGCTGCCTGTTTCAATCGATTGGTGATGACCCAGCACGAACTGAACGAAGACGAAAAATTGAAATCTCAGATAACTGAAAAACTTCAGATGCCGTTGAAAAACAAGATTAAAATTCTGAATGTGTTGCAATATCTTGAAGACTATTTTGTTCCCCGCCTTGAAGAATTGATCAAAAAACCGTTTGAAAAAGAGGTGGCATGTTATTACGGATGTCTGCTGGTGCGCCCCAATCAGGTGATAAAGGCCAACCGCTGGGAAGACCCGATGAGCATGGATGTGATTATGCAGAAACTCGGTGCCAAACCCATCGACTGGGCTTTTAAAACCGAATGTTGCGGCGCCGGTTTTAGCATGTCAAAAACCGAAATCGTAGGTGAACTGTCTGGCAAGATTGTTCGCAATGCAGTGAACCAGGGCGCCAAAGCCATTGTGGTTGCCTGTCCCATGTGTCATTCTAACCTCGATATGCGCCGCCCGGCTATCAATTCATACCTGAAAACAAAGATTGAAGTACCGGTAATGTATATTACCCAGGCCATTGCGCTTGCTATGGGAATGTCTGAAAAAGAGGCCGGACTTCAGCGCCATTTTGTTCCTGTTAGTTTCTCTGTTAACTGTTAAACGAAGGATTATGTCGAGAATAGGTGTTTTTATATGTCATTGTGGCGAGAATATCAGTGCAACGGTTGATGTCGTTAAAGTAGCAGAAGAGGCCGGGAAGCATGAAGGTGTAGCGTATAGTACCGATTATAAATACATGTGTTCTGAACCCGGACAGACCATCATCAAGCAGATGATCAAAGAAAAAGGACTCACGGGGGTGGTTGTGGCAGCATGTTCACCGCGAATGCACGAACCAACTTTCCGTAAAGCATGCTCCGAAGCCGGTTTAAACCCATATATGTGCGAAATGGCGAACCTTCGGGAACATTGCTCATGGGTGCACGATAAAAGCGATGCGACAACGAAGAAGGCAATCGATCTCGTCCGAATGCTTGTTGAAAAAGTAAAGTTCAATAAACCCTTGTACCCGATTAAAGTTCCCGTTACCAAAACGGCATTGGTTATAGGAGGTGGAATTGCCGGTATTCAGGCAAGTCTCGATATTGCCAATTCCGGGCACAAGGTTGTTCTGATTGAGAAAGATCCATCCATTGGAGGCCATATGTCGCAGCTTTCGGAGACCTTCCCAACGCTCGACTGTTCGCAGTGTATTCTTACACCGCGAATGGTGGAAGTGGCGCAGCATCCCAATATTACCCTAATGACGTATTCCGAGCTTGAAAAACTGGATGGTTTCATCGGGAACTTTAAAGCAACCATTCGGAAGAAAGCAAAAAGCATTGACGAAAAATTGTGTACGGGCTGCGGGCTATGTACAACCAAATGCCCGACGAAAAAAATACCCAGCGAGTTCAATGCCGGATTGGGTTTTCGTACTGCCATTTATGTGCCGTTTCCACAGGCAGTTCCAAACAAACCGGTAATCGACAAGGACAATTGCCGTTATTACCAGCAAGGAAAATGCAAGGTTTGCGAAAAAGTTTGTCCGGCCGGGGCGATCCGTTTTAATCAGGAGGATGAATTGATCGAGATAGAAGTTGGGGCAGTAGTCGTTGCAACCGGCTTCAATGTCATGGAACCATCCGAATTTCCGGAATATGGATACGGCAAATACAAAGATGTAATCACCGGTTTGCAGTTTGAACGTCTGGCTTCGGCATCAGGACCGACATTGGGTGAAATTCGCCGTCCATCAGATGGTAAAATTCCCAAAAAGATTGTTTTTATTGCCTGTGCCGGATCACGTGATCCCGCGAAGGGAATCCCGTATTGCTCGAAGATTTGCTGCATGTACACGGCAAAACATGCAATGCTTTATCAACACAAAGTTCATGATGGCAAATCGTATATTTTCTACATGGACATCCGGGCAGGAGGTAAGAATTATGAAGAGTTTACAAGACGCGCCATTGTTGAAGATGAAGTAAACTACATCCGTGGCCGCGTTTCAAAAGTATATGAAGAGAATGGCAAACTGATTGTAAAAGGTGTCGATACCCTGCTGAACGCCAGACCGGTTGAAATTGAAGCCGACATGGTAGTGCTGGCATCGGCGGCAGTGGCAAATCCGGGATCGGAGGAGTTAGCGCAACGGATGCATATTTCGTACGATGCGTACAATTTCTTCTCCGAAGCCCATCCGAAATTAAAGCCGGTTGAAACCAATACTGCAGGAATTTTCCTTGCCGGAGCTTGTCAGGCGCCGAAAGATATTCCTGAAACGGTATCTCAGGCTTCAGGAGCTGCGGCCAAAGTGGCAATCTTGTTCTCACAGGATGAACTGAGCCGCGAGCCGGTAGTTGCTGTGGTGAACCGTTCAGCTCCGCCGCTATATTCTACATGCGTAGGTTGTTTTATGTGCGCAACGGCCTGTCCGTACCAGGCTATCGGCGAAGAACTGATTACCGACCGAAAAGGGAATGTAATAAAGAAGGTGGCCAAAGTAAATCCGGGATTGTGCCAGGGCTGTGGTACCTGCGTGGCTTTCTGTCGTTCAAAATCGATAGACATTCAGGGCTACTCGAACGAGCAGATGTACACTGAAGTGATGGCTTTGCTGAATGACGAATAATAATTAATGTAAGAAAACATATAGATGTATGGACAACCCGAAAAGAGATTTTATCCATGTGCCTATATGATGATTTTAAATATTGTTTATGAGTGAATTTGAACCGAAGATAGTGGCGTTTGTCTGCAACTGGTGTACATATGCAGGTGCTGACCTGACCGGTACCAGCCGGATAAAATATGCGCAGAATGTAAAAATTATCCGCTTCCCGTGTACCGGGCGGATCGATTTCATGTTATTGCTAAAGGCTTTTGCCGAAGGTGCTGATGGAATTATTGTTTCGGGATGCCATCCCAACGACTGCCATTACACTTCAGGCAACTTTCATGCCCGAAGGCGTTGGATTACCTTCAGGAGCTTGCTCGATTTTCTGGGAATTGACGTGCGCAGAATCCAGTTTTCGTGGGTTTCAGCTGCAGAAGGTGCCAAGTGGGCTGAAATTGCGAACACTACCGTGAACAACATCCGCGAACTGGGACCATATACCGATTATGCAAAAGTGGCTGTTCATTTGAAAAAGGAGGCTAAGGTATGAACGAACTGATAAAGAAAGCGGCATCACTGCTCGAAGCGAACGAAGTTCAGGTGGTAATCGGTTATGGATTGGGATCGGCAAAACGACCTCAAGCCATTTTTGTAACTACACCCGCCGGTTGTGAACAGTTGATATTCGACAACCGGTGCATTCAAAATCTGGCTGTATACCTTACCAAACAGGAGATCAGGAAGCTTGGAAAACCTGCTATTGTAGCTCCGCTTCCGGTGTTGAGAAGCATTGTTCAGCTGGTTGCCGAACAACAGCTTACCGAAGGCGATCTGGTTGTTTTGGGCATCGATCCCGATGGAAAACTGCTTGAATTCAGCTCATTCAAGGCCATTGAATCTTTTTTGTCCGATCACAAAATTGTAATTGAGGAGAAATACCTGAAGAAGATTGAAGAGATTAAGAATATGCCGGTAGGGGAGAGGTTCGCATATTGGGTGGAGTTGCTTGAACCATGCTTTAAATGTTATGCCTGCCGTGCGGCCTGTCCGTTGTGCTACTGTACACGTTGTACTATCGAGAACAACCAGCCACAGTGGATCCCTGTGGCTTCTCATCTGCAGGGTAATCTCGAATGGCACGTGATGAGGGCGATGCATCTTGCCGGGCGTTGTACCGATTGCGAAGCCTGTTATCATGCTTGTCCTCTGGGTATTCCTATTCATCTGTTAAACAAAAGTCTGATTCAGGATTTATCCGAAAGTTTTGGCGATTATGGGCCAAAAATCAGCGAACCCAATATGCTTTCAAGCTTTGATCCTGATGATAAAGAATCATTTATAAGGTAGTTATGCAAACCGGGAATTATTCGATAAACGAACCTTCGATGTCGAAATTATTCGACAATCTGGCCGAAAAGGGAAAAACCATGTACGCTCCAAAAAACAGAGGGGAACGTATCTTATTTCAGAAAGTGGAAAAATTCGGCGAAATAGCCGGGGATTATCTGCTAACGGCCAATTCGGCCAAAGAAGTTGTTTTTCCGCGCTACGAAAAGGTCTTTTCCTACAAGAAGACACAGGATGGCATTCTGATAAACGATCCCACCGGCAATCCTTTCTCCGAGGTGGTGTTATGGGGTTCACGTCCATGCGATGCGGCTGCATTCATTCCCATGACCAATACTTTTGAGAAGGATTATATCGATAACCTGTATGTCAAGCGCCGGAAGAATTTATTGGTGTTGAGTTTTAGTTGCAATACCTGTGATGAGTTTTGCTTTTGTACCTCGGTAAATGGTGGCCCCGGTAATACTGCCGGTAGCGATATTCTTTTCACCAGACTCCAGACCGGCGATTTCCTGGCCGAAATCATCACGGAAAAAGGTAAGAAAGTCGTTGAAGAAAACTCTTCACTCTTTGAAGCTTCTACGGCAGAAGGAAAAGAACAGAGCCTTGCAAAGGTGGAACCCCGATTCAACCAGGATGAAATTCAGGCTAAACTCCAGGAATTGTTTGAGAACCCTCTTTGGGCCGAAAAATCAAGGGCTTGTCTGGGATGTGGCACCTGCGCGTATATTTGTCCGGTTTGCAGTTGTTTCGATATTCAGGACGAAGCACACGGAAGTCAGGGTACCCGTTTGCGTTGCTGGGATTCGTGTGGATTTTCACTCTTCACCCTGCACACTTCGGGGCACAATCCCCGGCCTGATCAGGGTACACGCTGGCGTCAGCGAATCCTTCACAAGTTCCGGTACATGCCCGATAAATCAAAGATAGCCGGATGTGTAGGTTGCGGGCGTTGTTCGCGTTCATGCCCTGCCGGGATCAATATTTTAGATACTGTCACCGCGTTATAGAAAATGATCATTTTATAAATGAAAATTATAAAATTGTAAATCACATAAATGGAGATCACACTAACATGAGCAATCCAAACATCTACATACCTTACCAGATGAGGATCGAAAAAATTACCCATGAGGCACCGGGTGTAAAGACTTTTCGGTTAAAATTTATCAATGAAGAAGATGCAGCAACTTTTACTTTCAAAGCCGGTCAGTTTGGGGAATATTCCATTTTCGGAGTTGGCGAGTCGACCTTCTGTATTGCTTCGTCTCCCACCAGGAAAGGGTATATCGAATGTACTTTCCGTCAGGTAGGAAAAGTAACTTCAGCGCTCGCTTCTGCCGAAGAAGGCGATATTGTTGGTTTTCGCGGGCCTTACGGGAACATCTTCCCGATTGACGAATGGAAAGGCAAAAACCTGTTGTTTATTGCAGGTGGTATTGCACTGCCGCCCATGCGTTGCGTGATTTGGAATTGTCTCGACTTGCGTGAAAATTTCAAGGATATTACCATTGTTTACGGCGCCCGTTCGGTTGATGATTTGGTTTATAAACACGAATTGGAAGAGTGGAAAAACCGCCCCGATGTAAACCTTGTCACAACTGTCGACCCCGGTGGAGAGACCCCCGACTGGAAAGGAGAAATTGGCTTTGTTCCATCTGTTGTGGAAAAGATAGCCCCATCGTCCGGCAATACCATTGCCATTGTTTGCGGACCTCCCATCATGATTAAGTTTACCTTCCCGGTACTGGAAAAGCTGGGTTTTGCACCCGAAAATATCTATACAACACTTGAAAACCGTATGAAATGCGGCTTTGGCAAATGTGGCCGCTGCAACGTGGGCGAGGTGTACGTGTGCAAAGATGGACCTGTTTTCAGCTATGCACAACTGAAACTGCTACCTGCTGAATATTAGGTTTTCAATTATATGCAGAATTCTTTCCGGGGCATCACTGTACCCTTACCGGCTATTATGTTAACTGTAAGAAACAACAAATAACCTCCGTGGATGATTAAAAAGACCATTCCATACTGCCTTCTGGTCTTTAAAATTGACCTTCTCGTTTCAATTGCAGCGACTGTTATTACAAGCACTTTGTCACCAAAAGGTATTACGTTTGAATCAATGTCATACATATTCATGCTTAGCTACTTCTCCGGCGGATTTCTACTAGGGATTCTCTTCTTCGAGATCGCCAGGAAACAAGAATACTATTTCTACTATAACCTCGGGATTTCAAAACTCAGATTAGTCCTTATATCGTATTTGTTTAATCTGGTCATTATCTTACCATTCTTGATAATTTCAGCATATGCAAGATATATTTGAAGCTGACAGTATCAGAAAATCATTCGGGGACAAACAGGTTCTCACTGACATCTTTTTAAGATGCCAGACTGGGGATATAATCGGACTGCTTGGACGAAATGGTTCAGGAAAATCGACACTTCTTAAAATACTATTCGGAACCCTATATACTGAACACAAACATATCACTATTAATGGTGGCCTTGTAAGTCAACCGTTTAAGAAAACAGGTATAATAAGTTTTCTACCGCAAGACAATTTTCTGCCCGGAAATCTTACGGTAAAGAAAACCGTCAATCTATTCGATCATCAGATAGATCAGGATCAGTTCTTTGACGACCAGGTTCTTTCGAAAGTTACCGATGTTAAAATCAGGGATCTGTCTGGAGGAGAATCAAGATATCTGGAGGTTAGATTAATATTAAGCCAAAAATCAAAATTCATTTTTCTAGATGAGCCTTTTAATGGCATCTCACCAATTCATATTGAGCTTATAAAAGAAATGATAAGGAGTCATTCAAATAGTAAAGGAATAGTATTAACAGACCATGACTACAGGAATGTCCTTGATGTTGCAAACAAATACATGGTGCTTTATGACGGCGGAATAAAACTTCTAAAATCAAAAGATGATTTTATATATTGGGGATATATACCTGATAAATAAGCAATTGCTGTTAACAGTGCAGGGAATATTTGTAATTTTTATGCCATCTCACCAAATTGCCAGGCTGTTAAGTGTCGTGTTAGTGTATATGGAAAAAAGATAGCAAGACTTTTATATCAAGAATGAATTCATTAATTTTTGCATCAGGTTTTGGTAGTATTATTGAACAAGTGCTGCCGGTATCGTTGTTCTTTATATTTTCCATACCTTGCAAGCTGTAAGAAATTCATTCGACCACGGATGGACAAAAAATAGATAAAAGTCTCCAGGAGAAACATCCTTCTCCATTTATTAATATTTGGCAACTTGTCCATCATGTTAAGAATGAGTGTGTTATAAGGTTTTTGTTCCCTGATAATCATAACTTTTGCAGATTTGGTTAATCTATTAAGATTATTGATTGTCAGGGACTTTGCCAAATTATCTCGTTGTTATTTATTAACTATTTTCTTGATTTTTCAAACAATTATATTAACATTTAATGAACTATTGATGAATAAAACAATATTAATTCAGGTGTTGATTATAATGATCCTGTTTTCCTGCAAAAAGGACAATGAATTTGATTTTGCATTGATTCAGACAGGTGATATTACTGACATAGATAAGTCCGGAGCAACTTTTCATGCCAGAATTTCTGATTTAAGTAATTCAAAAATTATTAATTATGGATTTGTGTGGAGTACAGAAAAAAATCCAGAGTTTCATAATTCAGAAAAATATATAATCACAGGAGTGCCTTCTATTGGGACTATTAGTAAGAGAATATCCACAACATTAATAAACAACCTGACCTACTATGTTAGGGCCTTCATACAAAATGACAATTTTATTACTTATGGAAAGGCAGTTACATTCACAAGTCTTGGAAGCTCTGCTCCTGATATCTCAGATTTTTTTCCTGAAACTGGTAATATTAATGATACATTGTACATTATCGGTTGTAATTTTAGTTATATAACTAGTAATAATAAGGTTTATATCGACAATTACCAGGCAGATGTAATCTACTCTGTACAAGATACACTACTCGCAATAATTCCTGAAAAACTTGATGTTCAATCATCAACAATTTCAGTTTCAATATTTGGCAATGAAACTAAATCAACTGATACATTCAACTTAATTCCACCAATACTTAATGATTTTAATGATAAAACAGGGACATTTGGTTCTCAATTAACCATTTCTGGCAATAATTTTTTATCCAATCCAAACTCATTAAAGGTTTATTTTGATATTTATAAAGCTGAAATTAAAGAAATTACAAATACCTCTCTTTCCGTTGTTGTTCCAGACAGTTTAAATGTCAGAATATGCAATCTGGTAGTCCTAATGAATAATCTAACTGCAACTTCTATCGATTCTTTCAAATTGGAATCATTGGTTCTTAACGATTTTAGTCCGAAAACTATTCTTACCGGGGAAAAGATAACTCTAACCGGAAACAATTTTAGTCCAATTCCTGAAAATAACATCATTCAAGTTGGCGGGATTTCAGCAGAGGTAATTAACGCTTCAATAAATAAACTGGAAATTATAGTTCCTTCCCAGGATAATGGGGTGTACCCCGATAGAAATGTTAATCTAAGCATAGAAGTAATTGGTGAAAATGAAACTTTTAATGAAACAATACTTATAAATGATAAATGGTTTAGGCTAAAGGATTTTCCGTCTTCTCAATTATGGGGTAATCTCTGTCAGTTTTATAATAATTGCCTCTATATAATATGTAGTGATTCGGACGAAGTTTGGAAATACGATATTGAGTCCAGAGTTTACTATAAACTGGAAAATTTTCCTGGTATTATTCGTGACGGGGGAACTGGATTTATGATCGGTAGTAAAATATACTATGGTACCGGATATATATGGTATACTTATGAATACTTTGCAGATTTTTGGGAGTTTGATTTAATTCATGAAAAATGGGAACAGAAAAGTAGTTTGCCAACAGATGGAATTAGAGGTGCTTTTGGATTCTCAAGTCAAAGTTTTGGATATATTGGAGCTGGAAGAGGCACTAGCTATAATAATAGTACAGATGAAGTATGGAGGTATGACCCAACAAATGACACATGGTCAGTGGTTGAAAAATTTCCTGTCCATTGGGGTTATTGGAACTCACTATCAACATCAAATAATGATTATGCATTTGTTGGTTTTGGCCATACGGAAGCTTCCATCGATTTTACTAGTAGACTTTATTCATATAACTTCACCACGGATAAATGGGAAAGATTAAGCAATATTCCGTTAGTTGGGAGGGAGCATCATGTTTCTATATCGTTTTTGATTGATAATTTAATTTACTGCAAATCCCAATTTTCACAAAATTTTTGGGTATATAATATAGTATCAAATGATTGGACGGAGCTGGATTTCCCCTATGACTTTGATTTTGAAAGAGGTATGTCTACAACTGATAATAAAAATAGAAAAGGATATTTTGGTTTAGGTCGTAATAATACAATATGGGAATATGATCCAAACAGATAACATTACAATGAAAAGGTCTTTTTTCCTAATCATATTAATAGCATGGAGTATTATTTCCAATGCTCAATTAATCAGTAACAAGTATAATATTTATTTAAGTTATTCTGTTGGCAGCTTTTCCGGAGCTGAAACAACAAATGAAGTCAATTATATTACTCCTTCATTATATACAAATTACAACAAGCTTACAGGTTTCTCAGTTAAGGGGCTCATTAATTCTGAAGAATATTTAAGCTATGGAATAAACTATGACTATCAATCTGCTTATGAATGGATTTCATCCAACTATTTTGATTTTGAGAATTCTGAAACTCATCTGCATTCAATTACCCTCCTAATCAGAGTTCACAATAAATTTAAGGAAAATGGCCTTTCGAACAAGCTGCTTTTATTTTTTGAGTGTGGGCCAACAATTGGCTTTTCAAATTTGGTTTTATCAAAATCACTATTTGAAATTTTACCCTATGAAAACAATTCAACACCTCCAATGTCTGATAACAATTTTATTACAGGTTTAAAAGGAATCCTTGGTCTCGAATACTCTTTTACCCAGAATGTGGGTTTCTTTTATGGCTATTCCTATAATATGAATTGGGTATCATCAAAACTCTATAACGATAAATCATTTATGAACTCTTTAATCAATATAGGATTGGTTGTAAAGCTTAATAAGAATAAATATTTCTATTATTAATATGCTGGTTATGAAAAAAATATCATTGGTTTTTGGAATTATATATATCCTTGTTATTAATACAAATGCACAAAATAACAAGGTCTATTACAGGTTCCCAACAGGAGCAACTATTATTTATGATATTTGTTTTACACCTGATGGCAAGGCTATTGGAATAGCAGATAATAAGTCTATTAAAGTTTATTCAATGGTGACAAATGAATTGATCAGAGAATTCAGGGATGGTCATAGTGGACAAATTCTTTCAATAGATATATCAAACGACAGTACCAAATTAGTTAGTGGAGCTAAAGACAGTACAGTTGTTATATGGGATTTTAAAGAAGGAAAGCTATTGAAATCATTAAAATGCAACAGTATTATAACTTCTGTACGTTTATCTCCAGACAGCCAATATCTGGCATATGGCGGATCAGATAACATGGTTTTTGTATATGATATGGTAAATGATAGAATAATTAGCACATTTTCCGAACATTCTGACGATATAACTTCTATAGCCTATTCACCTGATGGAAATTACATTGCAACCTCAAGCGGGGATAAAATGATTAATATTTACGAGAATGGAGCTTTATTGACAAAATTATCCGGACACAAAAATTGGGTACGAGATATATCATTTAATTCCGATGGGACTAAGCTTATTTCTTGTGGTGATGATCGTAAAGTAATTACCTGGGATATTTCAGATATTGGTAACCCGGGAATCATTAATGACTCAAAGCATGGATTTGACTGGCTATTAAGTGTCGATTTCAATCAGGATGATAAGACATATGCATTTGCTGATTTCAAGGGAAATATAGAAATCATTAGTAATCCTGGAGGCTATGAATGTAATATCAAATCACCAATTAATAGGATTTTATTTAAACCCAATGAGGGTATTTTTTTAAAAATAGCTGTTGCAACAAGAGGAAAAGGAGCATTACTAATAGATGTAAAAAACATGAAAATGAAGAATTAATAACAACAAAATTTAATCAACATTATAAAAAGGACACAACCTATATGGATATCAGAACATCTTATTGAAAAATAATGAAATGAGGAACCTGATATTTATACTTGCAGTTATAGTAATTAACGCGTGTGATAAAGAAGGATAGTCCTTGTGTGGATTTTTGAAGGGTCTGTGTCGTTTTACACCAGCCATAATATGCTACCATACCGTTAGCACAATATGAGATTACAGTATGATACTACAATATGCTAAGAAATATTCCACATTAATCGCCGGACAACTCCTGTTCGCGACCATTTGGGTGCTTTCGCAACTCGCGATTCCACGACTGATGGTGGATATTATCGACCACGGGATCATGGTGAACGATATGAATGAAATCGTAAACCGTGGTATGCTTATGTTGCTGGCAACCGTTGTGAATATTGTTTCATTGTTGATATCGATATACTTCCTGACAAGGGTAACGGCGGGTATTTCAAGGGATTTAAGGGGCGATCTGTTTGAACGAATCATTGATTGGTCCAGGGAGACCAGGGGAGGCTTCTCAAATTCTACCCTGATTACCAGAACGGTAAATGATGTGAAGCAGGTGTCGATACTTATCGATATGTCGTTACGCAAAATTTACACCTTAACCATCACGGTAATCGGCGCTGTGATTATTTCATTTTCCATTGATGCAAAAATGGCATCGATCATCCTGATCATTATCCCGGTAATCTTTATTCTCGCGCTTAGCTTAACCTCGAAAGCCCTTCCTAAATACAGTCGTATTCGTAATGCTATAGACCGGATGAACCAGCGTTTCAGAGAAAACGTGACGGGCATTCGCGTGGTGAAAGCTTTTAACAAGTCAGGTTACGAGACGAAAATGTTTCAAGAAGCGACGAGAGAGGCATGTCAGGCAAACGTGCAGGCCGAATCGACCATGATGCTGTTAAGTCCCCTGGTCTTGCTTTTCACAAACATTTTAATCCTCATCCTGCTTTACCTGGGAGGTGTGCGGGCCGTACTGGGGACGATTACCGTGGGGGCATTAATTGGTTTGATTGAATACTCCATTATGGCCCTCAATAACATTCAGCAATTCGCATCGATTATCACCATTTTCCCGCGCTCGAAAGTATCTATCGACAGGATTCAGGAGATTCTGTCGAAAGAGGAGCTATTACAAATAAAAGAAACTACGGCAGGGGTAAAAGAGAACGTCCTGCGTTTTGAGGATGTCGATTTTTACTACCCTGACTCTCATGCGGCCGCATTGCACGATATCCATTTTGATTTGAACAAGGGTGAAACCAAAGCGTTGATCGGTTCAACGGGCAGCGGTAAGTCGACCCTGGTCCGTTTAATGATGCGGGATTATGACGCCTATCGCGGTCAAATCACCTGTAATGGTCAAGATATAGAAGGTCTGTCCAATACGGAAATAAATCATATCATAACGCATATTCCCCAAAGCACTTTCCTCTTTTCCGGAACCATTCGGGACAATCTCCAAACGGGTAAAAAAGATGCGACTGATGAAGAGATCTGGGAAGTGCTGGATATGGTTCAAATGGGCGATTTCTTCCGTCAGGCAGGGGAGGGCTTGGATTTTTATATCGCGCAAAATGCCGTTAATCTTTCGGGTGGACAGAAACAAAGAATTTCCATTGCCCGTGGACTGATCAGAGGGACCGATTTTTATGTTTTTGACGACTGTTTTTCTGCCCTGGACTACTCGACCGAAAAGAAAGTAAGGCAAGCCATTCAGAAAAAACTGTCAGACAAAGGTGTTTTGGTGATCGCTCAGCGCGTGGCAACGGTAAAAGACGCGGATGAAATCCTCGTCATCGATAATGGAAAGATTGTTGGTAAGGGGAGCCACCAGGAACTCGAGGAGAGATGCCAGGTGTATCAGGAAATCATTAGCTCACAAAAAAGGATTGATAAAGGGGTAGCCTAATGATGCAAGATCCAAATCAGACAAAAGAGAAAAGAGACGAAGGCTTGCCCGGTGTCTCAAGAGGGATTGGTGGTGCCGGCCGTGTCGCGGGTCTGCTGGCATCAGGTAGTGCAAAAGACAACAAAGGTACTTTTTTGAGATTGCTCAGAAACGTCGGGCCTTTTAAATGGTTTTTTATTACTGCCATCATTCTGACCTTATTGGCTTCAGGTGCGCAAATTTTTATTCCCCGCCTGATTGGTAATATTATCAATATCATCACCTCTGTTTTCCGGAAAGATATCGCGCTCGACTGGATGGCTTTCCGCAAGGTGGCAATAATTCTCATTCTCCTGTTTATTATTCAGTTTTCGGCGAACTATTTTTCGAGCATTCTGCTGGTCAGGATGACACAAAAGTTAATACGCTCCATTCGCGATCAGATGCAGGAGAAACTGAACCGCCTCACCTTGAATTATTTTGACCGTTCTTCCACGGGTGATTTAATATCTCTGTTAACCAACGACCTGGACAATGTGTCAAACACGCTGCAAAGCGGTTTGACCAACTCTTTAACCGCCGTTGTTATACTGGTGGGGGTGGTGATCATGATGTTCAACATTCATATCACGCTGGCTTTGCTGGCACTTATTGTCATTCCCATTTCTTATCTGTTGGTCAAGTATTTGGTTAAAAGAGCGAAGCCTATTTTTCAACGAAATGCCAATTTCACCGGTCATTTCAACGGGCAGATAGAAGAGATATATAACGGTGAAGATATTGTAAAGCATTATAACCTGGGTGAAGAGCTGAAAGAAGAGATATCGGTTTTGAATGAGAGATTGTACGAAAGCGAATGGAAATCATCGTTCGTTTCTTTTCTTACAAGACCCGCGGGCGACCTGATTTTAAACGCGAACTACGTGTTGATTGCCATCCTAGGCGGTAAATACGTGATTAACGGTGCGTTATCATTGGGGGCATTTCAGGCTTTTATCCAATACACGCAGATGTTGCGCAATCCTTTCAATCAAGTGTTAGGAATCCTCAATACCATCATGTCTGCTTTGGCTTCAGCGGAACGGATTTTCTCTTTCCTGGATGCGGAAGAGACCGTTCAAACGGGCACGGAAACCATTGATATTAGCAAAATAACCGGCGAGATTGAATTTAATGAAGTAGACTTTGGCTACACCGATGAACTGTTGTTTAACAAAGTCGGCCTGAAAGTTAATCCCGGCGAGCAGTTGGCCATTGTCGGCACGACGGGAGCAGGCAAAACGACGCTGGTGAACCTGTTGATGCGCTTCTATGAGATTGAGGGTGGCAAAATTATTCTGGACGGCCACGATACGAAAAATTATCATACCGATGAGTTAAGAAAAGCCTATTCGATGGTGTTACAGGATACATGGCTTTTTTCCGGAACCATTCGCGAGAATATTGCCTATGGTGCAAGCATTTCAAACGAAGAAGACCTGTGTGATGTGCCGTTGGAAGACATTAAAGCGGCGGCTAAACTGGCTCATGCCGATAGTTTTATCGAGTGTTTGCCGGATGGATATGACACGATGCTAAGCGAAGGGGCATCGAATATCAGTCAGGGTGAACGTCAATTGCTGACTATCGCCCGTGCCATGATTAAAAAAGCGCCCATCATTATTTTAGACGAAGCCACATCTTCTGTCGACACGCGTACAGAGCTGTTTATTCAACACGCCATGAAAGAGTTAACTTCCAACAGCACCAGTTTTGTTATAGCCCACAGGCTTTCTACCATTCATGATGCGGACCGTATTATAGTGATGGACAAGGGCTCTATTGTCGAAGTGGGTACACATACCGGGTTGCTTGACAAGGGAGGACGATACGCGGAGATGTACACGGCTGGGGAGTTGTAGAAAATATCTGAAAATAATTTTTAATTAAAATCTGGATAAAAATTAATGTAATCATATAAAATAACGTATTGAATTCAATTCATCATGGGAAAACCGGAAAAGATCTCAAAAAGAAATATTTAAAAACGCGAGGTGCAAGCTATGGCAATGCAACACATTGATTGCCTGTGGAGTTTCCAAAAGAGTTAAATATACAAGTGCGTCAGCTACACAATAGCAATCATATTTTGTCCTATTTCCCTAATGGCACTTTTTATTTCTTCCGTACGTTCCGGCGACGGCTTTTTCATGCCATAAATATAGCTGGAAAGTAGACTTTTATTTATGCCAATGGTACGAGCCACCGCACTTACATTCAATTCCGGTATTTGACTAAAAATACGCGCTATTTCGTTAGGATATTCCGGCTCTTTGGTTTCAGCAAAACTGCTGATGTGTATGTCTTCATCTAATTCATCCCAACGTAATGCTTTCCCTTTCAGGTATATTTTGAATTTCAATCGCTGGGCATCATTTGCTTCTTTGAGTATTGGAAATGCTTCCAATGGACGGCTGTAAACCTTGTCATCATCAGCAAGCATAAAAATACGCTCGTTCTCAAACCATATATTTTTAATTGTTTCCATTTTCGTCAAAATATTTATTCCATGCCTCAATTATTTCCAATTTATACATTTCGGCAAGTTGTAATGCTTTCTTTAAGTCGCCCACTTTCAACCCGTTGTTATATACTAGTTTTATTTCGGGCATTATGGCTATCTTGGCATCATCATCCCCTTTTACAACGTGCACATGAATAGGGGTATGTTCACCGGAGAAAAAGAAAAAACGAAGTCCAAAAATTTCAAAAATAGTTGGCATAGAGTGTTTATCTACAATGCAAATATAGGTGTAATTTTTTATACCTGCAATTGCTAAGTAAATATTTCAAGAATAATTTAACTAGCAATAAAAGATAGACGAATATTGTAACTTTTGTTTTTAAATTTGATATTCACTAGTGTCCGGTTAAGAATCCCATAATGATAATTGGTTTTTAGAAGAAAGATTAAAATAGCCCTGCATATTACACTAACAACCGGATGGATTGTTCCCTGCATGAGGCAGGACAAGTCATCACCTCTCCGTATCACGGGTACAAAAAACATTCGCCATCACTACTCTTCGCCAACTGCAAATACCGCCGAACCTTACCTTTAATGCGCATCAGCCTGCGATGACATTTTATTTTTAATAACAAAACGGTATATTGCAGACCCTATTTATCATAAGAAATGAAAAAAATCATACTGTTATCCCTGATATTAGCAACTTTCCCGGCAGTATCTTCAGCTCATGAAGAACCGGCGAAAACATTAAGTGAAAAGAAGGCAAAGGAAAAGGACCGCGAGGAGATACTTTCAAAAAGAATTAGTTCATACACTGTTATGAAACATTCAATTGCCAATGGATCAGTCACTACACATCAAGAGAGGTATTTGACAACAAAATACGATAAAAAAGGGAACATATACTCAATGTCGGTTTATAAATCCGGTGACAGCCTGGATTATAAAGTCATTTTCACATATGACCAAAACAATAACATGATTACCGACACTGATTTTGACCCGGCAGGAAATATATCAGAAAACATAAAATATTCCTATGACGATGCCGGCAGGGTCAAGGAACAATACAATTATTCAAAGGATAATGAATTTGACTCCAGATTCACATATGAGATTGACGACAAGAAACTCACATTACTTTTTACAAAATTCAAGCCTCAGGATAAAATCGAATATCATATCATTTATAAATATCTCAAAAGTGTCGACCTGGGGAATAATGTTGAAATTATTAAACAGGACCCCGGCGGAAAGCTGATCATGAGAGTGGAAAACATTTTCGATGAAAAGGATTCACGGACACATAAAAAGATTTATGATGAGAATAACAAGCTGATGTACTATTTCCAATACACTTACGATAAGAAGACGAAAAAATTTGGGACAATTCTTAAAAAATCACCCGACGACAGAGTTTTATCCAGCACAATCTACACCTATAATAGTGATGGTCTGACAGAAAGTATTAAAACTCTGGATGAATCAGGACAGATAACTTCATTCCTGACTTATAAATACAGTAAATACTGAGACATCTGAACCTGACAAACAATAGCAGTAAGTTCTAACGCGGATAATGGGAGTGAACTCGTGATGCCGGATACCTGGGCCGGAACCATACGATTTTTCGACGTGATTCATTATCCGTCGGTAGTTGTTTTTTCCATGATATCACCAGAAAAGTGAAAGTTGGCTCTTCAGCAATGAAAAATAAGTATTATCCTTGCGATGGAAGCGATGTGGTTTTGTAGTGAAATAGTGTTATAGTTTTAAAGTGAAATAGCGATGTGGTTTTGAAGTGAAAGAAACAATTAGTAATTTGGCCCTGATTAAATTCTGCAAGCGGCAACATCATTAATATTAAACAGTACATCAACATAACCCCCGGGTATATTATCATACCCGCTATGAGAGAACAGAGTATATATTAACTTAAAATAATGCATTATGGACAAAACAAATGATGTCACCACGCTCCGCATGAGTATTGTCTCGTGCAGGGCTGGTCCGGGGCAGTAAATCAGAATCAAATAATTGATTTTTCCCGGAAACAAGTGTTAATAAGAGATAAGATTACTTTAACCTGATTAACCTTACACAAGAATGGATGTGTGAACAAATCACAGCCATGCATTTTACCGGCATTATTGCCGTCTGCCTAAGAAGCATTTTTATTAACCTAACACTTATTTTTAATGACAAAGACATTCTTTCATTTTGTTTCAACGCTTTTTCGTTGCGACATGAGAAAAGCCTTGAAACTGGTAATTATTATGTTATTGTCCGGGTCATTCCAGGTCCTTGCTGCATCAGGCTGGCAGGGGTTCACGGTAGACGCTCTGAACAATCATAATAATAGTGGGGAATTACTAGCCTACCTTCAGCCAACCGACATTCCTTCTGTCAGCGATCAGCAAAAGACTGTAAGCGGTCGGGTTACAGATGCATCAGGGGAGGCTCTTCCCGGTGTCAACATAATTGAAAAAGGCACTCTGAACGGGGCAATATCTGATTTTGATGGCAGGTATACCATCAGCGTTGCCTCATCCAATTCCGTACTGGTTTTTTCCTTTGTCGGTTACACTTCACAGGAATTGACTGTCGGCTCCCAGACCACGGTTAACGTCACACTTGCAGAAAGTGCAATTGGTCTGGATGAGATCGTTGTCGTGGGTTACGGTACCCAGCAGAAAAGAACTGTTTCGGGTTCAGTAGCAAACGTTACGGAAAAGAACTTCAATGCAGGTATCACAAGAACTGCTGCCGACTTTATCCAGGGTAAGGTGGCAGGTCTAACCATTACCACTTCCACCGGTGACGTTACAGCATCGCAGTCGATGAGACTGAGAGGTACATCATCACTTACCGGAAGCAGTGAACCTTTCGTAGTTATTGACGGTGTTCCCGGACTTAGTCTCAACTCTGTTGCACCGCAGGATATTGAATCCATCAGTATTCTGAAGGATGCATCCTCGGCAGCCATCTACGGTTCAAGGTCGGCCAGCGGGGTTATTCTTATTACCACCAAGAGGGGAGCTCAGAACAGGACAACCGTCGATTACAATGTATACGGCGCTATAGATAAAGTAAGTAACATACCTGATGTTCTTACCGCCGAGCAATACAGGAAATATGCAAGAGATAACAATATTGACATAAGTGTTTTCGACCTTGGAGCCAACACGAGCTGGTTTGATGAGATTATGAGAACCGGTGTCAGCCAGAACCATGATCTTTCCATATCTGGCGCCGGAATCAACAACAGTTACAGGGTTTCTGTATCATATCTTGATCAGGAAGGTGTTGTACTGGACAACTATATGAAGAAGCTCAACACAAGGTTCTCGGTCAATCAGAAAGCCCTCAAGGAAAGGCTTGACCTGACAATATCAGGAGGTCTTAACCAGAGGGACTACCAGTCGACCGCCACGGGTAATTTCGTTCTTGCATATAACGTGCTTCCAACCATTCCCGTTAAGTACAATGATGGTACATGGTGGGATTCAGATGAGTACGACCAGGGTAACCCTGTAAGGAATCTTCAATATAACTCGGCACCACGGAAGTCAGGACAAATCTATGTCAACGGCAAAGCCAACCTCAAGCTGTTTGAAGGACTGACAGCCGGCGTCAACTTCTATAAGGAAAGAAATTCATATGACGCGAGTAACTACACTGATTCAAGGACAAGGGATGGAAGAGCATCCAATGGAACTGCCTCAAGGGAATTCTCTACTAGTGACAAGGATCTTATTGAAACCACTGTCAATTACAACAAGAAAGCCGGAAGTCACAGTTTTGATGTTCTCGGAGGCTATTCATGGGAAAGCAATTACTACCAGCAGGCTTTTGCCAGGAACAGGTATTTTGTAACAAACATTTTTGGTCCAAACAACCTGGGTGCCGGTGAACAGCTCAGGCCTGAAGATGTAAGCTCGTACGCTAACATGAACAAGCTTATCTCTTTCTTCGGGAGGATAAATTATTCGCTTGCCGACCGCTATATTTTGTCTGCAACAGTCCGGCGTGACGGTTCGTCAAAATTCGGGGCCAACAACAAATGGGGAACCTTCCCGTCTGTATCGGCAGCCTGGCGTATAATTGACGAGTCGTTTATGGTGGGAGCAAAAAACTTCATGGACGAATTGAAACTGCGTGTAGGTTACGGTGTATCAGGAAACCAGAGCGGTCTTAGCCCGTATCAGTCCATGCAGCTCTTTGGTTCATCCGGTCTTTACTGGGACAATGGAGCATGGCATACAGCTTACGCTGTCAGCCAGAATGCCAATCCCAATCTGAAATGGGAAACAACATCAATGTTCAACGTGGGTGTTGACTTCAGTTTCCTGAATGCCAGACTGAGCGGTACCATTGAGTATTATGACAAGCTCACCAAAGACCTTCTTTACAGCTATCCCGTTCCTGTTCCCCCATACATGTATTCCTCGATGGTTGCCAACGTGGGTTCAATGATGAACAGGGGAGTAGAGCTGATGCTGACCGGTGATGTCATCAGGAAGAAAGATTTCAGGTGGACACTGTCATTCAATGCAGCCCATAATCACAATGAAATCGTTTCACTGTCGAATGAGGAGTTTACCACCTCGGAGATCAAAACAGGTAATGCCTGGGTCAGGGGAGGCTCATCTAACACGACTCATATTATCAAGGAAGGATACCAGGTTGGCCAGTTCTACGGTCCGGAATGTCTCGGAATTGATGAAAACGGGCTATATATTATCAACGACATGGTTGACGGTAAGCCTGGTTTCACGATTACCGACTACACTACTATCGGGGAGGCCCAGCCACTTCTCACGTACGGTATAAGTAATAACCTGACGTACAAGGAGTGGGAGTTGTCATTCTTCATAAGAGGAGTTTATGGTAACGATGTTCTCAATTTCTCAAAGATGTCGTATGCAAACCTGCAATGGCTGCCGGGAGCTAATGTCCTGAGCGATGCTCTCACGATGGGATTGAAGCAAAGTCCATACTATAACAGCTATTACATTGAAGATGGTTCTTTTGCAAGACTTGACAACCTGACACTAGCTTACTCCCTGCTTCCCCAGAATATGCTGGGTATCAGCAGGATCAGATTTTATGCCACTACGCATAATTTGTTCACTCTCACCAAATACAAGGGAGTTGACCCTGAAGTTCCCATGCACGGGCTTGACCCGGGAGTGGAAGGAAGGGATTATTATCCAAAGACAACAACATATCTGTTGGGCATAAATGTAACTTTTTAACTTTAAAACAGACAGAATATGAAGAAGTTAACATTATACTTATCTCTGATTGTCTTCCTGGGCTTCATGGCTGCAGGATGTACGGATCTTGAAGAAAAAGTTTATTCTCAGGTGCCGGTGAGCTCCTACGGATCCACGGAAGCCGAGATAAACTCACTGATTGCACCGATATACTCGCGTTTGAGAGATTTCAATGCAATAAGGAGCGGTGTAAACAACACAACAGATATGTTTGTTACTCCGACCCGCAGAGGTGGTGACTGGTGGGATGGCGGTGCATTCAAGGAAATGGCCCAGGGTACATGGAGACCTCTGACAAGCCCGATTATTGCTGATTATAACACATCATACAGCAGGATTACCGAATGTAACCGTATCATTTATATGATAGAAAACAGTGAGGCGATCACTGATAAAGAACCATATATTGCACAGGCGAGGGCTGCAAGAGCGCTCAGATACATGGTTCTTCTCGATGAGTACGGTAATGTTCCCATTGTTACTGATTTTACTGATCTTACCAAACCCACGACAAAAACAAGAACGGAGGTTTATAATTTTGTACTCTCGGAGCTGAATGCCATTAAGGATGTCATAAGGGCTGACGTGAATTCGTCCAGTTATGGTAAGTATACAAAAGGAGCAGTGTATTTCATGCTCGCCAAAATGTATCTCAACGCCGAAATATGGAACCCTGCCGGCGGACCGAAATGGCAGGAATGTATCGATGCCTGTGATGAAGTCCTGGCATTGCCCTATTCTCTTGAGCCTAACTGGAAAGAACAATTCAGTGCAAACAACGAGAATTCCAAAGAAGCTATTCTTGTAGCAGTGAATAGTATATCCTCTTACATGAGTATTCGTTATTATTCACTTCACTATCTCGATCCGATAGCCCTGGGCATACCCGGAAGTGCATGGAACGGTATTGCTGCTCACGCTGATTTCGTAAGGTCATTTGATCCCGAGGACAAACGCTATGAAGGCAGTTTCCTGATTGGCGAGATGCGCCACCCTTCCACCGGTGAAGTACTGATGACAGCTCACGGCCGTCCTCTCATTCATACGATTGACATTACCATGAAGTATGCCATTGATGCTGACGGATGGGGTCAGACAGAACAGGAAGACGGTGCGAGATGCAATAAATGGGAGTACAAGAAAGGCGCCACGCAAATGGAAAATGACTATGCCATCTTCAGGCTTGCCGATGTTTACCTAATGAAAGCAGAAGCCATTGTTCGCAATAATGGAGATAACGACGAAGCGACCGCATTGATTAATGCGCTCAGGGAAAGAGTTTTCGACGATCCGGCGAAACTGAAAAGCAGTGTCACTCTTGATGATATATACCACGAGCGCAGATGGGAGCTTGCATGGGAAGGATGGGGTCGACAGGATATGATCCGTTTCGGCACCTACCTGAACCCGATACCGGGCTGGAGAGAAAATGCACTGCCCGAGTACAGACTGCTATGGCCTATCCCGCAAACAGCTCTGGATGCAAACCCGAACCTCGTGCAGAACCCGGGTTATTAACAAGAGTTAAGGTTTATCAGGTTAAAGTTTTTATTTGAGTTATATAATTAAGCCGGGAGGGTACAAAGAGTTTTAAACTCATTATGCCCTCCCGCTTTTTTTTACTCATGATCAATCTGCCCGGTGGAACAATCCATCACGAGTTCATCTGATGTGCCCTTAGGGCAAATTCATAATCGCGTGTGGTATAATCGTCGTAATGAAATTTCGTCCAGTAGGAACTCCGGATAAGATGGTACCTCCTGTACCTTGACACAGAAATTGGTTTTCCTTCCATAACTCCCATCACTACCGCTGAGGCATTGCTTTCAACCTCGTATTCGTCCCTTCCGAAATGTTTGGCGAAGTACCTTCCCGGTCTGCCCTGAAGCCCGGGTACAAAGCGTATAGCTATCGATTCATTAGTATTCTCGAAGAAAACCTGCTTTCCTTCTTCAATTTTTTTAGTAATCTTATCCGATCTGAATTTCTTCAGTATCCTTTTTAATTGGTCTGAAAACATGGCACGATTAAAAGACGATTTGACTAACTACCCAAAATAACGAGCCGGGGCAGTCGCTTATTGTCCTATAATCGTTTGAAAGGCACAAAGCGTACCAGTGTAAGGCGTTTCTCCACGGTTTTACCATTCTTCTTTTCCACAAGAATTAGTTCCTGAATGGATGAAGGCGGGCCGACCGGGATGACGAGCCGGCCGTTTTCTGCAAGCTGGTCGATCAGAGGTTGCGGTATCTCGGGTGCCGCTGCAGTAACCACGATGATGTCGAATGGGGCATGCTCTTTCCATCCCTGGTAACCGTCACCGTATTTGCAGCTAATGTTTTCATAGCCCAGCTTTCCCAGCAAGGCGGCCGATTCCTTTGCAAGCTCAGGAACAATCTCAATTGAATAAACCTCTTTTACTATTTCTGCCAGAACCGCGGCCTGGTAACCTGAGCCCGTACCTATCTCAAGGGCCTTCTTGTGGGATGTGGGTTTTACGACCTCCGTCATGTATGCCACGATGAAAGGCTGAGAAATGGTTTGCCCGTGGCCGATGGGAAGGGGGCTGTCGTTATAGGCCCTGCTCACATATTCCGCCGGGACGAAAAGATGCCTCGGGACCTTTTGCATTGCTTTCAGGGTAAGCTGGTCGGAAATGCCTCGGCTGACAATCTGATCCCTGACCATTTTCTCTCTCAGGACCTGATATTTATCGCCCGTTTGCAATGCAAAAGCTGCCATAACGAAAAGTATTATTACAACTGAGGATTTCATTACTGCCTATTTTATACAATATACAATATTTCAGGGACAAAAACAAGCCGTAATGCCGGTTCTAAAGCGCTTAACCGTATCCAACCAGCGAAAGGAAACCATTGCCCAGAAACTGCATTGCAGGCCATATCGGGAACAGATTCAAGTCGGTGAAAACCGTAACAAGAATAAGCCCTAAAAAAATATATGAACCATATTTGTAGAGTCCTTCATAGAACCCCGGGTATTTCCTGAACAGGTTGAGCAACAAGTGAGATCCGTCGAGAGGTGGCAGAGGGATAAGGTTGAATATGAACAAGCCCCAGTTGATATAGATCGCGTAGAGCAGCAAGTTCTTCGTGATGCTGATCCAGTTGCTGTAGATCCCTGCAGTATAGTGCACGAACAACGAAAAGATGACTGACAGGACCATCGCCAGAACAGCATTCGAGACCGGACCAGCCACAGCTATCTTCATAACATCCCTGCGTGGATTTCTCAGGTTCTGCTCATTGAACTGAACCGGTTTTGCCCAACCGAATCCTGCAACAAGAAGCATCAGGAATCCAAGGGGATCTATATGTCTTAAAGGATTAAGGCTTACACGTCCCTGTTGTTCCGAGGTAGTGTCCCCGCATTTTTTTGCCATCCATGCATGGCTGAATTCATGAACGGTAAGCCCGATAATTATCCCGGGAAGAAATTCAAGTATCCGCGCAATTGCCAGATTTCCCATTCAGAACCTGCTCTTTTTCTCCGGCAGCCAGAAATCCTTCTCCGTGAGTTTACACTCTTTAATCATTTTTCTTGCATATTCAGCCCCGAAGAAGTTTTCATCGGCATTGTTCGTGCCTACAGTGAACTTCACACCGGCTTTCTTTGCCCTTTTTATAAAATCGGCTGAAGGTATCTCGTACCTGTTATTGATTTCTATTGCAATATTGTTGGCTAAGGCGGCATTTATCACTTTATCCATCCTTTCGGGTGTCCAGAAGCTATCGTACCTGTCGGCCATCTGCGCGGGAAGAAAAGTGGGATTCACATAAATGTTAATCGGTTCATTATTCAGAATGGTTACCAGTGTGTTTATCATATAATCCATAAACTCCTGTTCATCTTCGATCCAGGTTTCCTCCGGCATCCATATCCGGTTTCTTCTTCCCTTGGCATCGGTAAAGGTCATGCAATCGGTGAAGACATAATCGAACTTATCCATTGATTCTTTTGAGAATATGTCCATCCATTCCCTTCCTTCGGCCTGCATTGCAAGATAAAACTGGGGATAGTTCCTCAAAACTTTAACAACTGAATCGATCTGACTGTCCATGTGAATCGGGAAACCGAGTCCGCAGTTCACTGCAATTCCGTAATCGATATTCTCTGCTTTCGATTTCACGACAGCATCATCGATGGTAAGATTCCCTTTAAGATGAACATGCAGATCGGTGATTTTCATCTCTTTTTTGCTGTTGCATGCGGCAAAAAGGACTGAGATCAGTACAAGGCCGGTAAGAAAGTGTTTTTTCATGATTAATAGGTTTAAGAATAAAAATAAGTATAAGGCCAAAAGCCGGTATAAAACTAATCAAAACATCCCAATATGCTACAATTCAGCGGAGGAATCCGGAAATTGCCGGGAGTGAGGGCACTTTTTCAAAAAAAACTCTTAGGTTTACAGTGATAAAAACGATCCGATGAAGCTGAAACACCTGATAATCCTGCTTGCCTTCCTTCCTTCTTTATCTTTTTCACAGGAAGTCGGGGTGGCTGATGTATACCTTCTTACATGCGGACCCGGCGAGGAAGTATATTCTGTGTACGGGCACAGCGCCCTCAGAATTGTGATTCCTGAGAAGAACATCGACCTTGTGTATAACTGGGGTGTTTTTGATTTCAGCACCCCGAATTTTGCCTGGCGCTTTGCCAGGGGACACCTTGATTACTCTCTTGGGGTAAGCTCGTATGAGAGTTTCCTGAGAGAATATTATATGGAGAAAAGATGGGTGACAGAGCAGAGGATAAACATCAATTCTGAACAGACAGCGAAATTGTTCGAGCTTATCACCGAGAATCTGAAACCTGAAAATATTAATTACAGGTATGATTTTTTCTATGATAACTGTTCAACCAGGATCAGGGATCTTATTGAGAAGGCCGTGGGAAATGACCTCATTTATTCTCCCGATCAAGCCTGGAAAAGCCTTCCGACTTTCAGGGATCTTATAAGCAAATATGAAAAAGGCTATTACTGGAGAAGGGCTGGGATCGACCTGCTTGTTGGAGTTGAAGCGGATAAAAAGGCTTCATTCCGCGATATGATGTTCCTGCCCCTTGAGATGAAGGACTGTCTGTCGGAAACAAGCATCAGACATGAAGGCAAACTCATTCCCCTTCTGACAAATCCTGTACTGGTTCTCGATTTTGCCCCTCCGGTTGTCAGCCAAAGCATTCTTGCCGGACCCATGATTGTATTCGGTTTTCTTCTTATTATCTGTATTTTCCTGACAGGCTGGTTAAGGGACAGGAAATCCAACCTCGTAATTGACCTTATTATATATTCAATCTTTTCAATACTGGCTTTAATGATGATCTTCTTCAACCTGTTCTCCGATCATCAGCAGTTAAAGACAAACCTGAATATCATATGGTTAAATCCTTTTATCATTATTTGCCTTATAAGTCTGCTGTTCAATAAAGACTGGATGATATGGTTCAGACTGGTGTTTTTCATATCGGTCGGCTTTCTGGCATTCCTCGTGATTCTTCCCCAGAATATCAATAATTCATTCGTGCCGCTTATCGGAATTCTGATAGTCAGGACTTCCACACGGGCCGGATTTTCCTGGAATCCTCTTACAATACCTTATTTAACACAACTTTAACACTCTTTAACTCCATATTATCATTCAGAAAGCTTCTTTTGCAGGGGGTAAAGGCAGACCTGTTTTTTTATGGTTCTGCATCATTCATATTTAATTAAATTTGCGACTTAAATCAAACGAAATGGAGCAGACAGCCGATATCAGGATCTTAAATGAAAAAATAGAAAAGGAGAGCTCTTTTGTGGACATCATCCGGATGGAGATGAACAAGGTCATTGTTGGTCAGAAGCATCTTATCGATTCCCTTCTTACAGGTCTCCTTGCAAACGGTCACATACTTCTTGAAGGTGTTCCCGGACTGGCAAAGACACTTGCAATAAAATCGCTGGCGTCGATCATCGATGCACGGTTTTCCAGGATACAGTTTACCCCCGATCTCCTTCCGGCCGACCTGACCGGAACCATGATCTACAGCCAGAAGAAAGAGGAATTCCTTGTCAAGAAGGGTCCGGTCTTTGCCAATTTCATCCTTGCCGACGAGATAAACCGCTCACCCGCGAAGGTGCAAAGCGCACTTCTGGAAGCCATGCAGGAAAGGCAGGTCACCATAGGCGAGACGACATACAAACTTGAAGAGCCCTTCCTGGTTCTGGCAACTCAGAACCCGATCGAGCAGGAAGGCACTTACCCTCTTCCTGAGGCACAGGTCGACAGGTTTATGCTGAAAGTGCTTATAGACTATCCCACTATGGAGGAGGAAAAAATCATTGTAAGACAAAACCTCGCGAAGGATTTTCCGAAAGCCGCCACTGTGCTGAAGACTGATGATATAATAAGGGCCAGGAATGTGGTAAGGGAGGTATATATGGATGAAAAGATTGAAAACTATATACTCAGCATCGTCTTTGCCAGCCGTAATCCTGAAAAATTCGGACTTCCCGGTTTCAGCAACATGATATCCTACGGTGCTTCACCCCGTGCCTCGATATACATGTCGCTGGCTGCAAAAGCCTATGCCTTTATCCGCAGAAGGGGCTATGTAATCCCCGAGGATGTGAGGTCGGTATGCGCCGACGTGATGAGACACAGGATAGGACTGACCTACGAGGCTGAAGCCGAGAATGTAACACAGGATAATATAATTGCTGAGATACTGAATACGGTGGAGGTACCGTAGAGAGGCACAGGGCTCAGGGCGCAGGGTGCAGGGTGGAAAACAAGCAGTAAATGAGTTGAAAAAAGTAGAAAGTTAAAAGTAGAATGTTAAAAGTAGAAAGTTGAAAGTTGAAAGTTGGAAAACAACAAGTAGCCGGAATTAATGGAAGCAGTTGATCTCATAAAGAAGGTACGAAGGATCGAAATAAAGACCCGGGGTCTGACCAGGCATATTTTTGCCGGTGAGTACCATAGTGCTTTCAAGGGAAGGGGAATTGCTTTCAGTGAAGTAAGGGAATACCAGTACGGCGACGACATACGCAGCATCGACTGGAACGTTACCGCCCGCTTCAATCGTCCATGGGTGAAAGTGTACGAGGAGGAAAGAGAACTGACAGTCATGCTTCTGATCGATGTCAGCGGTTCGGCTAACTTTGGGACAAAAGCTTCCTTTAAGCGTGACACGATGACTGAAATTGCAGCTGTACTTTCATTTTCAGCCATCTATAACAACGACAAGATAGGTGTAATCTTCTTCACCGACAAGGTGGAAAAGTTCATCCCCCCGCAGAAGGGCAGAAAACACATATTGAGAATTATACGCGAACTTCTTGATTTCAGACCTCAGAGTGAAAGGACAAATCTGAGTGAACCACTCAGGTATCTCACCAATGCCTTAAGGAAAAGATGTACTGCCTTTGTAATTTCCGATTTTCTTGCCCCGGATTTTGAAGAGGCGCTCCGAATTGCATCAAGCAAGCACGACATTGTAGCCCTCAGGATTACGGATCCGCTCGAAAAGGTACTCCCTGATGTCGGACTAATGAAGGTGATGGACTCTGAAACCGGCGAAAAGAAGTGGATTGATACATCATCGAAGAAGCTGAGAGAGGATTATTCCGACTGGTATTCTCGTCATACCGGTATCCTGAGCAATACAATGAAGAAATGCTCAGTCGATTTCACCGAGATCAGCACGGGTGAGGATTATGTCAAACCACTGATAAAACTGTTTAAAAGCAGATGAATCTGAGAAAGGCGGCATATCCGGTGTTTTTCTTCTTCCTGCTGTTCCATGCAGGCTTGATGGGACAGGATGTAAGCGTTACGGCTGCCTTTGATTCAACGAGGATACTTATCGGCGACCAGATAGGTTTCACAATAAATATTGAACAACCCGCCGGCATAAGCCTGGCACTTCCCGTTTTCAGAGACAGCCTAACAAGAAAGATTGAAGTAATTGCCGGTCCCGATTTTGATACTATATCCCTTGGCACTGAAAAAATCAGGATCACTGAAAAATACCTTGTCACCTCTTTCGATTCGGGTTATCACCGTGTCGATCCGGTATATGCAGAACACGCGGGAGCAGAAGGAATTAAAAGATATTATTCCGATTATTCATTTCTTGAGGTGGCACGAGCAGCCCTTACACCTCCCGACTCTGCTGAAATATTCGATATCACGGGGCCATACAAAGCTCCGCTCACAGCCGGGGAAGTAATGCCGTGGGCGCTGCTTGCCCTTGTTACAGGCTTGCTTGTATGGCTTATAATAAAACTTGCGCGAGGTCTCAAAAAAGAAAAGAAGGAGGAAGATAAACCCGTGGTTAAGGAACCCGCGCACGTGATCGCCTTCAGGGAGCTCGAACTGCTTCGGGATGAACAGCTCTGGCAGAAGGGTGAGACGAAAAGGTACTATACCCGGTTGACCGAAATTATCAGACAGTATCTGGAAAACAGATACGGTGTAAACTCACTAGAGCTTACCACCTCTGAAACACTAGAGGCCCTGCTAAAAACAGGTTTTAAGAAGAATGAATTATACAAGCGGCTCAGGTCGGTTCTGAATCAGGCCGATCTGGTGAAGTTTGCAAAATACAAGCCGGATCCAGTGGAAAACGACACTGCTTTCAACGAATCATGGGATTTTGTTGATGCAACAAGGATCATGCATCAGGAGCTATCCGAAGCGAACGACAATATAAATGAAGGAGGGAAGAAAGCATGAGCAATATAGACTTTGCATATCCCGGTTTTCTTTACCTGCTTCTTCTGGTTCCAGCCATTATTGCCTTTTATGTTCTGAAACAGCAGAAGGCTTTTGCATCAGTGAAGCTGCCAGGGCTTAAACCTCTGGAGCTTCCGGTAAAAACCTTCAGGAACTGGCTCCGGCATCTTCTTTTTGCACTCAGGATGGCAACAGTTTCGCTGCTGATAATAGTGCTTGCCCGTCCTCAGTCGACCGACCGGTTCCAGGATGTTTCAACCGAAGGAATAGATATTATTCTCGCTCTCGACATATCGGGAAGCATGCTTGCACGCGATTTTAAACCTAACAGGCTTGAAGCCTCCAAGAATGTTGCCACGGAGTTCATTTCAGGACGACCCTACGACCGGATAGGCCTGGTGGTTTTTAGCGGTGAGACATTTACTCAATGTCCGCTGACAACCGATCATGCGGTGCTTATCAACCTGATGAGAGAAATTGAAAGCGGTATGATAGAAGACGGTACCGCCATCGGTATGGGACTTGCCAATGCAGTTACCAGGATAAAGGATTCGGAGGCAAAGAGCAAGGTGATAATCCTTCTTACCGATGGAGTGAACAATAGGGGAGAGATAGCCCCTGCAACGGCTGCCGGTATTGCAAAAACCTTTGGAATAAGGGTTTACACGATTGGCGTTGGCAGCATGGGAACGGCTCCCTATCCGGTTCAGACACCATTCGGCACACAGTACCAGAATATGCCTGTTGAAATCGATGAGGATATTCTCAAGGAAATTGCCGGAAGCACAGGCGGAAGATACTTCCGGGCCACGGACAATAACAAGCTTGTTGAGGTTTATTCTGAGATTGACAAGCTTGAAAAGTCAAAGATTGATGTGAGGCAATTCACCAGGAAACAGGAAGAATATCTTCCGCTGGCAATAATAGCCTTCGTTTTCCTGGCACTGGAAATGCTTCTGAGATATACAATATTGAGGAAACTGACATAAACAGAAACTTAATGCAGCTCTTCAGATTCGCAAACCCGGAATACCTTTACCTCCTGCTAATACTGCCGGTATTGATAGCTTTGTTTATTATTGACAGGCTGCGAAGCAGGAATGCCATCAGAAGGCTGGGAGATAGTGCCCTCGTATCGAGGCTGATGCCAGAGTTGTCGAGAACAAGGCCGGTTATTAAATTCATTCTGCTTCTGGCAGGAATGAGTTCTTTGATAATAGTTCTTGCCCGTCCGCAGTACGGTTCAAAGCTTGAAGAAGTCAGGAGACAGGGCGTGGAGGTGATAATAGCGCTGGATGTCAGTAATTCGATGCTGGCAGCGGATATTCAGCCCGACAGGCTTACCAGGGCCAAACAGGCAATATCAAGGCTTGTTGACAATCTATCAAACGACAAGATAGGCCTGATTGTATTTGCCGGTGATGCCTACACGCAGATCCCGATAACCACCGATTACATTTCGGCCAAGATGTTCCTCTCCACCATTGGTCCCGACATGGTACCCAAACAGGGCACTGCAATCGGGGCCGCCATAAAGCTTGCATCAAAGTCATTTACTCCAGGTGAAGGAAAAAGCAAGGCGATTATCATAATTACCGACGGTGAAAACCATGAGGACGATCCCCTTAGCGAAGCTGAAGAAGCTGCCAAAGCAGGTATCGTAATACACGCTATAGGAATAGGCTCAAGTGAAGGTGTTCCAATAGCTCTTAACGCGGGAGGAAGAAATGAATATCTTAAGGATCAGGACGGCACAACGGTTATTACCAGGCTCGATGAGGAGATACTGAAAAAGATAGCTGTCATTGGGGGAGGCAATTACATAAGGGCAAGCAGCACAAGCATCGGGCTCGACGAGATATTCAGAGATATAAGGAAAATGGATCAGAGCGATCTCGAAAGCACCATGTACACGGAATACGACGATCAGTTCAGGATCTTTGCAGCCCTTGCGCTTATTTTTCTGATCGCTGAGATAATTATAATGGACAGGAAAAACAGAAAACTACAGAATGTCAGGTTGTTCAGGTTTAAAATATAATTGCGGAAGCATGCCGGAAAGATTGAAAAAACATACCGGATCGTGGTTTAAGCAGGGAATTTTGCTTCTGCCGGCGCTGCTGCTGTCAGGCATTTCACTTTTCGCACAGGGAGAAAGGAAGTTCATCAGGCAGGGCAACCGTGAATTTGAAAAGCAGAATTATTCTGAATCCGAGATCTCATACAGAAGGGCAATCGACAAAAACAAGAGTTCGGCCGATGCAGTTTTCAATGCAGGCGATGCACTTTATAAACAGGAGAAATACGAAGATGCCGGAAAGCAGTTTATCGAAAGCCACAAGATGAATGAGGACAGAGACAAGAAGGCCGGCAGCATGTACAATCTTGGAAATTCGCTGCTGAAAGCAGGTAAACTGAAGGAAAGCATTGAAGCCTATAAGAACTCCCTGAGGCTCAATCCCGGAAACATGCAGGCAAAATACAACCTGGCCTATGCACAGGACCGTCTGAAGGAACAGGAGGAACAGCAGCAACAGCAACAGGACCAACAGAATCAGGATCAGAACAAGGACAAACAGAACCAGGATCAGAACAAGGACCAGCAAGATCAGAATCAGGACAAACAGAATGATCAGAAGGAAAGCGAAGATCAGAATAAGCAGGATGAGCAACAGCAAAGCGACCAGCAGCAGTCGATGTCAAAGGAAGATGCCGAAAGGCTGCTGAATGCCATTGCAAATGATGAAAAAGAGGTTCAGGAAAAGGTTAAGGAAGCAAAAGCAGCAAAACAGAGGGTAAAAACCCTTAAAAACTGGTAATTTGGCGAAATGCAATCAAGATATTTGATATTGACGTTTTTATTCTTCCTGTTATTTTCCTCTGCAGAAGGACAGGAAATAACAATAATGGCTGAATATCCGGGTGTCGTGCAAACGGGAGAACAGTTCATGATCGCATGGACCATCAATTCCGGCGACGGCGATTTCATTGAGCCCCCCTTCACGGGTTTCCAGAAGCTCATGGGCCCCCAGACCTCCTATAGCTCAAGCACTCAGATAATTAACGGAAAGGTGAGCAGGGAAACAAAGTACACATACTCCTATTATTTGCAGGCCATTAAAGAAGGGAAGTTTGTTATCCCTCCGGCTTCAGTCCGAATAAAAAACAGGACTTACTCCTCCGACTCGGCCAGGATAGAAGTCTCCGGCAGCAGGACATCCCGTCAGGCCGCCGCGGCACCCGGTGGTGATATATCGGCAGCTGACATTGAAGATACAGGCGATGATGTATTTGTAACCCTTACCGTCGATAAAAGAAATGTATTTGTCGGCGAACCCGTGAGTGTGACGGTCAAGCTCTACACCAGGATTGAAATATCGGGAATAAATGAAATCAAGTTTCCGGGTTTCGAAGGTTTTCTCAGGACCGATCTGGACACACCGCCACTGACATCACTCAAAAGGGAGAGCATTAACGGAACCATTTACGGCACCGGGGTGGTGCAGCAATTCCTTTTGTATCCGCAGTTCCCCGGCGACATTACAATCGATCCGGTTCAGCTGTCTGTCCTGATACGGCAGAGATCAGGCCGGTCCGATCCTTTCTTCGGTGATTTTTTTGCCACCTATACCACTGTCCCGAAGGCGATTCTCAGCAAATCCGTCAATCTGAAGGTAAATCCGCTTCCCGGAAACAGACCTTCCGACTATTCAGGCATTGTTGGAAGAATTTCGATAAATGCAACTCTTGACAGGGATTCTGTGAACATGAATGATGCCATCACCCTTAAGATAGCCCTGTCAGGAAGCGGTAACCTCAAGATAGCAAATCCCCCTGCATTGAACCTTCCTGCCGACATCGAGGTATACGATCCGAAGATCACCGATAACCTGAAAAACAGCCTGAGCGGAACAACAGGTCAGAAAACATTTGAATACCTGCTTATCCCAAGGCACCACGGTGATTTTACCATTCCCCCGGTAAGCTATTCATACTTCAATGCCGATGCAAAAAGATTTGAGACAATTACAACTCCGGAACTAAGGTTTCACTCACGCAAGACGGGCGAGCCGGCTTCAGGGATCACAGTTTACGGCGGTGTTTCAAAGGAGGATGTGAAATATCTTGGCAAGGATATCAGGTTTATCAGTTCAAAGCCGGGACTGCTCCGGAAGACCGACAGGCTTTCGGTATCGAGGAAATGGTTCTGGCCGGTATACGCCTTTTCACTTTTACTTTTCTTTATAGTTCTCTTTATAAGAAGGGAGCACATACGCCGCAACTCCGACCTGTCGGCCGTGAGAAACAGGAAGGCGGGAAAAGTTGCCGGTCAGCGGCTAAAAATGGCAGCCCAGTGCCTGAAAGAAAAGAAATCCGACAGATTCTACGAAGAAATACTCAAGGCGCTATGGGGTTACCTGAGCGATAAGCTCAGCATTCCGGTATCTGAACTTAACAGAAACAGTGCCGTGGAAGCTCTCAGGACAAAAGGCATCCCCGAAAAGGAATTGGAAAGCATTGCAGCCCTTATTGACCGTTGTGAGTTCGCGAGGTACGCGCCTTCGTCATCAGCCGAAGAGGACGAGAATATCTATAATGAAGCTTCCAGGTTTATCAGATTGTTGGAAAATACATTAGATTGAAATGAGATCCCTATACGTAAAAATATTATTTGTCTTTCTGCTCATCCTGAGCGTCATTCCGGCATCAGGACAGGATGATCGCCCCCTTAAGTTCAACAAGGGAGTTGAACTCTATACAGCTTCTGACTATGAAGGAGCGCTGCGCGAATGGCTCGATATATACGACACCGGTTACCGGTCGGCTGAACTGGCATACAATATCGGGAATGCATATTTCAAGCTTAACGATGTTCCGGGCTCCATTCTTTTCTACGAGAGAGCACGCCTGCTCAAGCCGGGCGACAATAACATCAACTATAACCTGCAGATAGCCAGGACACTGGTTGTGGATAAATTCGAGGAAATACCGGAGCTATTCTTTGTAAGGTGGTTTGATTTCCTTTCCCTGATGCTTCATACCAATACCTGGGCCGTGATAAGCATTATTACTTTCATAGCCTTCCTCATTCTTCTTTCGCTGTATATTTACTCATCACGCTATAAACTGAAAGTGATCTCTTTCTGGACAGCGGTATTGTTGCTCTTCATTTCAGCTTCTTCACTTGCTTTCACCCTGCGTAACCGCAGCCTTGTGTACGACAGCCGTGAAGCAGTTATCTTTTCGCCCTCGGTAAATGGCAAAAGCTCGCCCGATGCAAGCGGCACCGACCTCTTTGTACTTCACGAAGGAACAAAGGTAAGCATTGAGGACAAGGTGGGAGAGTGGTATGAAGTAAAACTATCCGACGGAAACAAGGGCTGGATCCCATTGTCAAGTCTTACGATAATCTGAGATACATACACTATTTCCGGTTTTTTAAGGTTATACAGGTTGGGTAGTAATATTCAGTCTGATCATGAGGAAAATCCTTGTTATAACATTGTTATTACATGCAGTTTTCTGCTTTTCATGCAAAAAAACGGAGTTTTCGCCGGAAGGTCCCACTGATGTAAGGATCAGAAATATAAGCGGTACAGAGCTTGTCAATGTATCGGTGAAAATAAAGGAGGAAGAAATCTCATTCGGAAACATTGGCATAAACGAGACCACCGGATATCAAAGGTTTGAGACTGCATTCCCCAAAGCCTATATTTCAGCAGAGGTCAACGATGAAAGCCTTAACACGGGTCCTGTGGATTTTACCTATATGAACTATCTGGGTCAGAACAAGATCACCTATGACGTTTCCGTGGAAAACAAGATGATAGTGATAAAGAATGTCACCTTCGATTCACCCCTTTGATTTCAAAACGGCCTATTCTCTCCCAGGCGGGAATGTCAGCATTTGGTGTGCCTGTTTCAGCTCCAGTCTACAGGAACAATCCCGTTTTTTGCCAGATAATCGTTGCATTTGCTGAAATGCCTGTTCCCGAAGAATCCCCGTGATGCCGAAAGGGGAGAGGGATGCACCGATTCCAGGACCAGGTGCCTCGAACGGTCGATTGATTCTCCTTTCTTCTGGGCATAAGCACCCCACAGGAAAAACACCAGATTCTGTTTTTCGTTATTGAGAACCCTGATGACGTAATCGGTAAATTCCTCCCATCCTTTTCTCTGGTGCGAGCCGGCCTGATGAGCCCTTACGGTAAGTGTGGCATTGAGAAGAAGGACACCCTGTGATGCCCATCTTGTAAGATCGCCGGAAGACTTCAGCCTGATACCGAGGTCCGATTCAATTTCCTTGAAAATATTAATCAGACTGGGAGGATAGCTGACTCCATCCCTTACCGAAAAGCACAGCCCATGGGCCTGGCCCGGACCGTGATAGGGATCCTGTCCAATAATAACAGCCTTCACATTTTCAAAGGGGCATAAGTCAAATGCGTTGAAGATAAGTGATCCCGGAGGATAGACGGGTCCCTTCATATATTCAGCCCTGACAAAATCGGTCAGCCTGACAAAGTATTCCTTTTCAAATTCAGTCTGAAGCTTAGATTTCCAGCCAGGTTCAATTCTTACATCCATACTTGAAAATTACTCAATAAAATCAACAAATAAAAACACTCTGCAAAATAAGCGTTTTAGTGCAATACGGTTGATTTGAACCGGAATTTGATAACTTTGAAAAAAACACGATATGGCTCTGGAGATAGAACGAAAATTCCTGGTAAGGGGAGAATTCATGCACCTGGCTGTCAAACAGATTGAGATAAGTCAGGGCTACCTTTCGGTTGATCGCGACAGGATAGTCAGGATCAGGATAGTAAATGAAAAAGCTATACTGACGATAAAAGCTCCGAAATCAGGAACGGATTTCTCGCGGCATGAATGGGAATATGAGATTCCTTACGATGAAGCAAAACAAATGATGAAGGCATGTCTGCCCGAAGTGATCAGAAAGACCAGGTACATTGTTCCGGTTAAAGAACATATGTTCGAGATCGATGTATTTCATGGAAAGAATGATGGACTTATAATTGCCGAAATTGAACTGAAAAGCGAGTCGGAGGAATTCGTCAGGCCATCGTGGCTGGGTGAAGAGGTTACAGGTAACCCGCGCTATTACAGCGCCAACCTGATCTGACTGTCATGGTTTCCTGAAAAACACTCTGTCAGAGCACCTTGGAATAGATCTGCTTAGGGTCGCCGGGAGCATAGAAATCCTTCAGGCTTGCCTGAAGAGTATAGCCGTTTCGCTGATAAAAGGCTTCAGTTGGTGCATACAAAGGTCTTCCCGAAGTTTCAACCCAGAGTATCTTTCCGCCATTACTACGGACATTGTTTTCAATCTCGAGAAGCATTATAGACCCCAGTTTTTGGTTTCTTGCGTCCTGATGAACAGCAATCCAGTACAGATCCCATGAATGAACAGAGAATGAGTTTCTTCCGTATGTAGCAAAAGCAATTACCCCACTATCATCCGCTGCCCTGAGCCAGTAGTAACCGCTCGCTTCCGATCCTTTTATAAGAGTTTCGCCGGCAATCTCAAGGGCAGTATCAATCTCAAAATCATAAAAGAAAGATGTCGACCTCAGGATTTCTTCAATCCGGATAAGGTCTTCCGGTCCGATACCATTGGAAATCACCGCCATATTGTTAGTAATTAATATCTTCAAGAATTCTAGTAAGAACTGTTGTTACAGGCATGCCGGCTTTCCTGGTAGCAGCCATAAATCCGCTGTCGGGCGACAAGCATGGATTCGCGTTCACTTCGATAACATAGGGACAGGAATTCTCATCTATCCTCATGTCTACTCTCGCGTAGCCCCTGAGCCCGAACACTTTCCAGCAACTAAGAGCAAGCTCGTTGATTTTTCCTGCCAGCAAAGGATCCAGATTGTCACCGGGGAACTCTCTGATAGTGTTTTCATATTCGAAACTGTCCTCTATCCATTTTGCCTTGAAATCAACAATCCTGGGCATATCGGGAGAGAAATTATGGAAAACCATTTCGGCTATCGGCATTACTTCCGGTCCTGACTTGCCCCCAATAACGCTGATATTGAATTCACGTCCGTCAATATAATCCTGGATAATCCAGTGGGAGTCATCAAGTCCCTTAAGTCTCTCAACATGATCCGGAGTAAAATCAAAAACCGAATCGGCTGTGATCCCAAGGGAACCATCTTCCCAGATGGGCTTAACAATATAGCGGCAACCTGGTTTAAGGAGATCAGGCCGCGAGGGCAGTATGGTCAGAGGTGTGGGAATATTGTTCTCTCTCAGTATCTTCGCGCTAAGAGCCTTGCTGGTAGTAATGAACAATGCCTCGAGCGGATTGCCCGAATAAGGAATGGAATACATATTGAGCAGAGCCGGAACAAAATAGTTCAACTCACCCTTGTTATTTATCGATTCCACGAGGTTGAATACGAAATCCGGCTTCTCAGCTGCAAGCTCAGCAACTTCATTCATGAAATTTGCGCTTATTCCCCTGGTATAGACAGAGATGCCAAGCTTTTCAAGGTTTTCTTCAATATGCTCCGCCTGTTCAAGCACATCCAGTTCATCGGCAAGCGCTCCTTCCAAGGGCTGATTGAAGAGGATGCAGCATTTTTTCTTTTTCATCCGTCCAGTTGATGTCGTTTGAGTGCCGATCCAATTATCCTTTCTATCAGTTCCTGATATTTAATTCCTGCCATATTCGACAAGATGGGGAGGTCGGAATGAACGGGGTGAAGACCGGCAAGAGGGTTTGCTTCAATAAAGCATATACGTCCGTGTCTGTCGGTCTTCAGGTCAATTCTTCCGGCATCAACTGCTCCAATGGCTTTCCAGGCCTTTAGAGCAACATCCCTGCATTCATCGCTGAATTCTCCCATCGGTTTATACTTGCAGAAGGCCTGATAGTTTTCCTTGACTTCAACCGAATAGGGGAGATTATCCCTGCATTCTATTTCCATACCTCCGATGGCCACGGCCTCATCTCCCGATCCTGCAATACCCACTGTGAATTCCCTTCCCGGGAGGTATTCTTCAACCAGGGCAGGCTGCTGGTAGTGCGAAAGCAGATACTCAGCCATTTTCCTCAGTTCTTTATCATTGTGAACAAGGCTCTTCTCCGTGATACCTTTGCCTGTGCCCTCTGAAACGGGCTTGATGAACAAGGGATACTGAAGATTGCATTTTCCTATGTCTCCCGGCGATATAATCAGAATTCCGGGACTGACAGGAACGCCGGCAGCAGCTACAATAAGCCTTGTCAGATATTTGTTAAGGGATATGCCCATTATAACCGGGCCGCTGAAAACATATGGTATTCTGTATTGGTCGAGTATTGCCGGAATAACCGATTCTCTGCCGTCGCCGTACAAACCCTCGGCTATGTTGAACACCATATCCCATTTTCTGCCTGCAGCAAGGGCATCGATAAGCTGAAAGCAATTACCGATCAGCTCGGTTTCGAAACGCATAGTCTTAATTGCAGCATCAATTGCATCGATGGTATCCTGTTTATCGAACTCGGCAGTATCTTCCATTGAATAACCGCGGTCGAGATACCACGACCTTAAGTCGTAAGTCAATCCGATCTTCATATTTCGGAATTCCTATCTTTCGGGATACTCACAGACGTCTCCCTTGTAATTGCGCAGAACTATGTGTTCTTTATTATGTTCCACAACATAATCGGGAAGCAGGGGTATCTTTCCTCCGCCGCCGGGGGCATCGATCACGAATGTAGGAACTGCATATCCGCTGGTGAATCCTCTGAGACCCTTTATGATCTCCAGGCCTTTAGCAACGGTGGTCCTGAAATGGCCGGAGCCGGGTATCAGATCGCACTGATAGAGGTAATAAGGTCTGACTCTTATCTTTAGCAGTTTATGCATCAATTCCTTCATGACGGGAACATTGTCGTTTATCCCTTTCAGGAGTACGGTCTGACTTCCAAGGGGAAAACCTCCATCGGCTAGTTTGTTGCATGCTGCAGCACACTCTTCTGTAATTTCTGAGGGGTGTGAAAAATGCAGGCTCAGGAAGAGAGGGTGGTATTTTCGAAGTACATTAATCAATTTGTCAGTAATCCTCTGGGGCAGAACAACGGGAGTCCTGGTTCCGATACGTATTATTTCCACATGCTCTATCCCGCGGATGTTCGACAGGATGTAGTCGAGAGTCTCATCCGTAAGGGTCAGGGGATCACCTCCGCTAATGAGGACGTCCCTGATTTCTTTATGACCTGCTATATAACTGAATGCTTTTTCAAAGTCCTGTTTCCCCAGTTTATCGAGCCTTCCCACTGAATGAGATCGGGTGC
>Ga0255347_1001140_pt1 | contig 44940 bp, 37 predicted proteins | sample wastewater_treat_2_FD_192479 | JGI IMG/M metagenome (GOLD analysis project Ga0255347, IMG submission 192479) | Wastewater microbial communities from Lulu Island WWTP, Vancouver, Canada - plant24 | ecosystem: Engineered > WWTP > Wastewater > Unclassified | place: Canada: Vancouver, British...
AAAAATCGGGTCATATCGTGGGGAAGGTTCTTTGAAAGCTTGGGTTAGGCAAATTACAGTGAATACGGCTATTAATGCGTATAAAAAAAAAATAGCTAAGGGGTTTGACGTTGATATTGATGAAATTGAGGAGAGTATAAAAGATGTTACAGTGGTTGATTCTGATGCTACGACATTGAAAATGCTTCTTAATTTTATTAATGAGTTGCCCGACGGATATCGTGCCGCATTTAATCTCTATGAAATTGAGGGTTATTCTCATAAAGAGATTGCAGAAATGTTAGGCTGTTCGCCGGTTACAGTACGAACACAACTGTTTAAAGCTAAACAAGCTCTTAAAAAAAAGATAGAAAATTATTTGAAAAATAATTTGGAAACATTATAAAGAATGATGAAAGAGAAAGAGATAGGAAAATTATTTCGTGAAAAATTTAAGAATTTTAATTCGGCTCCATCGGACGATCTATGGAAAAAAATTGAAAATGATAAAGGATTACGCTCTTTTAATCGAAAAAAGAGATTTTTAAATCCTACTTCTTATACAATTGCTATTATCACAGCAGTTGCTATTGTTACCACCGTTTTATTGATTAATATCTTCGATGATAAAACAACTAAAGTTGAAGAGTTTTCTACGATAGAGAAAAAAGAACAAGCTATTCCCGAAGCTGTTGTTAATGTTGCTCTTACGGAGGAGGTAGAAACTTCTTCGGCTCCCGTTTCCAAACCTTCGCAAACTGCACCAATTATAAATCAAAATATTAGTCAGCCTGCACCGCTAAAACCGGAAATTTCGGAGGATAAGCTACTGCCAATTCCCCAAACCAATCATCAAAAACTTGAATTATTACCTACGCCCGCTGTGTCAGTAACGCCCCCCGACATGGAAGAGAAGGCTGTTGCTACGGAGCCGCCGATAACCGATAAAACACCGGCAGAACCCGAAGAAGTAGTTCGTTTGGAGTATAGTAATGATACGACTCTCTGTAAAAATTCAAAACTTGTTCTTTTTGTGAAAAATTCACCAAAAGTATATTGGCATATTGGAGCAAATTCACCCACATTAGAATTTTATCCGACTGAAAATGAAATTTTTTATGTTGATGCAGTTAAACCTGACGGTAAAGATACGACCTTAGCGATTCGTGTTAATGTTTTTGACTGTAGTCTTTACATTCCAAATGCGTTTACTCCTAACGGAGACGGTCTTAATGACGAATTTAGAGTTGAGTCTCCCATTGATATTTATAATTTTGAAATGTCTATTTTTGAGTTGTCGGGTCGTCTCTTATTTCACACGAAATATATTACTCAAGGTTGGGACGGAACTTATGAAGGGAAAAAGTCGCCAACAGGAGCTTATCTTTATATTATTACCTATAAAGACAGATTCGGTGAAAAGCATTTGGAAAAGGGACAAATTGTTCTTTATAGATAAATTTCCTGCATAAATTCAAACTTAAACATAACTTTATAACAAATTATATCGAAAAGACCTATTAATACTAATTGAGACGCTTTGTCGTTATAAAAACATCATGAAAAGAACAGTTTTAGTTTTCATATTTTTTCTAACGATTCTTTTTGCTCACGCTTTAAACAGTCCGCAATTACGTTGTTTGGAAGTTGATAACAATGGGGACGTTACCTTACATTGGCTAATTCCCACGGATATTAGTGATTTTGTACGTTATGAGATTTTCTATTCCAATTCATTAACCGCTCCGTTTTCACAAATAGCCATTTTAAACAATTCTAACACAACGGATTATTTTCACGCCGGAGCGAACGCAAACGGACAAAACTGTTATTATTACGTAGCGGCAATTTCATCTTTTTCCACCTATTTTTCCGATACTCTTGCAACCATTGAACTTTACTTAACCAATACAGGAAACGGTATTGCTTTACTCAACTGGTCGCCCCCTATTTCGCCTCGTTTGCCAACCTATAACTCATCATACGACATTAATAAAGAGTTCCCATTTAACGTTTGGAATTACGCAGGTAGCAGTCCGGCCCTATCTTTTCGTGACACCATAGATGTTTGCAGTGCGACCATCAGCTACAGGGTTGAATTGAGCGATTCTTCCGGTTGTAAAAATATATCTCGAAAAATCGGAGATATTTTTCAAGATATGGTTCCGCCGGCTATTCCTCAATTGGACAGTGTTTCCGTTGATGCGAACAATCAAATTGTACTCGGCTGGTCGCCTTCCACTTCTTCTGACGCTAATGCATACATAATTTACTATTTTGATGATAATTTATGGGTTCCGCTTGATACCTTATACGGCATTCATAACACTTTTTGGGTAGATTCTTTACACGACCCGACTCAACAGATACATCGTTTCAGAATAGCAACGCTGGATAGTTGCCTCAACTCCAGCCCGATGTCTTTGCAACAAAGGAATATGCAACTTGCGGCAACCTACGACAGATGTGCCCGTACCGCCTATTTATCGTGGTCTCCCTACGATAATATGACCGGTGGACTGGCTAAATATGAAATTTATTACTCCATAGATAGCAGTCAATTTTTATATGCGGGTTCAACCGATGCGTCCGTACGGAATTATACATTTGAGGATTTAATACCTGAAAGCCATTACTGTTTTATTGTCAAAGCAGTCAATCAGTCGGAAAATATTAGGGCTTCTTCGACAGAATATTGTTTTACGTACCACGTTCAAGATGCCCGTGATTTTGTATATATTAGGTCTGTTTCCGTTACCCCTGACGAGCAGATAAAAATAAAAGTTTTTACGGGAGATACGCCCGCTTTTGTTCGGGTTCATCTTTACCGAAGTGCAGATTCTCTTGGAAATTTCCTCCATCATGCATCACTTTCCTATAACGGAACCGATTCTTATACCTTTTACGATAGTGATGTGAAAGTGCGCTACAAAACTTATTATTATAAAGCGGTTATTGAGAATGATTGTTACATGGAAACGGCGGAATCCGCTATTGTACACAATATTGTTCTTCAGATAAAATCGGAAAATTATATAAATTTCTTGCAATGGAACAATTACCTCGGGTGGCAAGATGGGGTGGATATGTACTCTATACAGCGAAAAGACGAAGTTGATCCTTTTTATGTTGAAGTAGGCACAACGCCGACAGGAATTACAAATAAAAGTGATAATGTTATCAATATCAGGCAATCGGGAGATAAGTTTTATTATAAAGTTTTAGCAGTTGAAAACGGTCCCAACGAATATGGATTTATTGATTCAAGCTACTCTAACGAAGTGATTGCCTATCAAAATCCTATTATTTACATTCCTAATGCTTTTCGTCCGAAAGGAGGAATAACACAAATTTTTAAGCCTGTTTGCTCTTTTATCACAACTACAGATTACTCTTTTTTCATCTATTCACGTGAAGGCACGATTTTATTTGAAACTCACGACCCGCAGGAGGGCTGGGACGGAAAGAATAAAGAGGGATATGTTCAAGGCGGAGTATATATTTACAAAGTACAATTTTCGTATGGGAAAGATGAGTATTATGAAACTGTCGGGCATGTTACGGTCATTAGGTAGAACTTTCATCTCTTTGCAAAAACAGAGCAAATTTCCACTATTTTTGTTTCCTGATACTTATTTTCGTTTACCATGATTTATCCTAAGGCTTTTGAAGAAAAAATCGGGTTCAATATTATTCGAGACTATCTTAAATCACTATGTATTAGTGAAATGGGGAAAGAGGAGGTCGATAAAATCATTTACTCCACTAAGATAGACACGATTACGGATTTACTGGAAAAAGTAAACGAATTTCGCCTCTTACTCTTGTACGAATCCCCTTTTCCGGCTCAAGACTATTTTGATTTACGTGAATTATACGCCAAACTACATATTCAAGGAACGGTTATAGAGATTGACGAATTAAGTCTTTTACGTACCGTTATTCAATCAACGACACAAACGTTAGTTTATCTGAGCGTTCGCCACAAAGAGGGAAAGTGTCCGAAATTATATGGTTTGAGCGAACCTATAGTAGCAGAAACGGAACTTTTAGGAGCGATTAATAAAATTTTGGACGCTAAGGGGAAGGTACGTGATACGGCTTCACCCGCATTGGCAAAGATTAGAAGTGATATACGTAAAATCTCTGCTGAAGCAGACAAGAAAATTGGGAAACTGCTTAAAAAGACGAAAGAGGAGGGTATTGTCAATGAAGAGAGCGTCATAACCATTCGCAATGGACGACTTTGCATTCCGGTGTTATCAACTTATAAAAGGCGGATTTCAGGATTTATACACGATGAATCAGCGACGGGACAAACCGTTTTTATCGAACCGACAGAAGTTTTTGACCTCAACAATGAGTTAAAGGATTTGCTGAATGCCGAGAAACGTGAGATAATTCAAATTTTGACACAGATAACAGAAAAAATACGTTTTTCGTTGCCAAATTTAGTTGCATCACAATCTTTTCTTGGAAGTATTGATTTCATACGAGCCAAGGCAAAATTTGCCGTTGAAATTGACGCTATTTTCCCGCAAATTATTGATAAACCATTTATAAATTGGCAAAAAGCAATCCACCCGATTCTGTTTCTCAATTTTAAAGAGAGTAAAAAAATCGTAGAGCCGCTTGACATTATTTTAACGGAAAATCAAAGAATATTGATTATCTCCGGTCCTAATGCAGGCGGTAAATCGGTATGTTTAAAAACGGTAGGGTTGTTACAGTATATGTTGCAGTGCGGCTTGTTAGTCCCGATGAAAGAGGGGTCTGAAATGGGCATTTTTACTGACTTTTTTATTGATATCGGTGATGAGCAATCTATTGAAAATGACTTAAGTACTTACAGTTCACACTTAACAAACCTCAACACGATGCTCAACCATTTAAGAGCCACTTCGTTATTTCTTATTGACGAGTTCGGTTCGGGAACGGAGCCGGCTTTAGGAGGTGCTTTGTCAGAGGCAATCTTAGAAAAGATATACGAAAAAAAATCGTTTGGCATAATCACAACGCATTACGGGAATTTAAAAATGTTTCCCGATAATTTTCCCGAAGCCATCAATGGAGCCATGTTGTTCGATACAAAAGCGATGAAACCGCTATTTAAACTTAAAATCGGGAAACCGGGCAGTTCATTTACGTATGAAATAGCTCATAAAATAGGACTTTCAAAACAAATTATAGACGCAGCAATATTAAAATCGGGAAGAGCACAAATAGATTACGAAAGAAAATTAGATGAGATTGAAATAGAGAAATTAGAGATTGAGAAACAGTTAAAACTAGTCAATCTTGCCGATGAACAGTTAAATTCGCTCATCGAAGATTATCAATCCAAATTTATAGAGTTGGAACAACAGCGGAAAGAGATTTTACAACAAGCCAAAGAGCAAGCCACTCAAATTATTGAAAGTGCTAATAAAGTTATTGAAAAAACGATTCGTGAAATCAAAGAATCAAAAGCCGACAGCGAGAAGACGAAAGTTTTGAGGAAAGAGGTTGATAATCTAAAAAAGGAGCTAAAGAAAGAGATAGAGTCGATAGAAGTGAAGGAGGCACTGCGACCGCTTTTGCCCAAAAAGAGAAAAATTGATATAAAACCCAAGAAAACGCCAATAAACACAGAACAAGAGATAAAAATCGGGGATTCCGTCTTCATTTCCTCAATTGAATCTGTTGGCGAAGTAATAGAAAAAAATAGAGACAATATCGTCGTCTCATTCAATTCCATTGCCTACAAAACGACCATTGATAAAGTTAAAAAAGTAAGCAAAGCTACGGAGAAGCAACTTCGCAGCAAGAGTATAACACAATGGGACGGAAAGACACTTTCCGACATTATGAATAAAAAGGTCGTCATGTTTCAACCCACGATAGATTTACGAGGGAAACGGGGAGAAGAAGCGATACAAGAATTAACTCTCTACATTGACGAAGCGATTTTGCTTAATGTCAAAGAGTTTAAGATTTTGCACGGCAAGGGTAACGGAATTTTACGAAGGCTAATCCGTGATTTCTTAGGCAAGCAGAAAGAGGTTCGCACTTTCCGAGACGAGAAAATCGAATTTGGCGGAGACGGGATAACGGTAGTGGAGATGTGAGGGAAACAACTCAATCTATTTATATTTGTATTTTTCTTAATTTTGCGAGGAGTTATTAAAAAAATTAAACTTAACTAATTTTGAACAACGTATGGCAAAAAAAGGGACAAACAGTACGACTTCGGCAGTGCGTACCCCAAAAATAGGGTACGCAAAAATACAACATTCTATATATCAACAGTTTGAAAAATGTTAAATTTTGAGTGACGAAGTCAGGAGCAATAGTGAACTTATAATTAAAGAATAATCACTACGAACCATACTGTGTAGAGATTAAAAAGAGATTTCTTTTTGAGCGTTCCGGCTATACTTTCACACTGTTTTCTGTTCTCTTTCTGCTTTCAACTCTCTTTATAAAAGGCTCTGCAAGAACAACTTAGCGTGCGTGAGGGCGCAGGCGGAAAGCCCGCAAGGGCGGAAGCCGCTGGGGACGCGGCGGCAAAAAAGCGACTTTAGAAGCTCTTTTTGCCGCCTTGCGTCCCCACGGCTTGTGCCCGCGGACTTGCAGCCGAAGACCGACCCCGAGCGAAGCGAGGGGGCACGCCCTAAGAAAAAATAAAATTATTTATTAAAAAAATAAAAGGTGAATAAATTGGTATTATTATGTTTGTAATGATGACCTTTTGAGAAATTTTTATTATTACTTATTAACAATATTTTACAATAATGGAAAAAATATCTTTTTTTAGTCATTTTCATCTGGTGACAATGAAAAAAAAATGTAAATTTGCCGATGCAATAAAAGTATACACTTTAAAAGTGTAAAAAAACAAAATGAGATACAACGTTTTATTATGATATAATGTCATATATAGTAATTGAAGCAGTATTTTTTTAAATAAAAAGATGGGATTTAGCAAAAAAGAAATAACTTTATTTTTCAGTTTACTTTTCGCTATTAGTTTGCCGATATATGGTCAGATGTATACGGTTCCTTCTTCAGGATTCACAAGTTATACGGTTTGTTCAGGAACATTATACGATGCCAATGGGACGAGTAATTACGGGAACTATTATAGTGGTTATGCCATTCTTTATCCCAGCACTCCGGGACATTTCATCAGAGTATCGGGTACGATAGCAGGTGAGACTTGTTGTGATTATTTATACATTTACGATGGGGCAGGTACCGGAGGGACGCTTTTGTGGCATGGTGTTGCAAGTTCGGGCATGGTTCCTGTTGTTACTTCAACGACCGGACCATTGACGGTAAGATTTACAAGTGACGGTTCTGTAACCGGTCAAGGTTTTGAATTGAACATCTCATGTTGCGACCACTGTTCTTGTGCGATTGAAAATGCTAACTTAAGTATTATCAATTCCGGAACTGATTTTATAACAATTTCGTGGACTGGAAGCAGCTCGGTGCCTAATTATATCGTAGAATACGGACCTGCCGGCTTTACTCCCGGAACCGGACAACAGGTGTCGACAACGAGTACGACTTATACAATTACAGGATTACGTGAAGGACAAAATTATGACATATATGTCTATTTTGATTGTGATAATGACGGTTCCATAACGGGTGATACTTATGCAAATTTCACTTATTCCCATACAAATTGTATTGATTTTTCAAATTTTAATGCTCCGGGGGTCGTATGTACATACGGTACAACGAGCAATCCATACAGCAACACGGGCGTTGTTAACGGTCGCCATACGATAATGACAGGTGGCACAGATCCTTACACTTATGGACAATTACCATGCGTTCCTCCAGGCGGAGTAAACTCTGTGCGATTAGGCAATTCAAGTGTTGGGGCACAAGCTGAAAGTATTACCTATACTTATTCCGTAGATACTAATGTAAATGAAATTTTGATTCTACGTTATGCGGCAGTCCTTCAAAATCCGGGACACTCCTACTCTCAACAACCGCGTTTTGTATTTAAAATATTGAATTCAGCAGGACTAGAAATAGACCCGCTATGTTGTTCTGCTGACTTTATTTCAGGAAATACAACGCAGGGTTGGCAAAGCGGTTCAAGTAGCACATTATGGAAACCTTGGACAAACGTTGGGATTGATGTTTCACCATATCATGGACAGAATATTCGAGTGCAATTAGTTACGTACGACTGCTCTCCTACCGCACACTTCGGATATGCCTATTTTACGTTGGAATGTGGCGGAAAAAAGAGATTAACAGTGGAAAGTTGCGGAGATGCAACTGAAATTACGTATACGGCTCCGCGAGGGTTTAACTATCGCTGGTATCTCTCCACCAATCCCTCTCAAACGATATCAACCAATCAATCGGTTACGGTTACAACAAATAGTAATGCCACTCTCTACTGCGATGTTTCTTTTATTGATAACGTCAATTGTAAATTTACGCTCTCTACCACAGTTACACCACGTTACCCGTATGCTGATTTTATTTATAATCGCTTAGGTTGTGATTACACCTATGATTTTATAAATTATAGTACAATTTCCGATGACGGGATTGTTCCTAATACAAGTGGTGAGCCTTGTGAAACCTATTATTGGGATTTCGGTAACGGGGAAACCTCTACCGAAGAAAATCCTTCTATTACCTACGATGCCCCAGGCACTTATACAGTAAGATTAATTGCCGGTATTACTAATGATATGTGCCAAGATACCATAGAAAAGACCATTACTATTATTCCTTTTGCTCCTTATATCGTGGGCGATACGGTAAGTTGTGAAGGTGAAAATAACGTTTTAACAATTATGGATGGCACCGCCTATCTTTGGGATACGGGAGAAACAACACCTTCTATTAATGTTGCTCCGACAACTACGACAACATACTCCGCTACTGTAACCCACGTAGATGGTTGTACCGAAACCGTTGAACATACAATCCTCGTACACCCCACCTTTAACTCATCTATTACGGCTTCTATTTGCCAGGGTGAATCTTATTTAGAAAATGGTTTTTCCTTGCAAAATGTACGGACTGTCGGAATGAATACGTTTGTACTTCCTCTCACTACGGAGCATGGTTGTGATAGTATTGTTACCTTACATCTTGAGGTAAAACCGCTTCCTGTAGTAGAATTAGGCAATGATATTACGGTTTGTTTTGATCAAGAAGGGAATCCCTATTTAGATGCAGGACGCGATTTTGATACTTATTCGTGGAGTAACGGATTGAATACACGCATGATACAAGTAACCGATACGGGACTTTACTCTATTTTAGTTACCTTAAACGGCTGCAAAGCGAAAGATAGCATTCGCGTCAACAATTTATGTCCTTTCCAACTTTATGTTCCTAACACTATAACAGCCTATCTCGCTGATGGAACAAACGATTATTTTTATCTACCAAATACTGAGAAAATTAAAGAACTTGAAATACATATTTACGACCGTTGGGGACAGCTTGTTTTTGAATCTAAAGATATGAATTTCAGATGGGACGGTACTGTTTACGGTACTATTACTCCTAATACAATTTATAATTACCAACTTTTTATCATTTCAGATGATGGTAAAAAACATGTTTTTAAAGGGCACATTACAGTTTTATAATGATGAAAATAAATTTGTTTTATAAAAAAATATTTCTTGTTTCATTTTGTATAAGTTGTTTGTTTATTATTAATTCACAGGCTCAAATGTATACTGTGCCTTATAGTGGCTCAAATTCTTATACAACTTGTTCCGGTATTTTATACGATCACGGTGGCACGGGTTACTATAGTAATAGTGCTAATGGGTATACGACTCTCTATCCGGTGAATCCGGGCGATAAAATAGAGGTATCCGGCACCATTTCCGGTGAATCGTGTTGTGATTATCTTAATATTTATGATGGCGTTGGTATTTCCGGAACAAGGCTTTGGCGCGGTGTTACTAGTACGGGTACGGTTCCATTAGTACGATCTACTTCCGGTCCGCTAACCATACAGTTTACCTCTGACTACTCTGTTACAGGACAAGGTTTTGCCTTAAATATCTCTTGTTGCGATGCCTGCTCTTGCGGCGACGGTCCTACAAACTTACGTACCGTTGCACAAGGTTCAAACTTTGTAGAAATTGCATGGGATTACAATCCAGACGTGCCACAATATATTATTGAATACGGATTATCAGGCTTCCCACGCGGAACGGGAACTCAAATTGTTACGACCGAAACCAGCTACACTATTACGGGACTTACCGAAGGAGTTGCTTACGATATTTACGTCTATTATGATTGCAATCAAGATGGAAGTATAACAGGCGAAATCTACCGGCAAATTGCTGCCTGCGCTCAAGACTTAATTTACTGTATAAATTACACAAACCTGTACGGAACAGGTGTTACATGTACTTACGGAACTTATTACTCCCCATTTTCCTATACCAGTGTTAACAGCTATAGACATGTCGTGATGAATCCTTCAAACGGTAATGATCCATACTCCAACGGGTTAATGCCTTGCGTTTCGCCTTGCGAATCTAACTCGGTAAGATTAGGAAGAGATTCTTACGGGAATGAAGGAGAAAGCATCACTTACTCTTACACTGTCGATACAACGCAAAGTGATTATCTTATCCTAAAATATGCAGTCGTCTTATATCACATGTCAGGCTACGCTTCAACTTCACAACCCAAGTTTGCCTTTACAATTCTGGATAACAATGGTGTAGAGCTGAATCCGACTTGTAACTCACTTGTGTACATTGCCGGATATAACACTACGGGCTGGAATTATTATAACTATAATAGTAATGTTTTATGGAAAAATTGGTCTACTCATTCCGTTGATTTAACACCTTATCACGGTCAGACAATAAAAATTAGACTTATTACACAGCATGGTAGTAGTAGTTCATATTTTGCCTATGCCTATTTCACCTTAGGTTGCGGTCATAAATATGAATTAAACAATAAAAGTTGCGGAAATGTAGCTCAACTTGAGTTTTCAGCTCCGATGGGTTTCTCTTATCGTTGGTATTTAGGCTCAAATCCTTCACAAACAATTTCTACAAATCAAACGGTTTCCGTTACGCCGAATGCTTCGGATTCTATATACTGCGTCGTCTCTTCCTTATCTAATCCTACTTGTACTTTTACTCTGAGCAATAGTATTAGTCCTCGCTATCCCTTAGCGAATTTCAGCTATGCTCAAATCGGGTGTGAGTTCAAATATCAACTTACAAATCTAAGTACCATCTCCAGTGATGGAACTACACCGAACGGGAGCGATGAGCCTTGCGAAACTTACTATTGGGATTTTGGGAACGGTCAAACCACAACCGAAGAAAATCCCTTAGTTACATACGATTCTGCGGGCGTTTACACCATACAGTTAGTCGCCGGTATTATGAACGACGAGTGTCAAGACACGATAACACAGATTTTAAACGTAGCAGAATTTGAACCTGAAATTGTAGGGGATACGTTAAGTTGTTCCGGTCAAAATCATACTCTGGTAGTTACTGACGGGAACTATTTTAGCTGGAGTACCGGAGATTCAACCGCAACGATTGTTGTTAATCCTGCAACAACTACACAATACGTGGTAACTGCTACCAATGCGGGAGGTTGTTCCAAAACACTACAACATACGCTAACAATTTTGCCTTCGTACAACAATACCATAAACCTTTCACTCTGTATTGGTGATTCCTATACGGAAAACGGCTTTAATTTACAAAATTTGAACCAAGTCGGCAATTTTTCATATACATTACCTTTAACAACTATTGACGGGTGCGACAGTATCATACAACTTAATCTTATTGTTAACCCACTACCACAGCTTGACTTAGGGGACGATTTCTCTATCTGTTTTGAAAAAATGGGAAGCTTTTACTTAGACGCCGGCGGAGAATATGATGACTACCTCTGGAGTACAGGTGAAAGAACACGTTATATTCAGCCACGCGATACGGGACTCTTTTCTCTTACTGTTACCCTCGATGGCTGCGAAACGACCGACTATATCTTTATTTCGGACAACTGTCCACTCCATTTTTACCTGCCTAACAGTATCAGCCCATACTATCCTGACGGTATTAACGACTATTTTATGCTTTCTAATACTGCCGGAATCAGATCGCTGGAAATAAATATCTTTGACCGATGGGGAAAATTAGTTTTTGAGTCAAAAGATATTAATTTTAAATGGGATGGAAAAGTAAACGGAAAAATTCACCCTAATCAAATTTTCGCATACCGCCTCTATGTCATGGGAATGGATACAAAAAGATATGTATTTAAAGGAACTATCACCGTCTTGTAAAAAATAATAATTTGTATCTTTGCACAAAAAAAATCAATGATACAGATACAAACTATTCGCGAAAATCCGGAAGAAATCATTACTCAACTTAAAGTAAAAAATTTCGATGCCTCGCATCTGATTTATTCTATTATTGAATTAGATAAAGAAATACGCTCCACTAAAAAATTACTTGACGAAAATTTAGCACAACAAAACAAAAATGCTAAGGAAATCGGTATTTTATTTAAAAATAAAAAAGCTGCTGAAGCTAATCAACTTAAAGAGGAGAGTTTAAAACTTAAAGAGGAAGAAAAAACGCTCCAACTTCGTCTTAATGAAAATAGTAAAGAGTTAGATGAGAAGTTAGTACTACTACCCAACACCCCGCACAAATCAGTGCCCACCGGAAAAAGTGCCGAAGATAATCAAATTATATACAATAGTGAAAGTCAGAGTGTTATCCCATCTTTTTTACTTCCTCATTGGGAGTTAATCAAAAAATATGACATTATCGACTTTGATTTAGGGAATAAAATTACGGGGGCAGGATTTCCCGTCTACAAAAATAAGGGGGCAAAATTACAGCGTGCTTTAGTTAATTTTTTCCTTGATTCTGCGATAGAAGAAGGGTACACGGAAATTGAGCCGCCCTACTTAGTGAATGAAGATTCGGCTTTTGCAACAGGGCAATTACCTGACAAGGACGGACAGATGTATCATGCTACTATCGACAATTTCTACTTAATTCCCACGGGGGAAGTACCCGTTACGAATATCTATCGTGATATTATTCTCAAAGAAAACGATTTTCCCATTAAAAATTGTGCTTATTCGGCATGCTTTCGCCGCGAAGCAGGCTCTTACGGAAAAGATGTGCGTGGCTTAAATCGCCTACACCAATTCGGAAAAGTTGAAATTGTACAAATTGCACACCCAGACCATTCGTATCAAGTTTTAGAAGAGATGAAAGATTATGTTGCCTCTTTGCTCCGACAATTGCAACTCCCTTTCCGTATCGTCAAACTTTGCGGCGGCGACCTGAGTTTCACCTCAGCACTGACTTACGATTTAGAAGTTTTTTCGATGGCACAAGAAAAATGGTTAGAAGTTAGCTCGGTCTCCAATTTTGAAACTTTTCAAGCTAACCGACTTAAGGTTCGCTTTAAAGATAGCGATGGAAAAATAAGGTTAGCTCATACACTCAACGGGAGTGCCTTGGCATTACCGCGTATAATGGCAGCTTTATTGGAAAATAATCAAACCGAAGAAGGAATTGTAATTCCTGAAATCCTTCAACCTTACACCGGTTTTCCTATCATCAACTAATTTTAATATTTTTAAAAATGAAAATTTTAAAAATTAGCATTTTGTCTCTATTCCTTCTCTCATTAAGCGGACTGTTTGCACAACGTCCCGTGCAAAGAGAGCAGGTAGACAGTGCAACAACGATATTCTGGCTTGACGCTAATCTTTCTTATCAAATTCCTTTTGGAGAGCTTTATAAAACTTTTAAACCCAATTTTAATTTAGGTCCCGGCTTCACCTTTAAAACAGCTTCTAATTGGACAACCCATGTACGTTTCAACTACCTATTCGGCTCATCTATTCGTTGCGACATTAAAGATATACTAGGAAATATGGTCAATTCAAACGGTGATATTATTGACGGTTACGGAATGAAAGGAACCTTAGGGGTAGAGGGACGCTACTGGTATATAGCAGCCGGCGGCGGGAAAATTATTCCCGTTTTACCTAATAAGAGAAATTCCGGAATCTGGCTTTCGGCTGACATCGGATATTTCGTACATAAAATTCATTTTACCGATAATGACCACCTCATCGACCAATTAGACGGGGACTACAAAAAGGGGTACGACCAACGCTCCGCCGGCTTGTGCTTATCACAATTTATCGGTTTTATTCATATCGGCAAAGTTCGTGTAGCCAGTTTTTATGGCGGAATTGAAATCTACGAAATGTGGACAACGCCAACACGAAATTATAATTTTGTATACGGTCCCACAACAAACCAAAAGAAATTCAGCGCTCTTTTAGGTTTTAAAATCGGCTGGATCGTACCTCTCTACGAACAGAAAAAAACACAAAATCTTTACTATAATTAATATGAGATTCCTCTATTCTATCGGCATCTATCTCTTCCATTTAGCCCTTCATATCGCTTCGTTATGGAATAGTAAAGCCGCTCTGGGAATAAAGGGACGTAAAAACATCTTCAATTTTCTGCAACAAACGTGTCAAAACAAGAAGATTATTTGGGTTCATTGTGCCTCCCTTGGCGAGTACGAACAAGCAGAACCTCTCATCAAAAAGTTAAAAACAGAACACCCGACAAAGAGTATTTTATGTACTTTTTTTTCTCCCTCCGGCTACGAGGTTAAGAAAAACGACCCGTTGCCGGATATTGTCAGCTATATTCCGCCGGATAGATGTAAAAACGCAAAGAAATTTTTAAAAATTGTGAATCCTGAAGTTGCAATTTTCATAAAATATGAGTATTGGTATAATTTCATGAATCAATTGCATCTTAGGAATATCCCATTTTACTATGTATCAGCAATTTATAGAAAGACACAACCGTTTTTTCATCCCCTCGGCTATTGGTTTAGAAAGCAGTTGCGTAAATGCACTCACTTTTACGTCCAAAATCAAACATCAAAAGAATTATTAAATGGAATAGGGATTTCACAAGTTGACATCATCGGTGATACACGGTTTGACCAAGTTTATAACACCTCGCTGAACAAATATCGTTCCCCTATTTTTGATGAATTTACGCAGGAAAAGCCAACAATCGTTTGCGGCAGCACTTGGATAGAGGACGAAAAAGTGTTAGCTAAGCTTTACCCTAAGATTCAAAAGAGTCACAAATTAATTATCGCTCCACATCTTATTGATAATAAGCATATTGAACAAATCGAAGCTCTTTTCTCTCCTTTTCGTGTTATACGTTATTCAAAAATGGAGAATGAAAAACCGGAAAATTTTGACATACTGATTATAGACAGTATCGGCTTGCTCAAAAAAATATACCATTACGGTCGTTACGCTTACGTAGGCGGTGCTTTTAAAACGGGATTACATAATATTTTGGAAGCTGCCGTATACGGGATTCCTATCTTTTTCGGACCTAACTATAAGAAATTCAATGAAGCCCACGAGTTGATAGAGTATAAAACTGCATTTTCCGTGAAAAATGAGAATGAGATATTTGCAAAGATAGAGTTTTGGAATAAAAACCCCGATGAATATCAGCAGGTATGCCAACGTGCGAGCCAATATATTCTTAAAAACGTAGGGGCGGTCGAAAAAATATCCATTGCTTTAAAGAATTAATTTTATAATTATAATTAGGGCGTGTCCCCTCGCTACGCTCGGGGTCGGCGCCCGGTTCCAAGTCCGCGGGCACAAGCCGTGGGGACGCAAGGCGGCAAAAAGAGCTTACAAGCTCGCTTTTTTGCCGCCGCGTCCCCAGCGGCTTCCGCCCTTGCGGGCTTTCCACCTAAGCGCCTCACGCGAAGCCCGAGTGGAAAGATGATAATTGTAACCCAGTTCGATGAATTAGGGGGCTAAAATATTGCCGTGTGCATCGTAAGTATAAACAGCTTGCCCTTGTTCTTCGTGTTTTAATAGGCGATTGGTGGCAGTATCGTAATAATAATTTCTTGTCCAATGATTTACTGAACGCATTTGCAAAATGTTACCCAATTTATCCATAAAATACATAACCTTACACTTCCTATTTAAATAATTCTTCTTTGACCGCTGGTAATAAATAGATTTCTCCTTTTGCTTCTAGTTCCTTTATGCCGGATGTTGACAAAGTTTTATCAGTGAATGGTACTATGTGTTTTCGAAACAATTCTTTCAAACCGTCTATTCTAACATTATCATCCATTAGTTCATCAAAGTCTAAAATGTTTTTATATTCTTTTGTTTCATTAGAATTTACGTGTCCCATAGAACTTTTCATCAAATCCTTATCTAGCAAATATATTTTGTCGAAAATCCCATGAATGAATACTTTAATATTCAATTGATAATAATCTCCAAAATTTGATTTTTGCAACTCAAGTATAGCGATGCATTCAGAATTTTCTTTATACCATCCACCAAATGCTTTCTTAAAATTATTAGCTTTTGCAACTTCATCAAATACGGTTTTAAATTCTTTGCTGTCCATAATATATAATTATAATATTATTAATAAGTATCTAGAATAGTCTTCCAATTAATCCCCTTAAATTCAGGATACCTTTGAATCATTGCAGGAGACTGTAATTCTTTTAAATACATTTGTAATTGTTTTTCTCCAGCTTTCATAGCTCTTGGGTTAAACGGTTTTAATTCATAAATCGTTTTATTTGGAACATCAAGAAAATCTATTTTTTTCCACTATGCAATCTAAATTCTTTAAACATTTGCTTGCTAGGATTGTGTAAATCAATCTTATAAGCTTTATGCATTTGCAGTCCAAGTTGTAAATTGGACTTAGTATATTGGACTTTCCCTTTAGTGACATTACTTCTAAAACTTGGAACTTTCTTTGCTAAAAGTAAGCTACCCGCTAATAACGCAATACCAGCTGTTATATCAGAAGTTTTTTTTCCAATCCCAATTTTTTGAAGAACTCCTGAAATTTTCTCTGTAGCTATATCTATGAATGGATCAAGTAATCCAACAGAATATATGCCTCCACCTTGTGGATAGCCCATAGGATACATCGAACCATTATATTCAAATTTTCCATCAATTACATTAGTTGAATGGGTAGATTGTTTTCCATCGACAATGTTTAATACATCTCCCGGCTTTATGGACCATGACGTTCCTTTTCCTGTTACCCAATAATCCTTATAATTACCGTCTCCTATATCCGTAAAAAAACCTCCTCCTTCTTGATGTCCTTGATTCCATTTTGCTAAATCCCAAATACTAATTCCAAATTTTTGTGCAATTTTTGTCGGATCATCTCCACTTTGTACTGTATATGTCTGTGAATCTTTCTCTTCCCCTCCATCCAAATCAATATATGTAATTGGTTTATTCCCTGCATATTGATAAGGCGTGTAATAAGGGTATTTAAACTGCAGCGGATCCACGTTCACAAAGCGGCATATCCAAGCAGCGTAATAACGCATGCCATAGTAATATAATCCGGTTTCTTCATCGCGTTCTTTACCACAGTATTTGTAGCGTTTTAAAGAAACATCGGTTTGGCTTCGTCCACTTCTATAACTTGTTGTGCCAAAGGGGTGGTATTCTTCGTAGGAAATAATTTGTCCAGTATTGTCTAACTCTAAGCAGGATGAACCGAGATGGTTGTCGTATTGATATCTTACAATAGGATTTTCACCGGTTTTTTGCTCAATACGAACAAACACTTTTTCATCATCGGAAATATTTATTGTTTTACGTTCAAAATCCACAACGCCATTAATCTCTTTTCTATATAATTCATACCCATTAATATAGTATCGAGTTTCAATAATATTGTTTTTTACAACAACTTTTCGAGTTCTATTACCTTCGGAGTCGTAGTTATAATAACTTGTAAATGTTCCATTACTTGCACTCTGTAATTGGTCTAAATAATCCCACACCATGCTTGTTAAATGGGGCATGGTATTAGGTTGTGTTATGTTTATTGATCTGTTCAAAGCATAATTATTTTATTTTCAAAATTATAAAAAAATTTATTAACATAAACTTTTACTATCAAAATTAAATTTTACAAAAGCTCCATATGGTACACTACCCATCTCTGCAAGGCTTTAGGTTATTTAGTTCTATAATTTACTTTCCATAGAATTGGGGTGTCTTCAATATCCTTTTCTTCTCCTTTAAAAAATAAAGTCCAAAGTGGCTCATCTGGAAAGTCATTCATCTGCAACCAACATTCATCTGTATTGTACTTTGAGGTAATAAACTTTCTGTCATTACCATCAATTGGTGACCATTCGAGAGGCTCACTCATTAACCTATTTATCTTTTTAAATATACCTATCATCTATTCCCCGTATTTTTTATTATAAGATTTATTGGTTCTTGTTCCGCCATTAATAATTTGTTGGTATAATTCTTCACCCCTGTAACCTGTATCATATGCCTTTTGGTAGTAGTAATCATAACTTTGAATTTCAGGTAAATTTGCAGCTGCTTTTTGGTCTGACATTAAATCTCTTGCTTGTTGTTTTAATGTATTTCTTTGATTAACTACGCTTCTTGCATTTGCTTCAGTTGGATCAATATTTACATTGATTGCATCAACATTATCTTTATACCATTTCCTTACCGCATCTCCATCAAAACCGCCTGTCATCTTTCTTATTTGGGTTGCAGAATATCCTAATTTATCCATTAAACCATTAATCACAGCTTTTGAACCGTATTTGTTAAGTACTTGACCAAATCCGCCACCTGCAAGGTCTCCAATAAATCCTATAGTAAAGTCCATACCTGCCTGTTCTGCTGTATAACCACTTGGGTTATTTGCTGCATTAACCAAAACATCAACTATTGCTGTTCCTGCTGCTCTTCCAATTTTTCCGCCTGGTGTTCTCCAAGGTATTAAACCTTCTGCTCCTGAACGTCCAACTTGCCACCAATTTACATTGTCAAAAGCTTGGCTCCAACTTTTTGTGTTAGGGTTAAATAAATAATCCATACTTGCTTGTGCCATCATATCAGCTGCTGCTCCTGCACCTGCTTTTAGTAACCAAGGAATAATAGGAATAGGAATTCTTCCGTCAGGATCTCTCAACATCACAGGATTATTCGCACAATAATTATACGGTGTCAAATTCAAATATTTCTCCTTTAATGGATCCACACTTATCCATCTACCCAACCACCCAGCATAATACCTCGCACCATAGTAATAAAGCCCTGTTTCTTCATCTTTCTCTTTTCCAATATATTTATACCGCTTTAACGACACATCTACTTCGTTTCTACCACTACGATAGCTTGTAGTTCCAAAGGGGTGATATTCTTCATAACTTATTATTGCAGCAGTATTGTCAAGTTCTAAACAAGCACTTCCTAAATGATTATCGTATTGATAGCGAATAATTGTATTTGGATTTGGTAAAGTTGTGCCATTTTCAACTGTTTTTATATCAATAATAGCAAACTTTTTGTTTTTATCAATTGAATAGCTTTTGTTTTCCTTATCTTCGTTATCATCATTATTTTTATCAAATAATTTTACATCGTAAACATTAATGGTTTTACGCTCAAGGTCAAGATTATTGTTTAAATATTTACGATAAACTTCATAGCCATCTAAATAGTATCTTTCTTCAATTATTCCGCCGGGCTTTACAACAACTTTACGAGTTCTATTACCTTCGGAGTCGTAGTTATAATAACTTGTAAATGTTCCATTACTTGCACTCTGTAATTGGTCTAAATAATCCCAAGCATGCTTGTTAAATGTGGCATGGTAAGCATATTGCCGTGAGTTTTGCAGAATTTTTATTATAAATTCGACAGAATAAGTGTTCATGTTCATTTTGGCTTCTAAATGTATAATACCTTATCTATTGTTTCGAAAAAAAATTCAGAAAGCCTTTAACAAAAAAGACCCGCTGTTTAGGTGGCAATGATGAAATATGTGTAATCACGTCTATAATGAATATACTTTGTTGAGATATTGATAAACTTTCATAGGATTGTCCTTCTGTTTTAATGTACTTACTCATTAAGATACTTCTTGTTTCATCCATTTTTTCCATTATTTCACCAAAATCATTAAAATCATCATATTCTGCTTGCCTAATTTGCTCAAAAACAAACATAATAACTTGATATAAAGAACACCATGATTGTATTTTATTATAACTTTGTAAAACTCTAAAATTATCGGTAGTGTCTAAATATTTTTTTAAAAAGCATAACGCATCTTGATTCTGTATAGATAAATATTCTAAGTCATATCCATAATTGATGACAGTAGATAAATTATTTGTATCTAAAAATAAAAAATGAAATTCATCCATAGCAAGTAAAGATGTTAGTATAACTTTTTCGCTATAATCATTTAAAAGATCATCTAAAATACTATTTGCAAAATCACATTTGAGCGATTTTTGAACGGTGTCTTTGTTGTCAGTAACTTCAACTTTTAAGTCAACATAATTGTCGTATGATAGAAAGTTATTTTTGTCATTAAATACATTACTAGACAGTGCTATACTAATACTAGTAACTAATAATAAATTAATTGTGAAATATTTCATAGAAGAATATTAAATTGGGTTTTTCAGCTTTTGTATTATTGGCCTTGCCCCCCTATTATTCGGACAATTTATTAACCACAATGCAAACATAATAAAAAAATTTTTATGTTATAATTTTTATCTTTCCACTCGGGCTTCGCGTGAGGCGCTTAGGTGGAAAGCCCGCAAGGGCGGAAGCCGCTGGGGACGCGGCGGCAAAAAAGCGAGCTTGTAAGCTCTTTTTGCCGCCTTGCGACCCCACGGCTTGTGCCCGCGGACTTGGAACCGGGCGCCGACCCCGAGCGTAGCGAGGGGACACGCCCTAATAAAAAATATAATTATATCTAATAAAAAAAACATCCGATTTATATCTCGCAAGAGTGGATTTTTTGCTATTGTATAATTTAAAAAATTGATGTATATTTGCACCTCAAAATTATGGCGCTGAACGAGAAACAAGAAAGGGAAAAATTCAAGCTCCGAATTGCTGGCGTAAGTCTCGGAACACATAGATATTCAATGACTTGCGATAAAACGTTCTTTGAATTGACAGAATTGTCGGAATTACAAGACGGTGTCGTTAATGTGCAAATTGAGATGGAAAATAGCGAAAAAATGCTTATTTTAGATTTCAATTTTGAGGGAACGGTTTTTACACCGTGCGACCGTTGTTTAGATCTTTTAAGTTTGAAATTGAACTTTTCTGAACAATTGATAGTAAAGTTGGTCGCCGATAGCAAATTGTACCAAAATGAAGATAATATTTGGTATATTGATGAAAATGAGTATGAACTTGACATTTTCCATTTTGTTTATGAGTCTATTTGTTTAGCTCTGCCCATGCAAAAAGTGCATGCTGATGATGAAAATGGGAATTCGACTTGCAATTCTGATATTTTAGAAAGAATTAATGCTCTTTCTGCTAAGGAGACTTCTATAGACCCGCGGTGGGAAGCGCTACAACATATAAAAGATTTGAATCATTAATAAAATAGATAGCTATGGCTCATCCAAAACGCAGACAATCAGTAATGAGAAGAGACAAAAGAAGGTCTCACGATTTTCTTACTCCTCCGGAATTAGTTACTTGCAACCATTGTGGTGCCGCAGTTTTAAAACACAGAATTTGTGGAGAATGCGGTTACTATAGAGGAAAACAAGCAGTTGAAATTAAGGGCGAAGCTTAAAAACTCTCACCCAATATCTTGAATTAAGGAATTGGAATTAGTTTTTGCAACGCATAATAGGCACAAATTAGCTGAAATAACAGCTTTAGCAGGCTCGAAGTTTATTATTAAAAGTTTAGCCGATATCGGTTTTGAGGGAGATATTCCTGAAACCGCCGATTCTTTTTTGGGTAATGCCCGCCAAAAAGTTCAAACGATTTATCAATATAAACCTTGTAATTGCTTTGCCGATGACACAGGTTTGGTTGTGGAAGCCCTTGATGGTCGTCCCGGCGTATTTTCTGCACGTTATGCCGGAGAAAATGCAACTTACCAAGATAATGTCAAAAAACTTTTGCAGGAGTTAGAAGGAATTTCTAACAGAAAAGCCTCTTTTATAACTATCGTAGCTCTTATTTTAAATGGGAAAGAGCACTTTTTTGAAGGTCGAATTGATGGCGAGATAATAACCGAACAACGTGGGGATAAGGGTTTTGGGTACGACCCTATTTTTGTTCCGCATAAGCATCGTTTAACTTTTGCCGAAATGAATGACGATGAAAAAAATGGAATGAGTCATCGCGGGATAGCCGTTAAAAAAATGTTTGATTTTTTATCTCATTGATTTATAATATTATCGGAATAATTAAATAAATAATTTTTTTATTTTTTATTCGTTACTATTTTAAAATTTATCTAAGTGAAGCGAAGTTCGTTTGTTATAATCTTTTTTTTTCTAAGTCTGTTCGGTTTTTCGCAAACGGCGAAATATAGCAATGAATTTCTTTCTATCGGTGTGGGGGCTCGCGGGTTGGCACTCTCGAACAGCTTAACGGCAATTACTAACGATGTAACTTCGGGCTATTGGAATCCCGCCGGTTTAAGTAGAATGGAACAAAAATATCAACTCTCCTTGATGCATGCCGCCTACTTCGCCAATATTGCAAATTATGACTACGCAGCTTTAGCTTATAAAATTGACACTTCTTCCGCTATTGCACTCTCATTCATTCGATTAGGAATTGATAACATTATGAACACTCTTTTTCTCGTTGATAATCAAGGGAATTTCGATTACAGTAGAATTTCAACATTTTCTACTGCCGATATGGCATTTTTACTCTCTTATTCTTATAATTTTCCTCAAGTAAAAGGGCTTTCGGTGGGAGGAAGTGCTAAGATAATTAAACGAAATCTCGGGAGTTTTGCTGATGCGTGGGGTTTTGGGATTGATGCCGGGATACAGTACCATCGTTCAGGTTGGCACGCAGGGGCACTCCTCCGCGACGCGAGCTCAACCTTTAACGCATGGAATTATCATCTTAATGATGAAATAATTGCCGTTTTTGAACAAACAGAGAATGAAATTCCGACCAATTCATTGGAAATTACACTTCCAAAATTGATTATTGGCGGCGGAAAACAGGTTGATTTCGGAAAAGGTTTTAATGCTACCTTTGTCTTAGATTGCGATTTTGCTTTTGATAAACAACGCCATACACTGATTAGCGGTAAAGTTATTAGTCTTGACCCGCATTTCGGCATGGAATTTGGATATAAAAATATTGTAGCTTTGCGGACAGGAATTGGCAATTTTCAACAAGAAAAAGATTTTAACGATAAAACAAAAACATCTTTGCAAATAAATTTAGGATTGGGAATTTGTATTAAAAACATAGTAACGATAGATTATGCTCTTACCGACATTGGCAACCTTTCAATTGCTCCCTACTCTCACGTTTTTTCATTAAAATTAGCGCTTAATCATTTTTCTAAAAAACCAAAAAAAACAGATAATTGACAAAATTTATTTTTTATTAATCCATTTTATAGTAACATTATGAATAAAATTGTAAACGAAAACGAAATTCAAAAAAGAATCGAACATTACAAATCACTTCCTCTTCGTCATTTTAATGAGGACTCTGCCTATCGATTTATTTTAAACTCCATTGATTTAACCACGTTAGAAGGTTCGGACAATAAGAAAAAAGTAGAATCTTTATGTCAAAAGGCATTGGCATACAAAAACGAAGATAAGCAAATCCCCACAACCGCAGCGGTTTGTGTTTATCCTGTTTTTGTTGCTCAGGCAAAAGAACTTTTGAAAAATAGTAACGTAAAAGTGGCGGCTGTAGCCGGTGCATTTCCTGCAGGACAATCACCCATTGAGATTAAGGTTGCTGAAGTTAAGTATACCGTTGAACAGGGAGCTGATGAAATTGACATGGTTATTTCCAGAGGAAAATTTTTAGAAGGAAATTATCAAGAAGTTTTTGATGAAATCGTAGCAATTAAAAAGGCATGTGGGAAAGCTCGTTTAAAAGTGATTTTAGAAACCGGCGAACTACAAACCTTAACGAACATTTACAAAGCTGCTGAAATTGCCATCGAAGCCGGTGCCGATTTTATTAAGACCTCAACAGGAAAAGTAGCTGTGAATGCTACGCCGGAATCATTTTTAGTAATGTTAGATGCTATTAAAGCTCATTATGAAAAGACCGGGAAAAAAGTTGGAATGAAGCCTGCCGGTGGTATTTCTGACGCTGATACGGCGCTTGCCTATTTGAAAATATTAGAAAATGTGCTTGGTGAGCCATGGCTCAATAATCACCTTTTTAGAATTGGAGCCAGCCGCCTCGCAGATGCCATTTATCAAAAATGTGATCCCGCTGCAAAAGTAGAAAAAAGCAATTCTTCATATTAAAATAAAGAGAAGCATTCTACTATCTCGGTCTCATATTTAAAATAGACGAACTACTTTAAGATTTTATGAATAATAGTTTTTCACATCGTCAAACACCTATTGAAAAGGCAATTTTAATAGGTGTTTCTACTCCTGATGCTCCTTATGAAAAAATGGAGGAGTATTTAGAAGAATTGGCTTTTTTGGTTGAAACAGCAGGTGGCTTACCGATAAAGAAAGTCATACAAAACTTACAATTCCCGGACCCCAAAACTTATCTTGGTTCCGGAAAATTGAACGATGTTAAAGAGTATATAGAGGAGAATAAAATCGACATTGCGGTTTTTGACGATGAGTTGTCGCCCTCACAAATAAGAAATATTGAAGCTGTTTTGAAATGTAAAATTCTTGATAGGACAAACCTCATTCTTGACATTTTTTCAAAACGTGCTAAGACGGCACATGCTAAAACACAGGTAGAACTGGCTCAATACAACTACTTACTACCACGTTTAACGAGAATGTGGACACACCTTGAAAAACAGAGAGGGGGCATTGGAATGCGTGGACCCGGAGAAAAAGAGATAGAAACCGATAGACGAATTATCAGAGACAGAATTGCACTGTTGAAAAAGAAATTGAAAGATATTGATAGGCAAAAATTGACACAACGAAGCAATCGCGAACAGTTTATTCGTGTCGCTCTTGTCGGTTATACCAATGTGGGAAAATCGACAATTATGAACTTGCTGAGCAAATCTGATGTTTTCGCTGAAAATAAACTCTTTGCTACTTTAGATACGACCGTAAGAAAAGTAGTTTTCAAAAATTTACCGTTTTTACTTTCCGACACGGTCGGTTTTATCAGAAAATTACCACACGATTTAGTAGAATCTTTTAAATCTACCTTAGATGAATTGAGGGAAAGTGACCTGCTTTTACATGTTGTCGATATAAGTCACCCCGATTTTGAAGAACAGATTGCTATCGTGAACCAAACTCTTGAAGATATTAAAGTTCACGACAAACCGATTATTCTAATTTTCAACAAAATAGATAATTATCAATGGATTGAAAAAGAGGCAGATGATTTAACGCCTAAAGAGAAATGTAATATTACATTAGACGAATTAAAACAGACCTGGATGGCAAAATCGGCTTATAAAACTCTCTTTATCTCTGCAAAAACAAAAGAAAATATCGAAGAGCTAAAGGAAACTTTATACGAAGATATTAAAGAACTTCACGTAAAAATTTATCCTTACAACAATTTTCTTTATTAAAAAAAAGAGTATATTTGCAGGAGAAAATAAAAAATTGAGTTTTAATTGCTTTATATGAAAAAATTTGCCGTCATATTATGTGGTTGCGGACACCTTGACGGGTCCGAGATTCATGAATCCACCATGACTTTATTAGCCATTGACAAACATGGACATTCTTACACTGTTTTTGCCCCGGACGAAGATCAATATGATGTAATCAATCATTTGACAAAAGAACCCATGGACGAAAAACGGAATATGTTAGTCGAAGCGGCGAGAATTGCCAGAGGAGAAATCTCTCCTCTTTCGGATTTTAATCCTGATAAATTTGATGCTCTGATATTTCCCGGAGGGTTCGGAGCTGCCAAAAATCTTTTTACTTATGCTCAAAAGGGCGTAAAGATGCAAGTTCGTGACGATATCAATACTATAATTAAACAGATGCACCAGAAAGGTAAACCTATCGGAGCATTATGTATTTCTCCCGTTTTACTTGCAAAAGTACTGCAAGATATTGTCATTACCGTAGGAACGGACCCTGCTACGGCTGCTGATGTGCAAAAACTTGGTGCTCGACATATCAATACGCAACAAACAGAAGTTATTGCCGATAAACAAAACATGGTATTCTCTACTCCCTGCTACATGTTACCCGCGCGACTGTCCGATATTGAAGAAAGTGCTTATAATTTGATAGGAACTATACTTGAAAATCTATAAAATTTGCGTTTCATCAAATAAGTCCTTCGGAAAAAAAACTATAGTACTTTTCATTGCTCATAATGACATGATCTATTAAGCTGATATTCAAAATAGTAGATGCTTGTTTTATCGTATTGGTCAATTGAATATCTGCTTGACTTGGCTTCACCGCCCCTGATGGGTGGTTATGGCAAAGAATAATCCCTGTTGCGAAGCACTCTAACGCCGATTTCATAATAAGGCGAATATCTACGGTTGTTGAAGTAATCCCGCCTTTCCCGATTTTTTCCATTTTTATAATGGTAGAACTTTGATTAACAAATATCACCCAAAACTCTTCATATTTAAGGTCTGCCAGCTGATGTTGCATTAACTCAATGACATCTTCGGTATATTTAATCTTCTTTTGTTCTTCAATTTTCTCTGAACGTCTTCGCCTCCCCAATTCAAAAGCGGCAAGAACAGTGATAGCTTTCGCATTACCGATTCCTTTAATCTTCAACAACTCTTCAACCGTAAAATTTGCTAACTGATTCAGACTATTATTGGCAGATGTCAATAATCTTTTGCTTAGGTCAAGGGCACTTTCTTGTGCCGTTCCATTACGAAAAAGGATAGCCAATAACTCTGCGTTAGAGAGCGCATTTTTTCCTTTGCTCAAGTATTTTTCTCGTGGACGGTCTGACGCGTCCCACTCACGTATTGTTAATTTATTTGTTTTAACCATTAATAGAGCTGTTGTCGTTTAATTAGATAAGGCAGTAAAATTTGATTAAATCCTTTATTAATGTCAGCTACTACCATATCCACTTGATAACGACCACATTTCAGCGTTAATTCCCGGAAAAAATCACCGATAGCCTGCTGATAATACTCTCTAATCTGGTTAGAATGAACTTTAATTTCATCGTTTGACTCCATATCCACAAATTTATAGAGTCGATTCTCGAACGCAAAATCAAATTCCATTTTTTTATGATAAGTATGAAAAAGGATTACTTCGTGTTTATTATGTCGTAAGTGTTGTAAAGCCAATAGCAACTCTTCGGTATTTGTCTCCGTTTCAAACATATCACTGAAGATAATTACCAATGACCGTTTATTAATTCGTTCGGCAATCGTGTGTAACGTATCGGTAACCATAGAACTTTTTTGTCTGTCTACCGGAATAGGTTGCAATATTTTTTCTAATTCTCGATAGAGCATTTTTTGGTGAATCGTACCGCCTCGCGCACGGGTATGTAGCTCTAAGGTATCGGAAAAGACACTTAATCCAACAGCATCTCTCTGAGCTTTAAATATTTGTATCAGTGCTGCTGCTGCATAAACAGAGAAAAATATTTTATTAAGAGACGTAAGCGAATATTGCTCTTGTACGGGGAAATACATAGACGATGAATTATCAATAACTAAATGACACCGTAAATTGGTCTCCTCTTCGTAGCGTTTCACAAACAATTTGTCCGTTTTAGCATACAATTTCCAATCTATGTGTTTAGTCGGTTCGCCGGGATTATATTGGCGATGCTCTGCAAATTCCACAGAAAAACCATGCAACGGACTTTTATGTAGCCCCGTAATAAACCCTTCAACTACTTGTTTTGCAATAAATTCTAAATTATCATACTGCGTCAGTGCCGTAAAATCTATTGTATAATCCATTTCTCTAAAATTAATGATACAAAAATACTATTTTATTAGCTAATCTAATGTATCAAAATTTAGTTCGTTTTTAAAAACTCTTCAATCGTTTTCAAAAACTCTTCAGTAAAATCATATCTTCTCAAGTTTGAAGTAAAAATATCTTCATCATTCATAATTTGTAAACTCTGCTTGGAATGGTCAATAAGTAAGATAAGAGGCGTTTTTTTATAAGGCAAAAGCTTAGCATGTATCTCGCTACGCATTTCAGAACTCATATAATAAGAAGTATAAGGATTGCTGTATAAATTTTTAATCTCTTTGTCTGTTTGTCTTCGTTCTAAGTAATTATCTTCATTTTCAATCATAATTGCAAAATTTACTACAGACGTATCTAAATTGAGAGAATCGAAGTAACGGAGCATCTCTTTTAAACAGCCCACACAATAGACCGGGGGACGAAATAGCACAATCGTACGGTTTGGTGAAATATCTTTAAGCGCAAGCAAAGTATTATCATAATCCTTTATTTTTAATGATTCGAGGATTTGAAACGGAGGGTTTTTCTCTTTCAATTTCAGAATACGCATGATAATAGTTGGGTCGTGATGTTTAAAATAGTTGTTTCTGGCACTATGATACTCTTTCACCGATATATTTTGCATCACCACATCCGCTTCCTTAGAAATTTGTATAATTGAGTTGCGCCAAGGAAGTGTAATACACATATCGTCATCGTAACAATAATAGGGGAAAATATTATTGGATAACGTATCTTCGTCATACAAGTGATGACGCAAGCAAGTTGATTTTCCCGATTCTGTTACCCCCGAAAAAGTCTCATGATAAACCAAATCATAATAAGGTCTACCTTTATCAAAATTATATTGATGGTATGCGATTAGAAAATTTCCATTTTTAAAAGGAAAAACTTTGGTAGGGTACGAATTGGTGTCATTATGTTTAAGAGCGTAGAAGATTCTATCTACTCCATAATCCAATTGCATAATTTTGTCAATTAACGAAGAGGACATAGTTTGCCAAGGATAAAGAGTAGAAAAAGAGACGGAATCTACAATTTTCCCGTCTAACGAAAACTTTTTAATCGTTGGACGTGCCGTTTCCAAAATATAAAAACAATCCTCTTCAAGCGAAAGATAGCGATTAGGAGAAAATTGCATGAGAAAAGGAGCTTCAAAAGGAATAGCCCTAACTTCCTTTTTCTTCACGAAGTTCGTGTCATAACGGTATAAAAAATAACCTTTATCTCTATCTTTTTTAAAAGTATAGAGATGATTATAATGAAAATAACCTTGGTCAACATCGTAAAAATAGACTAACTTATTAAAAACATACTTTTCATCACTTAACTTTTTGTATATAAGAAATTTATCTTGAGCAAAAACGACCAACTTATCTGTTTCTATAGCTAATCCTGATATCCAATAAAGTCTAACACTGCGATATTTTCTATCCACACCCGAAGGAAACTCCAAATCAAAAAAAGATTGTTGTTTTGTTAGTAAGTTGACGGTATAAATTCTTGCTTTTTTCTCGTTTTCGTCAAGTTGATAGGCTTTCATTCTACAAAAATAGAGCACATCTTGGTGAATGGTTGCTATCAATTCATTACGTTCAAGTTCTTCAGTATAATATTTTAATGAAAGTGAAGTATCTAACCGGAATATACTTGACGCATGAGGCAGTATACTATTTTGATTTTGAGAAAAGATTGATATTTCAAAAAGGGCGACTGCGATAAAAAGAAATATTTTTTTCATAAGCATTTTATTTTTAAATTCATTAAAAATGAAGGTATTATGAGTAATTGTTAATTAAATAAAAGAATTGTCATAATACCTTCATAGAATAAAAATTAGATTCGCGGTGTCATAATAGAAAGATTATCATAAACTTTTATTGACATTCTTCCATTGCCATATTTATCGTACCTCCAAGTTCCGGTAAAAACATAGAGTTTCGAAGTACCATTTTGCATAATAGATACTTTCTTTGTTACAGTACCATATAATTTGCCATTTTCCCACTCTTTTTCAGAATGTTCAATCATGCCATTGACAGTTTTCTCAAACCGCTCATTTCCAAACAATTCCGTGTAATGACCCGCATTTGTTCCACCTGTTGATGTTACTACGCCTACGGGAACACGACAAGGAGTAAAACCGACTCCGCGGCAATGTAATGTAGCCGTAATCATATCGGAATATTTGTCTACGAGTGTAAATTGCACCTCTTTGTACAAATTAAAAATGGAAAAAAATCCGCCGTCTGTCTTAGTAACTTCTATAAGGACGATTGGGACATCTCTTTCATCGGGAGCTGAGCCTGCAGAGGCAATAAAAGGCATTAACCAAATGATTGCGAAGAAAAAAAATAGTTTTTTAAAAGTTTTCATAGTTTCAATAGTTTTAATAGTTTTAATAGTTTTAATAAAGTTAATTTAGTAGCACTTTCGCAGTAATTGCTTTGCTAGCAATCTCATCGTTTCGTTAAAAATAATTTAATTCATATAAGCCGTTTTGTAATTTAGTAAAAGTATAGAGTAAAAGAAGTTTTGTTAGATTGGGAGTGCTAATCCCGTTCAATAGCCACATTTACGTTTTAAATATCGTTACAAAGATAATATAATAAGTATCGAAAATCAATAGAATTATAAAATTTTAAGATATTTTTAATTATGTGATTTAGAAATTATTAACAAATAAAAATAGGAGAACCAATAAAAATCTTAACTTCATCACCGATTTTTTTGGAAATAATTTAGTGTAAGTAGAAATATATCTTTTCAAATAAAAAAAGCACTTCTAAATTGAAGTACTTTTTTATTGTACCCGGAGCCGGGGTCGAACCGGCACGAGTGTTACCTCACCGGTTTTTGAGACCGGCGCGTCTACCAATTCCGCCATCTGGGCAACTGAACGGCAAAAATATAAAAAATATTAATTGGTACACACCTCCTCTTAAAATTATTAGAGAAATCCGCTCAATAAGAAGCTAATCATCAAATTTTATTTTTATAGAAGATTTGCTCTTCATGCCTTGACTTGTACTTTTCTTATAGTAAAAAAATTTTTTATTTTTCTTTTGGGCGTGCCCCCTCGCTACGCTCGGGGTCGGTCTCCGGTTCCAAGTCCGCGGGTACAAGCCGTGGGGTCGCAAGGCGGCAAAAAGAGCTTCTAAAGTCGCTTTTTTGCCGCCGCGTCCCCAGCGGCTTGTACCCTTGCGGGCTTTCCACCTGCGCCCTCACGCACGCCAAATTACTCGAAAAACCCTCTGTGGAAGGAAAGTGAAAAATGAAAAAAATAACTAAAACATACATGCCCGCTCAATTTCTGAACTCAAAAAAATATCGGAGAATGATATTTTTTTGTACATTTGCGTCATGTTTTTCTAAAGTATAAACTTTCACGTTTCAATAATAAGAATAATGAAGATTTTTCTCGTGTAGAAACTCAATTAATAGTAATTTAAAAGCAAATTATTATGAAAAAAAGATTCCTTACTACCCTATTTTTTTTGGTAAGTAGTATTACATTTTTAATGGCACAAACTCCTGAACGGATGAGTTATCAGTCTGTATTGCGTGATGCCCGCAACCAATTAGTAACGAACCGACAGGTGGGAATGCAAATTAGCATTCTACACAATTCGCCAAGCGGCACGGCTGTTTACGTTGAACAACAGACGGCAACCACCAATGCGCACGGTTTAGTTTCCGTAGAAATTGGAACAGGACATGTCATTTCCGGAGCAATAGCGACTATTCAATGGGAAAATGGAACTTACTATATCCGAACGGAGATAGACTTGAACGGCGGTTCTAACTACACCTATACCAACACGAATCAAATATTGACCGTCCCCTATGCTTTTCATGCAAAAACAGCAGAAACGCTAACAGTCTTTCCGGATGAAACCGACCCGTTGTTTACAGATTGGAACTATAATTATCATTCTTTGCGATATAGACCGACCCATGTAAGTGCTTTTATTAATGATGTCGGCTACGTAACCCCTGCTACTGAAACCGACCCGCGATTTTTTGCTTGGGGATACGAATATGATTCCTTGCGGAATAAACCGACCAAAGTAAGTACTTTTGACAACGATGCCGGCTACGTAACTACTGAAATACAAAACCTTGACAGCGTCTTAACTTTAGGCAACCGTGGCGGAAATAAACAGATTAAAGACCTCGCAGCCCCAACCGACCCAAACGACGCAGTAACTAAGATTTTCTTGGAAAACTACGCTTCATTACGTGTAGGTAATTGTGATACACTTTTTTTAGGAGATTCTCAATGGGTCATTATACCGGGTATCAGTATTCCTAACGGTAAGTTTAATATCGCTATTCTCACAACCAACACTATCTCAAATATCACCTCTGTTACTGCGACTTCCGGCGGGAATGTAACCTTTGACGGTAACAGCCCCGTTACAGCTCGCGGTGTTTGCTGGAGTACTTCCCAAAATCCGACAACCACTGACCCTCACACGACAGACGGAAACAATTTAGGTACTTTTACAAGTAATATTACCAATTTGACGCCTAACACAACCTACTACGTACGTGCTTATGCTACCAATGACATCGGTACGGCATACGGCAATGAAGTGAGTTTTACAACAACGGATTTCCCTCCTAATTGCGGAACAGTTACCGATAGAGACGGAAATGTTTATAAGACGGTAATAATTGGTTCTCAATGTTGGATGAGAGAGAATTTACGCACAACAAAATATGCCGATGGAACAGCTATTTTACTAGGAACTTCCACTAATTCTTCCACTCCTTACCGCTACTATCCTAATAATAATTCAAGTAATGTTTCGACCTATGGTTATTTATATAATTTAGCTGCCGCATTGTATAATGAAGAGTGTAGCAGTAATAATCCAAGCGGTGTGCAGGGTATTTGCCCCGACGGCTGGCACTTGCCTAGTAGTTTGGAGTGGTGGGATCTGAGAGACACTCTGCAGTTAGAACCTTCTCACCATTGTAATGATAATGACCAAAACTTAGCTAAAGCTTTAGCTTCATCTTCAGGTTGGAATAGTCACGACGGCACTTGTACAGTTGGGAACGACCTTACCGCTAATAATTCGACCGGCTTCTCCAGCGTTCCTGCGGGGTTCTACAACAGTGGCTACTTCAATTTCGGTGAAGATAGTTATATGTGGACTACTACCGGTAACAAAAATGTATACTCCATTCGCTATACTATAAAATACAACGAAGCAGTGTTAGGATTTGACTCAGACCAGGCTCACAAAGCTTACTCCGTGCGTTGCGTTCGTGATGAATAAAATTATAAGAAAAAACTGCTCTATAAAAAACTAAACATTAAATTTCCTTTTTATAGAAAAATTGCACTTTTTGTATTACCTTTGCACATAAATTACGATTGTTGCTATCATCATTTAAAAAGATAAATGAAACGTTTTTTCTCTCTTTTTTTACTACTTTTTTTATCGACAAATTATCTATTCCCTCAAGATAATGATATTGATAATGAGAATTATACAGTAATTGAGGGGAAATATACAGGGAAAAATCTGGTTGTTCTGAACCCTTCTATTGATGATGGTTTCTGTGTGAAAAAACTCCTTGTGAATGGTCGTGAAGTCGATTTTGCCCATAATTCTAACTCTTTTGAGATTCCGCTGAAAGGTTATGTCAATCAGCAACTTATCACTATTCAGATGCAACACAGCGAAGAATGTTCGCCTATTATTGTCAATTCTTCCGATTTAATAGTAGAACGGGAGTTTGCGTTGCCCTCTTTTAATTTTGTAAAAAAAACACGCTTAATTACTTGGGATATTAAAGAACTCGATTCTCTGAAATATTATACTATCGAGCAGTTTGTTTACGGTCGTTGGATTGTGGTTAAAGAGCTTGGAACGCCGGCAAATATGGCTTTTAATACTTTTCCGCCAGTAGTAAATTCCGGAATTAATTTCTTTAGAATGAAAGAGAAAGGAAAAGATGGGAAAATTTTGATTTCGCCGATTATTAAAGCTAAAATTCCTAATAGATATGTAGAGATTAAGAATAGAAAAATGAGAGTAACTTCCGAATTAGAGTTTAGTGATGTCGTTCATTATGAAATAATTACGGAAAACGGTTTTTTTGTAAAAAGTGGAACAGCAAAAACAGTTGACGTTTCGGATTTGACTAAAGGAAACTATTTTGTAAATTATGACGGAAAACAGGCAATTTTTGTAAAAAAATAGATGATAAAATGCAAGAAGAGATTAAAAAAGTCTATTTTTCAATTGGGGAAGTAGCAGAGATGTTTGAAGTGAACACCTCATTATTGCGGTATTGGGAAAAAGAGTTTGATACGATAAAACCTTATAAAAACAAAAAAGGGAATCGATATTTTACCTTAAACGACATTGAAACAATTCGTACAATTCACTACCTTACTAAAACAAAAGGATATACGCTTCAAGGAGCAAAAGATGCGATGAAAAATAATTTGGAGAAAGAGACCCAAAATGCCAAAATCGCAGATACACTCGCAAAAGTCAAAAATATATTATTAGAAATAAAAGAAGAATTATAAAAATTAAAAATTATGCCGAAAATTTCAAAAAAAGGGTTAGAGATGCCCTCATCTCCGATTAGAAAGTTGGTTCCGTACGCAGATGTTGCTAAACAAAAGGGAATACATGTTTATCACCTCAACATTGGTCAACCCGACATTGAAACTCCCGAAGGAGCTATAAATGCCGTTAAACAGGCTGATTTAAAAGTGGTTGCATACAGCCATTCAGCCGGAATTTTGAGCTATCGCAAAAAATTAGCACAATATTACAATAGTGTCGGGATTAATATTACCGAAAATGAAATAATTGTTACGAACGGCGGTTCCGAAGCTATTTTATTTGCTTTCAACAGTTGCCTTGACCCCGATGACGAAGTTATTATCCCTGAACCCTTTTATGCCAATTATAACGGTTTTGCACAATCTTGCGGCGTAAAAGTTAAACCTATCTACTCAACTATTGAAACCGGATTTGCCCTACCTCCGATTGAAGAGTTTGAAAAAATCATTACGCCCAAAACAAAGGCAATTATGATTTGTAATCCGAACAATCCTACGGGTTACTTGTACTCCAAAGAAGAGCTAATCGCATTAAGCAAGATTATAGAAAAATATGATATTTTCCTATTTGCGGACGAGGTTTATCGTGAATTTTGTTACGACGGAGCAGAACACTTTTCGGTTATGCAACTCTCTAATATCGAACAAAATGTCGTTTTATTAGACTCTGTATCAAAACGTTACAGCGCTTGTGGCGTACGCGTAGGCGCATTCATTACAAGAAATAAAGAACTTTACGCAACCGCTATGAAATTCGCGCAAGCCCGATTAAGTCCCCAACCTACGGACAAATTTTAGCTGAAGCTGCCGTAGATACACCAAAAGTCTATTTTGACAGAGTGATTAAGGACTACTTGGCAAGACGAAATACTGTTGTAAAAGCTATTAATGCTATGCCCGGTTGCTTTTGTCCCACACCTAAAGGGGCATTTTATGCAGTCGCAAGACTACCTATTGATGACTCCGACCTCTTCTGCCAATGGCTATTAGAAGATTTTAACCATAACGGCAAAACGGTCATGTTAGCACCTGCAACAGGCTTTTACTCCTCTAAAGGTGAAGGAAAAGACGAAGTACGCATCAGTTACTGTTTAAATGTGGAGGATTTGGTTGAAGCAATGAAATGCCTTGCGGAAGCACTAAAAGTATACCCCGGAAGAAAACTTTAAAAAGCTTTAAAAACCTCTAATTCTCTTTAATCGTATCCGGATTGATAATGGATATTTTCCATTTATCATTGTTAGGCTTTTCGACCTCTTTAGGAGCTTTTGTCGGCACAGGATTTTTATCTGTAGCTGTTTCAATAGTTTCGGCTTTAATAGGTTCAACCTCTTGAACTTTATTAAAATCGGATTTTTCTATATCGTTTTTTTCTACCGGCTGCTCACTCGCCGCCGTTTCTATCGGTGTAGCTTCGACAATGACTAAAGAAGTGTCCGTAATATCTGCATCCTCATTCTGAACTGCCGCTATAGGAATTTCGGTAGGCTTAGGAGAGGTTGGCTGAAAGTGATGATACAAAATTGCGACACCGCCCCCTGTTGCGAGCAAACCGCCTGAAATCAGAGCCGTTAACTGTAACGTTGAGAGTCCATGTTTAATTCCTGCTTTCACACAAAATTTCTTCCATGCCGACATACGAAAAGGGAACTCTTTTTCGCCTATTTTCTCTTTAATAATTTTGTCGAACTGTTCCATTTTTCTAATTTAAGCTATTAATTTTCTCTTTTAATTTGTTCCTAGCAAAATTGAGGTGCCAGTGCGAAGTTCCCTCTTTGATATTGAGTAGGGCTGCAATTTCTGCATGCGAATAATCTTCAAAAACGTAGAGATTAAAAACCTGCTTGCTTATCGGCGGCAGCTCCTGTATTAATTGTAAAAGTTCATCACTCGACATTTTACTCAACGCATTATTATCTTCCACAGGCATTTGCGTATCAGGGAGAAGATCGTACTCGACAACATTATGCTCGGTTGTTTTATATTTTCTTTGATAATCAATGGCTGTATTCACCACAACTCGTTTAAGCCATGCCTCGAACGAACCGGTAGCCTGATACTTATCCAAATTATCAAAAATCTTTAAAAAACTTTCATTTAACATATCTTCAGCCTCTTCGTTATTTTTTGCAAAGCGAACACAAACAGCAAATAAAGAACTGTAAAATCGCTTATAAAACTTATATTGAGCCTTGCGTTTCTTAGAAATACATTGTTCAATAAGTTCTTGTAGCTCCTTCTGCTTTTGTATTTCGTCCTTCATTATTAATAACGTAAATAAAAACAAAAAACTTGGGTTTCTTTTGCTAATTAGGGATAGAAATTAGCCCCAAATTAAAAGAAATTCACGGTAATTCCTACTGTCATAGGATAAATCTGGGGTCCTTTATTAGCATCGAAAATTTTAGTAACCTGATAACAGAAATAGACACCAAGTGCTTTCCAACCTGTTCTTGCGTAAATATCATAATTAAATTTCGCTTTATTATACACTTCGTAGCTCTTATAATTCATTCTCGCACCGGTACCCAAAGGGTCTAAACCTTTATAACGATAACTAATCCCGGTAGTGAGCCCTAATCGCATACCGAGACTAACCTTAAACCCTGAATGATGACGATAGCGAACCTCAAAAGGAATATTTATATTATTATAAGTTACTTTACTTTCAGAAAAATCAATATTCTCCGGAATGACGTAATATTGCATAATTCCCGAACCGTCTTTTTTCAACATCGCATTAGAAAAATGAGTATAGTATGAAAAACCGACTCCCAGCCCGAAAGAAATAGGCGCTTTATTCGGCAATAAAAAATCCCACATACCCGAAACCGTAAATCCCGGATTAAATTTTTGGGGAGATATGCGTTCCGGTGCATTCATCCAAAAAGAGTGATGAAAATCAAACATAAATCTATCTCGAATAAACACCGGTTTCTTCTCTGTTTTAGAAGGTTGGGGTTGAGTTTGTCCCATCATAGAGCCGATACTACAGAGCTGAAACAGACAAATAAAAATCACAAAAATTATCTTTTTCATTGTAAAAAAATTAATATGCAAAGGTACAAAAATTCAATTCAGAAAGTTATAAAGTATCGTAAAACTTACTTGCTTAACACCAATAGAATATTTTTTAGTAATTTTGCACTGTTAAATCAATGTCAAACCCTAAAAGTTACATTTGTGAGTTGGTCTCAACTCTAAAAGAGTAAGCAAAATCAGATGAGTAAAAGTTTAAAACAACATACCATTACAGGGATGGTGTGGAGTAGTATCGGGAAGTTTGGCACACTCGGCATCTCTTTTCTATCCAACATTATTTTGGCACGCATCTTATATCCCCAAGATTTTGGAATGATTGGAATGTTATACATTTTTATTGCTATTTCTCAAACTTTTATTAACGGAGGACTTGGCTCTGCTTTGATACAACGAAAAGAACCAACTCATATAGACTATTCTACCGTCTTCTATTGGAATCTTTTCTTTGCGGTCTTTTTTATTTTAATTCTCTATTTTACATCGCCGTTGATTGCTGGGTTTTATGAAATGGACGAGTTAAAGAATATTTTGCGAGTTCAAAGCATTATTCTGATAATCAACTCTTTTTCTCTTGTTCCCGCAACTTATTTGCAAAAAAATCTACGATTTAAAGAGCTTTCCATCCGAAATATCATTTCCGCTTTAGTCGGTTTGCTTGCCGCAGTATCGTTAGCCTACGCCGGCTTCGGAGTATGGAGTTTGGTTTATTCGACTCTCTTGGCAGGTGTTACTAATGTGATTTTGCTGTGGAAAATGAGCTCTTGGAGACCTACTTGGGAATTTAGCTTCGAGTCCCTAAAAAATCTTTTTAGCTTTGGAGGATTGATTTTACTTTCCGCACTGGTGGAAACAATCTACGTTAATATCCAAGGATTGATTATCGGAAAAGCGTTCTCCGCTACTAAATTAGGATATTATACACAAGCAAGAAAGTTGGAAGAGGTCCCCTCAGCTAGTCTTTCCTCTATTGTAAACGAAGTTTCCTTCCCTGTTTTTTCAAAATTACAAGATGATAGACAAACACTCAAAAGAGGTGTGCAAAAAAGCATTAAATCAGTTGTATACCTCAACTTCCCATTGATGGCATTGTTGATTGTTATCGCACACCCGCTCTTTATATTGCTCTATACCTCCAAATGGGAGCCGGCTGTTCCCTATTTCCAGATTCTCTGCTTGGGTTCCATGCTCTATACATTAAATACGGTGAATACTAATGTGATTAAATCGTTGGGAAAAGGAAATATTTACTTCATTTTGCAGTTTTCCAAAAGATTGGTAGGAGTAGTTTGTATTCTATTAAGTGTCCGTTTTGGAATTGAGGCGATGTTATGGACTATCATGGCACTACAATACGTTTTCTTTCTTGTCAATTCGGCGGTGAATGGGAAATTGATAGGTTACGGCTTTTGGAAACAGATTAAAGATGTGATAGGGAGCTATCTATTGACCGCTGTGGCGGGAATTATCGCCTATTTTGCATTGCATGCTACTCCCCTTAATGAAAATCTCATTATGATTATACAGATTATAATATTCTCTCTGATTTACATTGGAGCTAGTGCTTTGTTTAAAATGGAAGGATACCTTACCTATAAGGAGATTTTAATAAATGTTGTAAAATCGAAATTTAAAAAAGTTTAAAAATGGAAATACGTTGGATTGAAAAGCTAAAAAAACTAATATTTAGACGTAGCTTAGTCTCAGAAATTCACAAAAAATATCTAAAATTGAAAGTTAGGCGCCCTTTAACAAGAAAGCAGAAAAGAGAGATTAGAGCCTATTTTAAACCTTGGGTAAAAGGACCTATTCCGTTGATTTGGCACAAGTTTATCTACTCCCGAACGGCTCAATTTCACGTCAACTACATTCCTTTGTTTGTATATCGTTCTGAGATGATTGGAAGAATGAACTATTTCCCCTTTATGAATGCTTATGCAGATAAAAACTTTTTCCCGATTCTTTTCCCCGACCAAAATCAGCCCAAGATGATTATTCAAAATATTCAGGGATATTATTATAGTGAAAATCAGCCAATTACAAAAGAGAAAGCGGTAGAACTTTGTTCGAATTTGAATAATGCCATCATCAAACCTGCACATACAACGAGGGGAATTGGTGTTAGGAAATTAATTACCGAACAAGGAGTGAGCAATATTGATGGCAAAAGCGTTGAAGAGGTTCTTGACTCTTACGGAGTTAACTTTTTGGTACAAGAATTCGTAGACCAACACCCCGACATGAGTAAATTAAATCCGAGTTCCGTCAACACCATTCGCTTGTTGACCTACCGCAGTGGAATGGAGATTATTCTGCTTTACGGTGTAATTCGTATCGGCAAGAAAGATGTTGTGATTGACAATGAGAGTGCGGGTGGAATTAGTGCTAAAATCAATGAAGACGGAACTTTGGCACAATATGCGTATGGGGCACCCGGCGATGACCAAGTAGAGGTAAGTGACGGGGGTGTTACTTTGAAAGGTTATCCGATTCCCTCCTATCACAAAGTGGTGGAAACGGCTAAAAAAATGCACTTTAGATTGCCCTATTTCGATATTGTGGCTTGGGATTTTGCCATAGATAGGCAAGGGGACCCGCTCTGTATCGAGTGGAATGCGAACCCTGACTTGAGTCAAACCGCAGGCGGACCCGCTTTTGGCGAGTACACGGAGCGTGTTTTAAACGAAACCTATAAAAAAATTAATTCACGAAAAAAATATTGGTAAAAATGTCCATAAGAAGAAAAATATTACCCTTTCTATTTAATATTTCACCTAAATTGAGCGTACGAGTAAAGTTTTTGACACTCTACCCCCATTATCGAAAATTTTTATCTTTCAAAAATCCGATTTCTTTGGACGAAAAGATTCAGTGGTTAAAGTTTAACACCTACAATAACAATAGTTTGGTAACTTTATGTGCCGATAAGTATCGTGTTAGAGAATATCTCAATCACCTTGGATTGGAAGAGATTCTGAATGAATTGTACGGAGTGTTTGACCAGCCGGAAGAGATTGATTGGGAGAAGTTGCCACAAAAGTTCGTTATTAAGTGGAATTTTGGACAAGGACACAACTTCTTTTGCGCCGATAAAACGACATTACAGATTCCTGAAACGATGCAACTTCTGAAAGATTGGCGGAAAACTCATTCCCGTTTCCACAAACAATACTCAGAATTACACTATCGTGATATTCAACCCAAATTAATCTGCGAGAAATATATAGAAACGGAAGATGGGGCACTGCCTGTTGATTATAAAGTGTATTGTTTCAACGGGGTGGCACATTTTGTCTTAGTATGTACTAATCGTGCTTCAGGGAAACCTTCGTTCTACTTTGTGGACAAGGATTGGGAGTTACAGCGACTCAATAAAAGTGGAAAAGAGGCACCGGAGGGATTTCAAGTACCGAAGCCTGAGGGATATCAACAACTGTTTGAATATGCGAACCGACTGGCAAAACCATTCCCTTTTGTGCGGGTAGACCTCTATTTGGAAAAAGGGAAGGTCATCTTCGGAGAGCTGACCTTTACGCCTGCGGGCGGATTTGACCCCAATAGACTTTACCATACCAATCTCTTATTCGGCTCAATGGTTGACTTAGATTACGGCAAAAATTGTCGCTCCCTCGAAGATGTAGAAAAAATATAAGCAAATTATTCCTCCTACCCCGCTTTTATCTATACTTTATAGAAATTATTAATAATCAATAATATGTCGTCTATTTTTTTCGTTATTTAAAAGTTCTAAAGGAGAAAGTATATTTATCAGACGATAATTGAAATAAATTTTTAATTTTGCTGAAAAATAGATAAAAAGAAATTTAAGTAATAAATCTTACAACTTGCTTAAAATGTCCGTTAAGAACGACAAGAATATACCCTATTATTTGATAGCAGCAGGACTTTTTATCTTGCTAAAGTTTGCTTTTAGGGTTGCCGACAATAACGATTTGATATTTCTTCTAAAACCGATTGATACACTTGTTGGATTATTGACAGGTTCTCACTCGGTTTACTCTTTAGAGAACGGTTTTTTCCACGAAAACCTCAACATTATTATTGACAAATCTTGTTCCGGCTTTAACTTTTGGGTTTTATCTTTTCTACTCTTTACTTATCTGACAGTGAGATACTTTAACAAAACCTTAAACAAAATTCTTACCATTCCCGCCTCACTGATTGGGGCTTATCTGCTAACTATATTTGTAAATACATCACGGATTTTTGCTTCAATAGTGATACAGCGACAAACACAAAATATTTTCCTAAACCAACAACATATTATACACGAGGTAATTGGAATAATCACTAACCTATCATTCCTTGTTTTAGCTTATATAGTCATTGAAAAATTTTTAAGAAATAGAAAACAAAATGAGAAATTTACTTAACCCAAAATGGCTTTTTATTATTAACACATTACCAATTGTAGTGTTGTTTTTTCTTTTCTTTAGCCAGTTCAGTATCATTAAAACTCTATTAGATGAGAACTCTATCCGATATTGGATAATTTTTGGAGTCTCATTGGGAACTCTTGGCTTGCTAAATTTTCTTTATGCCCTTTATCTAACACTTAAAAAGAAAAGCGTAAATGTTTGGTATGGAGTACTCGCTCTGCTTTGTTATATTGGATTCATCTACCTTTACATTTGGCATTTAGATAAAATTTTTCCTTTTTCAATTCCTCAATGGTTGCTTTCGGGGAATATCTTTTTATACGTAGGAACATTCCTAATGCCAACACTTGCCTACTCTCTCTTTATTTTGGTTTCTCACTTTACCCCTGACGATAAAGAGCATAAGCCATGGGTTAATTTTTTAATTGCAATTGGAATTCCTATTGTAGGGTATCTCTTTTCACGAATCGGACTTCCATTATGGTGGTATCAAGTTGAAGGAATGTTTTTTACTCATGCCCTTTTAATACTTTTTATTAGCATCACTTTAGTTTTTTTCTTTTTCTTAGTTAGGGGCGTTTTCATCATCGCAACTAAAAAAGCGAATATTTGGCTAAAATACCAATTGGCTTGGAAAATTCCTATTGCCATTGTACTACCATTGTTAGGTCTATTAGTTAATAACGGACACTTATTTAATTCTTCTTTCATCGACGGAGTTTTTGGAGATTTTAGTAATATTTGGTTTTATATTCTTGCCGTAGTGAATGGTATTTTGGTCTGTCTGCCTAATCTTGAGAATAAATTATACCGACTATTTCTTTTCATAGGAAGAAGTTTGACATTTGCCTACACACTCTACTTCTTTCTGGTATTTCTTCCCTTTTTGCCTTTATCAATAGTCGCAATTATTGCATTCGGCACAGGATTTTTAATGCTAACACCTTTATTACTCTTTGTTATTCACGTTAATGAGCTTTCAAAAGACTTTGCTTACTTGAAACCGCTCTTTTCAAAAAAACTTATTATCGGAATGGCTGTACTTGGATTTTTAGTGATTCCATCTGTCATAACGGGAACTTATCTTAGAGACAAAAGTGTTCTAAATAAAACACTATCTTACTTATACACACCCGATTTCTCAAAGCAATATAACATTAATAAAAAGTCTCTTCAAAAGACGCTTAAGCTTATCAAAAGCCATAAAAACCACAATGGTAGCGGGGGAGAATTATTTGGCAACAGAATTCCCTATTTGTCATCCTATTTTAATTGGTTGGTAATGGATAATCTCACTTTGTCTAATTCAAAAATTGCTGAAATTGAAAAGGTATTTTTTGGTAAAACCTCTAATAATTATATGTTTCGAGAGGAAAATATCCGGAACGACAATGTGAACATCACTAATATTTCCACAAACAGTACTTACGATAAATCGCAAAAGGCTTGGAAAAGTTGGGTCGATTTGGAGATAACCAATAAAAATGAAGATTTTTGGTTTTCAGAATATGCCACAACAATTGATTTGCCTGAAGGGTGTTGGATTAGCGACTATTATTTGTATGTGGGAGAAGTAAAAGAATCAGGTATTTTAGCAGAGAAAAAATCGGCAATGTGGATATTTTCTCAAATCAGAAACGAGAATAAAGACCCCGGAATTCTATATTATCTGACAGGTAATAGAGTTTCTTTTAGGGTGTTTCCATTTGCAAAAGATGAAGTGAGAAGAACAGGGATAGAGTTCCTGCACAAAGAACCGATTGAGCTAAATATAGATAATAATATTATTGAATTAGGGAATATTGAGGAGACTATTTATGAAAATATTGAAACCGAAAATATCGCTTATGTTTCTGCTCAACAAAAACAAAAATTGAATCAGGTAGCACGTAAACCATATTTCCATTTTTTGGTTGACGTCTCCAAAGAGCAAAGCGACAAATCAGGAGATTTTATCAGAAGAATTGAGAAAGTTATAGGTAGCTACAAACCTCTTTCGGAAAATGCGAAAATCAGTTTTGTCAATAGTTATGTAAATACAATATCGTTAGATGCAGATTGGAGAAAACAATTGGATAATCAAACTTTTAATGGGGGTTTCTATTTGGATAGAGCAATAAAAATAGCTTTGTTTAACGCGTACCAAGAAAACTCGAAGAGCTATCCGGTTATCGTAGTTGTAACGGATAGCATTGAAAATGCAGTTTTGGGTAAGGATTTCGCTGACTTCAGATTTGCTTTTCCTGAAAGTGACATATTTTATCATCTTGACAAAAATAACAATTTGAGAAGACACTCTTTAATGAGAAATTCAATGGTAGAATTACCTGAAATAAAGAGAGAATCTATATTTCACGAAACCGTGTTAGAATATCGGTTATCTGATAATTCTATTGCCTATTTACCAAATAACAGTGAGCCAAGCATCATTTTAAAGAGAGATATATTTGACGTAGCCGACACGGAGATAAAAGAAAAGAGTTGGCAATCCGCCTTAACTATGCAGGGACAATGGATTTCACAAACTCTTCACCCTGAAATTTCGGAGAAGGAGTGGAACAGTATGGTGAAATACAGTTTTATCTCTAAAATAATGACACCCGTAACCTCTTATTTGGTGGTAGAAAATGAAGCACAAAAAGCAATGTTGAAAAAGAAACAAAAGGAGGCTTTATCGGGAAACAAATCGTTAGACCTCGAAGAAGACATTGATAGAATGAGTGAGCCGAGTTTAATACTCATGGGAATCTTACTTTTGCTTGCCGTATGGTACAGGGAGAAAAGAAAACGAGCATGGACACGGTAAAAAGTTGTGCACGAGTAATTTAGCTGCGTGAGGCGCTTAGGTGGAAAGCCCGCAAGGGCGGAAGCCGCTGGGGA
>Ga0255347_1001141_pt1 | contig 44932 bp, 34 predicted proteins | sample wastewater_treat_2_FD_192479 | JGI IMG/M metagenome (GOLD analysis project Ga0255347, IMG submission 192479) | Wastewater microbial communities from Lulu Island WWTP, Vancouver, Canada - plant24 | ecosystem: Engineered > WWTP > Wastewater > Unclassified | place: Canada: Vancouver, British...
CACTCTTCTAAGCTCGGTAAGTGGTAACCGGCAATATTGATAGTTTGTGCAGCATTCCAATTGAAGTAACCGCTCCCAGTGCAGGCAGTCAGGTTCGTTACAAAGCCGTCACCGGCAGGGTTCACGTTATATTCGGCAACGAAGCTGAGCGGGGTCAATCCATAAGTTACCGGCATTTCCGTCCAACCGCTGTTCACTGCAGCTTTGTAGCGATTGCCTATGGTATAGTTCTTTCCAGCTGCAACAGTGGTATTCCACTGGTACGATTTGCCTCCGCGGAGCGTTATCTTCACCCTTCCGTTTGCAGCGATATCGGTCACGGCTGGGTCAAAAGAGAGGAAAGCTGTCAGATTGTCTTTTGCGGCAGAGAAAGTCACGCCGGTCACGTTAAGCGCCATAGACTTGGTCACTCCCGCCGTGGTCTCTACCGACCAAATCAGATTGCCGAGCGACCCTACGTCGGCCGGTACTCCGTCGAGATTGAATCTTATGATGCTGCTTTTCAAGGTCAAGTCGAAGGTCTGATTGATGGCATGGGCCGTTTCGTCGAATAGGAGCAGGCTGTGGCGCAGATGTGCCGTCGAATTGTCTCCGCTCTGTGTCTGTTGCCAGAAGGTACCTGCAAGTTGCACGTTGCCGTTTGCATCCAGCGTAACTCTTTCTCCGGGATAGTAGGCTTTGTAGGTAGTGGCGCCTGTTACCTCTAGTCCCTCAAAACTATCGCCTCCTTTCCAGTGAAATTTATTGCTTCCTTTATATATTGTGCCGTCATATCCTGCGAGCAGAAGCGTGTCGCCGGTCTGCCATGTGAGTGTGCCTCCGTTGCCGGGGATGTCAGAGTCAGTGTATGATACACGTGTATCCGGTGGAATAGTGGCGCTTATGGTAACCATCTTCCCCTTTTCCTGCTCAGATCCGATGGGATTGATGTCGCGCATGCAACTTACCGCCGTCAGGGCTAGCAGTGCAATAATAAATAGTCTTAATCTCATAATTATGTGTATTAAACTGTTGGATTTGTTTAGATTCTTTGTTTTGCTAATTGCAAATTGTCAAAAGTTAAAGGACAATGGCCAACAGCTAATGGCCAACGGCTAATAGCTAATAGCTACCAGGCATCTCCTCCGTCTCCAACTTCGGGAAGACTAGCAGTTAGGATGTTTTGGGTCAGTTCGATTTCGATGACTTCGATGTCTGGCGCAAGATACACTCTCGTCGCCGAATAGATGTTAACTTCTTGTTTCATAATTTGTATGGTTTGAAATGATTGTTTTCTGGTAGCTGTTGGCCACCCCGTACCTTGCACCACTCATAGCAAAGCCTATCGTTGCAGCAAAACGATTCGGTTGCAGCGGACGAAAGAAACTTCCCGTAGGCTCCGACGGGGCCGACAGAACATGAAAGTTGGTTGGAAAAGTTACCTAATTTTGCGTCGGGGGGGGGGAGGGGTAAATACCACTATATCAACGAGATAAGGCAGCCGCTCGGACGACTGTCCAAGATGACACAATACTGTAGTCTTTTTTGTCACAAGCATATAGAGAAGTCCCTAGATTATTATTTCACAAAATTAAAAAAAAAATTAAACAAACAAAATAAAGTATAATAAACATTATATATTTGGATAACTCGGTGTAATTTGATATTCCATCCAAAAGAGTTAAATTTGTAGATTATTAAATTTACTTTTTAGAGATGAAGCACAATGGACTTACATTGGGAGTTCTGGGAGGTATGGGGCCTGCTGCAACAGCGGAGTTTTTGAGACTCCTTGCTGAAAAGGCACCCGCGGATGTTGATCAGGAACATCCCCGAATGATAGTTTATTCACATACGATTACTCCGGACAGGACAACTTTTATTCTCGGCAAAGGGCCGGATCCGCACAATTATATCAGGGAAGGACTTGATACTCTCATCGGTTGGGGTGCTGACCTTCTTGCAGTCACCTGCAATACCGCCCATTACTTCATAGATAAGTTCAGAGATGAACTTCCCGTTCCCGTAATCCACATAATAGAGGAGACCATAAAAAAATCGCAGGCCGTATGTCCCGAGGGTGCCTGGCTCACCGCTACTCTCGGTACCATGCGTACCGGTCTCTATCAGAAACACTCGGCTTACTTTGGTTATGATTTCAAGCTCCCTTCAGAGGAGATGCAGGTAGAAATCCACGACATAACAGACCAGGTTAAGGCCGGCAAACATCGTGAGGCCGGTGTCAGATTCCGAAAAGTTGTAGAACAACTCTGGGAAATCGAAAAACTTCCCGTAGTGGGTGCCTGTACCGAGATTCCAATCGCTTACAGTCATACCGGACTGCCTGAGGAAATGGGTATTTCCTGCCTGGAGGCTCTTGCAGAGGGATGCATAAGGGAGCTTTACCGACCGCTCTGATTTTGTTTGAAATTGCATTGAACCAGATCTTTAAGATTAGAAATAATGAGAAGAATAGTAAAATATACAGTCTTAATGGCGATTATGCTGATGGCAGCCTCTTGTGGCGATCCCAAACCCTCTACGGGTCCTGACAATCCATCAAAAGTGAATTTTGCAAAGGGTGCGGATGTGAGCTGGGTCACACAAATGGAAAGGGATGGTGTAAAATTCTACAACTCAAAGGGTACTGAGATGGAGTGCATGGCCTTGCTCAAAAGTTTGGGCATGAATACTATACGACTGCGAGTATGGGTCAATCCGGTTGATGGTTGGAATGGCAAGGCTGATCTTCTGGTTAAGGCAAAAAGAGCCAAGGCCCTCGGAATGCGCCTTATGATTGATTTCCACTATAGCGACAGTTGGGCTGACCCCGGAAAGCAAAATAAACCTGCAGCCTGGGTTAATCTTCCTTTTGAGGAGCTCAAAGGTGCTTTGGTATCCCATACCATAGAGATACTGGAAGCACTCAAAGGAGAAAGCATCTATCCCGAATGGGTACAGGTAGGTAATGAGACTTCTGACGGTATGCTTTGGGAGGATGGTCGAGCCTCAGTCAATATGAAACAATACACTGATCTTCACAATGCAGGCTACAGAGCTGTTAAGGAGGTTTTCCCTGAGGCTAAAGTGATACTTCATATTGATAGAGGAGATAGCGGTGCACATTACAACTGGCTTCTCGACGGTATGGCACCCTACTTACCTCAGTATGACATAATCGGAATGTCGCTCTACCCTGATCCGGGAAACTGGCAATACATCAATGAGGCGTGTCTGATCAACATGAAAGAACTCATAAGTAAATACAATAAGGATATAATGATCTGTGAAGTAGGTATGAGTTGGGACAAGCCTGAAATCTGCAAGGGGTTCCTTATAGACCTGATAGACAAAGCGCTTGAAAAGACGGACGGGCGCTGTCTGGGCGTTCTGTATTGGGAACCTCAGGGATTTGTCAATTGGAGTCGCTATACCAAGGCTGCATTTGACAATCAAGGCAGGCCAACTGTGGCTCTGGATGCCTTTAAGGAGTGATACTGACCAAATTTTTAAAATATGAAGAAATATATTCCCCTGGCATTACTGCTGAGTATTTTTGCTGCCGTATCCTGCCATAAAGGAAATCCGCGAAGCGAGATTCTGCTGGAAGAGGGATGGAAGTTTTCCATCGGAGATTTCGATACGGCATCGGATCCCGCTTTTGACGACTCTGAGTGGCAAGAGGTACGCATTCCGCACGATTGGGCAATATATGGCCCTTTTGAGAGGTCAAATGACCTCCAGGTTGTAGCAGTGAGACAGAATGACGAAATTATTGCAACAGAAATAACCGGTCGCACCGGCGGACTTCCTTATGTGGGGGTGGGGTGGTATCGCACCGAGTTTGACCTGCGTGGATTTGATGGAGAGAAGGAGGCCGTCTCTTTGCTCTTCGATGGGGCTATGAGCGGCGCACAGGTTTGGGTCAATGGAACAAAAGTAATTACTTGGCCACTGGGCTATAACTCTTTTCATTGTGACATCACTCAATGGATCAACGAAGATGGGGAGGACAACTCCATAGCAGTGCGTCTGGAAAATCTCCCAAAATCTTCGAGATGGTACCCGGGTGCAGGACTTTACCGCAATGTTCGTCTGGTCAGGACAAGCAAACTTCATATCCCTATATGGGGAACTTATATCACCACTCCGGAGGTTTCCCGTAAGAAAGCGGAGGTCTCCATGCAGATCGCCGTGGAAGGCAGCACTGACAAAGAATTGAGGATTGTCACTGAAATACGCAATCCTAAAGGCAAAAAAGTAGCATATTCCGAGAGTTTGGTTGAAGAATTGAACGATCAGACCGATACCGTCATGTTGAGGTTTACCGTTCGCAGACCCGACCTCTGGTCTCCCGAGTCGCCGGCTCTTTATACAGCTCATACAACTATCTATGAGGGAGATCTTCTTACCGACAGCCACGTTACACGTTTTGGCATCCGTTATACCGAAGTAGTAGAGGGCAAAGGATTTTATCTCAATGGTGAGTCGCGTAAATTCAAGGGTGTATGCAATCATCACGACCTTGGTCCTCTTGGTGCTGCTGTAAACAAGGCTGCGCTCCGGCATCAACTGGAAATGCTAAAGGACATGGGTTGTGATGCTATCCGTACCTCACACAATATGCCTGCCCCGGAACTAGTTGACCTTTGTGACGAAATGGGATTCATGTTGATAGTTGAGGCTTTCGATGAATGGGATATTGCCAAGTGCACCAACGGCTACCATCTCTACTTCGAGGAGTGGGCAGAAAAGGATATGGTCAATATGATCCGTAATTTCCGGAACAATCCGAGTGTAGTTATGTGGAGCATCGGTAACGAGGTTCCCACTCAATGTGATGATCAGGGTTACAAGGTGGCCGCATTTCTTCAGAGTATCTGTCACAGAGAGGATCCTTCGCGTCTTGTCACCTGCGGTATGGACCAGGTGCAGTGTGTTTTGGCCAATGGATTTGCTCAGCTTATGGATGTCGTGGGACTCAATTACCGCACCCATATTTACAAGGAGGCATTCGAAACCCTGCCGCAAGGCAATATCCTGGGTTCGGAAACTTCCTCTACGGTTAGTTCCAGGGGTGTTTATAAGTTTCCGGTTGCTCTGAAGGCAGGTGCTAAATATGATGATCACCAATCCTCCTCTTACGATGTAGAGTATTGCAGTTGGTCGAATATCCCTGACGTCGATTTTGCCCTTGCCGAGGATTTTGAGTGGACAATGGGACAATTTGCCTGGACAGGGTTTGACTATCTGGGTGAGCCTACTCCATACGATACCGACTCCTGGCCCAATCATAGTTCACTTTTCGGTATAATAGATCTGGCATCGATACCCAAAGACAGATATTACCTCTACCGTTCACAATGGAATGAAAATGATAATACGCTTCATCTATTGCCCCACTGGAACTGGGAGGGGCGTGAAGGTGAAACCATACCTGTAATGTGTTATACGGACTATCCATCCGCCGAACTCTTTGTAAATGGCGTTTCACAAGGCGTTGTAACAAAAGGCAGCTATTCTCTTGCTGATATTGATCTTTCGAAAATGGACAAAGATGCCTTGATGGCCAGATACAGACTTATTTGGCCGGATGTGGTCTATCAGCCCGGAGAGATAGAGGTAGTGGCTTACAATGCCAAGGGGCGTGAGCAGATGCGTAAACGTATCGTAACTGCCGGCGAACCCCATGCGATTGTGCTCGAAGCCAATCGCAATAAGATTGAAGCAGATGGTAGGGATCTGGCTTATGTTTATGTCAGTATAGTTGACAAGGATGGGAATCTATGTCCAAATGCCTCCAATGAGGTAAGGTTCGAAGTGAAGGGAGCCGGAGAATTTGTAGCGGTGGCAAATGGTGATCCCACCTGCCTCTATCCATTCCACGAGCCGATAATTCCCGCTTTCAGCGGTCGTTTGACGGCTATAGTCACTTCGCACGACTATCGCGGTAGTATGTCCGTGAAAGCCTTTTCAGAGGGGCTCGAACCGGCACAAATCATAATCAAGACAAATTAAAGCAGACAATAATGATAGATTCAAAAATTCTTAAGAAAGCGATAAAGGATAAATTCGGTCATTCCGATTTTTCACTCTTCTCAGCTCCGGGACGTATCAATCTCATAGGTGAGCATACCGATTATAATGGCGGCTTCGTACTGCCTGCATCCATAGACAAATGCATTTCCCTGGCAATAGTACCTAATGGTACCTCTACCGTAAATCTCTATTCCATAGATTACGATGAGAGTGTTTCATTCGATGTTGACGGTGCAAAGCCTGAGCAGCAGTGGGCATCCTATGTATATGGTGTGATTCAGGAGATGAAGAAAAGGGGCGCTTCACCCAAAGGTTTTGATGCCGTATTTGGCGGAGATATTCCTCTCGGAGCGGGTATGTCCTCTTCGGCAGCCCTCGAGTCCGTTTTTGGAACGGCTCTCAATACCATTTTCAAGCTGGGATTTGATAAAAGGGAATTGGCAAAGATCGGTCAGATGACGGAACACAATTATGTCGGTGTCCGCTGCGGCATAATGGATCAATTTGCCTCCCTTTTTGGAGAAGCCGGAAAGGTAATAAGGCTTGACTGCCGTTCGCTGGAGTATGAACTTTTCCCTTTCGCGCCCGAAGGCATCAGACTGGTGCTTATAGATACGATGGTCAAACATTCGCTTGCCTCTTCGGAGTACAATGTTCGTCGTGCCCAGTGTGAGGCGGGTGTCGCCGTCATATCCAGGTACAAGGAAGGAGTGGAGCTGCTCAGAGATGTGACCATGGAGGATCTTGATGCTGACAAGGGGGAAATGGATCCCGAGGTCTATCGCAGATGCCATTTTGTGATAAGTGAGAACCAGCGTCTTTTGGATGGTTGTGAGGATTTGTCGAGGGGTGATTATGCTCTGTTTGGTCAGAAGATGTTCCGTACCCACGAAGGTTTGAGCAAAGAGTATGGGGTAAGTTGCGAGGAACTCGACTTTATCGTAGAGATAGCACGTGGTGTGGAGGGAGTTTTGGGAGCCAGAATGATGGGTGGCGGCTTCGGCGGCTGCGTTCTCGCAATGGTGAAAAATGAGAACCATGATGAGTATGTTGCAAAAGTGCGCGAGGCTTATCAGAAGCGCTTCGGCAAGGATCCGCGCGTTATTGATGTGGTTATTTCAGATGGAGCAAGGCAATGGTAGGTTCGGACATCAAATATTTTACTCTCACCAACAGTAGCGGTGCAAGTGTCACTCTCAGCAATCTTGGTGCGGGTATAATTTCGGTCATCGTACCCGACAAGGATGGCAATATGGCTGATGTGGCTCTGGGTTATGCAAAGCCTGAGGATTATTTTTGTGATGGTCCCTGTATGGGAAAGGTACCGGGAAGATATGCAAACAGGATAGCCTTCGGCAAATTTTCCCTTTCGGGGAAAGAATATTCCCTTTCAATAAACAACGGTCCCAACCATCTACACGGAGGGCCGGGAGAGGAGTGCTGGGCAAACCGTATCTGGTTTGGCGTGCAGAATGGCAATGAAGTCTCCTTTGCCCTTGAAAGTGGTGACGGTGATGCCGGATACCCCGGAAATGTAATGGCTGAAGTCATCTACAGGTGGGACGAAGAGTCTCGTCTGACCATCACTTTTCGCGCTAAGAGCGATGCCGATACGATTATCAATCTCACCAACCACGCCTATTTTAACCTAAAAGGCGAGGGCAGGGGAGATATCAAAGATCACACTTTGCAACTCGAAGCATCCAATTATCTTCCAACTGATGAAACCCTAATACCTGCCGGTTCACCGGCTCCGGTGGAAGGCACTCCGATGGATTTCAGGACTCCGGTCAAGTTAGGGGAGCACCTTTTTGACGATTTTCCGGCACTTCGTTACGGCAAAGGATATGACAACTGCTGGGCGGTGGACGGATGGCAGAAAGGAGTAGTGCGCAAAGTGGCCGAACTCGCAAATCCTGCCAGCGGCCGAAAGCTCATAGTAAGCACCGATGCGCCCGGTATTCAGATTTACACCGGTAACTGGCTCAAGGGTAGCCCTAAATCCAAAAGCGGAGCGGAGTACGATGACTATTACGGAGTGGCACTCGAGTGCCAGTCTTTCCCCGATTCTCCTAACCGCCCCGATTTCCCTTCAACCTTACTGGCTGCTGGAGATACCTGGCAAAGAGTGATTGAATTTCATTTTACCAAATGAATCTCCACCTTTTCATAGCTCGCAGGATAGGTACCGAAGGCTCCGGCAGAGGTAGAATGGGTATCATCAGCAACCGTATTGGCTGCATATCCGTAGCTGTCAGCATTCTAATTATGATATTGGCGGTGGCCATCGTTGCGGGATTTAAATCGGAAATACGATCAAAAGCCACGGGTTTTATGGGTTCGGTAACACTTGTGGCTCCGGGTGAATCTCCTATTAACGAACTTTATCCTCTGAGTGACTCTTTTTCCTACAAGAAAGCAATCCTTGATCTGGAGTTCGTCAGGGGAGTAGACGGAGTAGTTTATTGCTCCGGGATGATAAAGAGTGAAGATGATATCAACGGGCTCTATTTTAAGGGGGTGGATTCACTCTATAATCTTGCTTTTTTTGAGAATTGTCTTTATGAAGGAGAATTGCCTGATTACAGCGGAAGAATCTCAAATGATGTGCTTATCTCTCGCCGTCTTGCCTCCCGTCTCGGTTGCTCTATAGGAGATGATTTAGTTACTTATTTCATAAAAGATGATGTCAAAGTGAGGAAATTCCGCATCTGCGGCCTCTATGATGCACAGCTTGAGGACCTTGACATGACTCTCGCAATTGTCGATAAACGCCATGCACAACGCATCAACGGGTGGAATAAAAATCAGGTTTCCTCATTTGAGATAGCAATAGATCCGGGGGCCGATATCAAAGAGGCAAATGCCGAAATCGAAGAGATTCTTTATGTCAACTCTACCGATGAAGATGATGCAATGTTTACAATGCCGCTCACTCGCATTTTAAACAATCTTTTTGACTGGCTGGCCCTGCTCGACCTCAATATGCTGATGGTATTGCTGCTGATGATGGTTGTGGCAGGTTTCAACATGATATCTGCTATACTGATTATTCTTTTTGAAAAGATATCGATGATTGGTTTGCTCAAAGCCCTCGGAATGCGCAATCGAAATATCAGGAAAATATTCTTACTGAAAGCGGGATCAATTGTGGGCAAAGGAATGATTTGGGGTAATATTATTGGACTCCTTATCTGTTTCCTCCAATGGAAATTCAAAATCATCAAGCTCAATCCCACCAATTATTTCGTAAGTTTTGTGCCTATAAAGCTCTCTTTCGTGGATATTCTTTTGCTCAATATCATTTCGGCAGTAGTGATCATGCTAATTATCTCAATATCCACTCTCTTCATAAGCCGCGTAAGCCCGGACAAAACGATGCGGGTGAATTAACCCGCACCCCGCAAAACTCCACAGTACCCATTCCACACTCCCTACTACAGACTCCCCACTCCCCACTCCACACTATTCCACAACTTGTTTGTAGCGTTCGAAGAGGTCTATGACATTTTTTACATACTTTGTGGTCTGGGTTCCCTTGAAGTAGGGCATAGAGTCGAAGCCTTTCACAACTTCTTCCCAATTATTCGGGTCCAATCCTACTGATGCAGCGTGATCACGACATTGTTTGATGCGTCCGGTACCCGCATTGTAGGATGCGAGAGCAAATTTTATCACATTAGCCGAGTCCAAGCCCTCTTTTCGGTATAGATTGAAAAGGTAGTCGAAGTGGAGCGTTCCCGCTTTTATATTTAGTTCGGGGTCAAGAATATCCTCAACACCGTAAAGGGCTGCGGTGGACTCTTTGATTTGCATCAGACCACGTGCATTCTGTGTCGATGAGGAAGAGTGGACAAAACGCGATTCTTCGTAAATAATTGCGCTGATAAGCCTCCAGTCCGCATTGATGTAGTTACTGTATTTCTTGATTACGTAGTCGTAAGGAGAAATGGCACTCGTGTGATCAAATCCTTGCGGCATGGCACCCACACGGTATGACCTGAAAAATCTAAAGACCATCTGCCTATAGGTATCATCCGACTTGAAATCGGAAAGCCAAAAATTAAAGCTGTTCAGTAGCCGTTTATTGCCAACTTTTACTGCACAGGCATCTTTGCCGCCGGTTTCTCTAGTTACAAGCACCTTTGAAGCATATTGCTCGGGAATTGAATCGTTCATACTGAAAACCAGCATATCATACTTCCCTTCGATTAAATTTTTCCAATCCGGTTCTCCTCCGACAGGGGGTATTATAAAAGACTCAGAGCCATTGTATTCTGCAAATCTCTCGATCAATTCACGATTAAATCCTCCCTGACGGCTTTTGCGGTCAGGTAAGATACTAAACACAAGAGTATCCTTGTGATATATGTGATAAGTATTGCGTCTTACTCGATGTTCCGGAGCTATGAGTCTTACAGCGATCACTATCAGCAGGAGCAGTATACCTTTCCCTATGAAGTAAACATCTTTTTTAATCATGCATTTATCTGATGTAGAATGGCCACCAGATGCCAAATTTGAAGCCCCTTTCAGGCCTTAAGTAGTTGTAGGCGGAAAAATAATCTGCCTGAGGCCACCCTTTGAATGTGTTGGTGTATTTTACAAATACGGTTACATTTTTCCACTGCGCATTGACAAATGCGTCGAAATATGGGGTACCTCCTATGAGTTCCTTTTTTTGATTGTGGAATACTCCGAGGTCGGGACTGTACGATTGAACATAGTATTTGGTGTGGAACAGGGCGTTGAGACCTATCTGCATTCTCATTACATCCTTGACCACATTGAATTCTATATAATATTTGAGATTTAGGGAAAACTTAGGTAAAGGAAGTGCATCCCCGTCAGATGCCATCTGGAACAGGGCCCGATTATCCAGATGGAGTATCCAAAGTCTGACATTTTGTTCTAAAGAAGCAGAAATAATGCTGACCGGCTTCTCTATTTGTCTGATTATTGAAAGAGTGTCATAATAAATAAGTCCACTCACCAGTGCATAATCAAACCTGGCGTGTGTCTGCCATTTTGGGATATCCAGAGTTACATCAACCCTGCTTTCAGATATTTTGCTAAAGTCATTGTGCCATTTGTGGTGGTTGGTATAGATCTTCTGATGAAAAAGGTGAGGCTCTTTCAGTGTTGTACGCAGACTGCCCGAAAGATGTATGCCATCATCAATAGGGTAGAATGATAATTTAATTTTTCCTCCAATGTCAAGGTCATTCAGATTATACCCTGCGAAAGTATATTTGCCGTTGGCACTCCATGAGAGATATTTTCTATATTGTCCTGAGGCTCCTGCATAAAAGTATAAGTTGTTATGATGCTCGTTGACGCCTCCACTAAGGTAGTGTGAAGGGTCGAAACTGTATATGGAGAGCATTTGGTATCCTATGCCACCATCGATTTTAGATATAACGGCGTCGTGAGCAAAGGGCTGTATACGTATGAATGCTTTGTTTTCAAACCGTTCCGTTCCAAGAGAGTCTCTGCTGGATGTATTGTTTAGATGGAACTGGTTGAAATAGAAATTGCGACCGTGTATGTCATTTTCCGCAATGTTATCAGTGTAGACCTTACCATATCTCGAATACTCGGCACTATGTCCGATATATGCAACGGTACCTTCTCCAACCGCCAGTGAGTCCTTTTTACGGAAGAAATTCATCGGGATAGTGTAAGTATGTGTGAGGTATGCAGTTCTTCGTTTGAGCAGATTGTCGGCATCCTGAAGATTGACTTCAATGGATTTTGAGTCAACAATAGTGTCTCTTATCCAGAAAGAGTTTTGCAGTCCGCCGTTTTCGGAACGGATTACCGCCTGGCTTATGAAGCCGGCATTGAGAAGGTATTTTTTGCCGAGGTAATTTATCCCTATGGCGTATGAACGGTTGTTGGTAGCCTCATTCTTTAGCATACCTTTAGATCCATACTGTCTGTAGACGAAGGAGAGGTTGAGCGCAGGTGTGATATTCTGGGTAGTCAGTATTTTGACACAGGACTCCTCAAGCTGCTGAGTGGCGAAGGGAGTTCCCCAGAAGGCAAGTTCCGTATATGCGGATTTGGTGTTGTATTGTGGCATATTTTCCGGTGTGTGGAAATAGCCCAGATATGGCTCGAATTGTGGAAACACATCCAGCTTTTCACGTTTGAAATAGTTGTGATACTGCATTGCAGAACCGATGGTGCCCAGATATGTGCCATTGAGATCATTGAGCAGGAAGGGATAGTCGTTGAACCTGTACTGGAAGGATGTGTCTATTTCAGTAAGGGTAATGTCATTGAAATCCTGGTCGTGAGTCCAGGTCAGCATACGTCGGTAGTGAAGCGAATCAGGTATGACATAGCTATCCAAAATACGGGGAGTCGCCAGTCTGACGCTGTCGCGGTACTCTCTGGCAATTCTTCGTTCAGCCCGTTTGATATCCTTAGCATCCGGAAGATGGAGAGCAAGTGAATCGAAGTAAGCAGTATAAGTGGAGTCGAGATAGGGGATGGAGAGAGTGTCTATGTGCTTCCAAAAATCCACCGTATCTATCTCCATAATCCCGTAGGGGTGGGTAAGGGTATCGGATTTGGCTGTAATTGTATCGGTAGAGGGAAATTTTGTAGAGAGTGCTGCACTATCTCTTACAGCAGGAATTGTATCCTGAAGAACAGGAATAGTGTCCCGAAAAGCGGGAATTGTATTTTGACCGATAGTAATGGTATAACGGCTGCGTCCATAGGAGATGACGACTATGGACAATACTACAAGCAGTACTATTACAATTCTTTTACTGGCTACCGAAGGCATTTATAAATCAATAATTACTGTTTTGTCACCTTTTCAGGCTTAATGGTGGAGTATCCTATCAAGAATAATACCACAAGCAATACTATGGATCCAAGCATGACATAAGGAAGTGAGCCGGTACCCAGTGTTCCTACAAGTTTATTGAGCAGTGTGTTACCTATAAGTGCTATGGTGAGAGCAAAACTGAATGCCGTGCCCGACATCTCACTGTACTTCTCTCCGAGTATGCCAAATGTGGCAGGAAATGTGGCCGCAAGGCCCATACCGATAAGTGTTGTCCCTATGATGGCCATGATGGCACTCTCGGCACTAAATAGAGCAAGGATGCCTGCAACAGCTATTGCCATACTCACAAGCACGATTGTCCTGCTGGAGACCTTTTTCGAGATGCCAATCAAGGATCCTCTGCTGATTGCAAGTCCGACAGGGATGAAAATCGATGCCACAAGTGCCATTTTACCTACATATCCTACATCTGCAAGATATTTTGAGGTCCAGGTCGCCGCAATTGCCTCAAGTCCGCTTTGGAATGCAAGAGCGAAACTGAAAATAAGGAGAGTTGGCTCCTTGATCATTCCGATTACATTTTTAAATGCTATACCTTGTTTACACTTTGCCTCGGGGAATTTTATCACGATAAAATAGAGCATTGCAGCAGCCATGAAAAATCCCATTACCATAAGAACCTTGTGATAGTCAACAACATCATAGAGGAGTGTCATTATCAGGGTGATGACTATGGCTCCGATACAATAGACCAGACCCAGTACAAATAGGTTGGATGTCCTGGCCTTACCTTCGGAAGAGTCGGAAATCAGGGCGCTTGTGGAGCCGTTAAGCATTCCTCCGCAGGTACCTATAAGGAGTATGGCAGCAACCATTGCTCCGAAGGAGTTGGTAAATGCAAGTATCTCAAGACCCACAACCCCCATTGCCGCCGCGATAACCAGAAGGATCTTATAGCCGTACCTATCTATGATTGGGCCGAATACCAGCGAACCTAGAAGCACCCCGAGGGGGAGCGAGCTGGCCAGAGTCGAGCTCTGAGCAGGAGTAAGTCCCAGTGCATTGAGGATTGTCCCCAGTACAAAGAATACTACTCCGAAAAAGAAAATGCCGATTTGTGCGGCAATCACTACTTTGACGTTAGTCTTTTGTGCCATAGTCCGTTATTTTGCATATTTTATGGCTACCGCTCCGGCTCCGTAGAGTCCGGCAAGCCTGGGTAGCGCTGTTGATGTGATTTCAACCTGTTTCATACTTATCGGTTGGGCCCATTTTCCCGCTTCTATGCGGATACGGGGGATAAACTTCACCGCAGGCCCAAACACGCCTCCACCGAAAATTACCTTCTCGGGGTTGAATATACTTATGAGATTGGCCGTGGCCATCCCCCACATCTCAATTGCCTCCTCTATGACCCTTTTTGCAAGAGGATCTCCATTGTCGTATGCCTCAAAAACGTGATAAGAGGTAATATCTTCGGGTCGATAATTGCGAAGCTGTCCGCTATACTTTTTATCTTCTTCCAGAAAACGGCGTGCTTGTTTGGCCATTCCCTCTCCGGAGCAGTGTGTCTCAAAACAGCCACATTCGTCATATTCATCTGTGTAGGGGGGCTTGAGAGCTAGCCATCCGATAGCTCCGACTATATCCGAATGACCGTGGAGCACACGGTTGTCAATCAGAATGCCGGCTCCTATACCTGTGCCGACAGCGATAAAAACTGCGTTGCGACATCCCTTGGCACTACCCATTTGAACTTCGCCTAGAATGTAACAGGTACGGTCGCTCTCAATGGTTACTGTAGCCTGGGGTACAACTTCCAGTAATTCGTCTCGCAATGGATAGTTCTCCCATCCGGGAATATTGGGGGCCCAAACGCACCCAGTATCTGAGTAGGATATACCGGGAATGCAGACACCGATGCTCAGAGGAGCTCCTTGAGATATGCCACCCTCCTCACATAGATCCTTGCAGAGACCGCAGATGAGTGCGCCCACTTCAGCGCCGCTTCTATTCTCGAGGAGAGCATTTTTTTGGAGGAGAATCTCTCCCTCACTGTTGAAAATTGCTCCTACAGCTTTAGTGCCGCCGAGATCTATTCCGATGTAGTTCATAGCTCCGTTATATGATTTTAACTCCGATTTTGGCCAGTTCCCTTAAGGTTTTCTGGTGTCCCTTCTCATCAATGTAGGCAAGGGCCTTTTCCAGCAGGAAAACATTGTGTCCGGATTTAATCAGATCAAAACAGGTCTCACGTATGCAATATTCGGTAGCAATGCCGCTTATTACTACATCCTTGCTGAGACGGGAATTAAGTTCTATGCCTTCTCTGTCACGTCCCTCAAATCCTGAGTATTGCTCTTTTCGGGGATTGCAGCCCTTATAAAACTTATTTTCTCTGGAGGGTCTGTTGGATTCATTTTCTATACGGTAAAATTTGGCATGTATATCTCCTCCGCGTGTCTTTTGTACGCAGTGTACAGGCCAGATTCCACCATTCTCTTTAAAGGAACAATGGTTTATAGGATGATTGTCCAGCACATATAGCACCTTTTGGCCGGGATGTGCATTGATATATTTTACGCTCTCCTCTACTGCTTTTTCGGCGTTGGTACAAGCCAGAGAGCCGTCAATAAAGTCGTACAGCATATCTACCACAACGTGGGTACATCTCTTTATGCCGCTGGTGTCCTCCATCTCCTCCATTGCATTTATCTGTAGGATAATCCTGTTTATGAGCTTCATTTTAAGGTCATAGAGGTCATCGGATATATCCACTTTATAGAAGTGAGGATTTAGGATACGGGTCTGTGTCTCGTCAAAACAGGCGATATTTGCCTTATAGTAATCTCTCTTTTGTTGAATGGTGCGAGTGTCCGGGATAATTTCTCCATTGTCAAATACAAGTTCCTGTAGTTTACGGAAAGTGTACGAACCGGCAGGGAAAGTGGTAAACTTGGTTACATCCATCTCGTCCACAATTGTAAGCTCTTCTCCTGCTTCTATTATTCTTGCAAAGGAGTCTCCTCTGAGACAGGTAACATCGGCCTCGAAGCGTCCCTTTTGAAGAATACGGTAAGTGATCTGAAAGCCGGGGTTTATGAGCTTTATCTTCTCTTCCGAGCGCTTGAGTACCGGTTCATCTCCAATCTGTACAAGTTTGTATACATTGCCGAAACAGGGATTATGCTTTGAGGTGGCGATAGCATCACCCACGCCATATATATCTATGCGGGCATTTTGTTTCTCAAGGTCAGATATGATGTATTCGTCGAGGGAGTTGGTTGCGAAGATTTTGCATTTTGTGAGTCCCGCCTCATCAAGAGCTTCACGGGACTTTTGAGATAGATAGGTCAAGTCTCCGCTGTCGAGGCGCACCCCGTAACCCTGAGCATAAGAGTCATCGATGCCGTTGGCCTTAAATGCCTTTATGGCATTTTTCAGGCCGCATTTTAGGGTATCAAAGGTATCTATCAGCAGTATTAGCGGTTCACCTTGATGCGTTTTGATATAGGTATCGAAGGCCTTGTATTCACCTTCAATGGAGCAACCAAACGATGTGGTGAAGCTATGAGCCATCGTGCCGGATGACTCAAATCCGCACTTAATGCCGGCGAGAATATTGGAACTGCTTTGGCATCCGCCTATGATGGCCGCCTTCGCCCCGTACTGTGCAGCCCAAGGGCCGTGCGCCCTGCGTGAGCCAAATTCGCTGACGGGTTTTGGAGTACTGCGTGTGACACGCGAAGCTTTCGTTGCCACTGCCATCTGGTGGTTCATTATGCAGAGTAGTGGCGTTTCGAGTACTTGTGCCTCAATAATGGGGCCTACAACAGTAATTATCGGTTGTTTTGGAAATGCTATTTCACCCTCTTTCATTGCATATACCTGACCGGTAAATTTCATTCCTGCCAGATAGGAACGGAACTCCGCATACTCATCTCCGGGGAGAAATTTCTCAAAAAAAGATTCATTCTCGGAGCCTAATCCCGCAATCATCTCAAGTGCTTCGCTGATACCGCTGACCACAGCCCAGTTGTTGTTGTCGGGGGCAGTTCTGTAAAAGAGGTTGAATATCCCGATGGTATCCTTCATACCACCGTCGTAGTATGATTTTCCCATCGTGTACTGATATTTGTCAGAACAATATGAATGGTTCAACATGATATCCTTCGTGTTAAGACTTAAAATAAACCAACAAAGTTACTGATTAGTGTACTAAATACCAAATTGGAGAGCTGTCAGGCTATTTTCAATACTTCTCAATAAAGTTGATCGAAAGGGTGAACAAACGTTCGAAACCTATGTCGGAGATATTGTCGTAAGTATCAAAGGGTGTGTGATAGATATGGTTGTATTTGCCTTCCGTATGAAAATAGAGGGAGGGAACTCCGTCAAGCGCAAAGAAGTAGTTGTCACTATCGTCCTTGATATCGTCGAGTATGAAATTGAAGGGTTCTTCAAATGTCATATTGATTTTTTGAATCAATTCATAACCCGCCATACCCTCTTCCGGAACCTGAAGGTATATCGACTCCGGAGTGTCTGCTACCATGTCGTAGTTGAGAATGTATCTGATATTTTCCTGGGGATAGCGTGGGTTGGTTTTGTAATAGTAAGACCCGAGCAAATTACACTCTTCTGCATCGAAAAATGCGAAATCGATGGTAGACTCAGGGGGATTTTCTGAGAAATATTTTGCCAGGGCGAGCATCATGCTTGGCCCTGAAGCATTGTCATTGGCTCCCGGGTGCACATTCTCAATTCCCATATAGCCGAGATGGTCGAAATGCCCCATCAGCAGATAACGCCTTTCGGGATATTTGGTGCCTTTGATCGAGGCGAGAACATTATGAGCGTCGTGGCACTCAATCAACTCGCAATCCATGTTTACTTTTATTTTCTTTGCTCCCTCGGTAAGTCCGTTCCATATGCAAAATGCGGGAACGGGTGTTACATAATAGGACCGTGCCTTGAAATAAGGGAGTTTGGACTCCATTTTGTAGATAATCCCGGCTACCTTGTCCGCCTGTAGCATATCCATAAATTCACGGTATCTGTCAAAGGGATTTGTGCCTATTGTTTCAGTATAGGGTCCCCATTCTATCACTACGAATTTCTTTTTGTAAATACCGCTGTTGATATGGTCAGCGAGTTCCTTAACGGAAGTATATTTGTCTACACCGGGATATGCAAGGCCAAATTCGCCTTTGCAGGCGGGAGAGAATTCCTTTGCAACATAGTCAACGGCCGGGACAAGTTCGTTGCCATCAATGATGACTTGCATTGCACCACGCATAACATTCAGAGGTAAGCAGTAATGTTGTAAATATGCCATTTGGTCATCAGGGGTGCCTTCAAAGCGCATTGGACCACAAGGTGAAGCGGTACCCTTGAAGGGAGGTGTAGCCTGTATGGGTTCTGCACCAATCTCATCAACCATAGGGCCGATACCCATCTTCTGCAACTCGCCTATTATGTATAAGGCTGCCTTGATGTTGCCATCTCCATAGTTGCTCCGTCCGTGATAGGCTTCACTTGAGAGTTCTTTTAGTGATTCGTTGTAATAGGTGCGGTATTTTTCGATACCATCGATGCTCTTAAACTTGGTTCCGCTGTCACAACCGACATTGCCAAGAATTGTAATTGCTCCTGCAAGCATAATCAATACACGTTTCATAGATAGCTGTTTATTGCGTTATTAGTATTAAAAAGATAAAGTTAATATTTTAGCGAGTTCAGATCCGATATCTTACCAACATCCCGGATTGAAAGTCCCGGCACTTCAATGCCTTTAATAAGATACTTGCCACAGTTGGCTATATAAAAATCCACGATGGGAAAGCGTTCAGGCCATTTTTCCATAAGTGGAAAAACTCTCTTCGATATGTTGTGAATTCCCGCAAAAGCAAGTTTGCGGAATTTATCCGGATTGAGTCCGGAGAATGGAGAGCGAACTTCTCCGGTAGCGATATTGGTCCAGCCGACCAAATTGTTGCTATCATCAAAGAGAAAAAAACGCTGAGTCTCCCGCTCACTCACCAAAATAGTAGCTAAAAGAGGTCTCTCACAATTTTTGTACTCCCTTTCTGCTTCCAGATATTTTTCCTCGAAGAGAGGCAAGTCCAAATCTGAGATAATATCGACATTGTGAACCAGGAAATGATCGGACTTTAGCAGGGGGGCAGCATGCCTTATTCCACCTCCTGTTTCACGCAGCAGATCCCTTTCATCCGAAATAGCTACCGAAATCCCGAATGATTCCTTCTGTTCTATAAAATCTATGATCTGTTCTGCAAAATGGTGGGCATTGATCACAATATTGGAGTATCCGGCTCCCTTAAGACGCGTAATCACCCTCTCCAGCAAAGGGACACCATCAACCGGCACCAGTGCTTTCGGCATCGTGTCAGTCAGTGGCTTGAGTCGTGTGCCCAGACCTGCGGCGAATATGAGAGCGTAAGGCTTCATCTTAGAATTCCTGATCCAGACCTTGTTCCCGATGGTAGAGGCGAATCTTGATATTGAATTTGTCGGCCAGATGTTGTGCCAAATGCTGGGCGCAATAGACTGAGCGGTGCTGCCCGCCGGTGCAGCCGAAGCAAAACATAAGATGGGTAAATTTTCTCTCTATATATCTCTGCACATGGGCATCGGCGAGAGAGTAGACCTTAGTAAGAAATTTTTGCACCCCACCTTCGGCCTCCATAAAATCAGCCACCTCCTTATCCAGTCCGGTAAAATGCTTGAAATGATCATACTTCCCGGGATTCTCCAGAGCGCGACAATCGAATACATATCCACCTCCATTGCCGCTGACATCATTGGGAATGCCTTTCTTGTAGGCAAAACTGTAGATTTTAACCTCGAGACGTCTGTCAACACCCATTTCGGTAAATTCTCTCATGCGGGTCAGTTCTCCCAGAATGTTTGCAAGATAGGGATACTCAGGAAATGGTTCGACCAAAAGTTTTCGCAGGTTATCTATAGCAAAGGGTACGCTCTGCAGGAAATGTGGTTTTTTCTCGAAATAACCTCTAAAACCGTAAGCTCCCAGTACCTGGAGAGTTCTGAAAAGCACGAAATGGCGTAGTGTGGAGCGAAATTCCCTTTTATCCACAGGGATATATTGCTGAAGAGCATCCAGATAGGCATCTATGAGTTCATTTTTCAGGTTTTCCGAATAACAGGCCTTGGCTTGCCATATAAAGGATGCCACATCGTAAAAGATAGGTCCCTTTCTACCTCCTTGAAAATCTATAAAGTAAGGTTCATCGTTCACAATCATCACATTACGGGCTTGAAAATCCCGATAAAGAAAAGTGTCGGACATACTGTGCATCAGCACCTGAGACACTTTATCAAAATCATTCTGCAACTCAATTTCGCTGAATTGAATGCCTGTTGCTTTGAGAAAACAATACTTAAAGTAGTTGAGGTCAAAGAAGATCATCCTTTCGTCAAACTCAGGCTGAGGGTAACATACTGAGAAATCGAGTCCTTTAGCTCCATCAAACTGGATTGCAGGAAGTTTGCGAATTGTCTTTAATAGCAGCTCCTTCTCTTGGTGAGAGTATTTGCCACTCTCACGTCCCTGAGTTATTCGACTATAAAGCGTGTCATCTCCGAGATCTTCTTGAAGGTAATAAATATTATCTTCACTGCGGTTATAGACTTGAGGTACGTTGAGTCCCTGTTTTCTAAAGTGGTCGGCAATTTTGATGAAAGCTATGTTTTCATCTACACAGGTGCCCTTGGCTCCAATCAGACTGCGTTTTTCTCCCTTTATACGGAAGTAACGCCGGTTGCTGCCGGATGAGGGAAGTTCTTCAATAGATAGTGGCTGTTCGCCGGTAAATTGTTCGAAAAGTATCTTGAGTTGTTCCATTTCGGGGTCTCATTTTTTGTATCCTACAGTATGGACGAGTGTTATGATTTGACTATCGTTTAGCCGCAACCTTTGTGCCAGTTCTGCTTTGGGAACCATGGCACGAGTAACGCCACCAAGGCCTGCCTGGGCGCAGAATAGATAGATATTTTGGGAGATGAAGCCGGTATTGGCGTATATGGCCTCGATTGTTCCCTGATGACTCTTTCCCTTGATTTTTGATGTGTCGGCAACCATTGCAATTTCTACAGCGGCACTCCCCACGAACTCCTGGGTCCCTGTGAGGCTGCGCAAGTCCTCGTCGTCGTGCAGTAATAGTCTGTTACCTGCAGCATCATAAATGTATGTTCCGCTTTCGAGGAAGAGGTAAAGGTCTATTTCCTGCCGGTTATGAGAAGAGGGGGCGGTACGCTTGTGTTCCCGGTTGTAGCCCCATGCAGCCCAGAGCAGGTCCGAAAGTGTCTGCATGTCAAGGGGAGTATTGCTCAGATCCCGGGATGACTGCCTAAGGTTAAGAGCCTCCATCAGGGGCATTCCTCCTGTGCGGCGCGGCGCCGGAAGAGCTATGTCTGTCATTTCTTTAGATATTCTATTCATAATTTCCTTTGTTTATCAATGAATTGAAATTTTATAAATATTATCTCCACGGGAACCTATGACAATAGTGTTGTCCACCATTATCGGAGATCCCTCGAAATTTAATCCTACCTTCTCAGTAAGCAGCACCTCTCCTGTAGCCCCTTCGATGATATAGACATATCCCCAACAATCTGCTGCAAAGATATACATCTTACCTTCACTATCCAGCATCGGTACGGGAGAGGACCACGCGTAGCGCTTGAGGTCTATGCTATAAATAATTTTGCCTCTATTTTTATCAATTGCCATAAAAATGCCCTTGAATGGAGGATTGTGTGTGACTATGCATGTAAAAATATAATCACTGCAATCTCCGATGCCAGGAAGCGGAGTGGAAAACATCCCGCCATCTGATAACTTTCCTCCGGAATCTATCTTTTGACAGGCAATTTTGTTTTCCCAAACCTTTTCGCCGGTCAGAGCATTTAGTTTTATGAAATAGGAATAGCCGCCGGAACCCTGTTTATCTACCTCACAGGAGGTATAAAGGTAGGGGATACCCATCTCTTCGCAAAGTACCGGAGTGGCATCACTGTCATCGTGGTTGTCATATCTCCATATCGGTTTGAGATTGTCCAGATTGAAGCAGATCACATTGCCGCCGTTATCCGTAAAATAACCGTAGTTTCGGTAGATTGCCGGTGAGGATTCTATGCCGGGGGCTTTTTTACCCTTGATTCTATATCGCATAGTGGAGTGGAGACTTAATGTTCCCTGTTGCACAAGGTATTTGTATATAGTTCCGTTTTCTCCCAATCTGAAAAGAAATTGTCCGACCCTGATTGGAGAGGAGTCATACGCTCCCCATCCGCGCCATGCCCCGGGGTCTTTAGGTACGAAATGGGTAATGGCGTGTTTATTCAGGTCTATCACCATCGCTCCGAATGGGGGGTTGATCTCTACTCCCTGTCCTACATAAAGATTACCGTTGAGTGTCGGATCAAGGGAAGGTGTGCCTTTAATTACGTTGAATACGTCTATCGTGTTTCTTGAGGGCTCTCCGGTATAGTAATCAATAAAATAGATTTCTCCTGCAAGAGAGCCGATGATAACTTCTCTGTTTGGGGCAGAATTGCCCGTAATGTCATTCTGAGACTCCATCAGCAGGGGCTGTCCTGTCCATCCCGTGCCGCCTCCCCAGATGCCGTAAGGTGTTTTTGTAGTATCGAATGCGGTCTTGAATGTCCAGTCGACACTAATCGAATCCGGTCTGCCCGTCACTTTTCCATGTTTAGGGAAATCTCTAAAGGGACCACCCCGGAAGGTTAAAATCCCGGGTACTGAGTCGTATAGGTCTCTTAAGTCTGTAATGACTCCGCTATTAATGGTATCTAAAATTTGTATTTCGTATATCAATGCTTCGACTGAGGAGAAAGAGGTATCCGGAAGGGGTAAAATTGCCCCATGAATAGTATCATTTAATGAAGTATTATCTGCTGCTTTACCCCTCTCTCCGCCGCAGGCAGAGAGCAGGGTGAGTGCAAATAATAGGGTAAGAGTCTTCATCTTTTTGAAAGTACAAATATAGTCAAAGAGTCTCGATTGTGGAAACTAATTCCGGTACTCTCCTGCCAAAGCTGCACCAGTCGGAAGTTCAGGGTGAAGCGCCAACATTTCAGGAGTTCCTTCAAAGACAAGTTCTCCACCTTTGTCTCCGGCATCGGGACCAAGATCAATAATCCAGTCCGCTCTTCTTATTATATCGAGATTGTGCTCTACCACCACCACTGAGTGTCCTTTTTCTATAAGAGCATCAAATGATTGCAGCAGTTTTTCAATATCCTGAAAATGAAGTCCGGTGGTCGGTTCGTCAAATATGAACATAATGCTCCCGGAAGAGGACTCCTTTCCGAGGAAAGAGGCAAGTTTAATTCTCTGACTCTCTCCTCCGCTGAGTGTACTGCTGCTTTGCCCCAGACTTACATAGGAGAGTCCGACATCGCTCAGGGGCTGTAGCTTATCTGCAATCCTTTTTGCCGTAGGATCCTCTTGAGCGGAGAAAAACTCTATCGCCTCATCAACGCTCATACTGAGAATGTCGCTGATATTTTTGCCCTGAAACCTCACTTCCAGAATATCCGGCTGGAACCTTTTGCCACCGCAAGCCTCGCAAGTGATGGCTACATCAGCCATAAACTGCATTTCTATTTTGATAACTCCCTCACCCTGACATTCCGGACAGCGTCCTCCATCAATATTGAATGAAAAATGGGAGTGTCCGTAGTTGTTTATTTTAGCATAGGGCTGCTCGGAGAAAAGCTTGCGAATGTCGTCATAGACCTTGAGGTAGGTTACAGGATTGGACCTGGTGCTCTTGCCTATGGGATTCTGGTCTACATACTCTACGGCATTTATTCTACCCAGATCTCCCCTTAGTCCACGGAAAAGTCCCGGTTTGCTACCCAACTGGTGAATATGGCGGTATAGTGCCGGATAAAGTATATCTCCCACAAGAGAAGACTTGCCACTACCACTTACACCCGTTACTGCGGTTAGACATTTGAGAGGGAAGCGGACATTGATATTTTTGAGATTGTTTTGCATTGCACCCACCACCTCTATGTAATGATTCCATATCCTACCGGTGGGAGGTATCTTCATCAGAACCCTTTCCGATAGGTGTCTGAGGGTTATTGACGAAGTATCACTGTCGTTTATAGGGCCTTGATAAACAACCTCACCACCAAGTTTCCCTGCAAGCGGTCCGATGTCAATCAGTTGGTCGGCAGCACGTATGATATCTTCATCATGTTCCACTACAATCACGGTATTGCCGAGGTCACGAAGTTTTTTCAGCACGGATATGAGACGACGGGTATCTCTGGGATGGAGGCCAATACTCGGCTCGTCCAGTATATACATGGATCCTACCAAATTATTACCGAGAGAGCTTACAAGTGCGATACGCTGGCTCTCTCCTCCGCTAAGGGTGGAAGAAGGTCTGTCAAGAGTAAGGTAGGAGAGTCCTACGGACTTTAGATAATCCAGCCGTTGAGCTATCTCCTTGAGTGCCCTCGATGCTATGCTGTAATCGTATTCATCCAGTTCAATCTCTGATTGAGATCCAGGCTGTAGTGCATCGAAGTATTTGGCTAAATCCCCTATCTGCATTTGCATCAATTCCGTAATATCCTTGCCACCTATTTTTACCCAGCGAGCCTGTTCCTTGAGTCTGGTGCCGGCGCATAGACGACAGGTGGTCTTTCCCGAGTAGCGGGAGAGCATATAGTTGAATTGGATTTTGTATTTCTTGCTTTCAATCCACTTGAAGAAAGGAGTAATGGCCGTGCTGCCCTTATCACCCTCCCAGAGGAGCAATTTTTCCTGAGGGGAAAGCTTGTTGTAGGGTTTGTGTATGGGAAATCCGGTTTTTGCGGATTCCATTATGAAATCATTGAAGAACCGGCTCATAGTCTCTCCCTTCCAGCATGCTACTGCCCCTTCATATACACTCAAAGTGGGATCGGGTATTACAAGGGCTTCGTCTATCCCCATTACCTTGCCGAAACCGCCACATTCGGGACAGGCACCGATGGGATTGTTGTAACTGAACATATGCTCTGCCGGGCGCTCGAACACTATCCCGTCTCGCTCGAAAATATTGGAAAATTCCTTTAAGAGACCGTTGCTGAATATTGCAATGCGCCCTTTACCCTGCACAAATGCGGTCTGTATTGAATCGAGGAGACGACTGCGGGTATCTTCATTGTCAATAACGATGATACGGTCCACAAGCAGATAGATATCCGATTGCTCAAACTCCTCCATATTTTGTAAAACCTCCTCTATCCTGAAAATGGTGCCTTCCGATGAGACGACTCTTACAAACCCCTCCTGTTTGAGGTCAAGGAGTTTTTCTACCTTACCATCCTCTTTCCAAACCATATCTGCCATGATTAGAGCCGTACTGTCTTGAGCGAGAGAAAAAACATAGTCGGAAACGCTTTTAGGGGTATCACAGGTAACTTCTTTTCCCGAAATAGGGGAGTATGTCCTGCCAATCTTTGCGTAAAGCAACTTCAGATAGTCGTAAATTTCGCTGCTTGAGGCAACAGTAGATCTTGAATTGCGACTCTGTACACGCTGACCGATCGCAATGGCAGGCGGTATGCCGGTGATGTAGTCCACTGCCGGCTTATTCATCCTGCCAAGAAATTGTCTTGCAAATGAAGAGAGACTTTCAGCAAAACGGCGCTGTCCTTCAGCAAAAAGGGTGTCGAATGCCAGCGAAGATTTACCTGAACCCGATACACCGGTAATAACTATAAGTTTATCCCGAGGTATCTTCAGATCTATATTCTTCAGATTGTTGACCCTTGCCCCTTTGATATGTATCTCTTTCTTGGTCATAATCAGTACTACAGTCGGGTTACCTGTCTGACATTGCCAAGCTTCTTGAGCGATGCGATTATCTTGTCGAGTTCGAGATTATTAGGGACATAGAGTTGCATCATTATTTCAAACTCTCCTCTCTTTTCATTTACATTGAAAGAGCGTATGGAAGCTTTAAACAAATTGACAGTCGTTATTACATTGTTTGTAGTGGCAAAATCACCATAAGCCATTACACGTAATGTTACCTGGAAACTCCCTTTACTGATGTTTTCTCTCCATTTCACCTTCTGTATCCTGTAGGGGTAAGCCTCTATCAGGCGTGCGGCATTCGGACAGGAAATACGGTGGATTTTGATCCCTTCCCTGATGGTTACGAATCCGAATACCTCATCTCCAAAAATGGGATTGCAGCACTTGGCCATCCTGTAATCTACATTGCCTAATTTGCCGTCAATTATCAGGTAGTCTGAGGAATCCTCCTTAGTGGTGCCTCTACTCACCTTTTCGAGAGTATCGGGTAACTTTTCCTGTTTTTTATCTTCCGAAAGGTACTCCTTGACCTCCATCATATTGATGGTTTCGTTTCCTACGGCACTATAAAACTCTTTAATGGTTTTATATTTATAGTTCTTTATCAGGGTATGGAGGATTTCGTCATTTATTTCGATTTTCCAGTTTTTAAGCCTTCTTTCGAAAATTTCTTTTCCGGCGGATGCAAGCTTGTTTTCCTCCTCCTTTAGCTTCTGTTTGATTCTACTCCGGGCTTTTGATGTAACGGCGATATTGAGCCAGTCTGCAGTAGGTTTTTGGTTTTTGTTGCTTATGATTTCCACTACATCACCGGTTTTTAGTTTCTCCCTGATAGGGACCATTTTACCGTTGACACGGCCTCCGGAACACTTTAACCCGAGGTTAGTGTGAATATCAAATGCAAAATCCAATACCGTTGCACCTTCTGAAAGTTGTCTCAGGTCGCCGGTTGGGGTAAAGACAAATATTTCGTTGAGCAGAATAGGGGAGACTTGTGTGTATTGTCTCATGTCATTGTCATCCTGCATAATCATTCTAACCCTGTCAAGCCAACCGCTGATCCCGCTTTCGCTCTTGATGCCCTTGTATGACCAGTGTGATGCATGACCGTGCTCTGCCTCGTGATCCATCCTGGCAGTACGTATTTGAACTTCAATTGTGACCCCCTCCTTATATTGAACGGTGGTATGAAGGGATTCGTAGCCATTTTCCTTGGGTACGGTAATCCAATCGCGAAGACGTGAGCTATCAGTCTGGTATTTTTCGGTTACAAGGGAATAGACTTGCCAACATAATTCCTGCTCCTTTTCCCTATCAGGGGGAGATTCTATTATAAACCTTATGGCAAATACATCGTGTATTTTCTCAAAGGGTACTTTCTGGGCCTGCATCTTTTTCCAAATGGAGTATGCACTTTTAGTACGAGCCTTGAGCGTGTATTCGATGCCGCTGCGACTGAGTTTATCTCTCAGAGGGTTGACAAAGCGACTAACCAGCAGATCACGATCCCTTTTGGTGGCCTTGAGGTTGTTGGTTATTGCACGATACTGCTCAGGCTCCGCATATTTTAGAAACAGGTCTTCCAGTTCGCTTTTAATATGGTAGAGTCCTAGTTGATGTGCCAGCGGTATATAGAGCAGCATTGTCTCCATCATCTTGGACTTGTGCTTTGAAGCCGGTAAAATGTCGAGATTGCGCATTACCTCCACACGGTCCGCAAGTTTGATAAGGATTACCCGGGGATCGCTTGAGTAAGAGACAATGAGTTTACGATAGCGCTCGGCATCGAGATTTGTCTCCTGTAGCTTAATTGAAGCTATGTTATTCAGTCCGGAGACAATATCCACTACCTCTTTCGGGAAACCGGATTTGAAACTATTGAAGAGTGGGGTTTTGTTGAGCTCGGATGGGTTTTCCGCATTAAAGCGGTTGGCTTCATGTAAAAGAACGGCTGTTACGGAATCTGCCAAAAGGCCCATTTCCGAAATGATTGATACTACTCCCAGTGGGTGTTCGATAAAGGGTTTGTTATTCCCGCGTTCTCTCTCCTTCAGTTCGGATTCAGCTATGCGATAGGCACGTGTTACCATGGAAGCATCCTCTTCACTATAGGTACGAATTGTATTTCTAAGCAATTCCGGTATCATTGTCTTCTGCTATTTTAATAATATTTTGAGGGAATTCATCTCATCCCTATATTTTGCAGCCATAATGAAATCCAATTCGGCCGCAGCATCCTCCATTTTCTTTTTGGCTGCATCTATGGCACGAACCAGTTCCGCAGGAGACATACGGCTGATTATGGGATCTTCTGAAAGCATCCTCACTTTTGTCTCTTCTTCAGCCTGATATGTGCTCCTCGAGAGGACACTCCTGGCAGAGACCGCCACTTGAGTTGGAGTGATATTGTTAGCCTTGTTGTAAGCCTCCTGTTTTGCCCTGCGCCTCTCAGTCTCATCCATTGTTTCTTTCATGGAGCGAGTGATGGTATCTGCATACATTATAACCTTTCCGTTGAGATTGCGCGCTGCTCTGCCGGCCGTTTGTGTAAGAGCTCTCCCGGAGCGGAGAAATCCCTCCTTATCGGCATCCAGTATCGCCACCAATGAGACCGAAGGTATGTCGAGGCCTTCACGCAACAGATTGACTCCTACCAGGACATCAAACCTGCCCTCCTTGAAATCCTCAATAATTTCCACTCTCTCGAGTGTATCCACATCCGAGTGGATGTAGCGTGCCCTTACGGAGGCCTTTGTAAGGTATTTCTCAAGTTCCTCTGCCATCCTCTTAGTCAAAGTAGTGACAAGCACTCTTTCATCCTGTTCCGCACGTATCTCTATCTCCTCCAGCAAGTCGTCTACCTGGTTGGCTATGGGCCGGATTACAATCGGCGGGTCCAAAAGTCCGGTAGGACGAACTATCTGCTCCACAATTACTCCCCCAGAGGCTTCCAATTCATATTCTCCGGGGGTTGCACTCACAAAGAGCCGTTGGCCTATAATTGACTCAAATTCATCAAATTTCAGTGGGCGGTTGTCGGCAGCGGCAGGAAGACGGAATCCGTACTCAATAAGAGTCTCCTTACGAGAACGATCTCCACCATACATTGCCCTTACCTGAGGTAGTGTCACGTGACTTTCATCTACAAAGGTAAGGAAATCATCCTGGAAATAGTCTAACAGGCAGAAGGGTCGGTCACCTGCCTTACGGCCGTCAAAATATCTCGAATAATTCTCGATCCCGGGACAATAGCCTATTTCCTTGATCATTTCCAGGTCATATTCCACACGACTTTTTAGCCTTTTGGCCTCAAGATGTTTGCCAATCTCCCTAAAATAGTTGTATTGGGCCATCATATCATCCTGAATATTGTGAATTGCACTGCGAATGCGTTCTTTAGTCGTGACGAAGTTGTTTGCAGGGAATATGGATATCTCATCTAAATACTCCAGCGTGGCTCCGCTAATGGGATCTGTCATCTCAATGCTCTCAATCTCATCTCCAAAAAATAGTATCCTGAAAGATATATCGCCATAAGCCGGATAAATATCGACAGACTCTCCCTTTACCCTAAAGTTGCCCCTGTTGAATTCAATCTCATTGCGCGAATATAGAGCATCAACCAACTTATAAAGTAGCTGTTGACGGCTAAATAAATCCCCCCTTTTGATACGGATGGTTGTACTGTGAAAGTCCTCCGGATTGCCAATGCCATAAAGACAGGATACCGAGGAGACCACAACAATGTCCCTTCGTCCGGAAAGGAGAGATGAGGAGGTGCTAAGGCGGAGTTTTTCTATTTCATCATTGATGCTTAGATCCTTCTCGATATAGGTATCAGTTGTGGGCAAGTAGGCCTCCGGTTGGTAATAATCGTAGTATGAAACGAAATACTCTACCGCATTGTCGGGAAAGAAGGATTTGAACTCAGCGTACAGCTGTGCAGCGAGGGTCTTGTTGTGGCTCAGGATAAGCGTAGGTCTCTGAAGGCGTTCTATGACGTTGGCCATAGTGAAGGTTTTACCTGATCCTGTCACGCCCATAAGCGTTGTGGCCGTAGCACCTCCTCTGATCGAATTACAGATCTGCTCTATGGCTTCCGGCTGATCACCTGTCGGTTTATATGACGAACTTAGCCTGAATTCCATTATTGGCCTCTATTTCCTTTTCTTCTTCTTAGTGACGGGCTCTTCGATGGAGGAATCCACTTTTTCGAGATAATCCTCAAGTCCAAGTACGATATTATTGACCATTTTTTTCCGGAAATCGGGGTCGACAAGCCTCTCTTCATCCCAGATACTGCTCATAAAGAGGAGTTCCAGCAATACCACCGGGTATTCAGTAGGTGCCGCTAATGAAAAGTTGAAGTTGCCCACAAGTCCGAAGTTAGGGACTCCAAGCTCCAGGAGTCTCTCGAGCATTGTTTCAGCAAAGTCCCGGTTAGTGATGTGCTTGTAGTATGTGCTTGATCCCATCGGGTTGACAGGAGATCCTCCGGCATTGTTGTGGATGGATAGCGCTATGTGGACATTATTTTCATTGAAGATGCGTTTTCTCTCACTCATGGAGATATCATAATCACCGCTTCTGCTGAGTACGACTGTGGCTCCTTTGGCTTCGAGAGCACCTTTTAGCATATTTACTATATCAAGGTTGACATCCTTCTCCCGGATACCGGTGATGCTTACAGCACCAAGAGCGGTGCCGCCATGGCCGGCATCAAGACCAACTCTGAGTCCTTTAAGTGAGAGTTCAGGTGTATGACGCACATCTATTATCAGATTGTTACCTTCATATCCTATTTTATAGCCCCAGGAATATTTGTGTTTGAGTCGGAGAATTACCCTGAACACATCGCTGTCCACCTGTCTATAGTCGACATAGGAGATCATTTGCAGACCTCTATACTGTGTTATCCAGTTGCTGTTGTTAGTGGCACCATAGAGATCGATGCAGATGGTGGTAGGATCGAGTTGGGTCCAGGAGACATACGGGAGACGTTTGGGCAAAGAGATACTAACCCTATCAGCTTTGCCGAGATTGGATACACTCCAGCTGCCGGTATTGACCTGGGAGGTTCTTTCTTCACTCCTTTCAAGGTATTCCCTGGGAATGTATGCAAATTTATTTTGTGAAAGCTGCACCTTATAAAGGTCTCCGACTGAGGCAACTACTTTGAATAGTATTCCCTGATCTACATATCCCATTTTAGAACCGCCAAGACGATCATCTCCGTCACCAAATTGCAAATATGCCCCCTCAAGAGAAGTAGCGTAAAAAAGCTCTTCCTTGTATTTTGATTTTTCTAAAATTGCCTTAGCCTCTTCCAGTGTCATTTTTGGTTCGGGACGAACCGGCTTTTTGGCATCGGGATCGTAATAAACATTGAGGGTTTCAATACGTCTGTTTTTACCTTTGAATAGGGTTATTTCAATCTTGTTATTACCACGCTTAAGGTCCAGTTCCGTACCGAAAGCGCCTGTACGGTAAACTTTCAATTGGTTTTCATTGATGGCGGCTACATTTCCGGGGTCAGTTATGCAGACAATTGTATGTTTTTGATTATAAACCGTGTCCTGCCCTCCTATAACGATTTTCAGCGGCACTTGAGCCGATAGGGCATTAGAGATGAACAATGCGGCAATAGCCACGAGAGTAATATTGATCTGCTTCATTGTATAAAGATTATATGCATGTAAATATTTTATGCACGATAGCATTATCGTGTGTTATAAATAACAAATATAGTGAATAATCCCCAAATATAGGAATCAGTGTTCACAGATCCTGAAGAGGAAATTGAATATCAATAGAGTGCGTTTTCTCAGTAAGTCGTAGTTTATAATATCAGACTTATCAGAGGGCTTGTAGGTGTGTTTATGGATGCCGCTGGTGAAGAGAAGGGCCGGAATTCCCGCTTTGGCAAAGGAGTATTGATCGCTCATCCTATAGAAGATCTGAGTAAAATCTTTGCTGCCGTAGAAGGTAAGGTCCAGGTCCATCTCGTAGTTTTTTCTTCTACTAAGATAGCCCAAAATACCCCTATATTTGGGGTCCAGGCGCTCCTCTCCGAGTACGATTAAATAATCACGTCTGAATCCTACCGGTTCGAGGTCCGTACCTATCATATCCAAATTTACCATACAGGTGATATTGCGTGCGGGAAAGGGCAGGTTTTGGACGAAATGCTCCGAACCGCACATATTGAATTCTTTGCCATCAAAGGCTATGAAAATAATGTTTTTGGCCGGTCCTCTTCCATCCTTTTTCATTTCCGAAAACATCTCAGCCAGGTTTATAAGCGCAGTGACGCCGGAGGCGTTGTCATCAGCCCCGTTATAGATTTTACCGTTGATTTCTCCGATGTGGTCATAATGAGCACCTACGACTACATATTTGTCGGTTTGGACCACAGCCGGGATTATTCCCACTACATTTCTCGCAATAATGGTGTCACTACATCTGCTACTTTGCGTGTAGTGCCATTTGTAGGGCTTAAGACCATACTCTTTAAACCTGCGTACTATATATTGTTCGATGGCTTGCTTGGCAATTGTGCCTGATGCCCGCCCTTTCGCCATGTCATCGGCAATATGAGAGAGTATTTCCTGCTGTTTCCCGCGGTACAGCTTTTGCTCATATTGCTCCGTTACCTGTGCCAAAAGCGGGAGTGTCGTCAACAGAAGTAATGTATATAGTGCGATTTTTTTCATTTTTTGTCCAAGCAAAGTGCAAAAGTACTATTTTTGTCAATATGTTCAAAAAAGCCATTTTCATCTTCCTCCTTCTTTTTATCACCGCCCTACCGGTCTGGTGCCAGTACGACCTTGACCATTTTTACTACAGGGGAAGACAGGCTCTGATAGATGGTAAATACTCCAGCGCAATTGAGAGTTTCAACATTCTTTCCCGCCTGGATAGCACCATATTTGAGGCTTATTTCTTCAGGGGAATTGCAAAATACAATCTCGGTGATCTTGTAGGAGCTCAGATGGACTTTGACAAAACCCTCCATTTCAATCCCATTTACACTCCGGCATATCACTACCGTGCAATTACCCTCAGCAGGATCGGTAAGTACGACTTGGCGCTCAAAGACCTTGAGGAGGCCGTAGACCTGCGTCCGGGCTATACCGGCCTCTATTTCAGCAGGGGAGTCACCTACTTCCTTTCGCAACAGTTCGAGAAGGCGGTAAAAGACTTCAATATGTTCATAAAAAAAGAGCCTCGTGAGAGTAATGCATACCTCAACAGAGGGGCATCTTACCTCTATCTGGGTGATACAACCAAAGCTCTGGAGGATTACCACAAAGCGATCTCCATAGATAGATATGACCCGGAGGCATACATACGCAGGTCGAGAATCTATGCGCTCCGGCATGATCTCGAACCGGCACTGGAGGATCTGAATACCGCACTGAGACTCGATACTGCAAATACCTTTGCATACTTCAACAGAGCAATAATCCGACATGAAATGAAGGATATTGAAGGGGCTTTGGCAGACCTGGATAAAGTACTGGATCAGGAACCGGGCAATGCCCTTACCCTCTATAACAGGGCAATTATTCGGGCCCAGGTGGGAGATTATCGCAGTGCTCTCGATGACTACGATAGGGTACTGGCAATTAATCCGAACAATGTGTTGGCCTATTTCAACCGTGCCGCAGTCTTTATGGAAATGGGCCGTTACCGTGATGCTATGGATGACTACTCCAAGGCGATCAATCTCTATCCGGACTTTGCAAAGGCCTATATGAATAGGGCCTATGCCAAGAGTCAACTTGGACAATACAACTCTTCGCGTCAGGATTACGAAATAGCTCAAAGAAAAATAGAGGAATACAGAGCCAGGACATCAGATTCTACCGGGTATGCCGCATTTGCCGATACTACCCGTAAATATGATCATCTGTTGTCTCTTGATGCAGATTTTGCCAAGAAAGATTTTGACAATGAACTGCTACAATACAGAGATGTGGACATTCGGCTAAAACCTCTCTATAGGTTTGCCGCGGTGGTTCCGGGAGAAACTCGCCAGGAGGGGAACATACTGATTAACCGCAAGTTTGATGACGAATCGCTCGATAGATTTATAAGCGCATCTCCCATTGCAGTTAAATTTGAATCTTCTAAAGGAGGATACCTGCCCGATGCCCAGGCTATCCGGGATGAGGTTAATCGTCTGCTCCGTAGCGACCGTACTGATATAAATCTCTTTGCCAAGGCATTGCTTGAGACGGATAACAAACAGTTCAATACTGCTATGGTCTGCTATGATGAAGCCATTCAGAAGAGTCCTGACAATATCTTTTACTACATCAATCGAGGTGCCCTTCAGGCAGAGATGATAGATTTCATATCATCAATAGAAAACAATGTCCCCGTGCTGACGCTCGACAATGACAATACTCTAAAAACGAGAGTTCAGGAGCAGGTACGTCATACCTATGACTATACTCCGGCCATCCACGACATGAATAAGGCGGCATCGATAGATCCTTCATTCCCCTATATTTACTACAATCTGGGCAACCTCTATTGCCTCTCAGACGACCTTCCGGAGTCGATAGTACAGTATTCAAAAGCGATAGAACTCTATCCCAACATCGGTGAAGCCTACTACAATCGCGGTTTAGTGCTGATTTATCTTAAAGATAAGGAAAAAGGTTGTATGGATCTGAGTACAGCGGGGGAGTTGGGCATTCAGGATGCCTATAGCGTTATTCAGAAATATTGCAGGAGCGAAGAGTAGGGCTACTTCTTTCTACCTTTCTTATTACCGGTATTATTCGTACGGACAGCTTTTGAAAACATCGCCGTAGCTTCATCTTTTGCTATATGGCGGATTGCCAGCACCAACAGGATAATTGCAATTATGGGAAATAGTGACGGGACAGAAAGGGAATAAAAGGGTCTGAGTTTCATGAATTCCACCAATATCCATATCTGGAAAGCAAAAATAATAATGGAGTCCAGCAAGCATATACGTATCTGTAGCAGACGTTTTTTGTGATAAAAGAGTGCAATCACACATAGGGAAAAGCCCACGAATGCCATTATCAAGAACTGACTCCTTTCAAAAAAACTGATGGTAATTCGTTCCCATTGCTCCGAAGGGGCATCGGTAGGAATAACGCCATAACACATATTGGAGAAAAACATTGAGCCGATCAGCAATCCTGCTGCAATAATAAGATATGTCTGGAATCTTTTAAACATACTCTTGGATGTGTGGATTGATTTGACAAATTTAGGAAAAAAGTCCTATATTTGAGTTTTAAACATAAAAAATGACATATATGTCTACTTTACCAATAGCACCTTCTGAACTTATTATAAATCCTGACGGATCGGTGTTTCACCTTCATCTTCTTCCGGAAGAGTTGGCTGATACTGTCATACTTGTTGGAGACCCCGGTAGGGTAGAACTTGTAGCCTCATTCTTTGAAGAGGGCTCAATTAGGGTTGACAAATCATCACGAGAGTTCCGTACAGTCACCGGCCGCTATAATGGAAAGGAAGTCTCTGTTCTCTCCACCGGTATTGGGACTGACAATATAGATATTGTGGTTACCGAACTGGATGCTCTTGCAAATATCGATTTCTATACGAGATGTGTCAAAAAGGATCACAAGCGATTGACACTGCTTCGTATCGGTACCTGTGGCGCTGTCCAACCAGACATTCCTCTTGGCAGTTATATATTTTCAGAGTATTCCATAGGATTTGACGGACTCATAAACTGGTACGCCGGATCCGGTAAGGTTGTGGACTTAGAGATGGAGTCTGCTTTTGTCGAGCATATGAATTGGCCGAGGCGACTTCCTGCTCCCTATTTCATAAAATCTTCCGGGCGTTTGATTCCTATGTTTAAAAATAAATCGATCATGGGAATGACCATATCTGCTCCGGGTTTTTATGGTCCTCAGGGCCGGTCGGTCAGACTCCCCCTCACATTTGACAATCTAATAGGGGATCTTGAGTCTTTCCGATATGGTGATCGGAGGATTACCAATATTGAGATGGAGAGTTCCGCACTATCCGGTCTTTCCGCACTTCTGGGACACGATGCTGCCACTATCTGTCTTGTGATAGCCAATCGTTATGCAAAAGAGAGCCGTCCTGACTACCATCTTTTGATGAAGGATCTTGTCCGACTTGCACTCGATACACTTACAGCTAAAACCATCTGATGCAGACTGACCTTCGGTATTCACTCTATGCATTGCTTGACGACCCGGATCAGGTCGTATCAAGAGCTGTTACGGCAGAGCTCCTCAGGCAGGGGCCTGAAATGCTTTCAGACCTTGAGGAGATGGTCTTGCATGAGGCAGACCCTTCGTTAAAAGAGGAGGTAGCACATCGTTTGGAAGAGATTTTTTATGAAATGGTCATCCATTCCATGAATGAGGCTGCTTCTCCTGAAGAGGGGGAGCAGTTTCAGCTTCTGGATTTTGCCGTGCTGCTCACAAAACTTCTATATCGTGGGGAGGATTGGCGTGAGTTGGTTAATTCTTTTGTCGGCAAATCAGCGGATATGGTTAAGGAATTGAGTAGCGGAATGACTGCTATGGAGAGTTGCGGAGTCTTCAATCACATTTTTTTCCATAGGTTCGGTTTCAAGGCGCTACCATCTGATGACCTTTCACCCGAATATCAGATGCCGGCAACAATCCTCAACCGTGGCGAGGGAGGCAAGCATGTTCTGATGCTTCTCTATTTTATGTTTGTGCAGGATTGTTCCCTTCCGATATTTCCCGTGGAGTATCGTAATACCATGATTCCTGCATGGATTGAGGACGACAAGGTGCTATTCTGCATCAATGTATTCAATAAGGGGGAATTGTTTTTTCTTCCCGAGCAGGAATTGGTGCGTAGAGAGTATGGACTCGTACCCTATGCCTACCTCAAAGAACTTCACTCTCTATTTGTGAAGGAGGGGGATGGTGTGCGTGCAACGCTTCTGGAACGAATACTACCTAACTATAAGACGTTGGCCGATTCGTAAGATTTTATTGGCACTTATACCATTCAGTTGACAGATTCTCTTGACGGTAGTCCCGTATCTTCTGGCGAGTGCACCTAATGTGTCACCTGATCTGATGGTATGTATAATTCGCTGTGATGCGGCCAACGACTCCTCATCGGTCTGCCCAAAATGAGAATAGATACTGAAGTAATGCTTTTTTAGAGTGAACAGCGAGTCTCTGAGCACTCCCTTTTCAAAATCGATAATACGCTGTGGGTCAAAAGGGTGTCCTTTATACCTGGTTTCAAAGTGCAGATGTGGGCCGTTACTGCGCCCGGTATTTCCTCCAAGCCCTATCGCTTCACCGGCTTTGACTACCTCTCCGCTATCAACGATTCGTTTAGAAAGGTGAGCATAGTAGGTTTCAAGTCCGTTTGGATGACGGACAACTACCAGATTGCCGTAACCGCCGGTTCTCCTAGTTCCTTCAGAGAGGCGTACTATGCCGTCAAAGGCGGCTCTTATGGTATCACCTGTTTTGAGCGATAGATCAACGCCTTTATGCTCCCTTGTCCTTCTGAACTTGAATCCTGATCCAACTTTCTGCCGGTAGGGCACATGGAATCCGGTGAGGGAGTCCACCAGCAATAGATCTACTTCTTCGGGAAGGTCCGAGAGCTTTACATCCCTGAAGGCATGTACGCCTGTCCCTTCCCAGGAGTCGAAGAACTCCGCCGTATCTATTACCGGCCTGCCCAGGTCAAAATATGCCCAGGTATAGTCATCGTACAGGATTATTTTGGTAAATTTGTCATCGGTATCCAGTGTGTCTACCACCAGCAGTTCCTCAAAATAAGAGATAGTGTCTCTCTGTGGTAGAGTGTCCTGTAAGCGGTTTCTATTTTGACCGTATACCTGTATGGAAATTAAAATAAAGGTTAATAAAAAAATACCTCTGCGCTTCATTTTTCTCTTTTAGTCGCAAAGGTAATTTTTTTTTGATAGTCCGGCAAATGGAATTTATCTGCTCCCTCCTCCGGAACCTCCTCCGGAAAAACCACCTCCACCACCGAATGAAGAGCCACCTCCACCACCACTCCAGGAGCTGGTGCCTGAGAATGAACCACCTGACGAGGTTGATACATAAGAGTTCAGCGTGATTGCACTGGAAAGCATTCTCGTCTGATGGAGGATAGTGGAGAATGTATCAAAGTCGTAGTTGACCACACTCTCAAACGCTATGGGATCAATATCCTTAAGCTCTTTCGCCACCTTGTCGGCAATGCCGAAAAGGGCTGCAAATACCAGATAATCTTGCCATAAGTGTACCTCGGCTGATTTTCTTTCATTAATCAGCGTAAAATCCTGCAGGTACTTGAAAAACCCCAGTACTTTATTGTTGGCCTCGACACCTGAAGGGGTAAATTTGTATCCTGAGTAAAATCCATTGCTCTCCAGTGTTTTAACTCCCTTATTGCTGATGGAATTTGTCCAGTCATAGAGCGTGGTTTTATTCTTTTTGGCCCATCTGGAAAACTCTTTGTCTTCGAGGATCAGGTTTGCTCCGCTGGCCTGCTTCATCATGTTGAAAAGTGACTTTTCGGGAGATTCAAGCTTATCGAGATCTGCCTTGTCATTGAAAGAGATAGTTATTTTTCCTTTCTCGTCTTTGCCTGTAATCAGAATATTTTTCTGTATCATCCTAAGGATATAGGCTGACGCTATAGCATAACTATTGCGTGTCTTAAACAGGGAAGGAGCTTTCGTAATGACATAATTGGTTGCAAGCAAGTTACCATTGTATGGAATTTCCCGTGACCACCCGATATCTTTGAGTTTTTTCACCCCAAAATTTGAGAAATTATTATATTTTATTCTCTGTTTACCTACACCCACACCGGCCAGGATAATGCCCAAAGTCCATAGGATCGGAATAAGGGCATCTTTAGCCTCAAAATCTTCGTATGAAGATTCCGATGGTTCTCCATCAAAGTGACTGCCCTCCATCGCCAGAGCATGGCGCTCTTCAAATAGACGGTCATCAATGTTGATAAGATCGTGAAACATCCCTTTGTCAAAACGGGCCAACACTATGACTGAACTTTTTTTCTTGAAAGGGGCATCCGATTCGGCCACAATGGCGCCATCAATGAATTCACATCTACCTTCGTACCCGAAACCCCATACAAGAGAGTTTGCCGTGTCCAGCTGGTATAGGTCATCCTGATACCTGATAGTTACTTTCGCATGTTCGGGGGCGGAAGAGAGGTCAGGGGAGATGAACTGGAAATGTATGGCATCATAATCATTCATCGACAAGATGAAATTATTGATGGTGTATTTTACTGTATAGGTGTGATCCCCATAGGAGCCAACACCCCAGCACAATTCGTAGCTATCACCTCCCTTACGGTAAATACCACACTTCCCGGCCTTCTGATTGAGGCTACGATCTAAGTCCCAATCTCCTTCATTTATGAAGTCAACACCAGTCTCATCGGTTACCGAAAACTCCGTAATGGTTACCTGAGAACCCATATTGTATTTGACCAGGTACCATTCGGTGCCGCTGGCAACTGAGACATCCCACACTTCCGTCACTTTTGCGTGACCATCAGGTGTAAGTATGTAAGTTATTTCTATATCCCGAATGGCGGGATTTACCGCAGTCGCAGTAAAAGCTGCAATTACGGTCAAAAATGTAAGCAGCAGACGTTTCATTACTTTCTCATTGAGGGCATTTCAGCCTTGGCCTGATTCTCCTCAAGATAATCCTTGGATCTGAAACCGAATAAAGAGGCTACAATATTGGAAGGAATCTGACGGATGAGACGGTTATAGTTGGTTACGCTGTCATTGTAAACCATACGACTCATGCGTACCTGATTCTCATATAAATTGACGCTATCCATCGTCTTGACATACATCTCGTTGGCTTTGAGGTTGGGATATTGCTCAACTACAACGGCTATACGTCTCATGGCATCTGTAAGGATTGTTTCCTGTATGTTGGCATCAGCTGCAGAACTGCTGCCGGTGATGCTTGTGCGCTGTGCAATGACATCTTTGAGAGACTTGTACTCATGTTCGTCATAGGATTTGATGAGGTCCGCCAGTGCCGTAAGGGCATCCCAACGGCTAGACATTTGGACGCCTATCTGGCTCATTGAATTTTTGCACAATTCTTCTTTGCTGATAAGATTCCTCTGTACGGAAATCACCCAAATTACCAAAATGGCAATAATGCCAATTACAATCAATGTTGTTATCATATAATGAAGTTTAATGTGTTGTTAAATGTTGTATCTATAATGTGCTAAAAGTATTTGCAATCAGCCTGTCCGGTGATCTTCTCATATTCCGGAGTGGAGCCGTCTTGCATTTATAATTTGTTATCCTAATCCTCCTCGTAATAGGTATATTTTCTTTCATAGTGTATTAGGAAATGGCTAAACTCTTCTATGCCGATACCGAAGGTGTCAAATACCTCATCCGGAGGAATGGAACGTCTCATCCAGTTGCCGAAACGATCTTTTTCTCCGAAAGAGTAGGGAATAATAGTCTCTCCGCTCTTAAGCTCGGCTTTTGTGAGGTAGCCCTCGTCGTCATAATGGAAAGTAATGGTATTCTCAGGAATGCGGGATTCCCGAGTAAACTCGCTATAGTAGTTGTATTCCACCATTTTCCCCTTTTTGTCGAAGATTGCCTCACTGGTATGTAGACCACCCGTCCAGGTGTGGTGTTCTTCGTGTCTGTATCCGGCCTCGTCAATGAAGGTGCTATCCCTAGCCATTATCACACGTCGGTCATCTTCCAGGGAGTAGAAACTATTGCCGTTACTTCTGCCATCTTTGTCGTAAGTGTAGAAGATTTCGGTAGCAAAGCCATCCTTATACTCTGAATAGTGGCGTAAAAGATCTCCTTTCTCATTATAATACTTGACATCCCTTACATCAAGTTCACCGAGGTTGTAATTAGATGATTCAATTAGATTGCCTTTATCGTCGTAAACATTTATAATTTCTGAAATGATTTCGTTGCCATCGACAGCGTACTTAATGCTTCTATACCGTTCGTTTGTCAGGTTGCCATTTTCATCATAGGTATTGAGGAATGAGCCTCTAAGCTCACCGTTACTCTCAACAATGTCGATTCTTATGCAGAGTCCATTTTTGTCATAAGTGAATCTATGTTCTTCAGCCAGCATTCCATCCATCCTATATACCTCCTTGAGAGGCTTACCGTCAGGAAGATAAGTGCTGGCCTTCAAATCAAATGCCTGCTTAAGAGACTCTGTAAAGGAGAATATCGTATCGACAGGGTTCCCTTTTTTATCTATACTTATTTCCAGACGTGTCTGGGGGTGGACATCTTCCTCCACAATAGAAATTACTCTGCCGTTAGGATCAAAATACCATGTGCGTGAGAAAGGTTGTAAATCATTGTATCTGGTCTCGGTAAATGATTTAACGGGACCATTGAGTCCAAAATCAGCACGCGTCCTATAGCCTTTATAGGGATTTTCGGTTATGCCGGTCTCCATCGGAGGTCGCTTATCTCCTGTTGAGCATCCCGTCAAAATAACTACCGCCAGGACAGATATCAAAAATACTCTTCCCCTCATCTGAAAAATATTAGGCGGTAGTATTGGCAGCTGCACTTTTCTTTTTCCTGGAACGCATTACGAGCAGCACTATGAGTGCAGCTATCAAAACAAGGAAGGTAATTCCGAGTGCCGGTCGATAGGATATCCAGGCTATGACGAATATCAGCAAACTCCAGATTAACCCGACTATCGTGCAGACAAAATTGATGCCTGCAGCGATAACCCTGCGAATAAAGGGAACAACTGCGAATATGGTGCTCAGGAAGTTGAAGATACCCTTGAGACCGCCTATAATGAGTAGAACTGCAAGGATTCTAACGATCCAGGCTATGATTTTGTTCTCTTTCTGTGCTGCTTCATACATATTCGCAGCAGGAACCGCTCCAAGTTCAATACGGGAGACATTTTTGCCGTTTTTAGCTACAAACTCAGCGAATGTGTTGCCAACGACCACTGCAAGTATCGACACCGTCTGCGGAGTGGGAGTATAATTGAATGTCACCCTGATGTCACCCACTTCTGGGTTGTTGATATCGCGTCCGAAATAAGCCTGTCCTGTGCTAACTGAAACGGTAGCAGAACTGTCTCTCTTCCAGAGTACCTCATTCCACTCCTTTATCATCTCTTCGGTAAGTTGAGGTGTAGCTACCTCCGCACTCCTGATTCCGTTCTTAAGAAAGGGAGGGAGTTTGTATGCCCCGAAATCTACTACGTCGGCAACAACTTGCTTCGAATCAATGGTTGTTAGTACAAAGTTGGAGTTTTGGTAAGAAGGATCGGCAAACTCGGAGGAATTTACAGGGGAAGAGACCCATTCTTTGCTATATGTGTAAGTGGTGGTAATCTCCTGACCGCCCCCTATTTTCTCTTTTTTCTCCTCTTTGCTATGCTCGGTCCACTGGTAGTACTCCACGTTACGGGAGATATTTATCGCATTTAATGAGATGCCGAAGAGGTCATCGGTAAGGATTTCAGCAGTAGATGCATCTCCCGTAGCATGTATCATTTTACCTTCAAACTGGGGGTCTGCGCGGGAGATATCGGGCATCTCTACAGTTACATCTTCTGCCTGGTTTAAAGCACGTTTAACTTTGACAGTTCTGCCCTCATTCCAAAACAACAGTACCGTACCGATGATAAAAAGCAGGATACCGCTGCCGATACCCTTAAAAGACTTGGAAACTCTGTTTCCATAGCTCTGTTTTGTTGTAGTTGTGTAAGCCATACAATTATTAAGTTAAGTTTTATATTATTGATAGTTAATTTTAAAATCCAATTTGTAAAGTTAGGAAAAATTATTGTCTTTTAGGGTGAAATTGGAGAATAGTTTGCTGCCATTTCTTTGTGTCTATATGTGTGTAAATCTCAGTAGTCAGTATGCTTTCGTGGCCGAGCATTTCTTGAACAACACGCAAATCAGCTCCATTTTCCACCAGATGAGAAGCAAAAGAGTGTCTGAAAGTGTGCGGGGAGATATTTTTGCGGATTCCGGCGATTTCAGCCTGCCGGCGAACAATAAGAAAAATCATTTCACGGGTGAGCTTTCCACCGCGACGGTTAAGAAAGAGGATGTCTTCCGCTCCTTTTGATATAGGTCCTAAGTTGCGTATCTCCATATAAAGGGAGATGCTCTGTACTGCAGGCTCCCCAATGGGTACCAGGCGCTGCTTGGATCCTTTACCGGTTACCCGGATAAACTGCTCGGCCAAAAAGAGATCGCTGATGCGCAGACCTACCAGCTCACTAACTCTCAATCCGCAGGAATAGAGTACCTCAATGATGCACTTGTTGCGATGCCCCTCGCTCTTGGAAAGGTCGACTGAGTTGATGATGCGCTCAATCTCAACTACGGAAAGTACTTCCGGAAGGTACCTGCCTGCTTTCGGAGTATCAATTTTGTCGCAGGGATTATCATTGAGTCTACCTTCACTCTCTAAAAATCGGTAAAGTGACTTTAAAGAACTGACTAAACGGGACTGGCTCCTTTTGGAGAGACCGGCGCTTGTAGCATGCGAAAGATATTCCGAGATATCTTCATAGGATACCGCTTCAGGGGAAATGATACCCTTTCCTTTTATAAATGCAAAGAACTTTGCACAATCGGAGTTGTATCCCGCTATGGTGTTGTCAGACAATGACCTTTCCAGTTTTAGGCAAGACCTGAAATCGCAAAGTGTCGCATCGAATATATCAGAATTGTGCTTCAAAAAATGATGAGAATTTTAAAAAAGTGTTACATTTGTCCACTGTATCAAAGATAAAGATACAGCAAATTTAGAATTTTAACTAACAAAATTTTATCAAATGAAGAAAATAATAATCTTGCTGGCAGTTGCACTTATCGGCGTTTTACCCTTATCAGCTCAGAGCACTTCTGACCAGGCAACCGAATCGGATCAGAAGACTCATAAAGTCTCCACTACTTTTGGTGCAGTGGGTGCACACATAGGTTATGCATTCTGGGGGACGACGGTTGGTCTCCACGGTGATTTTAATGCAAATAATTTTAGGGGAAGAGCAGGTTTCGACCTGTTTTTCAGCGAACATCTTAATCTCGGTGCCGATGTGGGTTTCCACTATCTGCTTCACCTCATTGACGGTCTCAATGTTTATCCTATCATAGGTGTGAACATGGGATTTGGCAAGAATGTCGACTTTCACGTAGGCATGGACTTCGGTGCAGGCATCGAGTACAACTTTGCTAATGGATGGAGCATCTTTTTAGATGGTAAATACAACCTTAAACTTCTTGGTCCCGATATTCCTTACAGATCTTATATAGGTGTTACCAAGAGATTTTAATCAGCATTATTTGTTTTGATTGAAAAAGTCACAGTAAGGTGCGAGTCCGCAGGATTCGCACTTTTGTTTTTTGGCGGTGCATACATAGCGACCGTGGAGTATCAGCCAGTGATGCGCTTTTGCACGAAGGTGTTCCGGAAAACCTGCGGTGAGGTCTTTTTCAACTTCAAGCACATTGTTGCCTGATGAAAGTCCCAGACGTCGTGCAGTACGGAAAACATGCGTATCCACGGCTATAACCGGCTTATTGTAGACAATAGATGCTATGACATTGGCCGTCTTACGTCCGACACCTGGTAGTTTCTGTAACTCATCCACATCATCTGGCACCACGGAGCCGAAATCACTCACCAGCATACGTGCCATCCCGAGCAGGTGGCGTGCCTTGCTGTTGGGGTATGTGACGGAGCGTATAATTTGATAGATCTCATTCTCATTAGAAGCAGCCATATCTTCGGGTGTTGGATATCGCTCAAAGAGGGCCGGGGTTATTATATTGACACGTTTGTCTGTAGCCTGGGCTGAAAGTATCACGGCACAAAGCAGTTGATATGGGTTCTTATAATCCAGTTCACTTTCGGCTACCGGCATATTAGCCTCAAACCAAGTTATTACCTGTTGATATTTCTTTGCATTCATTATCTGCGCATACAAGTACTCTTCCGGGATATTCCCGTACTATATTCATATTGTGTGTAACCATCAGGATAGCAGTCTTGCGTGTACGGTTGATCTCGAAAAGCAGGCGCATTATGCCCGCAGCGGTTTCGCCGTCAAGATTACCCGTGGGCTCGTCTGCAAGTATGAGACGAGGCTCGTTGAGTAGAGCGCGGGCTA
>Ga0255347_1001142_pt1 | contig 44924 bp, 36 predicted proteins | sample wastewater_treat_2_FD_192479 | JGI IMG/M metagenome (GOLD analysis project Ga0255347, IMG submission 192479) | Wastewater microbial communities from Lulu Island WWTP, Vancouver, Canada - plant24 | ecosystem: Engineered > WWTP > Wastewater > Unclassified | place: Canada: Vancouver, British...
GCCGTGGGGTCGCAAGGCGGCAAAAAGAGCTTACAAGCTCGCTTTTTTGCCGCCGCGTCCCCAGCGGCTTCCGCCCTTGCGGGCTTTCCACCTAAGCGCCTCACGCAGCCAACTTGTTCGGGGAGAGCGTTTTAGGAGATGACCGTAACTAAGTCAGATTCTTTGTGAAATTCTGAAATTCAGTTAATTCATTCCAAAAAGTGGGATAGGATTTTTTAACACAATTTTTGTTTTTGACGGAAATGGGATAACGGCAAGATAAAAGCGAAAAAGCAATGGCTAATCGGTGGTCTTCGTGAGAATTGAGTTCTATAGGCTGCTCGAAAGTTGTGAAACGTTGCTTTCCGTAAATTATTAATTGATGGTCATTGGTAACTTCGGTAGGGGCAAAATGGGTGAGAGAATTTGAAAGGATTGTGAAACGCTCTGACTCCTTGTAATTTAATGTTTTTAAATTTTTTAAGCTAAGGTTGCAAGGTAAAAGAATAGCTGAGACTGCTAAAACCATGGCTAAATCAGGGTGATTTGCTAAATCGAACTCGTAAAAATTGTTTAAAGTCGTGGGACAATAGGTCGTTAAAATGCCGTTTCCTACTTCTTGCGAATAAATGCCGAAATTTTGAAACCACGAAGCTATAATCTTGTCTCCCTGTAAACTTTGTAAGGATAGATTGGGGAAATAGAATTGACAATTGTTATAAATTGTTGCTAATGCATACCAGAAAATGGATGAACTCCAATCCTTTTCGCGGTTGGTAATTTCAAATGTGCTTTGCGTGTTTTCAGCAGTTTTAATGAAAAAAAGATTCTCCTTTTGATGAATATTGAGTCCGTTGAGGTTTAATAAATTGTAAGTTAAAGTTATATAAGCCAAGGAGTTAATGGGCGGGATGAGCGTTAATTTCTTCAAATGGATTTTTTTTGCAATTAAAAGTAATGACGATGCCCATTGGCTGGTAATTTCACTTTCAATTTCAATTTCCGAAGCAACTAATTCGTTTCCAATAATATGTATTCCGTTGGGTGTTTGTACAATATTTGCTCCAATCGATTGTAAACTCTTTATTAAGGGCGCAATAGGGCGTGTCAATAGTCGTTCGTTTCCGGTTAAGAACCATTTCCCTTTTGTTACGGCGAGAAGCGAAAGGAAGAAACGATAAGCGGCACCGCAATCTTTTACGTGAATCGTGATTTCTTCGTTGCTATTTGTATGCTTTGAAATGATTTGCAAGTTAGAATGAACGATTTTAACATCTTCGGAACTGTTTTCTTCAATAGCAATTACCTCATTTGCATAGAGAAAACGGATTAGCAAAAGACGTATTAATACACTTTTGGAAGTAGGTAATGAAACGGTAAAAATGTTTTTTTCTATTGGATTTACATCCATTATCTACTGTTTAAATTTCGTTTTCCGGCAAGAAACTTCCGTCAAAAGAATAGGGGAGTAAGTCGCGTATCCGATTAAACACAAATACTTCACCGACTTCGCCTGCTAAAATAACTTCGATGTTATCTTTGGCAAGTTCTTCGTATTCCAGCAATACTTGACGGCACGAACCGCAAGGGGAAACAGGGACTGATTGTGTCTTTTCAGGATTGATAGCTACGACAGCTATTTTTTTGAAAGCGATATTAGGGAACTGCGCTGATGCCGAAAATGCGGCGGTTCTTTCAGCACATAACCCGGACGGATAAACGGCGTTTTCTTGATTATTTCCAATTACAATTTTACCGTTCGCAAGTAAAATTGCTGCTCCAACTTTAAAACGTGAATAGGGGGCGTATGCGTTTTCTGCTGCCTGATGAGCAATAGCAAGTAAATTGGCTAACTCGGCAGGAAGTTCGTCTCGGTTTTTGTAAGACTTTAATTCTGTATAAATTCTTTTGATTTCCATAGAGTTTGTTATGATTTAGGATTTTATTGTAATATTAACTTATTTTTTCCTTTATTATTATCTGTATCCCTTTTAGTGAACGGATTATCTATAATTTTTTGCAGGTCGAAGCTGAAAAGTAAAAAAGAGTTTAAAATAGCATAAAAAGTTATTCCTGCTTGCGTCTCAAGAGTGTCTTCAAAGAAGAAAGAGCTGAAAATGATGATGAAAAAGAGAATGTAATTTATGGTACGAGCTTTCGAGGTCATAAAGAAAGGAAGAAAGAGAATAAGTAGGAAGCCAAATAATAGACATAGCCCTCCCATTAAGGTGAAGGTGAGAAATTGGTTGTGAGCTCCCATATCTTTACGCAATTCAGAGTTCTCTTTTGTTAGTTGCTTATTCAATTCCACTTTATGGTCTCCAATTCCAACTCCGAGAAAAAGATGGTTTGCAATGATAGCACAACTCGATTTCCATAATGCGATTCTTTGCAATAAAGAGGAATGGGTAATCGTATTATTATGTTGGTAAAGCGAAATGCTAAAAAAGGTCGGATAAAGTGCCCGTTTAACGCCAAGCCATTCGGTGTAAGCGACATTGGCGATTTTATTTTCGATATTGGTAATATCCGTGGCGGTTAGCTCTTCAACGCCTTCCTTGTCTTTATGCAATCCCTTAGAATTTAGATAACGAATCAAAGTCGGGGCGACGGTATCATAGGGAGTGTTGCTACGCTGTGCCCATGAAACACGTAACTCCTCCTCACAAAGAAAAGATTCGATGTACGAACCGTTTTCAACAATCGAAGAGAAGTTGTGCTTGTAAAGATTTCCCGATTTCGTATGTGTGGGAAGCTCCTTAGGAAGAGTAACATGATAGTAGTTCCACGAAATAAACACCAAATAGAAAATAAATAGGACTAATGAGATGGAAACGGAGGGGAGAATGATTTTTCTAAAATAAGCTCTTCTTTCGGTAAATACAACGAATAATCCGTAAACGAAGAGGATAACAAAGAGTAAAATAATACCTGTAAAAGTTTGAGAAATGAAAAGATAAAAGATAAACCAACAGGTTAAGAAAAGATAAAAAATAGATAAAAATAGCGGTCTTTTCTTAGTTTTGATAGCAAATTGAAAAGAAAAAATAATAGATACGAGAATGCAAAAACTAAAACGAATGTGAGAAATGAAGAGAGAAATATCCCGAATATTTTCAATAAAATGAGTTGAGAGATAAATGATTGAAATTAAAGTGGATACAAAAGTAGTCATGATAAAGCAGAAGAGCAAAAACCTCATCTCTTTACCATTTAGTTTTTTAGAAGTTGAGAAAATTAAAGGGGCGTAAAGCAAAGGTAATTTGCTGAGAAGATTATCAATGGCGTTGTTCCATTCGTTTGTATGAATTAAGCCTATAAAAAGGAAGAAGAAAAAAGAGGAGAGTAAAATTGCTAATTTATTCTTCCTTAGTCGTTCCCATTTTGTTTGCCAATTCCATTCTACTACCCAATTCAAAGAGAGAAGCAATCCCCCGATACTCATGCCAAAATTAGAAACGGGAATTGAACCAAAGAGAATGGCTAAAGCGGAAAGATAGATAATATGATGAATTTTCTCTCTTGTCAAAACAATTATTTTTACTTAGATAGAATAGAGTTATATTTTGTCTTATCTAATAATATCTCTTTCGCCGTTTCTATGTCAACGTCGTTTTTAAGTGTGTATATGATTCTTCCTTTTTGGTAGTAGTAGCGAGTTATTATCTCACTGGTCAGAAATTTAGAAATCTCATCTTTATACTTAATTAAATCTCTCGATTTATCTAATTTGATTTTTTCTTCCATCTCTTGATAAAGATTTTCAATTGTTTGGAAATTATTCTCTTCAATAGCACTTTGCTTAAGCTCTTTAAGTAATATTTCCGTTTCGGTAGTGTATTCGTAATTTTTATCTTTTAAGAAGTCGAGAAATTGTTGATATAGTTCTTCGGTCATAACAAATTTATCGGGCGTTGCTATAGTATCGTGAGTTGCGCGAAAATCATTAGCAAAATCAAATATGAGGTTGTTGAGAACAAGTGTGATAAGTATTTGGCTGGCAGTAGTATCAGCAGTTGTAATGTCCGGTTCAATCCCTCCTTTATCGTAAACAATTCTTCCTCCTTTAGTTTTGTATGCGGTGGCGAGCGAGTCCGGAATGTGTTTTTTAAAACTTAGGGTGTCTTTCCCGAAATAATCAATATTTTGTACGCACCGACCACTCGGAATATAGTATTTTGAAACCGTAATTTTCAAGCTCGAGTTATAGCTTAACGGAATGATGTTTTGTACAAGTCCTTTTCCAAAACTTTTTTTACCGATAATAACGCCCCGATCTAAATCTTGTAATGCTCCCGCAACGATTTCAGACGCCGAAGCACTCAACTCATTGATTAAAATAACCACCGGAATTTGTTTATCAATCGGTGTTGTGCGTGTTTTATATATATTCTGTTGTTCTTTAATTTTCCCCTTTGTTTCGACAATCGTTACATTTTGGTCTACAAAAAGATTCACAATATTCACGGCTTCATTTAACAGCCCGCCGCCATTATTTCGTAAGTCAAGAATCAGAGATTGCATTCCTTGTTCTTTCAGTTTTAAGAAAGACTCTTTCACTTCCTTACCGGCATTTTCAGTAAATTGGTCTAATTTAATATAGCCCACGTCGGAACCGATAATGCCAAAATAGGGGATATTGGGTAGTTTAATCTCTTTTCTAACAATTTTAAATGTCATTGGCTTCTCAACGCCGACACGTTTAACTTCCAATGTAATCGCTGTTCCCGGTTCTCCTTTCAGGATATTGCTAACGTCTTCCGATGTTTTGCCTTCCGTAGGCTGGTTGTTTATTTTAAGAATTATGTCGCCGGCACGTAATCCTGCAACATGCGCGGGATAGCCTTCGTAAGGTTCAGAAATGAGAACTTTGCCTTCCTTACCCTGTATCAACGCCCCGATGCCGCCGTATTGTCCGGTGGTCAATAATTTAAAATCTTCAATTTGAGATTCGGGATAATAAACCGTGTAAGGGTCCAATTTTTGCAACATTGCATCAATAGCTGTTTTCGTTAAATCACCTACTGAAATCTCATCAGCATATTTTGCGTTTAACTCTTTAAGAACGGTGATGAAAATATCTACATTTTTTGCAACTTCAAAATCATTTTGCGATTTGAGCGGAAAAATCAGATGGAAAAATAAAATGGAAAAAATAGCAATTTGCCGATTGAAAATCTTAAAACGGGAAAACATATTGTATAATTTTATGATAACTCAATGGTTGATTTTGATAAACGTTTCAAAATAGCAATTATTTTATTTTCGATGTAATCAAAGGAGGGGACTTTATTATCTACAAAAATAAATAGGATTTGGTAGCCAATCTTTTTATTTTCAATATTCTCATTGAGTATTCCTTTATTCAAACGATAGGATTCGCGAATTAATCTCTTAATTCTATTTCTATGAACTGCTAATGGAATTTTTTTTTTAGGAATGCTAATGGCTATTTGATTATGAGGAGCGTTGTCACTTTTTTCAAAGAGTCGAAAATAGCACTTAAAAGGGAAAATAAAAAGTGTATTTTTTTCTTCAAGGAGGCTTTCTAATACCTTTTTGGAACAAATTCTTTCTTTTTTTGAGAATGAATGCGAGAAATGATTAACGTCTTCTTGTAGCATTATCTTTGAGGAAAATATCTAAAGCAGCGGTAATCGATGGAGTGCCGGCTGTTGGAGCCATAACATTAACGGTCCAGCCCATTTCCTTAATAGCATTAGCGGTTGCATTTCCAAGAGCTCCAAAAGCAAAATTCTCACCTTGTTTAAAATTAGGAAAATTGTCTTGTAATGATTGAACGCCGGCAGGACTGAACAATACAATCATATCATATTTATCAATTTCAACTTCCTCTTTTAAATTAGCAGGAACGGTTTTGAAAACAGAGGCATTCGAGTAGTTTATTCCATTACTGTCAAGGATGTCTTTATATTGAAGATTGCTTGTGTCTGAACCGCATGGGATTAAAAATAGCAGTTCATTATTCTTTAAAATTAATTCACTAATATCGCCATTATTATTCTTTGGGAAAAAAACTTTTCTTTTTCTATATTGAATGTAATTTTGTAGATATAAGGCGGTGTTTTCTGTAGTGCAAAAATATTTCGTGCTTTCGGGCAGTTCAATCCGCAACTCTTTAATTAAATTGAAAAATTGGTCAATAGTATTTCTACTTGAAAATATAATTCCATCGTGTTTTAAAATATCCACTTTTGAGTCCCGAAATTCACGAGTAGATACACTCTCTATTTTAAAGAATTTATAAAAATCAATATTAATACTATATTTTTGCTTTAATTCAGCATAAGGGCTTTTACTAAAATCAGCAGGTTCCGGTTGTGAAATAAGTATATTTTTGATTTTCATAGCAATTGTTTTAATTTTCTAAATGGTCTTATCCCTCTATTTACCTAACGAAAAAATGATTTTTAATAAGATAACATAAGGCAAAATTTCAATTGTGCAAAAATACAAAAAAAAATGAAATGTTAAATTCTTATTTTTATTAAATGTATAGAAACGGGAAAAAAGAAATATAAAAGATATAATGAAAAAAGGAAGATAAATAAGTAATGCTATCGGTTGTTGGGTATAGAAAAAGATAATTAGAATCGGATATAAAATAAAGCAATTGGAAGTGATATGAAAAAGTTTGTAAAAATAAAATTCATCTTTATTTTCTTTATAATCAGATAAGTAAATATATAGAGAAAGGGCTAAACGTTTGAATAGAAAATCAAGAAAGACAAATGAAAAGGCAATTAAAAAAAGGAGTTCGATTGAAAAAAATTGAGTTATATTAGGGAAAAAATAGTGAAGGACTATGAAGACGAATAGAGAAAGGATAAGGTAGTTAGTGAAATGTTGTAAAAAAAAGATTCGTTCTTTTAAAAGTTTACTTTCTCTAAGTAGCTGCGAGAAGATTCGTTGCGAAAAGGTCGCCTGTAATATTTGAATAATTTGTCTCCGATGAAGAATAAATATCAAGGTTATTAAACCGAGTATGAGTACAAAAAGAGCCGTTACAATTGTATGAACCCCAGCATTTATAAGTAAAGGTTTATTATGCATTAATAAGAATAAAGAATTGAGAAGAAAAAAAGTTTTTTCAATCATTAAAGAGGTTTATTAATAGACCGTTGTATTAAATCCGATATCTTGAACTTTTTTAGCGATTTCCTTTAGTTCTTCCATAGATACTTTTTCTAAATTTTTATGAGGAGTTTCTCTATCAAGCGAATAGAGCATAACTTGTTTCGGAGAAATCATCTTTAAGTTTCTTAACCATTCGTTAATATTCTCTGCAGTTGTGTTATCATAAAAAAGATTATCTACTCTGCCCCGCACGAAAAGGGTTTGAATAATTGCAATTCCTTTAAAATTTGTCAAATGGTTTACAATCTCTCGTTGAGTGATTTTTATTGTCGGATTATTTATAAATTGAAATAACTCTTCAGTTCCGGCGTCAAGTTTCAAAATAGGATTTTCAATTTTTTTTAATGCGTTGACAACATCTTCACGGTGTAACTGTGTCGAATTAGAGAGGCAAGTAATTACAGAGTCGGGATAATATTGATTTCTAATAGTAATAAGTCTGTCGATAATCTCAGCAAATTGTGGGTGCAGTGTCGGTTCGCCATTTCCGGCAAAAGTAATACTATCAATAGCAATATTATTATGGTGGCAAGAGGCGATTTTAGTTTCTATCGCTTTAACAATTTGCGTTGACGGCAAAAAATCATTATCGGAAACCGTGTGATTTCTGTCCGTCCAACCGCATTCGCAATAAACGCAGTCAAAAGAACATATTTTTCTTTCGTTAGGCAGTAAATTTATCCCCAAAGAGTTTCCCAACCTTCGACTATGGATAGGTCCGAAAGCGATAGCGTCCCATAAAAATGTACTCATGATATAAGAGTTGTTATTGCTGTAAAATTGTTATTTCTCAACAGGAAGCGGTTTGTCTATCTCTTCGTTCCAAGGCAAACCATAGAAGCCGATTTTTTCCATAAACGGGTCCGGGTCAAACTCTTCTACGTTGAATACGCCCGGTTTTTTCCATTTGTTTTGTAAAACTAACTTCGCCCCGAGCATAGCCGGAACGCCCGTTGTATAAGAAACAGCTTGTGCTCCGACTTCTTTGAAAACTTCTTCGTGGTTACAATTATTCCAAATATAGTAAGTGCGTTCTTTGCCGTCTTTTATTCCTCTGATTTGACAACCAATAGATGTTTCACCCTTGTATCCCTCGCCCAATGACGCAGGTTCGGGTAGTACAGCTTTGAGAAATTGTAATGGAACTATCTCTTTCCCCTCATACAAAATCGGGTCAATACGAGTCATGCCTACTTCTTGTAAAACATTGAGCGTGTTTATATATTTTTCGCCGAAAGTCATCCAAAAACGTGCTCTTTTTAGTGTCGGGAAGTTTAAAGTTAGCGATTCAAGTTCCTCATGGTAAAGAAGATACGATTCACGCTCCCCAATATTGGGATAATATATGGGTTTATGAATAGCAAGCGGTGGCGTCTCAACCCACTTGCCGTTTTCCCAATATCTTCCGTTTTGCGTAATTTCACGAATATTGATTTCAGGATTGAAGTTAGTGGCGAATGCTTTCCCGTGGTCTCCCGCATTGCAATCGACAATGTCAAGATAGTGTATTTCGTCAAAATAGTGTTTTGCGGCGTAAGCAGTGTAAATACCCGTAACGCCGGGGTCAAAACCACAACCAAGCACTGCGGTAATTCCGGCATCTCTGTATCTTTCACGATATGCCCATTGCCATTTATACTCAAACTTCGCTACATCACGCGGCTCATAGTTAGCCGTGTCAAGATAATGCGTCTTGGTCGCTAAACAAGCATCCATGAGTGCTAAATCTTGGTAGGGAAGCGCAACATTAATCAAAATATCGGGATTGTACTTGCGAATTAACGCTATCGTTTCTTCAACATTGTCAGCGTCAACCTGCTCGGTGATAATTTGCCGAGTTTTTATTGACGCAGCTATTTTATCACATTTCTCTTTATTACGACTTGCTAAAATAATTTCACTAAAAACTTCCGGTACTGCCGCACATTTGTGTGTAACTACCGAACCTACACCACCTGCTCCGATAATTAAAACTTTTGCCATTTGATATTCTTTTAAATTGTTGATAATGATAATATTAAATGTAAATTGCTCAGAATATATTCTATTTTGCTTTGCAAAGATACAAATTAACTCTATTAAAATAGGAATAAAAAGAAGGATTAAAGAAAAGTATTAGTTTTTTTCTTTAAAATTCATAGTCAATTTAATCTTATCTCCGGGCTTAATAATAGACTCCTTCGTGAGATTGTTATAAGCGAGTATGGCGTGCAATTGTACCGCATATTTTTGGGCAATGTAACGCAACGTCTCCCCTTCGGAAACAATGTGAATCACATTATTCTTTTTATTTTTATGTTCAATATAAACTACTTGATTTTCAATTAATCTACTGTCAGTAGGTGCGTCATTGTATTTATGAAGCTCTTTTTCCGAACGCTGCACCGATTTAGCAATACTTTTATAAGTATCCCCCTTTTGCGCTATAACAAATTGAGTTTTATTATTTTCATAAACCGTTAAGTCCGTCCAAGGACACTCGCTGAGCGGAAAATCCTTTGTAGAAGCCGTGAAAATAGGAACAACCTTACCGCTCTGAGTTTTATTTACAACATTATCCGCTCTGCTTTCTTTACGCTCATTTTCATGTTTATTCTCACGCCCCGTAGTTTGATTTATCGGGCGTGAAAGATGTTTTTGTTGTACGATAATCTCCTCTTTTTCATCAACTTCTTTCTCGGGCGAAATGACTAAATTAGGTTGTAAATAGAGAGAATCCCATCTGTTAATATTAAATCGTTCGATTAATGAGATTAAACGGTTCGCATATTCGGGATTGGTCGCATATCCGGCTTCTTTCAACCCTCTTGCCCATGCTTTGTAATCCATTATGTTAAGTTTAAAAAGATTTTTATAACGATCTCTTGTTGTCAAAAAAAGCGAATGGTCGCTATACGAATCTTCAACTTTTTCGTATTTTCTGAAACATTCTTGTAGTTCATCATCATCAATCAAAATCGTCATTCCTTCCCAATTTTTATGACATTTAATGCCGAAATGATTATTCCCTTCTGTTGCTAATTTACTGGTACCGCAAGCACTTTCAAAAATCCCTTGTGCTAAGGTTATGCTCGCAGGAATTTTAAACTCTTTCATCTTTTGTACGGCAATCTCTTTGTATTGGTCTATGTACATGTAAATATTTGTGTCGGTGTATTGAGCTTTACTATTTGATGAGAGTAAAAGATAGAAGATTCCTAAAAAAATAGAAAATATCGTTCTGTTGAGTTTTGTAATTCCTTTAATCATAACTGTTTACAATAAAGCGTTCGTAATAATTTCGGTATAGGTCTCTTGCAACTCTTTCCCAAGATATTCTATTTGATGCGGTATAATGCTCATCGCGGTTTGTCCGGGAATGGTATTTATTTCAAGAAAATAGGGCGTCCCATCTGCCGTAACAATGTAATCAATCCGAGCCACGCCCTTGCAATCAAGAAAAAGGAATATTTTTTTTGAAAAATCCATTATTTTTTGAAACGCTTCTTTACTAATCGGAGCGGGCGTTACCATAGAATGTAAGTTGTCGGTATATTTCGACTCAAAATCGTAAAATTCATTCTCACTGATAATTTCTGTAACCGTGAGCGGAACAATTTCTCCCTTCGATTCTAACACCCCGCAAGTAACCTCTTTTCCTGCAAGATAGGCTTCAATTAAAATTTGCTTGTCATGTTTAAAGGCTTCGGTCGTAGCTCGATACAACTCTTCCTCGTTATGCACTTTACTAACGCCAACGCTTGACCCTGAGTTACAGGGTTTTACAAAGCAAGGAAAACCGCATACTTGGCGAACATTTTCAGCATTTATTGGAGTTCCTTTGTAAAAATGTAATGACGCCGCAATCGGAATCCCCAATTTAGCAACGGTAAGATTGCAGAAATATTTATTAAAAGTTAAAGCAGAAGTGAAAAGATCGCACCCCGTATAAGGAATATTTAGCATGTCAAAATAACCTTGCAACTTCCCATCTTCGCCGGGCGTTCCATGTATTGCTATAAAAACAACATCAAAAAATATCTTTTCATTCGCCATCGTCAGCGAAAAGTCATTTTTATCAATCGAATAAACCGTCCCGTCTTCAGCCGTGCATGTCCAATCAACTCCCTTAATATGAATTAAATAAGGTTTAAATAGACGCTTATCTAAAATATCAAAAACGTTTTTTGCAGAAAGAAGAGAGATGTCGTGCTCTCCCGAATTTCCACCTGCTACAATAGCAACTTTTTTCATTTCACGATGATTCAAAATTAAACATAAAAAACAAAATTACTCTTTTTTTTTCTCCTTTTAGCACCATTTTCCGAAAATTTATGAGTATGTCATTGTTCAAAAAAAGTAATTTGGATTACATGTTTTTTCAGTGTATCAATAATTTTATTTTTTATTAGGGCGTGCCCCCTCGCTACGCTCGGGGTCGGCGCCCGGTTCCAAGTCCGCGGTCGCAAGCCGTGGGGACGCAAAGCGGCAAAAAGAGCTTACAAGCTCGCTTTTTTGCCGCCGCGTCCCCAGCGGCTTCCGCCCTTGCGGGCTTTCCACCTAAGCGCCTCACGCAGATAAATGGAAAGGAGCATCAATAATTGATGTACTCGTCGTAAAGAACTTGTAAATAAGACTTTAGATATAACTTTTCTTTATTAAGAAGCGAATCGTTTTCATTCTCCGTAGGATAAAAATAGTCCTTGAAACCATCGTATCGTAAGAAGTGATTCTCACGTATCCAATTCATTCCCCATTGGGTTTCAAAGGCAGCAAATTTTTCTGTCGTAGGATTAAAAATATCAAGACTCCAACGGTAATGCTCCGTAGGTAAGTGCAGCTGCCTGAGAAGGGTGAGCGGAATGTCAACTTGCGAACAAACAGCATTAATGGTCGTTCCACGATATTCATCTTTGATTGCCTTGCCAAACCACAACATCGGAATGTGTTGATAATCAGGACTGTGATAGGGATTCTGTTTGTGCGTCTTATGACTATGGTCAGCAACTAAAATAAACAGTGTGTTGTCGTACCAAGGTTCATTTTTAACTAAGTCGAAATATTTTTTCAAACAATAATCGGTGTATTTTGCAGAATTTAGGTAAGCTAATTCAGCACACTCCCACGTTAATTGTTCGACCTTTTTCGGTTCGTCATACGGAGAATGCGTACTTCCTGTGAAAATCATACTGAAAAACGGCTCCTTTTCGTTCCTCATATCTTTAACATGATAGCTCAAAACCTCTTCGTCATAAATAGTAAGTTTACCTCTCGCTAAATCTTTGGGGAAATCCTTTTCTTCGACAATTTTGTCAAACCCGTTAAACATTATGTAGGCTTTTAAATTTCCATAAACCAAATCACCTCCAAAATAGAAAGAGGATTGATAACCGACTTTTTTTAAATCTTTTACTAAGCTATTAAGATTTTGATACTTTTCAATATTGTCGGTGATGACTTGAATAGGAATAGGAGGAAAACCGCTTAAAATCGCCGACAAGCCTTGCTGCGAGCGGTGTCCGTTAGCATATAGTTGTGTGAACAAAATGCCCTCTTTCTCTAATTCATGAAAAAAGGGAGTTATCCCCTCTTCACCGGTAATCGTTTCGATTAAATCCGCCGACCAACTTTCTAAGACGATGAGAACGATATTTATATTTTTAGATTTTAAAACCGATAAAGAACTATCCGTAGGAACTGTAAATAGCTCTTTTATAGTTGCTCGTGCCGTTGTTTCATCTAAATGAGCAAATGGATTGTTGTAGTTAAGAGATGAAAATCGAATGGAACTGTGCATTAAATTCCACGGCACGTTAACCGCGGCATCATTTAGAATTTGATGTTTTGAAAAATAGGCGGCACTCTGCGAAATGGGAATGGGCGAAACGCCACCGCGAATACCGATAAATTGTATCCCTAAACCAATGAGCAAAATGAAAAATGCAGGAATGTAAAATCTTTTTTTTACATCTATATGTGGTTTTATAATCCAATGTAAGTATGAATAAATCGAAATGAAAGAGAGGAAAATTGTTCCCAATATGACGGTGAGAGTATGTGTTGAACTCGCTGATTCGATAACTTCCGAAGGATTTTTTAAATAGGCAATAGCTTTGTAATTTATCTTTAACGACCACTCGTCATATATCGAAATATCTGAGAAAATTAATATGGAACAAAGAATTATAAAGGTTATCATGTAGATTTTTAATAGTAAATTTAAAAATTTTCTATTAAAAATTAATTGTAAGGTGAGTAAGATAAAAGGAATGACCAAAATGTATGAAATAGCGGAATAATCTAAGCGTAACGCATGCCAGAAAGTGGCAAAAATCTCACTTTTGGGAATTTCTAAGATTAAATCTTGATTGGCAATAAGAAAAAAGATACGTCCAAAGGCGAAGAAAAGAAACCAAAAAAGGTAGTGTTTTAAAATAGATAAAAAGTATTTAATCATAAAATTAAATTTATCTGCTACCAAAGATAGCACTACCGATACGTACTATCGTGCTTCCCTCCTCAATTGCAATAAGGTAATCATCGGTCATACCCATTGAAATTTCTTTAAATGAGGCATCATCGGCAAAATAGGTGGATTTTAATTTTTTAAAAATAGAAACTAAGGTTTGAAATTCTTGATGAGTTTGGGCAGTGTTTTCTGTAAACGTCCCCATGCCCATAACACCTTGAATTTCAATATTTTTAAATGTCTTAAACGAAGGATTTTGAAGCATCGTTTCACAACTTTTATAATCAAAACCGTATTTGGTATCTTCTTGGGCAATATGAAACTGGAGCAAACAAGGAATGATTCGGTTATTTTTTAGAGCCTGTTTGTTAATTTCTTTTAATAGTGAAAATGAGTCAACTGCGTGAATTAGGTCAATAAAAGGGGCAATATATTTTACCTTATTTGATTGTAAATGACCGACAAAATGCCATTTAATCTCTTTGGGAAGCAACTCATATTTTTTAGTAATTTCTTGAACTCTATTTTCTCCGAAAATTTGTTGTCCCTGTTCATATAAGGCATTAATATCTTCTATCGATTTTCCTTTTGAGACCGCTACAAGTCGGACATTTTTCGGTAGCGTTTCTAAAATGGAAAAATAACGTTCAATATTCATTTTTTCAATTGTCAAGTTAATTTATTTCATTTTATTCGAGGAGTATCTTTTTCTACGCTTTTTTTGGCATGTTCTACCATAAAATGGAGGCGATTCATCACGTTAGCGTCTGAAGTGCCGCCGTCAAAATCAAGGAATAGTAAATTTATCTTAGGGTGTGTTTTTTTTATTCGTTTCTCTATTCCTTTAGAAATAACATGATTAGCAATACAGCCAAAAGGTTGTAAGCTAATAACGTTATTAATATTACTTTCAGCAAAAGAGGCAATTTCAGCAGGAATAAGCCAGCCTTCTCCAAACTGAGCGGCTAAGTTAATTACTTTTGAGGCATTGAGAGCATCTTTTTCCAAATCAGCGAATGAACGATAAAAAGGGAATGAAGAAGCGGCGTTGTCAAATTTTTCAGCAATTTTTTCTACTCTTTTAAAGAGGAAATCTGTCAAAAATTGCGGGAATGATGTTTTTTTAATGTGTAACTCTTTTTTAATGTGTAAGTTAACAAATTCACAAATGAAAAAGTTGTAGAGCGAAGGAGCAACGACCTCTATTCCTTGTTCGATTAGCCAATTGACAACATTTTTATGGCTGAAAGAGTTGTATTTTACATAAATTTCCCCGACCACACCAATAATTGGAGTCTTTATTGTTGGGTCAATAATAAGTTCAAATTCTGCAGCAGCTTTTTGAATTAAAAGTAGTAACTCTTTATTTTGCTTTTGTGCAATAAGCGGTTTTGCTAAGTTTAAATATTTTTGTTGAACTCTTTTCGCTTCTCCTTTTCGAATTTCTCTAACCGCTGACGGATAGTATAATTTAGATAAAGCATCAACAAAAAGGAGGGCGTATAGGGCGGTAGAGGCTAATTTGTGCCATTTCAGTTGAAAGCCGGGCTGTTCGTTAAAAATAATACTGCCTAAGGAAACTGCAACAACCGGAATGGAGTCGACCCCGCGTGCTATAATCGCTCTTTTAATCATCGAAATATAACTTGATGCACGGCACTGACCGCCTGTCTGTGTTATAGCTACGGCAATGTTGTGCGGGTCGTACTTTCCAGATTCAAGTGCTTTAATAATATCCCCGATAACCAAAGTTGCGGGATAGCAAATTTCATTGTTTGCATATTGCAAGCCTAAATTATTGGATTGCTCATCACTAGGAGGTAAAATTTCAAGATCCATTCCCATTAATTGGAAGAGAGGGGGTAATAATTCCGAGTAATTCTCTGCAAAATAGGGAGCAATAATAGTGCGGTGCTGATCTTTTAATTCAAAAATCGGTGTTGTTTTCATAGGGTAAGAGAGTTGCTCCCGTTCCACTTTGTGACTCTCCAAAAGTGAACGAATGCGGAGTTTCAAAGAACCGATATTGTTAACATCATCAACTTTAAGTAGAGTATAGCTTTTACCCTTTGATTCTAAAATCTCTTTTATCTCATCATTGATGAATGCATCAGGACCGCAGCCGAAGGAGGTGAGTTGAACAAAGTGAACGTGACTTGGTTGTTCGGTTACCCAGCGTGCCGCTTTGATGATACGATTTGGGAAAGCCCATTGGTTTACGAGACTTTTGTGAGAGATGTCGTCTGTGCGTGAAAAACGTACAATGTCTTCGTTAATGACAACTGCTCCCATTTCGGCGATGGCTTCGGAAATCTTATGTTGTATTAAAGGGTCTATGTGATAAGGTCGCCCCGCTAAAAGAATAACGGTTTTCTGCTCTCTTATCGCTTTATTATAAAGTTTTGAAACTGTTTCTTTTAAAGAATATTCGTACTGTTCTTGAACTTTTAAAGCTTTGCTTATCGCATCTTTTATCCTTGTTTTGGCAATATTAAATTGGGATAGATATTGCAAAAGTGCTTTCGTCAGTAAATCCTCGTCATTAAAATTCAAAACCGGAGCGTCAAGCGGAATTTGATAATTCTCCTCCGTAGCTATCGAACTAATTAAAACATCCGAGTAACCTGTTACAATCGGGCAATTGTAACTGTTTGCTGCGGTTTTATCTTCTTTTCGTTCATAAATAATATAGGGATATAAAATTCTATCTACATTTTTCTTAATCAAATACATAATATGACCGTGCATCAATTTGGCAGGAAAACAGATATTGTCCGCCATTATTGTCTGTATCCCTTTTTCGTATTGAGCAATAGTAGTAGCACCCGATAAAAGAGGTTGAATATTACATGCCGTTAAAAGAGTGTGCCAAAACGGAAAATCTTCGTAAAAAATTAATCCGCGAGGAATCCCCATGATAAACTGAGGCTTTGTTAACTTCCCTTTTTCACCAAAGAGCATTTGATATTTTATAGCATGGAAATTTTCCCCCTTCTCATCTGCTAAAGTCATATTTGAAAAGACTTTTTCGCATTTGTTGCCGGAATAAAATTGAGCTTGATTTGAAAAAATATGTTTTTTTACCGTACAGCGATTTTCACACCCTTTACAATGTAAAGAAGTGGAAGTAAAGGTTTTAACTTCTAATAGTCCATTTAGAGAAACGTCACTTTTAACTTCTTCATTCTCTTCCCATTGTTGTAGTGAGAAGAGGGCGGCACCATACGCTCCCATTAGTTCGGGAACGGAGGAAACGAAGACTTTTTTCCCTGTGAGTAACTCTAAACTCCTGATAACAGAAGGATTTTTAAAAGTTCCGCCTTGAACTACAATATTTTCCCCTAATTCGTTATTACTTTTAATTTTTAAAACTTTATAAAGACAATTTTTAACAACGGAGTAGGAGAGTCCGGCGGCAACATCTTCGACCGAGTTCCCTTCTCGTAACGCCTGCTTTACCTTAGAATTCATGAAAACTGTGCAACGAGTGCCTAAATCACAAGGACTCTTTGCTTGACATGCCAATAGAGCAAAATCGCTAACATTCATATTCAGCATATTCGCAAAGCCGTCAATAAAAGAACCGCACCCCGAAGAGCAAGCCTCATTGATTTCAATATTTTTAATGTTCCCATGGCTGATAAAAATGGCTTTCATGTCCTGTCCTCCAATGTCTAAAATGAAATCTACATTAGGAGTAATGTATTGAGCAGCAATATAATGAGCCATAGTCTCAACAATGCCATGTGGTAAATGAAAAGCGGTTTTTAATAAATTTTCTCCGTAGCCGGTTACGGCTGCGGAAGTAAAATGAAAATCATCGTCAGCTATCTCTTTTTGAAAATCTTGTATGCCGTCCGTAAATGTACTTATAGAATCACCCACATTTTTATCGTAATAGCTGTAAACAATCTCTTTCTTTTCATTGATAATGACAATTTTAGTGGTTGTAGAACCGGAATCTATACCTAAAAAGTAGTGTTCGTTTTTTCTGTTTGGCTCACACTTTTTAATTGGGCAGTTCTGTTTCTCTTTTTGCCAATCGGCAAATTCTTCTTTTGAATGAAATAGAACCGGTAAATTGGAAGTTGTATCAAGTTTTTGCTCCTTAAGTTTTTGAATCAGAGCTTTTAATTCAGATAACGAAGTGCAAGGAGTCTTTGCATTGGCGGAAAGTGCAGCGCCATAAGCCGGAACAAGCTCCGGATTTTCATAGCTAATGACTTCACTTTCATCAAATTGTAAGATTTTTAAAAATGTTTTCTTCAAATGTGGTAGATAAGCAAAAGGACCACCGCTGAAAAATAGAGGAGGTATTACTTTATATCCTCTCGATAATGAAGTGATAACTTGTAGAGCGAGAGAATGAAAAACCGAACCGACAATAGTGGGACGGTCTACATTATTGGCTACTAAATTTTGGACGTCTGTTTTTGCAAAAACACCGCAACGAGATGCTATCGGATATATAGTTTCAGCTTTAGTAGCATATTCATCAATCTCTTCCATCGGTATGCCTAACAACGTTGACATTTGGTCTATAAACGCTCCCGTCCCTCCGGCACAACTTCCGTTCATTCGAATGTCCGGTTGGCGATTCTCCGAAAAGAAAATCATTTTGCTATCTTCACCGCCAATATCAATAAAAGTTTGAACTTCCGGATAATTTTCTTGAATGAAAGCAATAGACGCAATAACTTCTTGAACGAAAGTCAGCTGCAAGCGTTCAGAAATACCCATTCCGATAGAGCCTGTGAAAACAATTTGGAACTTTTCCGTTTTAATAATTGGTTCTATCGCTTCCAGAAAATCAAGCAAAGTCGGGATAATCGAAGCATGATGTCTCATATACTTTTTAAAAAGTATTTCGTTCTTAGCATTCAGAAGTACTCCTTTTAAACTCGTAGAACCGATATCAATCCCTAATTTCATTCTTTATTTATAATTTTTATTTCTCTCATAGTGAAAGAGACGATTAAATTTCTTCTTTTTCTTTTAATGTAAACCACCGTGCCGTTTTATCTTCGAGAATCTTCTCAACTTCTTCGTAGCGGCGCGATAGATTTAGAATATTCAGACTTTCTCCGTCGCCGTTATTCATCTCTTCTAATATATCCTTTTTTTCGTTTTCTAAATTCTCAATTTCCTCTTCTATTGTCTTTAGCTCTTTTTTTTCTTTATAATTTAACTTTTGAACGTTTGTAGTCGGTTTTGAAATTTGCTTCTTGTGGTTATTTTTTGCTTTTTCTCTTTGTTTTTCAATCTTTTTCTGTTTCTCTTTTTCAATTTTGTATTCGGTATAATTGCCGTAATAATCTTTAATTTTCCCGTTCCCTTCAAAAACAAAAATATGATCTACCAATTTATTCATAAACCATCGGTCGTGACTAACAATTAGGAGACAGCCTTCAAATTGCGTCAAAAAATCTTCAAGTATATTGAGCGTATCAATATCAAAATCGTTTGTAGGTTCGTCAAGGATTAAGAAGTTCGGATTTTGCATTAGAACAATAAGTAAGTGCAACTTTCTCTTTTCACCCCCGCTTAAATCACCGCAGTAGGAGTACTGTTGTTCATAGCTAAAGCCGAAATTATAAAGAAACTGCGAAGCAGAAATATAGTTCCCGTTTTCCGTCTTTATAATTTCGGCTTTCTCTTTCACTAAATCTATAATTTGTTTATCATCGTCCAAAAGTGATGTGTCTTGCGAAAAATAACCGAATTTAATGGTTAACCCGGGCGTAATTTTTCCCCTGTCAGCTTTTAGTTCGCCCATAATGAGTTTTAAAAGCGAGCTCTTTCCTGTTCCGTTTTTTCCCACAATTCCGCACTTTTCACCTCTTTTAAAGACGTAGGAAAAATCTTTGATAAGCGGCAAATCGGGATAAGAAAAGTCCAAGTTGTTAATTTCAAGAATTTTATTACCGAGTCTTTCCGCTTTTACGGAAAGAGAGAAGCTGTTATCTTTCGTTCTTGTTAAAGCTGCCTCTTTAATTTTTTCAAAAGCATTGATTCTTGCTTTTGCTTTTGTAGTTCTAGCCTGCGGAGATGTTTTTACCCATGCCAACTCTTTTTCATACAGCGACTTTAATTTCTCCTGTTGAACTTCTTCGTAAAGAAGTCTTGCCGTTTTCTTTTCTAAAAAGTAATCATATTTTCCCTTATATTGATACAAATTTCCATTTTCTAACTCTAAAATTGAGTTGCAAACACTATCTAAAAAGTAGCGGTCATGTGTAACCATGAGCAACGTGATGTTTGCTGCCGAGAGATAATCCTCAATCCATTCAATCATCTCTATATCAATATGATTTGTCGGTTCGTCCAATATTAATAGGTCGGCTTCCGAAAGTAAAGTTTTAGCAATTGCCGTCTTTTTTCGTTCTCCACCGGACAACGTGTTAACACTTTTACAAATATCCTCAATCCCAAACTTAGTCAGCACCTCTTTTACCCTATTTTCAAAATCCCATGCCGATAATCTATCCATCTCAACAATGGCTTTCTCTAAATTTTCCTGATTTTCTCTACTATTTTGCATTGAAAGTTTAGAAACGGCTTTTTCGTACCTCTTAATAGCGTTAATAATAGGTGTTTCCGTTTCAAAAATAGCGTCTATAACCGAAAAATGTTCAGGAAGATAATCTATTTGCGGTAAATAGGCAATGCGCAAATCGTTCCGTTTCACAACTTGCCCATCATCGGCAAAGTCAGTACCGGCAATAATATTCAATAATGTTGATTTTCCTGTTCCATTTCGGGCAATTATCGCCGTTTTCTGTCCCTTTTCAATACCGAAAGAGATGTTATGAAATAACACCTTATTTCCGTAAGATTTTGAAAGTTTTTCAACGGAAAGATAGTTCATTTTTGCCCTTTATTTTGAAACTACAAAAATACATCTTTTTCTTGATAGATTCGAGAGCCTAAACGTTAATTCAGTATAGTAGAGCGAAATAATTGAAATTTACCGATTATGCTCCGTCTAAAATTTGAAAGTATTTGTCGCTTTTGCGAAAATGTGCTTTATTGCGGAAATTTGATAAAAAAATGATGAAAACTTGGTCTTTCGGACGGTAAATAAACAAATTCTGAAAGCCGTGCCACAACCCTCCATGGAATACCAATTTATCGTCATTATTTTTCTTATTCATTTCAATCCTAAAACCATAACCGTATTGTTCGTTAGGAGTTTTCTTGTTTTTGAGAATATTTTGAACTGCGGTAGCTTTATTCAGTGATGTTTCTGAAAGAATATTCCCGAAAAATAGTTGTTGCTCCCATCTATATAGGTCATTAATAGTGCAATACATACCCTTATCGCCAACGGTTCCATCTAAATAGTCAAAAGGAACCTCCGACTTTGAAAGCAAATGCCCGCACGCAATAGCTAAACTATCTTGTGCATCGATTTCAGTGATGAAAAAAGCCTTTTCAATGCCCGCCGGTACCAAAAAAGATTGACGAATATAGTTTTCAAAAGATAAATTACTCACTTTCTCTATGATTTTCGCTAAAATAACGTAGTTGGTGTTGGTATATAAAAAGCGATGACCCGGAGCAAATTCAAGAGCCGGTTTTTTAGTCATTAAGATGGATAAAATCTCATCATTTGTTGTTAACAGACTCGTGTCTTTGAAATAGCGAATAGGAAAATCTAAATACTCGGGAATTCCAGACGTATGAGTAAGCAATTGATGAATGGAAATCCCTTTGTAAGGGAAATTAGAAAAAAAAGTTTGAACTTCAGAATTTAACTTTAGTTTTTCTTCTTCCACCAATTTTAATATTGCCGCAGCTGTAAATTGCTTAGTCAGAGAGGCTAATTCAAAGAATGTTGAGGTCGTAATTTGGTTTTCTTTCTTTTCTCTTGCTTTTTCCAGCTCATTAAGCGAAAGAGAGGGAGTCGCTTTCGGGTCTTCGTAAAATCTCAAATAACCAATCTCTTTTTGAAATATAATTTTATTATTCCTGGCTATAAGTACGCATCCATTTAACTTTTCACAAATTTCTTCCGAATATTTGATAATTTCTTCTTCTTTAAAAACGGCATTTACTTCATCGAACAAAGAATCAAGTTCTTGAATGGAACACTGTTTTAATTTCTTCTGTGGGAGTTCGGTCGGTTTAACTTGCCCGAAAGAAGAGAAAACGTACAATCCGCAGAGAAGCAAACAGAACTTGAGTATAGGAAAGTTGTTTCTTCGCTTAAAACAAATTTTCATAAGTATCAATAATTTTTAATTATTGATTTTGTTTTTGAGAGCAAATTCTCTACCGGCTTTTATACAAGCGATATTAAGGTTAACGACATCCTCACCTTTTGATGCAAAAGTTTCACGAATTGCGTCAAGGAGAGCGTCAAACTCGATAGCAATAAAAGGGGAGGCGGCACCAAGAATTACCATATTCGCCGCACGTTCCATACCTAATTCTTTCGCAATTTCATCTGCATTAATCATAATATGATTAGGTATTTTTTTTATTTCGCTTTCGATATCCTCTTTCTTAGGATAGTTGTTAATATTGATAAAAGGCTCGCTATTCGTAATTAACCAGCCATCGGGGGCGAGCCACGGTAGATAACGTAATGATTCCAGCGGCTCAACGGAAATTATCAAATCTGCCTTGCCTCTCGGAATGAGGTCGGATGCAATTTCGTAGTCGGCTAATCTGAAATGGGATTGCACATCACCCCCTCGTTGGCTCATGCCATGAACTTCAGCTTGTTTTAAATACAACCCTTTCTTCACGGCGGCTGTTCCAATGATTGCGGCAATAGACAAGATGCCTTGTCCGCCAACTCCTGCTAAAATAATGTCTATTTTCATATTTACTATTGTTAAAATTCAGAATTAAAATGGTTACTTCGTTTTCGTTTTGAGCTTACGCATTCTTCTACTAAGTGTTTGAATACATTCTCTCTCTAAAATGATAACGGAAACGCCTTGATACTCAACCTCTTCACGTATAACTTTCACATTTTCTTCATGGAAATTTCGTAGCGGTTTCAGTTGTCGAATATGCTCTTCTTCGACTCCTAATCCTTTACAGATACTGGCTAATCGACCGAAAGCGTGCGAATCTTGTCCGCCGGTCATTCCTGTCGTATCATTATCAAGGATAAGGACGGTAATCGGAGTTTTTGAATAAACAGCATCAAGCAGTGACGTCATTCCGCTATGAGTGAAAGTCGAATCTCCAATAACGGCAACGGCGGGAACTAATCCTGCTATAGCGGCGCCTTTTGCCATCGTGATGGAAGCCCCCATGTCAACCGTGGAATAGATTGCGTGGTAAGGTGGTAACGCTCCGAGCGTGTAGCAACCGATGTCGGAAAATACTCTTCCTTTGCCGTACGATTCCATCACTTCGTTTAAAGCTAAATAGCTGTCAATATGCGGACAGCCCTTACATAAAGCCGGGGGACGCGGAACCACTAAGGAGGGTACGGCAGGACCTTCTTTTATCGGCATATCCAAAGCCTTAGCAACGATATTCGGGTTTAATTCGCCATCTCGGGGCAGAGTTCCGTCTAAACGTCCTTTAATTTTCCCACTTTTATCTAATAAACCTTTATGTTGCTCTTCTATAATAGGATAACCCTCTTCAACTACTAAGATTTTCTCGCAATCATTGAAGAGTTTTTCTATTTTTTTAACGGGTAGCGGGTATTGTGTTATTTTGAGAATAGGGTAGGGAATCTCTTTATTAACAAAATTTTCTTTTACATAGTTTAAGGCAATGCCCGAAGCAATAATGCCGAGTGATTTATCTTTCCCATCGAAATATTGATTAAAGGAAGAATTTTCGGATTCTTCATTTAATTTTGGTTGTTTAGCTAATGCTTCTTTATAAAATACGCGTGCGTTACCGGGGAGTAGAATAAATTGTTTAGGATTTGGGTGTAGTGAAATTTCGTTTTGCGAACGCACCTCTTTACGAGTAACGCCGGCACGTGAGTGAGCCAAACGAGTTGTTACGCGTAACATTACCGGAACACGATGTTTTTCTGAAAAATCAAAAGCTTTATAAGTCATGTCATAGGCTTCTTGTTGATTAGAAGGCTCAAAACATGGAATCATGGCAAATTTTGCAAAAAAACGGGAGTCTTGCTCGTTTTGTGAAGAGTGCATCGACGGGTCGTCAGCTATTAAAATAACAAGCCCTCCGTTAGTTCCTGTGATTGATAAATTCATGAACGGGTCTGCCGCTACGTTTAGACCTACGTGCTTCATGCAAACAATGGAACGTTTGCCCGCGTAAGACATCCCGATAGCCGTCTCCAACGCTGTTTTTTCATTGGTTGACCATATACGATGAACGTTACCTTCAGCCGCCTGTTTTGACCGCTGAATATACTCCATAATTTCTGTAGACGGAGTGCCCGGGTATGCATAAATTCCCGACAAACCGGCATCTAAAGCCGCCTGTGCAATAGCCTCGTCTCCTAATAAAAGTAATTTTGACATGTTATTGTTGTTTTTAATGAATATTATTTTTTAATCTTGAAACAAAAATACGATTTTACTCCTTATCTTCTTCAACGACCTCTCCTTTATCTTCTTCAGCATCTTTTGGTTCCTCTTCTACTAAATCTATTAATTGATGCTCAATAAGAATATTATACCATTGTAAAACTTTTTTGATATTCGACACGTAAACCCTCTCCTTGTCGTAGTTTGGAAGAACCTCTTCAAAATAGGATTTGAGTTTCGATTTATCGCTGGAAATTTCTGCGATGGGCTTGCCTTCTTCCTTTTGGTAAATGAGTTGAAAAACTTTTGTGAGAGGTAAATCCTCATCTTCCGTGTAAATGGAAATATTGTCTAAAATAGCTACTCCCGTGTGAGAAAACTCAGCAAAACGTTTGCCGTCAGACAAGGCTTCAACAATAAAATTTGTTTTTGTTTGAGAAATTAGTTTAAAAAGTCCATTTTTCCCTGTAATAGATAGAATCTTACTTAAATCCATATCGTTTTGTTTAATTTAATAATAAATGAATTGTCTTTTTTTAATATAAATTAGGTCTTCTCCTTTTTTATATTCAGCCAGCGTCCAATTACCTTGTTTGTCATGTAAAGAATATGTTACGGTAGAGCGTAAATCATGTACCAAATCTTCATGTATTACCCGCAGTAAATGACCTTGCTGATTATAAACGGTATATGTGTATTCAATTTGTTTGTTCTTGCTGTTATAAATCCTCCGATTTACCTCATCTCCATAATTATCGTATTCAAAGGTTGTATATTTGAAAAGTTTTCCAAAAGGGTCCAACTCTTTGGTTTGTTCTACTAAACCGTTACTATTATAGAAAAACTGATTTTTAAGAGATAGACTGTCATATTGTTGCGTTAACTCTACGACATTACCTTTATTATCGGTTTTATACAAAATAGTTAAGTAAAGAGAGTCATTATTATAATATTTCTCCTCAGTTTTATGACCAAAATTGTCATATTTGAATGCCGAGAAAGAGTGGTCTCCGGTTTTTTTATTCCGTTTTTCGTGAGAAATAACTTGTGCTGTTTGTGCGAGTTGGTTGTACTTTATCTCTTCTTTTAATATGGTATCTCCCTTTTTGTCAAAAGTGAGAACAGACTTTAAGTAGCCGTCCGAACTGTAATGTTGCCACTGTGAAGAGACAAGAGCTTCTGTTAAAGAGTCATGCTCAACAAAAGTAATGTATTGCGAAGTTGTTATTTCCTTAATATTTCCGAACAGATGATTCTGTTGTAGATGATTTTTTTCAATATCCGGAATAATAACTATGGTGTCTTTACCACGGTTACAAGCAATGGTTAGTAATGAAGTGATAAGAAATAAAAGAGCGGTTCTTTTCATACTTTCCTATTATTGCCAACAATTTAGAGGACGATGAGCCATAAATTCGTTAACTTTCTTAGCAACTTTTTCAATTACTGCACTATTATCGATATTACTGATAACTTCGTCAATAAGTTCAACTACGAAAGGAATATCATCTTCTTTCAAGCCTCGTGAGGTAATAGCCGGTGTTCCTACACGAATTCCCGATGTGCTAAACGGAGTTCGGCTATCAAAGGGAACCATATTTTTATTGATTGTTATATCCGCTTGTACTAAGGTGTTTTCAACCAGTTTTCCGGTAATTTCGGGGAATTTTGTACGTAAATCAATAAGTAAAAGATGATTATCCGTTCCGCCGCTAATTACTTTATATCCTTTTTCTACAAAAACTTCGGACATTTTAGTTGCATTCTTTTTTACTTGCTTAATGTAAGTCAAATAGTCGTCAGAAAGTGCTTCGCCAAAGGCAACAGCTTTAGCAGCAATCACATGTTCAAGCGGACCGCCTTGGATCCCGGGGAAAACGGCACTATCAAGAATTTGTGACATCATTTTAGTTGCTCCCTTTGGTGTTTTTAAGCCCCACGGATTTTCAAAATCTTTTCCCATAAGCATTAAACCGCCGCGAGGACCACGCAGCGTTTTGTGCGTTGTTGTCGTTATAATATGGCAATAAGGCACGGGGTTGTTCAACAATCCTTTCGCGATAAGTCCCGCCGGATGTGAAATATCTCCCATTAAAATAGCTCCGATTTTGTCGGCAATGGCACGCATTCGTTTCCAATCCCAATCGCGGGAATAGGCGGAAGCTCCCCCGATAATTAGTTTCGGACGTTCCCTAAGAGCTACTTCCTCCATTTTATCATAATTGATAATTCCGGTTTCTTCGTCAACAGTGTAAGCAACCGCTCTATAAAGAATACCGGAAGAGTTTACCGGCGAGCCGTGCGACAAATGTCCCCCATGAGATAAATCTAATCCCATAAAAGTATCACCCGGTTTTAAGCAAGATAATAAAACTGCCATATTGGCTTGTGCTCCTGAATGTGGTTGTACGTTTGCCCATTCAGCTCCGAAAAGTTCTTTTGCACGGTCAATAGCGAGTTGCTCGGTTTGGTCAACAATTTGACAACCCCCGTAATAACGCTTACCCGGATAACCTTCCGCATATTTATTCGTTAAGACGGAGCCCATAGCCTCCATAACTTGGTCGCTAACAAAATTTTCGGAAGCAATCAGCTCTAAACCGATAGTTTGTCTTCTGCGTTCCTTTTCAATTAATTCAAAAATAAGATGGTCTCTTTTCATGATAAAATTGTGTATTTATTATTGATAATTATTATTACTCCTTTACTTTAATACAATATTGCAAATTTCGGTTGCAAATTTACACAAAAACTACTTATGTAATATGCTCTATTTTTCACAATAGTTGATTTTTTGCATATTTTTTCCGAATATCTCATTCAATTAATTCCAATTTATGATTTTTTACAATAATAAAAATAATTTTAATTCTAATTAGGGCGTGCCCCGTTCGCTGACGCTCACGGGTCGGCGCCCGGTTCCAAGTCCGCGGGCACAAGCCGTGGGGTCGCAAGGCGGCAAAAAGAGCTTCTAAAGTCGCTTTTTTGCCGCCGCGTCCCCATCGGCTTCCGCCCTTGCGGGCTTTCCACCTAAGCGCCTCACGCAACCAACCTGCTCGTGCAGAAATATTAAACTTTGAGTTTTATACACTTTTTGTTATACATATTATTTTTTTCTTCTTTACTTTTTTTATTTATCATCTAAGTGGCTCTGTCCGAGCAACTTGGCTGCGTGAGGGCGCAGCCGTAAAGCCCGCAAAGGAAGGAGCTTTGAAGAGCAAGGAGAAAAAGAGCGACTTTAGAAGCTCCTTTTTCGACTATGCTATTCATAGCTCCTTCCTGCGGACTTGGAGGCGGAGACCGACCCCGAGCGAAGCGAGGGGGCACGCCCAAAAGAAAATTATGATTATAATTTCCTTTCTCAAAATCGTCATTTTTTTTTAAAAATGTGAAAAAAATAGGCGGAAATTAAAAAAAAGCAAAATAATGTTTGGTAATAAAAGAAAAAAATGTATTTTTGCAATCTCAAAATGAATGGAAATTTTGACCAATGGTGTAACGGTAGCACTACAGTTTTTGGTACTGTCTGTCTAGGTTCGAATCCTGGTTGGTCAACTTGCGGAACTCTCACTCTCATGGTGGGAGTTTTCTTTAAGAAATGCTGATAATGTGGGGCGTAAAGCCCTTATTTTATTATTTAGGAGGACATAAAACATAAATATTAATAATAAAAAAAATGGAAGAAAGTTTAAATTTAAGTGAAACCTTTGCGGAATTTAAGGATTATAAAAATATTGACCGCGAAACGTTGATGCGTATTTTAGGAGACGTTTTTCATACAATTTTAGCGAAAAAATATGGTAATAATGAGAATTTTCAAGTTATCGTCAATGTTGACAGAGGCGACCTTGAGATATTGAAGTTCCGAGAAGTTGTTGAAGATGGCGAAGTGGAAAATGAGCTTACTCAAATAGCCTATTCCGATGCCATTAAAATTGAACCCGATTTTGAATTGGGAGACGAAGTAACTGAAAAGGAGCGAATTTCCAATTTTGGACGTCGCGAAATTTTAGCCCTACGCCAAAATTTAATTGCTAAAATATTGGAGTACGAAAAAGATATTATCTATAAGAAATATGAAAAACGTATCGGCGAACTTGTTACCGGAGAAGTGAGTCAAGTGTGGCGAAAAGAGATACTTGTTCTCGATGACGAGGGCGTTGAGTTAGTACTCCCTAAATCGGAACAAATTCCCGCCGATAAATATAAAAAAGGCGATACACTGACCGCCGTTGTTTTAAGAGTTGAAATGAAAACTTCCGTGCCTCTCATTATTATTTCCCGTACGGCACCGACATTCCTCGAAAGATTGATGGAAAATGAAATCCCGGAAGTTTATGACGGATTAATTACGATTAAAAATATCGTTCGTGCACCCGGCGAAAGAGCCAAAGTGTTAGTTGAGTCTTATGACGACAGAATAGACCCCGTTGGTGCTTGCGTGGGTATGAAAGGAAGCAGAATTCATAGTATTGTTAGAGAATTAAGAAATGAAAATATTGATGTTATTAATTATACATCAAATATTAATCTTTTAATATCCAGAGCTTTAAGTCCTGCAAAGATTTCGGCTATTGAAATAGATGAGGAAAATAAAACGGCAAATGTCTTTATGAAAGCCGACCAAGTTTCGCTTGCCATCGGTAAAGGCGGTTACAATATTAAGTTAGCAAGTAGATTATCAGGATATGAAATTGATGTTTTTAGAGATGATGAGGTTGACGAGGACGATGTGGACTTAAACGAATTTAATGATGAATTTGATCAGTGGATTATTGACGTTTTCAAAGGGATTGGTTGTGATACGGCGAAGAGCGTTCTGAAATTAAGTCGCGAGGAATTGATACAACGAACCGACTTAGAAGAAGAAACAGTTGATGAGGTGATAGCTTCGGTTAAAAAAGAACTGGAAATTGAATAAACTTCAAGAAAAGTGTTGTTTTTTAATTTTATAATTTTACAACTGAAAAAAGTATATATAGTAAAAAAGAAAATCAAAATATGATAGAAGAGAAAAAAATACTACGTTTGGGAAAAGCGGCTCGGGAATTTAATGTTGCTACAAGTACGATTGTGGCGGTGTTGAATAATAAGCATATCGACATTGAAGATAGCCCGAATACGAAGTTGACACGTGAAATGTACGAAATTTTACTGAAAGAATTCCATTCCGATAAAGCTGATAAGGAAAATGCCGAAAAAATAGATTTGGGTTATACTTATCCTAAGACGGCAGATGTGGAAGCCCCGGTTAGTGAAGTTGTAATAGAAGAGCAAAAAACAACACCTCCGGTTGAGCCGGAACCTCAAAAGAAACCGGAAGTTGTTGAGGTTTTTAAAACAACCGCACAAACTCCTAAAGTTGTTGGAGTCATAGAGTTACCTTCTAAAAAAACTAGAGGGAAAAAAGCAGAGGTTAAAGATGCTGAGCCTGAAAGCGACAAGAAAACTACAACTGATGTTATAGAAGCAGTTGAAAAAGAAGAGAAAATAGTTGAAGAAGTTAAAACCGAAGATACGGTTAAAAAAGCAAAAACTAAAGAAAAAGAAGCGAAAGAGCATATAAAAACGGCTGTTAAGCCATTGCAAGGACCTAAAATCGTAGATTATATTGATTTAGAAAGTGTAGGGAAAAAGAGAAAGAAAACGGAAAAAATTACGGAAGAGGAGATAGAAGAAGCAACCGTGCCTCTTGATGAACAAGCGATAGAAAAAGAAGAGCACGAGGCAGAAGTACTTGATAAAGCAGTTGAAGAGAAACCACAGGAGGAGAAAGTAGAACATATTGAAACGGAATATGAAAAATTAAAGGGGATTAAGGTTGTTGGAATCATAGATTTAAAAACGGAAAAAGAGAAAGAACCTAAACAAAAGGCGGGGGACGATGAAAAAGAGAAAACGACCGGTGCGAGTACGAAACCGAAAGAGAGAAAACGTAAAAGAATAAAAGTTCCGAAGCCGGCCTCTCATACTCCTAAAAGTTCCGATTTATCAAAAGGGGGTGCTAAGGAAGCCGATAAAACAGAAATTTCGAGCGAAGAGCTGGACAGACAGATTAAAGAAACTATGCAACGGATGGGGACTTTGGGAAAATCCAAAACCTCGAAATATAAAAGAGAAAAACGAAAACTTATTCAAGCTGAAATTCTAGAACACGAAAAACAGGAACAGGAAGAAGAAAAAATACTTAAAGTTGCAGAATTTATTACGGCTAACGAGTTAGCTACCATGATGAATATTTCTGTGAATCAGATTATTTCAACGTGTATGTCTATCGGCTTGTTTGTCTCTATTAATCAGCGACTTGATGCAGAAACGATTGCTCTTTTAGCAGAAGAGTTTGGTTTCCAAGTTTCGTTTGTCGGGATAGATGTGGAAGATGAGCATACGCTGGCGGAAGAAGATGACCCGAAAGATTTGCAGCCTCGTCATCCGATTATTGCAGTTATGGGGCACGTTGACCATGGGAAAACATCTTTGCTTGACTACATAAGAAAAACCAATGTAATTGCAGGTGAAGCAGGAGGTATTACGCAACACATCGGGGCTTATGAAGTTCAACTTCCGAGTGGGCGTAAGATTACCTTTTTAGATACGCCCGGACACGAAGCCTTTACGGCGATGCGTGCTCGAGGTGCGAAGGTTACCGACCTCTGTATTATTGTTATCGCCGCCGATGATGATGTTATGCCACAAACGGTAGAAGCTATCAATCACGCTCAAGCGGCAGGGGTGCCAATGGTATTTGCTATTACAAAAATTGACAAACCGCACGCCAACCCTGAAAAAATTAAAGAAGGACTTGCCAAAATGAATATCCTTGTCGAAGATTGGGGAGGAAAATATCAATGTCAAGAAATTAATGCCAAATTAGGAACAAATGTAAATGAACTATTAGAAAAAGTTTTAATAGAAGCCGAATTTCTTGAATTAAAGGCAAATCCCAATCGAAGTGGGGTGGGAACGGTGATTGAGTCCTCGTTGGATAAAGGAAAGGGCTATGTCGCTAAAATTTTAGTGCAAAACGGAACGTTGAGTCACGGCGACCCTATTTTAGCAGGCAGTTGTTACGGTAAAGTCAAAGCTCTTTACAATGAGAGAAATCAGTTAGTAAAAGAAGTGTTACCCTCTTCACCGGTTCTCATGCTCGGTTTGAATGGGGCTCCGCAGGCAGGAGATATTTTCAGAGTTTGTGCGACCGAACAAGAAGCACGTATCGCCGCTAATAAGAGAATGCAGGTGATTCGAGAAATAGGAATACGGACACAAAAACATATAACGCTGGAAGAGATAGGTCGAAGATTAGCTATTGGTGATTTTAAAGAGCTTAATCTTATTGTTAAGGGTGATGCTGACGGCTCCGTAGAAGCGCTCACTGACGAGTTGCTGAAATTGTCAACCGAACAAGTGCAAGTTAATGTAATTCATAAGTCCGTGGGACAGGTTACAGATACGGACGTCATGTTAGCCTCTGCCTCGAACGCCATTATTGTAGCCTTCCAAGTACGTCCTTCGCCATCTTCACGTAAGTTAGCGGAACAAGAACAGATAGATATTCGTATCTATTCCATTATTTATACTGCTATTAATGAAATTAAAGATGCGATTGCAGGTATGCATACGCCCGAAATTCGTGAGAAAATACTTTGCAACCTCGAAGTTCGCGAAACCTTTAAAATTAGTAAAGTCGGAACTATCGCCGGCTGTCTTGTCCTTGATGGAAAATTACAGAAAAATAATAAAGTTAGAGTTATCCGCGAAGGAATTGTGATTTACACAGGAAAATTAGGCTCGCTAAAACGCTTTAAAGATGATGTTAAAGAGGTTGTAGCAGGACAAGAATGCGGATTGAACATTGAGAAATTCAATGATATCAAAGTCGGTGATATTATTGAAGGATTTGAAGAGTATGAAGTAAAAGTAACGTTGTAATTTTTATTACTTAGATTACTTATTACTTCATAAAAGATTTTAGAATTGCTCTTGCTTCGTCGGTTTTTTCATCTAATAATTTTTGAGTCTTAGCTTCTAATAATAGACGTAAATAGGGTTCGGTGTTCGATGGACGCACGTTAAACCACCAGTCGGGGAACTCAATTCTATAGCCGTCAAAATCCATAAATTCCGTTGCTTTTTCTTTTCCCATAAAATGCTCTTTTAACGCATTCATCGCCTCTAATTTCTTTTCTATTTTGAAATTTATCTCACCGGAGTTAGCATAAACCGCAATTTGGGAAATGAGTTCGGAAACCGATATGTTATCTCGTTTCATGTCGCTAATAACTTTGAGAATAACGAGAGCGGCAACAAAGGCGCTATCCGAGTAATAAAAATCACGGAAATAGTAATGTCCGGCAAATTCACCGCCGAAAGCCCCGTCAATTTCACGTAGTTTTAAGGCGGCAAACGCTCTGCCGACACGCCAAATGCAAACCTCTCTCCCTAACTTATTAATATATTCGGAAACCGATTTTGAGGTTCTGATATCTTGAATTACCTTCCCCTTCATATCTTTCTCTTTTATGAAATAATGCCCTAATACGGCAATCATCAAATCCGGCGCTATGAAATTCCCTTTTTCATCAATAAACATAACCCTGTCGGCATCTCCGTCAAAAATTACGCCGATATCGGCTTTCGTCTTTAAAACTAAGTCCTTAATATGTTTAACATTCTCCTCTTCCAAGGGGTTCGGCTCGTGATTAGGAAAAGTTCCGTCCAATTCGTCAAAAATATAGGTAGGCTGATTCCCAAAAATCTCTTTCACTAAAATAGAAGCCATACCGTTAGAACAATCCATGGCAATATTCAAGTTCGAGATATCATGTTGATAGTTCTTTAAAAAATTAATGTATTCGTCTTTAACGGAGTAGGGGATAATTTTCCCTTTTTCGGCTACCGGTTCAACTTTCTTATTTTCCACCATTTTTTGCAATTCTCCCAAACCGGTATCAAATCCTACGGGTAGAGCGTTCGTACGCGACACCTTCAACCCGTTATACTCTTTGGGATTGTGAGAAGCGGTAATCATGACTGAGGCATCAAAATGATGCTTTGCCGTAAAATAATAGACCATCGGGGTGGTCGTCAAGCCCATGTCGTACACGTCAGCACCGGCATCGGTTATCCCTTTTGACAATGCCGAGAACATATCCGGCGTTGACATTCTCATATCACGACCTACTAATACTTTAGAAGTTTTAAGTAACGTTGGTAAAAAAAAGCCGATTTTGTATATATCGTCTAAATTAAAATCTTTACCGAAAACACCTCGGAAATCATAAGCTTTGAAAGCACTCATATTAATAAATTTTAAATTGATAAATTGCAAACCGTAAAATCAAGTTTTATGCAAAAATAAGAGAAAAATCCATTTAAGCGAAAAAAAAAGTAAAAAAATATTGTTCTTATTAAAAAAAGATGTATTTTTGCACTCTCAAATATGTTCTTTGAAAGTTGCCTTGGTGGTGGAATTGGTAGACACGCGGGACTTAAAATCCCGTGAACATTGCGTTCGTGCGGGTTCAAGTCCCGCCCGAGGTACAACGTATGACATTAATGCGGAAGTAGCTCAGTTGGTAGAGCATAACCTTGCCAAGGTTAGGGTCGCGAGTTCGAGTCTCGTTTTCCGCTCTTTAATTTTAAAAAAATGGGCTCTAAAAGCCCATTTTTTGTTTTCATTTATCCAATAAAATAGTTCCGCAATGAATATGGTTGAAATTTTTGAAGTTTTTGAAAAAGCTCTCCATAGTATGGAAGTTACCTCGCTTTCAGCTGCCATTAAATTGGTTATTAGCTTTTTATTAGGTTCGGTTATTGGTATCGAACGCCAAACAAGACGACAAAGTGCAGGCTTGCGAACCTTTGCGCTAATTTGCATAGCCTCAACCGCTGCCATGCTCTTATCAATCTGGATTCCACAAAATTATCTTCACTTTCATAACGGAGACCCCGGACGTATAGCCGCCCAAATTTTAACCGGTATCGGGTTTCTCGGAGCAGGTGCTATCATTCAAAGTCGTGGTAGTGTTTACGGCTTGACTACCGCCGCTTCCATTTGGGTAGTCGCTATTATCGGAATGTGTGTCGGAGCAGGCTTCTATTTCCCCGCTGTAATCCTTACTTTTCTCTCTCTTTTTGTCCTTTTGGTTCTTGAACGCCTCGACAAAAGACGCGCAACGTCCGGCGAAGTAAAATTACTCACTATCCATTTCGAGATTTGCAATCCGGATATAGAAAGTATTAAGAAAATTCTCAAAGAAACGTCAGTATATCTTTTTAATTTTTCTATTAAAAAAGATTTTAAGAATCAACACTCTTCAATAATATTGAAAGTGCAAATCAGTAACCGCACTTCTATTGATACACTTTTCGACAAAATACATCAACTCGAAAATGTTACGCAGGTTAACCTTGAAGTAGCATAATCCACTGCATATAAGCAGATAAAAATCGAATATTCTTTCATAAAAGTTGATTTTTTGAATAAAAATCTTGTATCTTTGTCTTTTAATTATTAAAAATTATTTTATCATGGAAAATGAAACAATGAACCCCACAGAAGAACTATCTTCATTAAATCAGAACCACATAAAGATATCGGAGCAAGCCCAAAATTATTTATTAACTACGAGCAATTGGACCAAATTTTTTGCTATTATTAACTTTATAGGAATTGCTTTAATGATATTAGTCGGTGCCATGTTGTTAGTAATGTCTAAATTTATAGATCAACTCCAAGCACCTTCATCTTATAATTTACCGACAACTCAAGGAAATATCTTTTTTATTATAGGGATTTTATACATAATCCTCGGCGCTATTCTCCTCATTCCATTTGCCTATCTCAATCGTTTTTCTAACTCTTGTCGCCGTGCCATAATGTTGGAAAATGAGGCAGAGATGGAAGACTCATTCTATTTCATGAAAGTCTTTTGGAAATTCATAGGCATATTTATTATTGTTTATATCTCCTTAATTCTCTTAGTCTTGCCACTTCTAATGTTATTCTCAATTTAGTAAAGCAAGAGAATAGAGAGATTTATTTTCCTATATTTTATAATTTTTATCAGGGCGTGTCCCCTCGCTACGCTCGGGGTCGGCGCCCGGTTCCAAGTCCGCGGGCACAAGCCGTGGGGACGCAAGGCGGCAAAAAGAGCTTACAAGCTCGCTTTTTTGCCGCCGCGTCCCCAGTGGCTTCCGCCCTTGCGGGCTTTCCACCTAAGCGCCTCACGCAGCCAAGTTGCTCGGGGAGAGCTATTTAGGCGAGGAGTTGGAAGCGGAAGTTGTTACTTAAAAGCTGTTGATGTCAGTAAGAGGGGATTAGATTTTTTTTAAATTTTTTGTTTATCTTTGACAATTGAATTAAAACAAAGCTCTTTTTATGAAATCCAAATTATCCGCTATTTCTTCTATAATGTTGCTACTGAGCATTATATTCCTCACTTTTCGGTACGAGGGTATAGCACAAACTATTCGTCAAAAAGACCGTTGGGGCAAGAAAGTGGCTTTTATTGAAGGTAAAACCCTAAAAGCGAAAGACCGCTGGGGTGAGAAGTTATTTTATTTTGACGGAGAAACCATCAGACGTACAGATAAATGGGGAGAAAAGTTATTTTATATAGATGGCGACTTGGTTCGCTGCGAGGACAGGTGGGGCGAGAAATATCTCTACTTTGACGGACTCACCGTCAAATCTAAAGACCGCTGGGGCGAGAAATTGTACTATTTAGACGGTCTACAATTGAAAAAAAAGGATAGGTGGGGAGAATCGGTATATTATTTTGAATCCATCCCCGAAAAATGGATTATTGTGTGTCTCATTCAGTTGTTGGAGTGAGTTCTTGATTTGATTTTACGTTACATCGCTGTATTCCCCATTCGTACACCATGTCAATATTAGGAACCTGAATTCCTTTTTCGTGGGCTAATTCCCAGATATAATGAAGTCCAAAAGGAAAATCCTCTGTAAAATAACGATTGGAATAATCGGCAACCCATCCGTCTTTCGTTTCTTTCATAGGAGAAATAATACCTTTAAAGCTTTCGATGGAGCGAAGTTTTGCAGCCAAAGTTTCAGCATTATGACTTTCATAATAATCTAAAATGGGGGGCAGGTAACTATCGGATACCGGAAGAACACTAAGCAAATTAAAAAACTCCGTGTCCATTTTTATCAGCAAATCGGCGGCATACTCGGAAAACTCCTCGTAGAACAGTATCATTCGCGGATAAACTTTTCCTTCATTATCTCCACCAAACAGCGAATAAAGTCTGGAAGTGTGAAGCAAGGGATTACTATTTGTTAAACTTGCTTCATAATAATTATTCAACAACCTAGTCGGTCTATCAAAGCAATCAGATATGAATTGGGTGAAATTATTCTTCTGCTTATCTGTAACATGCTCAATAGCAATATTATAATATTCCTTGAACCCAAGCAACCGTGCAGATTTACCATACACATCCACCCTTGAAATAAAAGGAACTCGCTGAAAACCCCATATAGGCTGGTGATGTTCAAGTATTTTTAATGCCTCAAAGAAAAAACCTGATGACGAAAAGACACTACCCACGTATGCTTTTTCATTTAAATAAGGTTTAATCTCGCACAACTTCTCACGAATTATAAAACCCGGTAAACAGAGAAGCACTACGTCTGACTGTGGTATTACGTCAGCAGGATCGCTACTAATTTTAGATAATTTCCCTTTCACAGTTTTACCGTTTGGCGTGCTAATTGTGATAACTTCATGCCATAGATGTGGCTTACTGGTTAAGACATTAACTTCTAAATTGCTTTTAGCGGAAAGCCAAGCAGAAATAACATGTCCCATGGAACCTCCGCCACATACACAAAATGTCTTCATTAAAAACTTCTTAATATATTAATTAACTTCGTATTGTCTTGTTTGCTCCTTATAGCAAATCTTACAAGTTGTTGTCCTGCCATATTCTTTTTTAGCCCGCAATTGCTAATAATCACATCATTTAATATTAGCTCTTGAGTCAATTCTGCAGATGTAAATTTGGATAAAACCTCGCACAAAAAATAATTTGCTTGCGAGGGTATCACTCTTAAGTAAGGAATAGTCTTTAATTCATTAAAAAATCTTTCTCTCTCTTCAATAAACTTAACGCAGGCTTTTTTATATTCATCTTCGTATTTTCCATATATCTGTAAATAGAACTCCGCAAAAGAATTTATGTTCCATATACTTACTTCTTTTTTTATTTTGGCGATTAACTCTATATTCGATGTTGCAAAAATGCCTAAACGGAGTCCAGGCACGCCATATGATTTAGAAATGCTTTTCATTACCCATAAATTGGGATAGTCTTCCAGGATGTGATTATTGAGCAGACTGTTTTCCTCAAATCCATACGTAAAATCAACAAAACTTTCGTCAACCAAAAGAGTAATGCCCTTTATTTTAGACCATTCTGCCAGCTTTATAACATCGTTCTTTGGCATAAAGTGTCCTGATGGATTATCAGGATTGATTAATAACAATAAGGAGATATTCTTGTTATCAAAGTGGGACATTAAATCGTCTGCTGAGTATTCAAAATTTTCATTTTTTGGAATAAATGAGATTATTTGTTCATCCTGAAGTCGATTTGGATACTCATCGAAGGTCGGATAGATTATCCCAACTTTATCGCCTGCATGTTCTTCCATAACAATTTTAACCAATTCGGTAGCGCCATTACCTACAACTATGTAGTCCTGTTTTATACCAAAGTATTTTCCTGCAAGCATGGAGTTAATATACATCCCTGAAGGATAATTTTGCAGTAAAATATCAAAATTTGCCTCCAGTTCGTCTTTCATTCTTTTACTCGGGAAAAAAGGATTGACTAAATAGCAATAATCCAGTATTTTTGGAAATCGCCAATAACCACCATAGCGTTTACGATACTCCTGATATTTTACTTCTCCATTGCTAAATAGAGTTGAGGCAATATCTAAATCCTGAACGTCGTCAATTTCGTACCATTTTTTATCAGCAATAGGCAATGCTTTTAATGGGGAGTTGCGAAGATGAGAGAGGACTCGAAGTACTTGCTCATAGTATTCATTATTACCCATTACTTTGCAATAGGCGTCAAGAAATGGAACATAGAAATGAGTACTGAACTCTTTGCTAAATTTATAGATGTTAACCGTTTTATAGTACTCATCAATATTATTAAATTGGAAAGCTTCTTTTGGAACAAAGTTTATAATAGAACCGTCTGCATCAATGCACACCATCGTCCCGTCCATCCAAGTTTCATATTTAGCTACCAAAGCCAAGTCATTATAGGGGTGATTAACAAGCATTTCCAAAATTTCATCTTCGAAAATAAGATCTGACTCTAGCAGAATAGTGTCATCTTCGCAGAGATGATGCTTTGCCAACGCTAAAGAATAAATATTGTTTGTTTTATCGTATATAGGATTGTTAATGTACTCAATTTTTACTTTGTCATCATAATGATTGGCGATGTGGTTTTTAAGTTTCTGCCCTTCGTAGCCAATTACAATTATAATACGTGATAATTGTAGTTTTACTAATTGAGCAAGCATTCTATCAATAAGGCGCACCCCATTAATCGACACCATACATTTCGTATTGTTCTCGGTTAATTCTCCAAGTCGTTTTCCCATGCCCGCCGCTAAAATAATTGCTTGCATAAACTCTACGATTTCTTAATGATTTTTACTAAAACTTTGCTGAACTCAACTCTCCAATGCAACTTTTTGGGTTTGACATTAAGTTAACCGTGCAAAATTACTAAAAATATTCTATTTGCTGTTAATATTCCAATTTTTTCTTGGTTTATCATAAAATTATTTTGCAATTCTGTTGCTACATTACAAAAATTGTGTACTTTTGCTTGCCGTTTAGATGGCTCATTCTTTTGAACTTTTTTAGAGACGAAGAGAATCATTTATCCGACTTAAACATAGCTAGATAAGGGAGTTTTTCTCTCTTATTTTGCCTTAAATAGGAGTTTTTTATGCTCCGGAAAGGTACTATCTGTGATTTGAATTTAATTTTTAAAAGTGAATTTTATGGAAGAAGATTTTTCTAAGTACAATGGTGAAGGGACTACTTTACGCAAAGCCCAACTGAAAATGCTTGATATATTAGTTGAAGTAGACAAAATATGTAGAAAACACAATATTCCCTATTGGCTTGATTCGGGCACCTTATTAGGTGCTGTTCGCCACGGAGGTTTTATCCCATGGGATGACGATATAGATATTGCAGTGCTAAAAAAAGATTATCTGAAATTAAGAAAAATCTTATTGCTGGAACTCCCGCCCAATATGGTGTTTCAAGATTGGAAGAATGATAAGAAATTACCGATTAAAACTGGAAAAGTAAAAGATACAAAATCACATGTAGTAACCACTCATATGAATGAAAAGATGAAAGAACAAGGGATTTGGATTGATATTTTCCCTATGGAATATATGGCTTCTTTTAGACTTAAAAAATTTATTGATTTTTTTTATGGAAGATTTTTTAGAAGACTTCACGGGTTTGAAAATGGTAAATTCGAGTATGTGATTTCTCTTATTTTTTATCCTATAGCATTAATGATGACATGGTTTGCAAAATTTCTTGCCCTATTTTTGGGGAAGAATAAATTGACTCATCCATTTGGAGGATGGCATGGGGTAAGGAAAAGGTACAAATCAGATGTTTTTCCTTTATCCAAGTTGAATTTTGAGAATAAAGAATTTTTTGTTCCGGGGAATTATCACTCTTATTTAACCTTACTGTATGGTGATTATATGAAGATGCCACCGGTTGAGAAAAGAATAGTGCATGCTACAGATATTATTATTTATGACTAATTTTAATCATTTAATTATGCATTTGTTGAAAAAAGGTTAAGGTAAATGAAAAAAAATGTTTCAATTGTACTATGTTCATATAACGGTGAAAAGTTTCTGAAAGAACAATTGGATTCAATTGTTTCCCAAACTTATCCTATATATGAACTGATAATTCAAGATGATTGTTCGACTGACGATTCAATGAGAATTATTTATGAGTATAAGCAGCATTATTCCTTTATTCATATTTATCAAAATGATGTTAGGCTGGGATATACTGCTAATTTCTTATCTGCAATTAATAAAGCAACAGGTGATTATATCGCTATTTCAGACCAAGACGATATTTGGGAATTAGATAAAATTGAAAAATAAATTCAATCAATTAATAATTCTTGGTTGTCCTTTTGTCCTTCGGTCCCATTTTCTGACACTGCAAATGTTAATATTGACACTCGTGTTCCCAATTTTGGCGTGGAAAGGATAATGTATACAACAACAATTTTAGGGCATAAAATGCTGTTTAAAAAAGAATTGATTGACTATATTCCCAATATCGATAAGTATTCTAAGGTGTTTGCTTATGACTTTTTAATTGGTATGACGGCAGCAGTATATAATAAAGTTGTTTATTGTCCGGAGACTAAGGTTAATTATAGAAGACATGAAGAAGCTGCGTCTTACGTACCCTCATATAATTATGAAAAATCATTTCGTAATATTCTTAAAAGTGCGTTAAGAACTTTTAGGTTTTATATCAAATTGCGTCCATTGATAAAGAAAAGAATGCATAATGTATATGATTTTTTGTCAGAGTTTCAGAATACTCCGAAAATAAATGATGCATTAAAACTTGCTAAGTTTCATAAGGGAACTTCTTTTTTAGACTCAATTAATACCATTAGATATTGTATAAAATTAAGAGATAAAATTTTTTATACTGTTGAAGATAATAAGATTTTAGCAATTCTCAGGGCAATTTATTTTCCAATATCATGTAGCGATTATTATCGTAGGGCATTTAAAAAATGATAGCATTAAAAAGGTCTTAAAATGAAATAATGGTTTTTCCCTCATTTTTTGCACAGAGATATACTTAAATTTATAAACCGAACTCAAGTTCTTATTTTGTATTTATGAAAATTGTATATTTACCGCGTTAATTGTACGTTATCTGTAATTGATGATAAACTTCTATATACATTAAATCTATTGTGAATTTTTAAATTATATTGCAATGAAAATTAAGAATCTTTTATTAAAAGTTAAACCGATTAAGTACTACGTTAGTGGAAAGAAATTATTAAATCACCCACATTATGTTGAAATACAGGAAAAGAACAATCTCGAAATTTCCAAAAAACCTTCACGAACTGACATTATTAATTATTTATTATCTCTAAATCAAAATGATACATCTTATTTAGAAATTGGTGTTCGTAACCCAGACGCAAATTTTAATAAAATAAAAGCAAATAAAAAATATAGTGTTGATCCCGGAGTTGAGTTTAAACCCAATCCGGTAGATTTTAAAATGACAAGCGACCTCTTTTTCCAAAAATTATCGGCAAATGAAGTTTTATCCAACAAGATTCAATTTGATGTTATTTTTATTGATGGTTTACACCTTGCGGAACAAGTTGATAGAGATATAGAAAATTCGCTTAAATATATTAAGGATGATGGATTTATAGTACTTCATGATTGTAATCCTCCTAGTGAATGGCATGCAAGGGAACGTTATAACTATCGACATACTCCTGCTGTGGATTATTGGAATGGAACAACATGGAAGGCATTTCTTAAATGGCGTTTTGTTCCTTCTGTAAATTCATGCTGTATCGATAGTGATTGGGGAATCGGTGTATTGTCCAAAAAACAACAAATAGGTAAAAATATACAATCTCAAAATTCTTTTTTCGAATTTGCGGTTTTTAATAATAATAGAAAAGAATATTTGAATCTAATTGATTTCGAGAGTTTTAAAGGCTTGATAAAGAAATAAAAAGTTCCCACCTAAGTTTCATCTTATATCAAGGGAAGAATAGCTAACATAATTACTAACGGTCAAGTATGCTAACTTGTACTTTTTAGTGCAATAATAAATCAATTATTTTTAACACTTTTTCTATTTTTGTGACAAAATTAGCCTTTTTCTATTATTTTTGCTTATTCGTTTTGTGTTCGTTTAAAAAATATAATTTATCACGAAGAAAGAGTAATGATGTATGCCTTAGATGATTCTATTTTCTTGTTTTTTAACTCGTTACATTCTTCGTGGGCGGATGTCTTTTTTTATTACGTTTCTCATAAGTTTACATGGATACCGCTATATCTCCTTATTTTGGTGCTTTTTATTGTGCAATGGAAACGGAAATCTATGTTGATTGTTCTTATGTTGGTTGTGAGCGTGGCGTTTACAGACCAAACCTGTACGCAACTCAAAAAATGTATTAAACGTCCTCGCCCAAGCCACAACTCGGAACTTAGCTCGCAAATTCATTTGATTGATTATCCTGACGGGAAAACATATCGAGGAGGAACTTACGGTTTTCCCTCTTCGCACGCCGCAAATAGCATTGTTCTTGCTTTTTTTGTCTTTTTTTATCTATTTAAAAAATATAAATGGTTCGCCATTTCGCTTTTTTTGTGGGCGTTACTTGTCGGCTATAGTCGTATCTATCTGGGCGTGCACTATCCAAGTGATTTATTGGCAGGATATCTTATCGGAAGTGCGTATGCACTGCTATTTGGCTACTCGGTTAAGAAGTTTTTTTTGAAACCGAAAAATAATTAATTTCTCTTTTTAATAGTGATAGGAAATAATGAAACTAAATAAAAAACACACATTTTTACTGCAAATCTTAACAATAGCATTTCTATTTGCTATTCAAGGTTGTGCTAAAATTGTAACTCCCGTTGGCGGACCACGAGATGTAACGCCGCCGAAAGTTCTAAAAATGACCCCACCTAATCAGAGCAAAAATTTTGATGCTAAAACGATAAAATTAGCTTTCGATGAGTATTTTGTTCTAAATAACCCGTTAGAGAATGTTATTTTTTCGCCTCCCTTGGGTGAAACTCCCGAATTTATTGTGAGAGGGAAGTCGTTACATATCAGATTGAAAGATTCATTGGCGGCAAATACAACCTATACCATTAATTTTACTAATTCAATTAAAGACTATAGGGAAGGCAATCTACTTCCTTTTTTTCAATATACCTTTTCTACAGGTTTTTATATCGATTCGTTCTTTGTTGAAGGAGATATCTACGATGCGCAAACACTTCAACCCGTTAGCGATTGCTTCGTATTTTTGTATAAGGAAAATGTCGATTCGCGACCTCTAACCTCTCGCCCCGACTATTTAGTACGTCCTGATGAGAAAGGGCATTTCCTTTTCCCACACCTCTCCCCAAACGAATATAAAGTTTTTGCGTTGCAAGATAAAAATCAAAATTTTATTTACGACTTGCCGGACGAGAGTGTTGCCTTTTGCGAAGAAGTTGTAAAAGCCCTGCCGACACCTTCGCCCAAAGGGAATGATAGTTCAAAGACTAAGATTTCTCCGATAGATGCCTCAAAATTAAATGACGAAACCATAGAAGCTAATCCGCTTAAACTTGTATTGTTTAAAGCCTTGGATTCTAATTTTCTTCGAGCAAAATTACTTAGTTCCGATAAGTTGAGTTCTCAAATTCTTTTTTCACCTATTTCCCCCTTTGTTGCGGCGAATTTTATCGATACTTCCCTGAAAATAGAATATTTGCAACAAATAAACCGAGGAGGGGATACCTTAACCATTTTCTTCAAGGAACCGTTAAAAGATACGCTTAAAATTGAAGTTCTCTCCCAATCGGACCGATGCGATACTTTATCTTTGCCTCCTTACGAAGAACCCTTTGTTTTTATTAGAAGTAGTAAACCTAAAGAAACTGCTAAATTATCCGTCAAATTCATAAACGGCGAGCATGTTTATAAACCGTTAACGCTTATTTTTAATCAACCGGTTAAATTGGAAGAGTCAAGCTATTTTACGCTTATTTCTAAGAAAAGGAGTGGCAATGATACGCTCATCATGCCGTTACCGGTTAGCGATGATTGGGTGCGTGAGCTTCCGCTCCGCTTCAAGAAAGAAGAGAAAGTTTCTTATTCCCTTATAATTAAAGATTCAACATTTTTGAGTTTCTCAAACAATACGAATGATTCTATTTTTCATAATTTTACCGTTAAATCTGAAAAAGATTACGGGGATTTGATTATCAATTATCGCTTACCTCGTGAAGGAATTTCTTATATCGTTATGCTACTTTCGTCAAAGGATAAAATCATACAAACGGATTATATTAATAGCTCCACCCGAATTAGTTATGAGAATTTAATTCCCGACCAATACAAAATTAAAGTTGTTGAGGATAGTAACTCTAATCAACAGTGGGATTCAGGGGATTATCATCGGAAGATTCAGCCTGAAAAGATTTATTATTTCCCAAAACCGCTTTCTATTCGTGGTTATTGGGAATTGGAAGAGAGTTTTCAGATTCCCGAGGAATAAAAACATATTGGGCATTGCAGCCCAATATTAGTTTTTTATAAAATGCTTAGAAACAAGGCGTTACGCCTCTTTCCGATTAGTAATTATCGATTTGTGCACGTTGTAAAGAGTCGGAGTAGTCGAAATAGACAGTTTTCCATTCGGTAAAGATGTCAAAAGCAGTCCAGCCGCCTTCGCGATGTCCGTTACCCGTACCTTTAACGCCACCAAACGGCATGTGAGCTTCGGCACCAATTGTAGGAGCGTTTACGTAGCAAATTCCCGTTTGAATTTCACGTACCGCTACCCATGCTCTATTAACGTCTTTTGTGTAAATAGAGCCTGATAAACCATATTCGCAGTGGTTTTGAAGTGCAATGGCATGTTCAAACGATTCTGCTTTTGCCACTGCCAATACAGGACCGAAAACTTCTTCATTAAATAGTGTGTGTTTATCCGTTACATCGGCAATGATAGTCGGTTCAAAGAAA
>Ga0255347_1001146_pt1 | contig 44884 bp, 39 predicted proteins | sample wastewater_treat_2_FD_192479 | JGI IMG/M metagenome (GOLD analysis project Ga0255347, IMG submission 192479) | Wastewater microbial communities from Lulu Island WWTP, Vancouver, Canada - plant24 | ecosystem: Engineered > WWTP > Wastewater > Unclassified | place: Canada: Vancouver, British...
ATAAACCTTTGGTCTCTGTGTGTGCCGTCCGGACAGGTGCTGGGAAGAGTCAGACAAGCCGCCGGGTGGCGACAATTCTGCAGGATCTTGGATTCAAAGTGGCAGCTATTCGACACCCCATGCCTTATGGTGACCTGGTCAAGCAGAAAGTGCAGCGTTTTGCCGATTATAGCGATTTGGATAAACATGAATGCACCATCGAAGAACGCGAGGAATACGAACCTCATATTGATAACGGAACGATCGTTTTTGCCGGTGTGGATTACGAAGCAATTTTGCGCGAAGCTGAAAAAGAGGTTGACATCATTGTGTGGGATGGCGGCAATAACGACTTCTCTTTCTATAAAAGCGATTTGTTGATAGTCGTTGCAGATCCCCACAGAGCTGGGCATGAGTTGCTTTACTATCCCAGCGAAACCAATGCACGGCTGGCTGATGTGTTTGTAATAAACAAAGTTGATACGGCCAACCTTGAGGACGTGATCATGGTGAGAAAGAACCTTAATCAGTTGAACCCTGATGCTGTGATCGTAGAGGGCGCCATCCCCATGTTTGTGGATGATCCGGAAGCAATTCGCGGTAAACGCGTATTAGTGGTTGAGGATGGTCCTACACATACACATGGCGATATGCCTTCAGGGGAAGGTTTTATCACTGCCCGCCGGTTTGGTGCTGGCGAGATTGTGGATCCACGCCCGTTTGCTGTTGGATCAATCCGCGAGACCTATGAAAAATTTCCGGGGATTGGCAAGGTTCTTCCAGCCATGGGGTATGGCGGACAGATGGTACGGGACCTTGAAGAAACAATTAACGCAGCCGAGGCTGATTTGGTGATTTCTGGCACACCGATTGATTTGAACCGTGTGGTAAAGATAAACAAACCAATAATTCGTGTACACTACGAATTACAAGAGATTGGTGAGCCTTCTTTAACCACGATTCTGAAGAAGAAATTCGGCTAATTTGCCTTTTTTGCTTATAGAACGGGGTTCGCCAACACGGGCAGCCCCGTTTTTTGCTTAATGCGGTAAGATTTAATTCGGAAATTGCACAAACCAATGAGAAATTGGAAAACCCATGTATTTTGATGAAGCTGAAATTTTTGTTCAATCAGGTCGTGGTGGAGATGGCATGGTTCATTTTCATCGTGAAAAATACCGTCCACACGGCGGTCCTGATGGGGGCGATGGTGGGCGGGGCGGTAATGTCGTTTTGCGGGTAAACCCGAAAAAGAACACATTATTTGATTTTCGCCGCCAATCGCAATTTGTTGCTGATAGTGGTCGACCAGGCGGGATAAATAATATGACCGGAAAATCTGCCAAAGACCTGATCGTAGATGTTCCCCCTGGTACGCTGGTTTATAACGCGGATACCGGGAGTTTAATGGGTGATCTGGTTGAGCCAGAACAGCAACTGGTGGTGGCAAAAGGCGGACGTGGGGGGCGCGGCAATCAGCATTTTGCCAGTAGCCGAAACCAGATGCCCCGCATGGCAGAACGCGGGGAACCTGAAGAATCGAAAACGCTCAAACTGGAATTAAAGCTGATCGCAGATATCGGTATTGTCGGTGTTCCTAATGCAGGTAAGTCGAGTTTATTGGCTGGTGTCTCGAATGCTAAACCAAAAATCGCGGATTATCCCTTTACAACCCTGACTCCAAATTTAGGCGTGGTCAATCTCGATATTGATACAACACTTGTTCTTGTAGATATTCCCGGATTGATCGAGGGCGCCCACCTTGGCGTTGGGCTTGGATCGACTTTTTTGCGCCATATCCAAAGGACTCGGGTATTGATCCATGTGTTGGATGGATTATCTGAAGACCCGCTTTCCGATTTTTCGCAAATCAATAGCGAGATGGCGTTATTCGATGAACGTATTGCAGAAAAGCCACAAATTGTGGCATTTAATAAGATGGACCTGCCCGATGTTGAGACGCGTTGGCCAGATATTGAAGAAGCGTTTAAAAAATTGGAATTTGAGATCATCCCTGTTTCTGCAGTGACACATGAGAATGTACAACAATTGCTGTGGAAAGCAGCTGCGCTATTACAAACAGCACCCGAGCCACAATCCGCTGAAGAAATACCCGTTTATCGAGCAGAAGATGACCCTCAAAGTTTTACCATTCGACGAACCGAGGATGGGTGGGTTGTGCAAGGAGCGGCTATTGAGCGAGCTGCAGCTATGACCTATTGGGAGCATAGAGAATCTGTCCGCCGATTTCAGCGTTTGATTGAAAATATCGGTGTGGATGAAGCCTTGCGTGAAGCGGGGATAGAAGAAGGTGATACAGTTCATATTGGTGATTATGAACTCGAATGGCAGGATTGATTGATGACCAGAAAAAGATTGGGTATATTTGGTGGAACCTTCGACCCGCCCCATATAGGCCATTTAATACTGGCCGCCGAAGCCCGTGATCAGTTAGCTCTGGATTTAATCATATGGGTGCTTACGCCCGACCCTCCCCATAAACGTGGGAAGGAAATATCATCCTTGCACCACAGGCTGGCCATGGTTGAAATTGCAATTCAAGACGATGAAGCATTTACCCTGTCAAGCGTGGACATCAACCGACCGGGTCCACATTACACACTGGACACGATTAAATTGTTAAAACAAGAATACCCCGATCAAGCATTATTTTATTTGATGGGTGGCGATTCTTTGCATGATCTTCCAAACTGGTATAAAGCAGTAGAATTCGTTGAGAATTTGGATGGCATTGGTGTAATGCGCCGACCAGGAGATGAAATTGATTTGAGCAGTTTGCTTTTAGCCCTTCCGAATTTAGAAGGCAAATTAAATTTTGTCACCGCACCATTACTGGAAATTTCAGCAGACCAGATTCGCAGACGAGTTCGCCAAAATCGCAGTTATCGTTATTACCTGCTTCCAAAAATCTATGAATACATTTATAAAAATAAAGTCTATCGTTCTTGATAAAACTGAATGAAAAATTTTAAGAAAGTGTTTTTTGGGAGATAGGCAGGGGATTTATTAATTTTGGAATTTGTTTCATGCTTAAATAAAACACTCACTACCCGGGTGAGGGGGGCACCCGGATAGCGAGTATCCATATTAAAGCATATTCTTAACAATCTGTCAATAGGGGAATTGCAATTTAAAAAACCATTTCTTCTCGACCGGCCAGAAGATCATTAATACGTTCCACAACAATTTCCAAATGCTCTGATCGGTGGACAAAATCAAGATCATCACTGCGAATTGTTAAAACCGGGCAAAGATCAAAAGTTTCGATCCATTCAGAATAAAACCTTGCTAAAAGATTTAGATAAGCCTCATCAATGCTTGCTTCAATGCTTCTGGCTCGTCGGCGAATCCGTTCTAATAAAATTGGTACAGGCGCCTGAAGATGGATCAACAAGTCAGGTTTTGGCAATCCATCCACGACAAGGCTATAAAGACGTAAATACGCCTGGTAATCCCGATCGGATAAATTCCCCATGTGATTTAAAGCGCGTGCAAAAATATGTGCATCTTCATATATGCTGCGATCAAGAATAGCTGATTGTGACAACTCTGAAAGATGGATATGTTGTTTAGCCCGATGTCCTAAAAAATAGATTTGCAAATGAAAGGACCAGGCTTCCATATTTTCATAAAAATCGGGAAGATAAGGGTTATCTGCAACGGATTCGTATGCAGAGACCCAGCCTAATTTTTCTCCGATACGCTCGGTGAGGGAAGTTTTTCCAGCACCGATATTTCCAGCCAGCAAGATCAAACGTTTTGCCATCAGTTGAAACTACCTTTAAAGCAACTTTCAGGAAGCCTTATTTAGGGGCATTGCGTTTCAAGAAAATCTGCATCATTGTTAGGTATGGTTTGTATTGCTCATACCGCACACAGTGCCCGGCACCGCTAATATGCCCAAACTCACCTTTTTCAAATGTCTGGACTGCTTCTACACCGAGTTTGGGTGTTACAATGGCGCCTAAATTGTTGTCGCCCGTGATAAGTAAAGTTGGAACGGTAATTTTCTTAGCCAAATCTTGCCAATTAACTTGATCAAACGAGATATGATCGAAAAAAGCCGGGTCAATGTCAAGTTTTGCCTGAGCCCATTCTGGAAGAATAGCTTCTTCCCAGTTTGGTGATTCTTTTTGTTTTTGTCTTTGTAATTCTTTAACGGTTTTCTTTTTGTTTGCCAGATTCTGTTGTTTCCATTCTTCAGTGGTTTTCTTTAATTTACCCTGATCAAGTTTTAAATCGGTCCATGGCGGATCTTCAAGAACGAGGAGCGCAAGTTTCTCAGGATAGTTTGCTGCAAAAGTGGCTGCGACGGCAGCACCCATTGAATGCCCGATGATTCCTGGGCGATTCAAGTTTAAGGCATCAATCAATTCATTTAGGTCTGCAACCAAGTCAAAACGTTTGTTGGAATCGATTCGCGATGATTTTCCATGCCCGTAGGCATCGTACATAATCACATCGTAATTTGATTCCACGTCTTCAGCGAATTGATGCCAGCAAAGCCCGCTATCCGTTAAACCGTGGGCAAGGACCAGGGTAGGTTTATCGCCATTGCCAGTTCGGGTGTAAAAAAGTTCAATTCCATCACCTACCTTTACTGTTCCTTGAATCCAATTGTTGCGCATGTTTTCCTCCAGAAAAGATAATCTATTTTCTAATTATACATAATCTTTTATATTATTACACAAGTGATGTCCGGGAAACCACCTTAAGTTTGTGTCCGCACCTGTTTTCATTAAAAGAAGATAAGCTTCTACACGTTATTTCTATTTAAAGGGCTAGATCAGCACTCACTGTACCCACAGCTGTAGCATTTCCGGCAACCTTCCTCATTGACCAATGAAGCATGCCCACATTCAGGACAGAGTTCGCTAACGACACGGACTTTTTGCTCACCTTTCGATGAAATCTCTGATAGTGGAAGCCTTGGCGCGTTTTGCATTGGGTCTTCGATGATCTGGCTTTCATTGTATTCATAGCGATTGAAAAGATATTCATCCAGGGCTTTGGCAATCCCATCGGGTAATGAGCGGATACGATTGGCGCCAAATCCGAGTGAACGTCCCCCACCAATGCCGGAGAGCTGTTCGATGATCGATTTCAGCCGTTTGCGAGGTTCAACAGGGGATGCGATTCGGAGGATGTATGAGATTAATCGTCCAATGGCTTCAGAATGGGCAGCGGTTTCAGTTCCAGCTTTAGCAGTATTGATAAAGACTTCAAAAGGCTGATCATCGCCATTTTCATTGATTGTGACGTAAGTTTTACCCAAAGGTGTTTCAACCGAATTGGTGAAACCCCGCAAAGAACGCATTCTTGGCTTGACGGTTTCGAGCCAGATTGGGATCTGACGAGCCGGGTCTTCTGGACTTGGTTGCTTGGATTTAGCAGTGCTTTGGGTTTCTAAAACAACCTGTTCCCTTGAGCCTGTAACATAAACAGTGATGCCTTTGCATCCCAGCTCCCAGGCGAGCATGTAAGCTTCTGCTACATCGTCAGTGGTTGCAGTTGCTGGAAAATTAATTGTCTTGCTAAGGCTATTATCCACAAAGGCTTGCAAGGCGGCTTGCATACGGACGTGCTCTTCTGCCGTTATATCGCTTGAAACCACGAACACATTCCGGATATGCGGCGGCAAATCATCAAGATCCTGACATGAGCCGGTCTCGAGAATTTGATTGATTATGAGTCTGCGGGTTTCTGGATCAAAATTATAGGATTCAAGTTCTTTTTGAAATTTTGGACTGATGTAATTTAATTTCAGATTATTGCCATTGTCATTTACATTACGAATATAAGCCAGCGCAAAAACGGGTTCGCAGCCATAGCCTTCACATCCGGCTACGGTTGCAATAGTGCCGGTAGGAGCAATCGTTGTTTGGGCCGCATTCCGAATCCCATGCTTTCGGATACCGTCGACCACATTGTCCCAATTGATTTCAGGACGGTTGTAATTGTTTTCGTATGGGAAAATAGGTTGAGGGGGAATCCAAAGCATGTTCTCCGGGTCGTAAATACTGCCTTTAATGGCGGGGAAACTCCCTTTTTCTTCAGCCAATTTGATACTGGTTAGCATGGTGTGGTAGCGAATAAACTCCATCACCTGAGCAGAGAACTCTTGCCCTTCCTTGCTACCATAACGGATTTTCACATGATAGAGTAAATCACCCAAGCCCATGATACCCAAACCGATTCGCCGAGCTTGCAATGCTGCTTCTTTAAGTTGGGGAACTGCGGGAACATAGGCGTTGGCGTCGATAACATTATCCAAAAAGTAAGTGGCAGTTTCAACGGTCTTTTGAAGCGCTTCCCAATCCAGGGTGTGGTCAGGTCCCAAGTGTTCTGCAAGGTTTATCGAAGCAAGGCAGCAATTTTCATAGGGTCCCAACCATTGCTCACCGCAAGGATTGGTCGATTCTAAACTGTAAAGATGGGGCACGGGGTTTTCTCGATTAGCAGCATCGATGAAAAGCAACCCGGGCTCACCATTGTGGTGGGCTTGTGTAACAATTTTTTCAAACAAATCACGCGCTCGGATTGTTTTGTGATGTTTAATTGGAATGTCTTTAACGATTGCATCGCCCAGGTCACCGTTAAAACTTTGATATTCAAGTTTGGATTCATCGGGAAAGCGAAGCTCCCAATCAAGATCAGCCTTTACCGCTTCCATAAATGCATCCGTTATGCCAACAGAGATGTTGAAATTTGTGATTGCATTTTCATTGGTTTTGCAAGTGATAAAATCTTCGATATCTGGATGATCCACGCGTAAAGTGCCCATGTTAGCACCACGGCGGGTTCCACCCTGGGCAATTTCGCCAAAAGCCTGATCGTATACGCGTAAAAATCCAACAGGCCCGGTGGCTTCGCCAGCTGATGATTTAACCTGTGAACCTGAGGGGCGTAATCTAGAAAAACTAAACCCGTTTCCGCCCCCTGTTTGTTGAATTAAGGCCGCATTTCTGAGTGTGGAAAAGATTCCATCTTCCAGTCTACCCATGTCATCGGAGATTGGTAAAACAAAACATGCTGCTAATTGGCCAAGTGGGGTTCCCGCTCCTGTAAAAGTAGGCGAGTTAGGGAAAAACTTTTTTTCAGCGAGTAAATGATAATAATTCTCTGCTCGAGCAAGAACTATTGAAGTGTTCTCGGCATCAGTTTTTGCAACATGATAAGCGACACGCCAAAACATTTCTTCCACGGTTTCAATTGGCGAACCATTTTCACCTTTTCGGAGGTATCGCCGCGTCAGCACCTGGCGTGCATTATCACTGAGTTCGACCATAGGCAGGTTTTTCGGTAGGGGAGGGGTGGGCAAAAGATCTTTTGATTCTAACCAGGTACTGTGGTTCATGTCTAATTCCTTAAAAAATTCGTAAAAAATTAATATTCGTCGGTTAATAAACGATCAATTTCGGACCGAATATCTTTGAGGTCATCTAGCTGTAAATAAACAATCGCATACCGAATATAGGCGATATAATCCAACTCCTTTAACCCCTGGATTACTAAATCACCTACAACACGTGATGGAATTTCCGATTTCCCCATGCGTTGAAGCTTTGCTTCAATTTCACCTGTAAGTCGTTCAATGTCTGCGGCAGAGACTGGACGTTTTCCACAGGCAATATGGATGCCATGATTTAATTTGTCGCGATCAAAAGTTTCCCGCGTACCATCTTTTTTGATCAATAAAGGTGTGCCAAGGATAGGGCGTTCCAACGTACTGAAACGTTCGCCACATTGAAGACACTCCCTTCTTCGCCTGATGCCGCCAGGTGCATTTTTTGTTGTGTCGATAACTTTTGATTCTGTGAACTGACAAAAGGGGCAATGCATGAAAAACTCTTTCTAAAAAACGTAGAAATATGGTCCCCCATAGATAGGGGTGGGGTAGATCTTACCCCCCACCAGTTCGGGGGAATTACAATTGTAGCACAAGGATGATTATATTCAAGGGAATCTTCGTGTATAAACCTTAAAATATCTTGAGATTTTAGATATTTTAACATTTGAAATTATTAATTAATTTCCCTGACGGCTGACAAGCAATAGCAGGTTAATTGTGCAATAAGAGCTGGCTTTTTGCAAGTGTTAAATGGAAAAACGCAGGTTGACCGACCTGCGTTTTCCTCTGAAACCATTTATCCAGGGGAGAGGAGTGAGTTATCCCTGAATTGCGGTTGGTTACCATGCAATATCTAGCATTCCAGATCTCTGGAATTATTCTCCAACTGGTAATTCGATTATCAAAATATGTGGGGACACTTTGCGTGTTGCCCCATTTGATTTTGTTAACAACGGTTAACTGAGATTTCTTTTGCGCAAGAAAGCTGGTACATCAAGATCATCTGTGTTAATCCGTGTTGGAAATTCATAAGTTTCAGCATTTACTTTCGGGGCATCATCCTTTTTGTCGGTCTCTTTATCGAGCAATTTGGGTAATGGATTTTGTCTGGGGATGTATTTTTCCTTTACCTCAGGTTTGGACAAAACATTGCTCACACTTTGGCCTTCAAATCCGGTGGCGATGAGTGTAATCCGCAAGTTTTCTCCCATGCTTTCATCAATAACAGCACCAAAGATTAAATTAACATCGGGGTGTGCCGTATCTTTAATCAGTGCAGCAGCCTGATTCACTTCATTCAACATGAGGTTGTTACCACCAGTTACATTAAAGAGGATCCCGCGCGCGCCATCGATTGTGACATCCAATAGTTGATTGGATATGGCAATCTCAGCAGCTTTTGCAGCACGATCTTCACCACTTGCTTCGCCTACAGCCATAAGCGCGGCACCGCCCTCGGACATAATCGTACGGACATCAGCAAAATCAAGGTTGATTAATCCGGGGATGGTAATGAGTTCTGAAATACCCTGGATACCCTGCCGGAGAACGTCATCAGCAACTTTGAAAGCTTCCTGAAGACTTGAACGCTTATCCACAATTTGTAATAAACGATCGTTTGGAATGATGATCAATGTGTCAGCGTGCTCTTTAAGTGCCACGGTGCCTTCCTCCGCTGCTAGTGAGCGATGTTTTCCTTCGAATGTGAAAGGACGTGTGACTACGCCAATGGTTAAGGCACCAATTTCCTTTGCAATTTGGGCAACCACTGGTGCACCGCCGGTACCCGTTCCACCGCCAAGACCTGCTGTTACGAAAACCATGTCGCTACCTTTAAGAACTTCATAAAGTTCTTCAGCAGATTCTTCTGCTGCTAGGCGGCCGATACGGGGATCCCCGCCTGCGCCCAGACCGCGGGTGGATTTTTCCCCGACACGGACACGCACTTTAGCTTTTGAGAACTGCAGCGCCTGTGCATCCGTGTTAACGGCGATGAATTCAATACCAGATAAACCTTCGTCGATCATCCGGTTAACAGCATTGCAGCCGCCTCCACCGATGCCGACAACTTTTATTCTTGCAAATGATTCGGGTTGTAAATTCCTGTCCATAATTAACTCCTCTGCTTTGATTTGATGTAATTAATATTTTCTATTCAATTTCAGGGTAATAATCGCCTGAGAATATCTTTAAGTTTGACTGACCACTCGTTGGGAAGCTTTGGTCTACGACGCTCGGAATAATGGTCAGACTGGGCAATTAGGAGTGCCCATTCTAAAAGGCCGACACTGGTTGAAAAAGCTGGTGAATTTAATTGATCTGTAAGACCGACCAGATTTTGAGGTTGGGCAGTCCTTGCGGGTAAACCCATGACCTGCGATGCAAGCTGTCGTGCGCCAGGAAGAAGGCTGGAACCACCGGTCAGAACGACGCCCGCTGGAAGAAGACCGTCATATCCGGAACGACGTATTTCTTGTAACACCAGATAATAAATTTCTTCCATGCGCGCTTGGATAATCTCTGCCAGTTCCACCCGATTAATCCGATTGGGTGAATCGCCGCCGAAACTGCGGATTGTAAATTGTTCTTCGGGATTAATGGCTTCTCTGTTGGCATGACCGAATTTTAATTTTATGTCTTCCGCCTGCGGAATTGGCAATCGCAACATGTATCCAATGTCTGAAGTTACATGGTCACCGCCAACAGCCAGGACCATTGTGTGCCAAACATCGCCATCAATATAAATTGCCATATCGGTTGTGCCCCCACCTATATCAATGACCGCCACACCCATTTGTCTTTCGGTCTCTGTGAGGACAACCTCGCCTGAAGCAAGCGGATTGAGAACGAATTGAGAAACTTCGATTCCCGAAGATGCAACGCACTGGCGAAGATTTTCCATGGTTGAAGAGGAAGCTGTGATAATGTGTGCTTCAACTTCAAGACGATAGCCATGCATACCCACCGGTGTGCGAATCCCATCTTGACCATCGATGATGAAACTACGTTGAATAACGTGCACGATTTCACGGTTATGAGGGATGGCAACCGCTTGGGCTGCATCCAGGGCACGGTCAATATCTTCAAGGTCGACAATTCCACCAGATATACCCACAACACCTCGACTATTAACTGAGGATACATGTGAGCCAGCCAGGCTTACCAGAGCTGCGTTGATCTCGAAGCCAGAGGTTCGCTCCGCTTTTTCAACGGACCTTTGAACCGCAAGTGAAGCTGCATTGAGATCGACAACTGACCCTTTGCGAAGCCCTTGAGACGGCTCAATACCCACACCGAGAATCCGTAATTCATTGTCATTTTCCACTCTGGCGACAAGAGTGCAAATTTTAATTGTTCCGATGTCGATTCCGACAATAATTGGTTCATCCATACTTATTGCTCCAATCGATAATAAGGTGCATGAATAAATTCGAGGCTTATCAAAGCCGGAATAATATCCTGTTGATCCAAAACGGCGAGTATCGTTTGATACTCTGAAAGTTTTGTGGCGATATTCGTTGTGTCTTGCCCAAAATAAACCAGCCAACCCATTGGATCTCTCCAGCCCAGCCCAAACTGGGGATCAAACAGTAGTTCGCTGCCTTCGGGGACAACGGGCGTTAATGATAAAATTGCTTCGACAAATTTTGGTGTTGTTTGGGGTGTTACCTCTTCCAATTGATGGCTGATAACACCGGTTTCAATATCCATTTCTAAGTCAACAACACGAGGAGCTGCAGGCGGATTACCGGCAGCAAGGACTTTTTGAACAATGTCTGCTTCTCCCAAAGCGGGAAAGACGACACCCTCCGCATCGATCCATTTTAATGAGCCCTCCTGTTCCCACAGGATTAGTGGTTCTCGTTCTTCAAGTTGAATGGTTATTTTGGCTGGAAGGCTGATAGATACTCGTGGATTTTTTATATCGGGAAAGCTGGCTTCAACCCTTTTTTGGATGGTTTCCGGCTCAATTTTAATAATTGGAGTGCCTGCCAGATCTAATTTTGAAAGAACGATCTCCGGAGTCAGGCGTTCAGCTCCTTTGAGATGGATTGTGCTGATCTGAAAAGTTGAAAGGCTTGAAAAACTTATGATTATTAGTAATGAGAGCAAGAAAACCGCGCCTGAAATGTAACGCCAACCCAATTGCAACCGGGGTAATGCAGGAATTTGTAATTCAACCCCTTTCTTTTTTATAGGAATGGTAGTTGTATTCCGTTTTCGGACAGCAACCGGGACCGTCTTGGTTGTCCGTCGTGGAACCATGACATTTTGGGGCTTTGGTTTGCGCGTCACATTGCTCCCGAAAGGTGCTTTGGGCTTGTTCTTGCTATTTTGCTGCCTTCGGGCGCGAACCTGTTCTGCCCGGCTCTTTTCGCCCTGTTGACGGTTTGCCATACTAACTCCGATACTCTCTTTCTATTTTGTCCCGATCTTTTTTTCGTTCGAGCGCCAATTGGATGAGTTTTTCAATCAATTCAGCATAGGATAAGCCTGAAGTTTCCCAGAGTTTGGGAAACATGCTAATTTTTGTGAAGCCAGGGATGGTATTAATTTCACTGAGATAAACAGCCAAACTCTCGCGTTCAACTAAAAAATCTACCCTGGCCATACCGGCGCAGTCCGTGGCGCGATAAGCATTTATTGCCAATTCCTGGATTTTTGTTGAAATATCTGGAGGTAAATTGGCTTCAAGTAAAAGTTCAGCAGTATCGTTGATGTATTTTTCCGCATAGGTGTAAAACTCATCCTTGGGGACAATTTCTCCAGGTATGGATGCAATTGGATTTTCATTACCCAAGATACTAACTTCAATCTCACGCGGATTTACGAGTCCTTTTTCAACGAGAATACGACGGTCAAACTTGGCAGCTTCTTTTAACCCTTTGATCAGATCATTCCGGTGGTTGCACTTACTGATTCCTACAGAAGACCCTAAGTTCGCCGGCTTTGTGAATAGCGGATAATCAGCCAGTGTTTCTGCCGCCAGGATGCAAGCCTCTAAATCTTCATTAATTTGTGAACTGGAATAGACCAGGTGTGGAAGAATTGGAATTTGATTGGCTTTCATGATGTCCTTACAAATGGCTTTATCCATGCAAACCGCAGAACCAAGCACTCCGGCACCAACATAAGCGATATTTGCCAGTTCAAAAAGCCCCTGGACCGTGCCATCCTCGCTGAACGAACCGTGCATGATGGGGAAAATGACATCTAATGATGAAAACAAATGAGGTTGACCATTCTTTTCAATATATATCCCAGGATTATTGGGAACAGGTAGAAAGCAGGCGGGGATTAGACCGGAAAAGTTCTCATCTTTAAGCTTTGACCATAAATCTTCCCCGACCAACCATGCTCCTTGTCGGGTAATCCCAATTTCAATTACATCAAATTTCTTAGTGTCGATCACCGATAGCACTGAGCGCGCTGACATCAGAGAGACTTCATGCTCCCCGGAACGTCCTCCGTACAAAATGCCAAGCTTTAATTTTTCAGCCATTATTCAAAATCACCTAAAAGCTCGATTTCAGGCGTTAACCGAACAGCGAATTTTTCTTCGACTGTTTTTTGAACGAGCCTCATTAATTGATATACATCTTGCGCAGTAGCTTCATCCAAATTAATAATGAAATTTGAATGGATTGGACTGATAATTGCCCGACCAACGCGATGCCCTTTTAATCCTGCTGCTTCAATGAGTTTGGCTGCTGATTCTCCAGGTGGATTTTTAAACATCGAACCCATTGATGCGCCAGGCGGTTGTGTTTCTTTGCGATGGGCCAGATAAGAATTGATTTTTCCCATTGCTTCCTCTGGGCTTGTTCGTGTTGTGTTGAAAGTAGCCGAAAGGATTACAGCAGGGATCTTTTCTCGTTTAAAAATGCTACTGCGATACTTAAATTCAAATCTTTCAAGCGGCCAATCTGCTATTCCTTCATTTTTGTGCAAGATCTTTGCCATTTTTAACACAGCTTTTATGTCGGTGCCATAAGCGCCAGCATTGCCATAAATTGCTCCGCCTATTGTTCCAGGGATGGGGGCAGCCCATTCCATTCCACTTAATCCTTTTTGGGCGGATTGCCTGGCAACAACTCCCAGGCTCGCACCTGATTCTGCGAAAATGTATGCAGGATCTGAATTTGTTTCAATTTTTATATTGGTGGCACGATTTTGCACAACGATTGTGTCAATTCCTTTATCGCTTACCAGGATGTTTGAGCCGCTTCCAAGAATCATAAAAGGTAAAGAAAGACGCCAAAGAGTTTGAACACAGTTTGCCAGCTCATCCTCTGAATGGATGGCAATTAATGCATTGACGGGACCGCCAACATTGGCAGTAGTGTATTTGGCCATAGGGACATTTTCGTGAAAGTTCGATCCGAAAGTCTCTCTGAGTTCATTGAATATTTGTTGTTTCATGAGTCTACTTCCTGACGTTTTCCTTCTTGATTTTGTAATGTATTTAATAAAACTTCACTAAGTTGAACAGCATCGCCAGCTGAAAATATAATGACCACATCATCCGGTAACAAATTATTTGTTAAATTCTCTACAGCAAATTCGAAAGTTGGGGCATAAAGCGCTTTGTTTTCAGTGAATTTATCGCTAAACTCTTCTGCGGTTTGGCCAGGATCAGTTTCTCTGGCGGCATATATTTTCAGGATCACGATTTTGTCAGCCAAATCAAGAGCGGTGACAAAGCGGCTTGCCATGGCTTTGGTGCGAGAATAAGTGTGTGGCTGCCACACCGCCCAAATCCGGTGACCCGGATAACGGGATCGCGCTGCTTCGAGGGTTGCTGTAATCTCAGAGGGATGATGCCCATAGTCGTTTATGATGGTGATTTTATTAACCTGCCCAGCAACCTCAAACCGTCGACCCGCCCCAGTAAATGCATGAATTGCCTGACGGGCAGATTCGATGGATAGACCTAGTTGATGCAATAACGCTAAAGCTGCTGTTGCATTGAGGACGTTGTGTCGTCCAGGCACCTGTAAATTAAAGGCCCCAAGGTTAATGTCTTTACCAGCTTGATTTTGAAATCTGAGATCAAAACGGGGAAAGCCATCGATCGTTGTGATGGCCTGGGCTTTATAATGAGCTTCATCTCCGGTGCCATAGGTGAAGGATTTATCGGCTAAATCAGGAAGCTCTGACAAAAGCAATTTAATGCCAGGATCATCACTGCAAAGGATCAATTTGCCATCTGATCGAACGCATTGTGTGAAGGCTTTGAAGGCATTTTGATATTCGGTTTCTGTTGGGAAGAAATCGGCATGCTCATGTTCAATATTGGTGATGATGGCAATTTTTGGGGACAAACCGAGGAACATATTGTCATATTCATCCGCTTCGATGACAAAATATCCTCCTGTTCCTGTATGGGCGTTGGATCCGAGTTGGTTGACAACGCCACCTGAAATAAAACTTGGATCCAGACCCATTTGGTGGAGAACCCAAATTAACATTGCCGTGGTGGTGGTTTTACCATGCGTGCCTGCTACAGCCAGAGTATCTTTATCGGCGGTTAATTCACCAAGAAAATCCTGGCGTTTAATAACGGGGATTCCTTTAGCGCGGGCTGCAATTACTTCTGGATTGTCATCAGGAATTGCTGATGAGCGAATGACAAGTTCAGCGCTCTCAACATGTGCTGACGCATGCCCGAGAAACGTTTTAGCCCCCGCAGCAGTGACGGATTCAAACAAAGGCGTACTTTCTCGATCCGAACCACTGACCGAAAAACCCTTTTGGAGCAGGATCAGAGCGATAGCCGAAAGCCCTGCGCCACCAATGCCGATAAAGTGTACATGTTTCATCAGATAAACACCACCAGTACAAGAACGAAAGCAACTGCAACTGCAATATAGATCAGCGGCGGATGCAGCCATTGAGGGGGTAATATTTCGATGATTCGAAGCGCGTTCTGGCCTGCTTCTGTGATCGCATCGGGTGGTGAGATCCAATCAAAGGGATATCCAGCTTCCATCAGGTAATACCAGGCGGTTCCGAAGATCATATACCCATTGACACCGCCGATGACGCATCCCAATAAAACATCTGCAAAGCGATCCCTGATAAATTTTCGGTTATCAATATTCCGAGGAATTTTTGGAGACTGGTAAGCGAAAAAGACCATGAGAATTAAAATAACTACTCGAACCCAAAGCGCTGATATGGCAGCCATATTTTTTAGGAAAGGGATAAAAGTTTCTAAAATGGTCACCAAAAAATGAGCGACGATTACACCAGAAATAACTAAAACCTCTTTAGCCCAGCCGCGCATGGCGCCAATCATGGCAAACATTACGACATACATCCAAAAAAGAACGGAAAGGCTGATCATCCTGACACACCTCCGTTGATAATTCCAGCCACATCATGGATTAACCCTGCAATTTTTGTGGCTGAATCTGGAACAGCAAGGTCAGACATTGATTGGCTCATTTTGGTTAGTCTCAGGGGATCGTCAATTAACTTAATGATTTCGTCGTATAAATGCTGATCCAGGTCTTCATCGCGCAAAGTGATAGCAGCACCGCGGTCGACTAAATAATTGGCATTAATTTGTTGATAGCGCCAGGCATAGGGATATGGAATGAGGATGGCTGGCAAGCCAAACAAAGGGTATTCCCCGAGAATGGATGCACCAGCCCTGGAAACAATTAAGTCTGGTGCAGCCAGGGCAGCCCCCATTTCATGTAGATAGGGAAAAGCCTGATAGCGTTTTTGCTGCTCTTTGGTGAGATTGCTTGCCTGAGAATCGAGTAATTCCCAATCCAGGTGTCCAGTAAGATGGATTACCTGCATTTTCTCTAATAGACTGGGAAGAATTTTCATAACAGCGGTATTGATTGATCGAGCCCCTTTGCTGCCGCCTGCGACGGTCAGGGTTGGCAAACTGGGATCAAAATTGAAATAGTCCAGAGCTTTTGCTCGATCCCATTCTTTTAATCCTGGGCGAACCGGATATCCAGTTATTGAAAAATTTGAAGTGTTTGGGAAATATTGCATTGAGGCCTCTGTTGTCAGTGCAATCGTTTTAGCGAACCGAGATAATGCTTTTAGTGCCAGTCCAGGTTCGATATCGGGAACATATAATAAAGACGGCTTACCAATTGCTGCTACCGCCATAGGAAAAGCAACAAATCCACCAGTGAAGAAAAGTGCATCCGGATTAAATTGTTTCAAAATGCGCCGCGCAGAGAAAAAACCCTTAATCAGTTTCCAAATATTGCCAGGAAGCTTTGCAGGGCCAACGCCATGAACGCCGGCAGCAGAAATGGCGGTATATGGAATGTTATTTCTGGTCACCAAGGTTTCCTCCATGCCACCATGTCCTCCGACCCATAACACGTTGTTTATTTCGTGCCCAAGGGCTTCAAGAACGGATAGAGCGGGATACACTCCCCCGCCCGTCCCGCCTGCGCAAATTAACAACCGCACTTCGCGGACTCCTTTCTGAAGGCTTTTGTTCCAATGTTGCTTTAGACACATTTAATATGATGCCAATTGATGTAAGTGTGACAACCATGCTGGATCCACCGGCACTGATAAAAGGTAAGGCATTACCGGTAAAAGGCATCAACCCAACCATTACGGCCATATTCATAAGCGCTTCCAGTCCAATCCAGGAAGTCAAACCAAAGGCAAGCAAAGAACCTAATTGATCCGGCGCATTTTTGGCAATTACCAGTCCGCGCCAGATAAACAGGATAAACATCACGACGAGAAAAAGACCACCCAGGATGCCGGTTTCCTCGGCAATAACAGCAAAAATGCTATCGGTTGGAGCGAGGGGTAGACCCGTAAATTTTGTATCTGCCTGCCCAAGACCCACACCGAACCAACCACCTTTGATAACTGCTTCAAGGCTGCGCTGGATATGGTAACTGCTCTCGAGAGGGTTGTTCAAACCGGTTATATAAGCATTCATACGCTCTCTACCGGTGGGATAGATGAACATGACTGGCAATCCTCCCAATATGGCCAATACTACAATGATCAAAATTATTTTCAAATCGCAGCCGGCCAGAAAGAGAAGAATGATCCCGAGAAGCAAAACAGTTATTGCGGCAGACAGATCCGGTTGAAGCATGATGAGCATTGTGGTAACGCCAAGGATGATTCCCATTGGGATCAATGCAATTTGGAGATCGTTGAGGGAGTCTTTCCGACGATAAAGCCAAAAAGATAGGTAAATAACAATGGCGGCTTTTGCCAATTCTGAAGGTTGGATTGAACGCCCAAAGAGCATACGGGTGACGTCGGGGCTTCCTTTTTCGTTAACAATCAATACAGCCAGCAATAAAACAAGCGTAATAATTCCCATCGGCACAAGTAACTTGTAATAGCGATGGTAATCAAAAAAACTGGCAATGATAGCAAGCACCGAGCCAATTAAAATCCATAAAACCTGCCTGCTAAAAATGTAGGTTGGTTCTTTACCCATTAAAATTGAAAAATCCCAACTGGCGGAGTAAACCATTAATAAGCCAAAAACAAGCAATACGATGACTATCAACAGCATCGGTACATCAAATGGCAACTTTATCGATCGAGATTTGGCTGGCTTATTCGTATCTGTTACGTAAGTTCCTTCACCCATTGTATAAATCGCTTTCCACGTTCTTCGAAATCAAAAAATTCATCATAACTGGTGCCGCCAGGTGAGAGCAAAACGACATCACCGGGTGAGGCATATTCAGATGCCTTTTTCACGGCACCCTGTAGACCCTGATAGAGGTCAACAGTGAATGGACGATCGCCGGGAGAGGTGTCGCCGAGGGTCTTTAGAATTAATGGCGCAACTTCACCAAATAGAATTAGATGATCAACTTTTTTGTGAATCCATCGTGCCAGATCTTGCCAGGGCAAATTTTTATCTCTGCCTCCGGCTAATAAAATAATCGGCTCATCAAACGACTGCAATGCAGCGATGGCCCTTTCTGGTGACGTTGCAATTGAATCGTTGTACCAGGCTGCACCGTTCCATTCACGAACAAATTCAAGCCGGTGAGGTACTCCTGTAAATTCGATAATGCCTTCATATATCGCCTGTAAAGAAAAAGCAGCAGCGGCTGAAATGGCAATAGCTGCCAAAACATTGGCGAGATTATGCGGACCACGTAAATTGATCTGGTCGGCGCGGATGATTTTCGCAAGTTGTCCATCGGCTTGTAAGTAGAGTTTCCCACGCTTGACGAAGGTACCATCCTGATTATCATGGGGCGGGTTGATGCCAAATGTTATTTGCCGCCCTCGGACTTCTGCGTAGATCTGGCGGATATTCGTATCGTCCCTGTTCAATACTGCGACATCATGAGAGGATTGATGCGTTAGAATTTGTGATTTTGCCGAGATATATTCAGCCATTGTGCCATGACGGTCTAAATGATTGGGCGTCAGGTTTAAAATGGCTGCAACCTGGGGGGAGCGGGTCATTATTTCCAGTTGGAAACTGGAAAGTTCCATGATGGCGATGTCTTCCTTGTGCATCTGATCGAGGTCCTGGATCAGGGGATAACCGATATTTCCGCCAACCCAGGCTCTTCTGTTCGGTTTTTTGAGCGCATAATGTTTTTTAGCAATTTCTCCAACCAGGGCGGTGGTTGTGGTTTTCCCAGATGAGCCCGTAATCCCTATTACAGGACAAGGTGCTTCTTCCAGGAAAATTTGCGAATCATTTGTTACAGGAATCTTGCGGCGATAGGCTTCTATTACAATTGGCAGGTTTAGGGGAACGCCTCCTGACACACAAACAAGGTCTGTACCGGATAAGATTTCAGGGGGATGGCAACCGGTAACCCAGGTAATGTTGTCTGAAACCAATGCTTCGCGAGCGCTTTTTAGTGCATCATCAGATCGGCGGTCGTTTAATATTACATGCGCACCTTTATTGGCAAGATAGCGTGAAAGAGCAATGCCCTGGCGGGCCGCTCCAATCATCACAACTTGCTTACCATTCCAGCGATTCATTGTTTACTCCACAAATACCAGGGCGATGCCCAACATTGTAAACACTAAACTGATCAGCCAAAAACGTTGTACAACCTGGGTTTCACTCCAACCAAGTAATTCAAAATGGTGGTGCAACGGAGCCATTTTAAAAAAGCGTTTACCTTTCGTTGCTTTAAAATAGGCAACCTGGATTACAACACTTAATGCTTCGCTAAACGGAATTACAGCCAGTAATGGAATAATGACCCAGTAACCCGTCATCAAGGCGATTACACCTAAGGTAGCGCCCAAAGCCAAAGATCCAGTATCTCCCATGTACAACATGGCCGGGTGGACGTTGAACCACAAGAAGCCAAACAAAGCACCAACCAGTGAGAAGCAGAAACGCGCCAGGTAATTTTGGCCTTGAATCATAGCCACCAAGCCGAAGGCAGCAAAAGCGGTAGCAGCGATCAAGCCCGCCAATCCATCCAGACCATCGGTAAAATTAACGGCATTCGACATGCCAACGATTATGAAAACTGCAATTGGAATATAAAACGGGCCTAAAATTAATGGTTCTGGCGCTGTAAACCAGATTAACTGGGGCACATCGAGAACATCCCGCAGAATAAAAGCAATTACAACTGCAAAAGCAATTTGGATCGCAAATTTGACGCTGGCACGCATGCCCAAGCCTTTGCGGGGCCCTCGAACACCTTCCCAATCGTCTATCATGCCTAACAACGCATAAGCCCAAAGTGTAAAAAGTGGAAGCAACACGGAGCGACCTAAAAGATCAAATCCAAAGATGGAAACCGCGTTGAACAAAATGGTCAATAATGTTACCGGGATAAGAATCATGAAACCGCCCATTGTGGGCGTACCCATTTTCGCAAAATGGGTATCTGGACCGTCCTGGCGCACAATTTTTCCAATCCGCCAAGCCTTAAGCAAGCGAATTAACGGGTCTCCCCAGATGATGGTCATCATAAAACTCAGACCGCTGATGGCGATTGCTACGGGGCTATTTTCCATCATTATCTCCTGTCAAAGCGGCAATGATTCGATCCATCCGCATAATGTTGGACCCCTTCACTAAAACAATATCGCCCTTTTGTGTCAAAGCGGTAATTTCCTCTGCTGCTGATTGTGAATTAGAGAATAACCTCAGATTGTTTTCAGGAAAACCATTTTCCAAAGCAGCAGCAGCAATGATTTTTGTACGTTCGCCAATTAAAATAAGAAAATCTACAGTATCCGCAGCGACCAGGCCAACAGCATGATGATCTGAATATTCATACTGTCCAAGTTCTAACATGTCCCCGAGGATTGCGACCCGTCGACCGGAAAGTTCGTGTAAAAACTCCAGTGCAGCGATGGTTGAAGTTGGTGAGGCGTTGTAACTGTCATCCAGGAGGGTGATTTCATTGGAAAGTTTTATAGGGTGCATCCGCAGGTCAAGGCGGCTTTTTTCCAGACCAGCGGTAATTTCGGGCCAATTCAAACCCTCTTGCAATGCTACCGTCACTGCACAAAGGATTGTGTAGACTGAGAATTTTCCCAGCAAAGGCGACCTGACGAAGTGGTCTTCTCCAAATGCAGAGACGACGCAAGAGATCCCTTCAAGACCAAGAATTTGGATGTCTTTTGCTGTTACATCGGCGGAGTGATTAATGCCATACGTTATAACGCGTGCTTGCGTTTGTGATTTCATTTTTCGCACCCAAGGATCGTCCATATTGAGAATGGCAATACCTTCGGGCGCTGGAGGCAATGCTCTGACCAATTCTGCTTTCCCATGGGCAATAATTTCTTGGGAGCCAGCGCGTTCTGCGTGTACAGTGCCGATATTCGTAATCACCCCGATGTGGGGATGGGCGATGTCGCAAAGGAGTTGTATCTCTCCTGGGACATAAAAACCCATTTCGAGGACAGCGCGTTTGTGGTGATTGTCAAGTTCCATTAAGGTAAGGGGTAAACCGATTTCGTTGTTCCGGTTCCCTGGATTTTTCAATACGGCGAATTTTTGGGATAGTAATGCTGCCGTCAACTCTTTGGTTGAGGTTTTGCCGACACTGCCAGTAATACCAACAGTGCGGACTGGATGTTCTTTGCGCCAATAAGTGGCAATCTTGTGCAAAGCTGTCAAAGGATCCTCCACCCGCAAGCAGACGGGGAAGGTAACTTCGTGTAAATGATGGAGTTGGAAGTTGTCCGGGCGTAAATCAATTGTTTCAAAACTCCCTGGCAGGTCTTGCCCGATTAATGCAATTTTTGCCCCTTTTTCAAAAGCAGATTGAACGTAAGCATGTCCATCAACATGCTCACCAGGCAGGGCAATGAAGAGGCTGCCCGGGCTTGCCAGGCGCGAATCAATTACCGTGTTTTGGATGGGGTGATCGCATTGCGGAAAATTTTGGCCGGTCAGGGCAAAAAGGACATCTTCTAAACTAATCACAGTGCCTCATCAATCGCTTGCCAATTGTTTCCGGATATTATCCGGCGGAATTCGCATTAAAACGACCAATTGTTTTACTACTTTACTAAAAATGGGTGAAGCTACTTCCGAACCCCATTGAGATATCGTGGGTTTTTCAATCCAGACATAAACGACAAATTGAGGGTCATCTGCCGGCCCCCAGCCAACAAAGGAAGCATTTGTCAATGTGCTTGTGTATCCTAATTCGGTAGGGATTTGTCCAGTTCCCGTTTTTCCAGCGACGCGATAACCTTCGACCAAAGCATCGGAAGATTCCTCTTCAAGTGAAATGGCAAGCATTTCGGTTAAATCTCGGGCTGTTTGTGCAGAGATGGGGTTATTGATCACCTGCGGTGAGACATTATATTGTTGACCCTTATCAATAACGCCTCGTACAACGTGCGGTGTCATCATGCGGCCATCGTTTGCAATGGCAGAAACTGCCGTAACCATTTGAATCGGGGTAACGGCAATACCCTGACCAAAAGAATTGGTGGCCAAGTCCATAATTACCCATTGGTTGTTATCTGGCAAGCGCAGGGGATAATTTGCTTCATTTGCCAGATCGATACCAGTACTTCTTCCGAACCCAAACGCCTGTAAATAATCGTAGAACAGTTCTTCACCCAGTAAATCGATAGCAATATGCGCCAGGCAAACATTTAATGAATACTGCATACACCCGGTCATGTCCTGGACACCCCAGGCACCATAATTCCAGTTATAAATTGGCCAGGTGTTTGCCACCCAGTAAACGCCGGAGGTGTCGTTATAGGTCGTGTTCAAATCTGCAGCCCCACTATCGAGGGCAGCAGCCATTGTAATAACTTTGAATACCGAACCCGGTTCGTAGGCCGTTCCCACTGCCCGGTTATAAGGGGTGATACCAGGAAAAGTTTCATTATATTTCCAGTACTCGTTGGGATTGAAAAACGGTGTACTGGCCATTCCCAGGATCTCTCCAGTTTTGGGATCTGCTACAATGATCGCACCGCCCTCACCACCAGACCATTTGAGGGCTTCTTCCAACGTTACTTCAAGCATTTTTTGGATTTCACGATCGATTGTTAAAATCAGGCTGGCGCCTGGGTCGATGTCGGGAAGTGCTTCCACCAGGTAGGGATCATTAGGCATGAAAACAGTCAGTGGTTTTCCGGTCAACAAACGGTTATAGGCCTCTTCAACACCAAAAACACCCTGAGCATTTTCCCGAGAAAAATAATTATAAAAACCCAGAACATTAGCTGCTAATGTCCCTTCTGGATAGGTGCGTTGATACATGGGTGTCCACACAAGGCCCGAAAGATTTGGTTTGAGTGATTTTTCTTCCCGGCGGCGAGTCGCATAACTTTCCTTGAGGTTTTCAAGCTCTTCAATTTTCTCTTTGCTCACGTAACTGGATAGGACAAAATATCTGTTTTCGTCAACGCGCTTTTCTGTACTCGCCAGGGCAAATACATGCAGATAATCCAATTCATCCAGGAGTGAAGAAGCGGCAAAGGCAAGAGTTTCAGGATCAATGACGTGTTTTAAGTCGATACCAACCTCGTAACCAATTTGATTGGTGGCAAGGATGTTGCCTTTACGGTCGTAGATAGTGCCGCGTGGCGGATAGATGGTCTTTTTAACACCGCGATAATCTTCCGATTTTGCGATCAAATTTTGGGCGAAGGGCGTGTAGTTAATGCGAATCATCTGGATTACTGTTGCAAGCCCAAACACAGCACATAAAATGGTGATTAGTAAGTATCGCCGATAAAAAGGTGGTTTCATGGCAATAACTCTCCCTCAACCTGAGGCTCGACCGAAGGTGAACGCCAAATATTTTGGATCAACCACTGCCAGAGTGAAGTTTTATAAGAAGCCAGTATCATTGGTGTTTCTGCGACCGTGTTGACCCTGGGAGGGGCAAGTTCAAGGCTTGCGTGTGGGTTATATCCTGGAATTTCAAGATAAACAGCTTCATAAGGGTTCAAAGGAGCAAAGCCCATCGCTTCTGCTTTGGCTTTCATCACTTCAACCGATTTTTCTTTAGCCAAATTCGAAGTTAATTCGGCAATTTCATTATTGATGACCGTGATTTGCCATTCGAGGGATTGAATTCTTCGACCTGACGTGGCTGCCTGGGCGCTGATATTCAGGTATACACCTGTAATTGACGCGATTAAAACAAGGCCAAGTAGAAACAGACCAATCCATTGAAGCTGGATTCGCCAGGGGGCTTGTTTATATGCTTGTAACAGGCGGTTTTTCATGTTTTCAACCTTGCAACAATTATGCCTTTTTGACCTTTTCAGCAATACGCAAACGTGCGCTACGTGCACGCGGGTTATTAAAAATTTCCTGCTCGGTTGGCCTGATCGGTCTCCTGGTCAGGATTCTGATCGAGGCTCGATGGTCACAGGTGCAAACCGGTTTTTCAGGTGGGCAGATACAATCGCTGCTTTCTGTTTTGAAAAACTGCTTCACAATACGATCTTCCAAAGAGTGAAAGCTGATAATTGCGATTCTTCCACCGGGAGCTAGAAAATTTATCAAACTGGGCAATGCCAGCGAGAGATTACTGAGCTCCTGATTGGTTGCGATCCGCAGAGCCTGGAAAGTTCGGGTGGCGGGGTGCAGATTTTTTTCATAATCTGGCACGGTTGTTTTGATCAGAGCAGCTAAGGCTGAGGTGGTTTGGATTGGACGGGCTTTGATAATGGCACTGGCAATGCGGTTGGCAAATCTTTCCTCGCCATACTCTCGCAAGATTTTTGCGAGTTTGTCATGACCAAGCGTGTTAATCAACTCAGCTGCCGTTATTCCTTCGCCCTGATCAAAGCGCATATCCAAGGGGCCATCTTCTTGAAAGGAAAAACCTCGACCAGGCTGATCAATTTGCATGGAAGACACGCCTAAATCTAAAAGGATGCCATCCAACTTATGCCAGCCAAGGTTTATCAGGATCTGCGATGCCTGATGATAACCGGCATGCTTCAAGATTACCCGATCCTCATAAATTAAAAGACGCTGGCGTGCAATTGCCAGCGCCTCCGGGTCAAGGTCAAGACCGAGCAGCCTGCCGCGGGGCGCAGAAACCTTTAAGATGCCCTCAGCATGCCCACCAGCGCCAAGTGTGCCGTCAAGATAATCGCCACCACTGACCGGTGCCAAAGCTTCCAGGACTTGATGGTAAAGTACTGGCTGGTGGGGGTAACGATCGTCGGTACTGCCGGTTACGGCGTCCCCACCCAGGCTTGAACCGTTCATAGTAGGGTTGTTAAATCCAGGGCACTAAAGCGCTCTTCATTCGCTTCAACATCATTGAGTGAATCTTGCTGGGCTTGCCAGCGTTCTGGCGTCCAGAGCTCAAAGTATTCACCCATGCCGACCACCAACGCCACGGTTTCGAGGTTTGCAGTCTCTCGAAGGAAGGCGGGGAGCAAGATGCGGCCGGCGTTATCGAAACTGATTTGTTTCGCGTTGGAGAAAAGCAGCCTGCGCAGCAATCTGCTGTTCGATGAAAGAAACCCAATCGATCGTATCTGATCGGAAAGTTTCTCGAAGGCTTGTGTGTGAAAAGCCTGGAGATTTCCATCGAAACCTTGCGTAATATAAACTGAATCACCGAGTACCTCTCTATATTCTGAGGGTATGGTGATTCGCCCCTTCTCATCGATACTATGTTCATACCGACCGAAGAACATTACGCACTTTCTCCTGACATCCGTTTTGCGTTAAAGGCTTAACGCTCCACTTCGTCCCACTTTTCTCCACTATTAACCACTAGTGGTAACAGTATAATAGAAACATAAAATAAAATCAAGAGGGAAAAAGAGAAAGTTTATCGAGATTATGGTTTTTTAAGGTGGCCGGTTATCAAAAAACAAAGAAAAAATACGATTGTGAAATCTTTAGCATTGTACCTTGCTTAGACAAAACAGTCCCAGATACAGTGGCAACAGCAATGTCTTTAAAAATCATAGGTGTTTGAAATATTAATTGCTTAAAGCTTTGATTATCTTGCTTGTTGAAAATGGTGTCAGACCTGAAATCTATAAAATGCTTGCAAAAACTCTGGTACTTTATGGGTTAAATTTATGCCAAATGAGAGAATTTTAATAGACAGGTGCAGTTCTAAACTTAGATGATGTTGGAAAAGATGCTGCAAAACTTATAAGAAGAAAAGAGAAAAGCTTCCTGCTTTACGCCGATAATATTAGTTTGCAAATGCTGAAATTACAAAGAAAAAAATTAATTGAAAACGAAAAGCCGCTCTTCACACCAAATTATTGAAAGAAGATTTAGATGTTGAATATTAATCTAAAATGGAAAAAGCGACGGATATATGAAGAAAAAGATTGTTAAGAAACTCGGCTAAAAATTTATTTCCCACAATTGAAAGTAGAGTTTTTACTATACGGCGAATCTTGAAATTATGTCTAAAAACCCAGTATAAAAAATCGCTGTTTTCGAGCCCAACCATAAAAACACAATTCTTTTGGTACAAAATTGTTTACCTGAAAAACTGGATTTTTATAAATTTATGACATAGAAACCACTGGATTTCAGTTGACTTAGTTTTTTCAAGTGATATAATAATGATGCTTGCCCCGGCAGGACGTTTTTGCTGGGGTAAAATCTTGTAACCCCAACTTTCCCGGTCGCTGGCGGTGATACGCGAGTATGACTGGCTAAGTGAAGATTGGAGTAGAAAATGAAATTTGTTATTGTCGAACAAGGCGGCAAGCAATTCCGAGCCGCTGAAGGCAAGACGATCGAGGTTGATCGATTGCCAAATGAGGTGGGCGAGGCGGTCACGCTGGATGAAGTCCTTTTATCGGTTGATGGTGATAATGTCACCATAGGGACACCTTTGATTGAAGGTGCAAAAGTCCAGGCGAAGGTGTTGGAGCACTTCAAAGGTCGTAAGATTTTGGTGTTTAAATATCGCCCGAGTCTACGTTATCGAGTTAAATCTGGTCACCGGCAGCAATACACACGTTTGCTGGTTGAAGCGATTGAAATGGAGTAAGAAATATGGCACACAAAAAAGGCGGCGGATCATCGCGTAACGGACGCGACAGCAAAGCAAAGCGATTAGGCATTAAGAAATTTGGTGGAGAGTATGTTCTCAGTGGGAACATCCTGGTGCGTCAGCGCGGAACCAAAGTCCATCCCGGGTGGAATGTTGGTATGGGCAAAGACTACACCCTGTTTGCCACCACAAACGGCCTTGTCCATTTTGAAACGATGGCAGGCGGACGTAAAAAAGTGCATGTCGTTACTATTCCAGAGGAAGAATAACAAATTTTGATTTGAAAGGATTATGACGACACTATGAAAAAAGATATTCACCCCAAATATTATCCTGAAGCAACGGTTATTTGTGGTTCCTGTGGAGCAACCTGGAAAACCGGATCAACTTCACCCGAGATTCGTACTGAAGTTTGCTCCAATTGCCATCCTTTTTACACCGGTCAGCAACAGCGAATTTTAGACCGCGAAGGTCAGGTGGACCGCTTTTATAAACGACTTCAGGTTCGACAAGACTATATCGAAGAACAACAAGCAAAATCTGCAGGCAAACTTGTGCTGGATCGCCCTGTGGCAGAGCTCAACCTGGGAACCCGGGTTGAAAATGTACTGGCAGAGGCTGGTTTGACCACGATTGGTGAAATTCTTACGCGTTTGGAAGGCGGTGAAAAAGCCATGCTGGATATTAGCGGGTTTGGTCGAAAATCACTGATCGACCTGAAGAAAACACTCCGGCAAATGGGTTATCAAATTCCTGAAGCGGCAGAAGAAATTACCGTTTAGTCTTTTAAAAAACAAAAAATCCGGTAAACTTAACAGGCAGATGAAAGGTTCATCTGCCTGTTCTTTTATTATTTTTAGGAGTTTATGATGAAGCATCGTGTTGGATCAGTTGAAGTAATTTGTGGTTCAATGTTTTGTGGGAAGACAGAAGAATTGATCCGGAGATTAATTCGGGCACGTATTGCCAAGCAGGCAGTGCAAGTTTTTAAACCGGTTGTTGATAATCGATTCACCCACGCCAAGGTTACCTCACATTCTGGTTTTGATTTTGATGCTCAGCCGGTGGAAACGCCTGAGGAAATTTTGCAATTATTGGAACCAGAGACAACTGTTGTGGGGATAGATGAAGTTCAATTTTTTGAACAAAGTATCGTGGCTGTTGTAGAACAATTGGCACAACGTGGCTTGCGAGTGATTGTTAGCGGTCTGGATACTGATTTTCGGGGAGAGCCTTTTGGTTGTATGCCGGAATTAATTGCCAGGGCTGAATATGTTGATAAACTTCATGCAATTTGTATGGTTTGCGGTGAGACCGCCAGTCGGACACAACGACTGGTAAATGGAAAACCAGCCCGTTATGATGAGCCAATTGTGGTGATTGGCGCAAAAGAAATGTATGAAGCGCGCTGCAGGGCACATCATGAAGTTCCGAGAGAATAAACATTGAGGTCTTTATGCAAGATTACCGATCTTTTTTACAAGAAATTTTAATCGACGAAGAGCGCCTTAAAGCACGTGTAAAAGAGTTGGGAGAAGAAATCAGCCGTGATTATGCTGAAAAAGAAATTCTCGCCATCTGTATTTTAAGGGGTGGGGTCATGTTCCTCACTGATTTGATCCGACACATAAAACCGCTTGTAGCAATTGACTTCATGGGCGTTTCATCTTATGGGGCAGGATCGCGCAGTTCGGATGGGCATGTGCGAATTACACTCGATTTGACAACCAGTATCAGTGGAAAACATGTGCTCATCGTGGAAGATATCATTGACAGTGGAAATACTCTTGCCTCGGTTATCGAGTTATTGCACACCAGGCACCCGGCGAGTTTAGAAGTTTGCACTCTATTAAACAAGGTATCTCGACGAGAGGTCGATATCCCAATTAAATATTGTGGTTTTATAATCCCGGACAAATTTGTCTTTGGCTATGGCCTCGACATGGATGAATACTATCGTAATTTACCTTTTATAGGTGTTGTTGACCTGGAAAAGTATGAAGCCGGTGTTTGAGCCAGAATACCTGGCATTATTGGCGCAAATTGCAGAATTGTGCAAACCCGATCAAAGGCTTTACCTTGTCGGAGGCGCAGTTCGAGATACTATCTTGGGAAAAACACTGCACGATATGGACTTTGCTCTGGGGGAAAACCCAACTTCTTTTGCTAAGAACCTGGCTAAAAAACTAAAGGCAGGTTTTTTCGTTTTGGATGATGAACGACACACAGCAAGAGTAATTTATAAAAATTCACAGGGGAAAGATTTCCCCCTTGATTTTGTTCAATTTAACGGCCTGAACCTTAACGAAGATTTGTACAATCGAGATTTTACTATCAATGCAATGGCCGTACCGGTGGATGATTTGCAAGAGTTAATTGATCCGCTGGGGGGGCTGGCTGATCTGGAAAAGGGATTATTGCGGTTGTGCAGTGATCATGCCTTGCTGGACGATCCAGTTCGTGTGCTGCGTGGAGTGCGGCTTTCAATACAATTTGGCTTCAGTTTTGATGCTGGTTTGGAACAAGCTCTGCAAGAGGCAGGCTCCCAATTATTTAAAACTGCGATTGAAAGACAGCGAGACGAGCTCTTTCGGTTGTTGGATGGGCCCGACCCAGCGCAAGGTTTGGAGCATTATTGGCATTTGGGTTTATTTGAAAGGCTGATACCATCATTATCGCTATTAGGGATAACTCTGGAGGCGCGTGATGTGTCAAACCTAACAATTAAAACAGCAATTAGAACCGTTGAAAAATATCATGCCTTGGTGCAAGTGTTTACAAATATAGCGAACGAAAAACGTATCTTTGAAGAGCCTTGGGAGTCAGTTTCGAGAAATTTGGGGAAATTCTCATTAAATATTGAAACATATTTAAATGAGGAAATAATACCTGGAAGGTCAAAAGCATCACTTGCGTATTTTGGTACTTTAATTCAAAAATTAGGGACGCAACTGCAAAGAGATGATAAAAGTTTGTATCGCCATGACCCGTTTACGGACATGGATGATTTCGCATACAGATGCGCTAAAGAATTGTTGTTGAGTAATGCTGAATCACAATGGACCCAAACACTGGTTCAGCAAGTTAATCAGATTCATTTAATTTTGAATGCCTGTAAAACGCCTGACCGACGCGCGATCTTTCGCTTCTTTCGTAAGACTGGAGATGCGGGAATCGCAATTGCATTGCTATCCCTGGCAGAAACTTTGGCAATTGAAGGGTCAGGGCTAAACTCGGAAAAATGGCTGTGCACATTAGAGATTGTGGGGGATTTGTTCAGTGCCTGGTGGGAGAATCATGCAGAATTCGTTGCACCCCAATTATTATTGAATGGTTATGACCTTCAGCGTGAATTTGGTTTAACGCCAGGAAAACGCATTGGTGATCTGCTATACCAGTTAGAAGAAGAACAGGCCAGCGGAAATATTGCCAATGTTGAACAAGCCCGAGAATTTATCAGGGGAAGGATTGAAGATCTTTCAATGAGCGGAGAATATCATGAAAGCTAAGGTTAACAAAATTGAGATTTCGTATGACTTATTCGGACAGAACACACCTGCACTCTTGTTGTTGCATGGCTTTGGATTGAATCGGACAATTTGGTATGAGATGGTTGAAAATTATTTAGACAATCAACGAGTATTGCTGCCCGATCTACGGGGGCATGGTGAAAGTGAAGTTACAACGAGCCCTTATGATATGCCTCTTATGGCACAGGATGTGGCAGATCTTTTGGAAACCCTAAGTATTGACAGGGCTATTGTGTGTGGACATTCGATGGGTGGCTATGTTGCCCTGGCTTTTGCAGAGAAATTTCCAGATAAGCTTTCAGGATTAGGGCTGATTACAACCAATGCTGCGGAAGACTCTCCTGAGAGACGAGCAGGAAGATATGAGCAAATAAATCAAATTCGCACAAGTGGATCCCTTTTTGTAGCAGACAGTCTGGCGCCCAGGCTATCAAACAAGCCAACGGTGGTCTATCAAAGCCATGAGATAATCAGCCGGTGTGATCCAAATGGCTTGATTGGTGCATTGCAGGGTATGGCTACGCGAGAAGATAAAACTGATTTGTTATCATACATCAGTGTTCCAGCACTGGTGGTAGCTGGTGAAAATGATCAAATAACTGATTATGAAGCCAGCCGGAGAATGGCTGCTTCCTTACCCAACGGAGAATTTTTAGGAATGTTAGATACGGGGCATATGCCAATGTTAGAGAGCCCAAAAGAGTTGGGTTTTGCAATCCGTGCCTTGATAAAACGGGTAAATACAGAAAAATCATGATTGCAAAGGTTAGCCTGTCCTCAAAATTAAATTTTACTTTTCATGAAAAATAAACTGCGATGAATATTCAAGATACAATCTATGCTCGGCGGAGCATCCGAAAATACAAAGAAAAACCGGTTGAACAAGAAAAGATTGAACTCTTGCTAAAAGCGGCTATGGCTGCCCCATCAGCAATGAATATAAAGCCCTGGGAGTTTATTGTCCTGACAGATCTGGAAAAATTGGAAGAAATTCGTTCCTCACTATTATTTGGAAAAAATAACGCTCCTGCAGCCATTGCAGTTTGTGGTAATAAGTCACTTTTTAAAAATCCCTTGGCGGAGAAATTTTGGGTTCAGGATTGTAGTGCTGCCACGCAAAACATCTTGCTAGCCGCTGTTGGGTTAGGTTTGGGAACGGTGTGGTTGGGCGTTCATCCCATTTTTAACTTTTCTAAACGCATTTCTGCTATTTTAGGGCTACCCAAACAGGTCCTACCTTTAAATATAATTTGTGTAGGTTATCCCGCAGAAGAAAAACCCGCTCGCACTCAGTTTGATGCAAAGCGGGTTCACTGGCAAACCTTTGGCAAGGTTGATAAATTGGATTAAGGGAACTCAAACAAATATATTATTTTTGGTATTTCAGCAATAAATCGGTTTCCTGAGCAATATCAATACCTACTTTTAATTTTGGCGGACCAGGCCGTGAGCGGTGCCATTCGAGAGTATCGCTAACAGTTTGTGAAAGCGGTCTGAAATCCAGCCCGGCTTTGAGGGCTTTATTAATATTGACATTGTAAAAACCGGCAAAGGCAGGGTCAGTGCTTGGAACCCACAGGGGAATGTCAGACCAGGGGTAAACCCCGTTATTCAGTAAGAAAGGTTCATCAACCCACACAAAACTGGCATTCGATAGTGAGGCTTCTCGACACGAAACCAGAAGTGACCCAAAAGTAGCGGGTTTTCGGGGGCCAGTAACGTTGAAGACACCATCATATTTTGCCTTAATAGCAGTGATGATGAACTCAGCCATATCACGAACATCGATGAATTGCAAACTGGCGCTAGGTGGTGAAGGAGCCAGAACCTGTCCACCCAAAGATACTCGCCAGGGCCAGTAGGTAAATCGGTCTGATGGGTCATTGGGTCCAACCATTACACCTGGTCGGATAACCAGAACCCGACCATCAAAATTCTGCTGAATCTCATATTCACAGAGTGCTTTTAATGGCCCATAAGCCTCACCTGTGTAATCTTCATCATTGGGATCTTCCAGCTGGGCTAGTGGATAGGTTTCAGTGATATCTGGTGTGCGATAATCTTTATATACTGACACCGAAGAGATAAACACATATGTTTCGCATTTTCCTGAAAGCAATTGTGCAGATTGTTTAACAACGCGCGGTAAAAAACCACTTGTATCGATGACGGCATCCCACTTACGTCGCTTTAGGGCGTCCAGATTTCCGTCTCGATCTCCAATCAGGTTGGTGACCTTTGGAAATAGTTCCGGATTAGTGAGACCGCGATTAAAGAGAACTGGGGTATCTCCGGCTTCGAGGAGTGCCTCTACAAGGGCGATCCCCAAAAATTTTTTACCACCTAAGATGAGAATTTTCATGCATACCTCGCATCATGATCTGGCATGTGTATGAATTCTAAATCAGCCAAAGCGTTAGAATTGTCTTTTGATTAATTAGTTTTTTATTATTATACAATAATTGCCCAATTGCGTGATTTGAATTTGTGGAATTTGTAATTCAACACAGCATACTATGGCTTACTCCAGATTGATCCAAACTGCATTCAGATTTGTGTAATCGGTGAATATGTCGGATTCAAACAATAAGTGACTTTTTTGAACAAGTAAATCAAAGTAATAAAGTTTGCCATGTGTCCGGTACAAGAAACCACTCGAATCTGGGTGCCATTGGATTTCTAAAGGGGTTTCCTCAAGCTTTAATTCATATTTCAAATTTAAATTGCTATCTAAAACAAACGCTTGCTCAGATCGGTTGACCATCACAAATGTATTCCCATTTGGAGCGGACGATATAATTTTGATAGAATCGAAAAAAGGATTAATTCTAAGCTCTTGATCTAAAGAAAAAGTCTTCATTTCGCATTGAAATAAAGCCTGTTTTGCATTGTTAAATTGCAAAAAACAATTACCTTCCAACTTTTCTCTCGCAATTAAATCTCCCCGGTCGTTAACCAGGTTAAATATTGTTTCTTTTGGGTCGGCTTCTCTTTGGATGAATAAATAAAAACCGCCAAATCGTTGCAAATCTGAAAAATTTTCTTTAAAAATATCCTTTATTTCCAGTGTATTTATGTTGATAATGGAAAACCCGCCCATTTCAAATGGGGTTATGTAATCGGTAACCCCAATAAGTTCTTCAGTCACCCAGGAGAGTGAGGTGTTTTCAGATATTGGAAACAATTCTGTAGCCTGAATTTTTTGATCTTGAATGTTCAGAAGGTAAAAATGCTTATCCTGGTTAACGCCAGATTGAAAAATTAGCCCTTTTTTCAGAAGGATGAACTTTCCATCTGCATTTAGTGCGAAGTTTTCGACCAATCCAGGAAGATCTTCTAATTGTGTTCGGCGCCCGGTTAGGTGGTCATAAAGAAACAAGTTGGTGCTGGTTTCACCGGTTTCTTCTACAAATATCAGGGAGCGATCATTTTCATACCAGGAAAAAAGTTGCGTTGATTCCGCATACGACTCCTTCACTGCGCTGAGCAAAACTGAATCTGAAAAATCAAGCTCGCTTACAAAAGGTTTTGCTTCAGCCGCAGCCAACTCGGGGTTAAACAATTCTAAATCCTTCATTGCCCAGGTGTGGATGGTGCTGCCGGTTATCAAATCAATGATCATTCTTGAGTTTTTATTCATTGGATAAAGCATGAGCTTACCACTGGGCGAAATGTTTTGGCGCAAGGGAAACATTGTGTTCGCTTTCGGTGCATTGAATGGGATACTATCACCTGTTTTAGGATTAAGATAGCGAAACTCATTAATGCTAGTTTGGAGAAGCAATATGGGGTAAGCAAAAGTAGTTAAATCTATAACGGAACGAATGGTAGGTTCAGCGACTATTGTTGGGGCTGATACAATTTCTTCCTTGGTTGTAGTTGAGGTGATGGTCGTGGGAGTGTCCAAAAAAGGAGGTTCAATTTGGGTTGTTGGGGAGCAACTTAAAAACCCAATACTAATAATTAATGTTGCTATTCCAAGCAAAATATTTCTTTTCATTGGTAGATGTGTTTCATAGACTCTTGAAAAATAAGCAAAAAATTCATTTATCAGTTTAAAGTCCTGTTTAAATTATAATGCTTTTGCCTATTTCCTAATTAAATATGTTTTTGTTTAGTTTTAAAAAACACCTTTTTATTTTGAAGATTAACAAAAACAACTCTATAAATCAGAACAAATTTTTAGGAGCCTTAAATATTTGCAAAAACCCAATAACAGACAATGGGTAAAACTTTTGTAAAAGGGATAAAATAATTTGAAAAAATTTTAAGAACTTTTTTGATAACATAACAATTATTAGTCACAGGGTTTGGTGGCAAGCATTTACAAAACATTAACTAGGAAAACAGGAAAAGTATATAGTAATTAATTTATTAATGGTAGAATTACGAGTTTGAGAGCAATTTTTTGGATTGTAATTTTTATAAAACAATAATTCTTTTTTAGGAGGAAGAATGTCAGACAAAAAATGGGTCTATTTATTTGACCAAGTTGATGAAGCAGAACAGCTTGTGGGCGATTGGGATAAGGTGCGCGGCTTGCTGGGTGGTAAAGGTGCCAACCTGGGAGAAATGACACGTATCGGTGTGCCTGTACCCCCTGGTTTTACGGTTACTACGGAAGCATGTATTGCATATCAAGATGATCGTACTTTTCCAGCAGGAATGTGGGATCAGGTGTTGTCCAGTATGAGGGCTGTTGAAGAAAAAACGGGAAAGAAATTTGGTGATCCTTCAAATCCCCTGTTAGTTTCCTGCCGTTCAGGTGCCAAAATGTCCATGCCCGGTATGATGGACACCGTTCTTAATATTGGTTTGAATGATGAGACCGCCAAAGGTATGGTCGCGCTTACTGAAAATGAACGCTTTGTATTTGATTCCTACCGCAGATTGGTGCAGATGTTTGGTTCTGTCGTTTTGGGAATCCCGGACGAGGCTTTTGAAGATGTGCTGGAAGATTACAAGGCTGCAAAAGGTGTTGCATTAGATACGGACCTCGATGCTGAAGACTGGAAAACCTTGACCGAGAAATTTAAAGCCGTCGTTAAAAAAGAAATGGGCTATGAGTTTCCGCAAGACCCAGAAAAGCAACTCGAATTGGCTACAAAAGCAGTATTCAACTCCTGGAATGCAAAAAGAGCAATCGATTACCGCCGCCGTGCCAACATTCCAGATGATTTAGGTACAGCGGTAAATATCCAGACGATGGTGTTTGGAAACATGGGTTGGGATTCAGGCACCGGTGTGGCATTCACGCGTGACCCGGGTTCTGGCGAGAAAAAATTATACGGCGACTTCCTGATGAATGCACAGGGTGAAGATGTTGTTGCCGGTATTCGCAATACAGAGCCAATCAGCCAGCTGGCTGATGAAATGCCAGATGTTTACAAACAATTTGCAGAAATTACGTTAAGACTCGAAAACCATTATCACGATATGCAGGATGTCGAATTTACTATTGAGCGCGGGAAGCTATGGATGCTGCAAACCCGTTCGGGCAAACGGACTGCGAAGGCTGCTATTAAGGTGGCTGTGGATATGGCAAATGAAGGTTTGATCGACCGCAAGGAAGCCATTATGCGTGTTGACCCTGAACATGTTGATCAGATGCTTCACCCTCAATTTGATCCTGAAACCATTGATACTGCCAGAACCGAAGATCGTTTGCTTGCCAGCGGTGTGAACGCTTCACCCGGTGCTGCGGTTGGGCAGGTATACTTTGATGCCGACACGGCTGAAAAGAAAGCCTTGGAAGAGGGTCAGAATGTAATTATGGTGCGACCTTTCACCAAGCCCGATGATGTCCATGGCATGTTGGCTGCCAAAGGTATTCTCACCAGCGAGGGTGGTGCAACTTCTCATGCAGCCGTAGTTGCTCGCCAATTTGGGGTGCCTTGTGTGGTTGGCGCTTCGATGATGTCAATTAATCTCGACAAGCGAGAATTGCGCTCGAATGGTAAAGTAATTAAAGAGGGTGATTGGATCTCTTTAGATGGTAGTGCTGGTGCCGCTTATGTTGGTAAATTAGAACTGACTACCCCAGATCTTGAAGAACAAACCGAATTAATGACCCTGCTGGATTGGGCTGATGAAAATTCACGCCTGGAAGTGTGGGTAAATGCTGATTATCCAGCGGATGCTATCCGAGCCCGTGCATTTGGCGCCAAGGGTATTGGTTTATGTCGAACAGAGCACATGTTCTTTGAAGAAGAACGACTTCCCCACGTTGAGAAGATGATCTTGAATGCTGAAGAAGCACAGAATTTGATCGATGTAGCAGAACGTTTAGAAGAATCCTTGAACTCAGGTCGTTTTGAAGGTCGACCGCTTACGGAAGACACCCGAAAGATGGTTGAAGATGAATTTGTTGCTGCCAAAGCTGATTTGGAAGCTTCAAAAGCTGTAAAAGCATATTACGAGGCGTTAGATGCATTGCTGCCATCACAGCGTGATGACTTTTATGGTTTGTTTGAAGCGATGGACGGCCTGCCCGTGATTATTCGCTTGATTGATCCACCATTGCACGAGTTCTTGCCATCTCAGGAGGAATTGCTGGTGGACGTCACTACGATGCGGGTTAAAGGTGAAAAAGAAGGCTTGGAAGAAAAAGAAATTTTGCTGGATGCTGTCAATCGATTACATGAAAGCAACCCGATGATGGGATTGCGGGGCATCCGGTTGGGCATTGTGTATCCGGATATCATGCGGATGCAGGTTAAAGCCATTTTCGAAGCCGCCAGCGAAGCAACTAAAAAAGGCTTTGTGGTTCATCCTGAGATCATGATCCCGCTGACTGGGCATATTAATGAGCTCAAACGGGTTCAGCCAGAATTGGAAGCCATTGCTAAAAAAGTAATGGCAGAGAAAAATGTTGACTTTAGCTACAAGTTTGGAACAATGATCGAGATTCCCCGAGCAGCTCTGACCGCTGGAGAAATTGCCGAAGTAGCTGAGTTCTTCTCATTTGGCACGAATGATTTGACACAAATGGGCTTTGGCTATAGCCGCGATGATGCTGAGCGGAATTTCTTGATCACATACGTTGAAAAGGGCATTTTGCCAGATAACCCATTCCAGGTTTTAGATCGAAAAGGCATTGGACGCTTGATGGAATTGGCGGTCAAAGAAGGCCGAGAGGTACGTCCTGATCTTGAGGTTGGTATTTGTGGTGAACATGGCGGTGATCCAAGCTCAATCGAATTTTGCCATTTGGTTGGTAATAATTATGTGAGTTGTTCGCCTTTCCGTGTACCTGTTGCACGTTTGGCTGCAGCACAGGCAAAAATCAGAAACGAATAATGCAAATTTGAACTCCCAAAAGAGGCTGCTGAGATAACAGCAGCCTTTTATTTTTTAAGAGAGTGACCGTTGAAAGATGATAAGTAGAAAGTAGAATTTGAATTTTAAATCTAAAAGGTCATTGTAAACGCTCTCTAAACAATTTTATAATTTGCCTTGAATATGCAACCTTTTTTCCGTAAATTCGAGCCAGAAATACCCATTGTTCTTTAACAATCGAAAGACTTGCCCTGGTTAGGTTCAAGTGTGCATTCCAGGTGGTATACTTCATCCTATTCAAAGTTATAAAAAATGTATTTATATTACAATAATTAATCAATTATTGGTGAATTGAAGGGATGAATAATTATGGAACAGAAAGATTATTTTGACCTGTATCGGGAGATGGTTGTAATCCGCCGCATTGAGGAACGCTCGGCTGAATTGTATCAGAAGGGCAAGATCGGCGGTTTTTTACATCTCTATATCGGCCAAGAAGCAGTCTGTGCGGGAGTTTGCTCTGTAAAAAAGCCGCAGGACCGGATAATTACTACTTATCGAGATCATGGTTGGGCAATCAGTGCGGGCATTGAACCGAAGGTGGTCATGGCCGAACTTTTAGGAAAAGTTGATGGCTGCTCGCAAGGGAAGGGTGGATCGATGCACCTTGCCGATGTTGAAAAAAACTTCTGGGGTGGCCATGCCATTGTTGGTGCTCATATTCCGATTGCTGCCGGGATGGCATTGGGAGATGTTTATTTAGGGAATAATGATGCAATAACGATCTGTATGTTCGGCGATGGTGCTACGAATATTGGATTTTTCCATGAAGGGCTGAATTTGAGTAAAGTTTGGAATTTACCTGTCCTTTGGATTTGTGAAAACAACCAGTATGGCATGGGCACCACGGTTGACCGGGCTTCGGCAGTTTCTGAGATCCGCCAAAAAGCAGAAGGTTATGGCATGCGCAATGAACGCATCGACGGCATGGACGTGATGTCCGTTCGGAAGGAAGTGGCACAGGTATTAGAGACCATTCGCAAAGATGGTGGACCATATTTGCTGGAAATTATGACCTACCGTTATCGAGGTCATTCGATGGGCGACCCAGAACGCTATCGTGAAAAAGAAGAAGTGAAAAGGTGGGAAGCAGAAGATCCTATCGGCATATTCCGGAATTATATGATACATGAAGGTATTGCCACTGAAGAAGCATTGGATGATCAGGATGCAGAAGCGGAGAAAATTGTTGAAGAAGCCGTTTATTTTGCAGAGGCAAGCCCTGAACCTGGCGAAGAAATTTTATTTGATCATATCTATGCCGAGCCAACACCGATCGAATATCTGGGTTATGCTCTGGAAAAGAAAAGCGAGGGTAAATAAAATGGCACGAATGACCATGCGTGAAGCAATATCAAGTGCATTATGGGAAGAAATGGAACGTGATGAACGGGTGTTCATTATGGGTGAAGAAGTCGGTGTTTGGGGTGGAACTTATGCCGTAACCAAAGGTTTTTTTGACCGTTTTGGTGAAAAACGCGTACGTGATACACCGATAGCAGAGGCCGCAATTGTTGGTGGAGCAATTGGTGCAGCGTTGACTGGAGCACGACCGATTGCGGAATTGATGACGATCAATTTTGCATTTGTGGCAATGGATCATATTGTCAACGAAGCGGCTAAACTGCATTATATGTTTGCTGGCCAATTTCGTCTTCCGATGGTGATTCGTGCGGTAAGTGGTGGAGGGAGACAGTTAGGCGCTACGCACTCTCAAACGCCGGATGCAATCTTTGCACATTTTCCAGGATTAAAAGTTGTTTCACCGGGAACCCCGGCAGACGCTAAAGGCTTATTGAAAAGCGCTATTCGAAGTGAAGACCCGGTTCTTTTTATTGAAAATGCAACCCTGTACCAGGTAAAGGGCGAAGTGCCGGAAGATAAAGATTACCTTGAGCCCCTGGGTAAATCCAAAGTTCAGCGAGAAGGAGATGATGTAACTATTGTAGCTTATTCAAAAATGGTGCAAGCCGCATTGGAAGCTGCAAATCGACTTTCAGCCGATGGCATTGAAGCTGAGGTGATTGACTTGCGGTCGTTACGTCCGCTGGACATGGAACCAGTGATTGCCTCGTTTAAGCGCACTAATCGGGCAGTAATTGCCGAAGAAGGTTGGCGCTCTTATGGTGTGGGTTCAGAAGTATCGGCCAGGATTTATGAGCTGGCATTTGATTATGTAGATGCCCCCGTAAAAAGGGTGGCTCAGGCAGAGGTGCCACTGCCATATAACGCTCGATTGGAGCAGTTAGCCCTGCCACAGGTAGAAGATATTTATCAGGCTGCGAAGGAGGTGCTTTATGGCTGAGCTGGTAACGATGCCCAAATTGGGATTTGATATGGCGGAGGGTACTTTGGTACGCTGGATAAAAGCTGAAGGTGACCCGGTGGAAAAAGGAGAAGTAATAGCTGAGATTGAGACTGATAAGGCAACTGTCGAGGTTGAATCCGGCCATCAAGGTTTGATGATTCGCCATCTGGCAGCGGAAGGAACTGAATTACCCGTTAATGCCCCAATTGCCTTGGTTGTTGGTGTGGATGAAAAACTTACCGACGAAGAAATTGACGCCATGATAGGAAAAGCCGGGGCAAAGCCCCCGGAAAAAGCAGCTTCAAGCGAAGAAAAACCTTTGGAAATTGACGAAAAACCAGAAGAAAAACTATTGGAGAGCGAACCGGTTGAAAAAGATCACACTTTAGCAGGTGGAAAGCGCTCGTCACCATTGGCGCGCCGGATGGCTGCGGATCATGAGATTGCATTGGCAGACCTGGAGGGTAGTGGACCTGGAGGTAGGATTGTCAAGCAGGACATTGAGGAATACTTGGAAAAATTGCGTGCTGAAGGAAAAGAAATAGAAGCAGTGACTTTGGGTAAAACTCTGCAACCACCGGCAGTTTTTTCGGCTGGAGAAATACCAGCAGATGAGGTAATTACTATGAGCCGTTTGCGCCAGGCAATAAGCAGGCGCATGCAGGATTCGTTTATGAATTTCCCTCATTTTTACCTAACGCGAGTGTATAACACGGGTGCGCTAATGAAATTGCGTAAGGAACTTAATCAATTTCTTCCTGTTGAAGATAAACTTTCCGTCAATGATTTCATCCTTAAAGCTGTCGCCTTTGCATTACGTCATTTTCCAAATTTGAATGCCTCAATTGAAAGCGATACCCAAATTCGCCGTCATGGACACGTGAATGTTGGTGCAGCTGTGGCGGTAGAAGGCGGATTGATGACAGTGGTCTGCAAAGATGCAGATCAGAAGCCAATCCGACTGATTGCGCGTGAGGTGCGTGAAATGGCTAATCGTGCGCGTGATGGCAAGGTGAGGCCTTCAGATATTGAAGGCTCCACCTTTTCGGTCAGTAATTTAGGGATGTATGGCATTGATGAATTCTCTGCCATCATTAATCCTCCGGAAACTGCAATTCTGGCGGTTGGTGCTGTGCAAAATGAACCTGCAGTAGAGGATGGAGAATTGGTAATTGCCTCCCGAATGAAGGCGACAATTTCTGCAGATCACCGAGTGACAGATGGTGCAGAAGCAGCTGGATTCATGGCTGTTTTGGCTGAATATCTGGAAGAACCATTAAGATTGTTGGTGTAGTAATTGTATTTGATTGACCAGCCCATGAAAAAAGTGGGCTGTTTTATTTAAAGGGGTAATGTAAAAGTGTTACAAACTAATCTGCTATAATTACAAACATGTCACTACTTAGTTTTAATAACCTTATTCCTAAAGATACCAAAGGAGAACAATCGATGAGAAATCTTGAAGGCACTTTCAAAGGTGTGCGAAATTTGGATATTTACTACCAGGCCTGGGTTCCAGAAGAAGACATCAAAGGATCTGTGATCATTGTTCATGGTCTGGGAGAACATAGTGGACGTTATGCGAATGCTGTAAATTATTTGGTGCCGAGGGGGTATGCCATTTTTGGGTTTGACCATATTGGGCATGGAAAATCGCCAGGTCAAAGAGAGTTTGTTGAAACTTTTGAAGATTTTACGGATACATTGACAAAATATTTAAAGATGGTTGAAAATTGGCATCCCGAAAAACCAATTTTCCTGTTAGGACATAGCATGGGTGGATTAATTTCTACGTATTATTTGCTGGATTATTCAAAACGGTTTGCAGGTGCTATCATTTCAGCGCCTGCTATCACCGTGCCCGAAAATATAACCCAGGGTACAATCACCATTGCGAAAATCCTATCAAAATTAGCTCCCAGGATGGGAATGATGCAATTAGATGCGAACGATATTTCACGTGATCCAGAAGTGGTCCGTATATATATGAATGATCCCCTGGTGTTTACGGGCAAAACACCGGTGCGTCTGATGGCAGAAATGCTAAAAGCAATGATTGAAGTTAATGCCGGCATGGAAAAAATTACACTACCATTATTGCTTCTTCACGGTAGTGATGATAAATTGGCACCATCAATTGGGTCTGAAAACCTTTATCAGCGAGCAGGCTCTGTGGATAAAACTTTAAAAATTTATGATGGACTTTACCATGAAGTTTTAAATGAGCCTGAACATGAACAGGTGCTGGATGAAATTGCTTCCTGGTTAGAAGCCCATATATAAAATGCTGAAATCTGAATGCCAAAAACTTAGAATTATTTAGTTAATTTTGGCGGATTTAGCGATCTTCTGGCTCGCCATACAGCCAACCATAAATGTAGTGAATTTCGTTGATCAGCCGAATATAATTACGGGTTTCTTCGATGCGTACAATTTCTAGGAACAAATCGGGGTCATCATAAGGTGTTAAGTTTTTCCAGATGATTGTATTTCCTGGACCGCCGTTGTAGGCTGCTAACATGGCGAAAATATCACCATCAAAAAGTTGGCGTTGTTGTCGGAAGTAATTGGCGCCAAAAATAATACTGATATAAGGGCGGTCAAGGTCGTCAACCGTGTAGTCTTCCGGCCATGCCATGTTTTCAGCCAGTTGGGCACCGGTCGCTGGCATAATTTGCATTAGCCCACGCGCACCAGCACTTGAGCGAATAAAACCTTCATAAGCACTTTCTTGGCGTATTACCGAGAGTAAGAGGAGGGGGGAGAGCCCCTCGTCATGGGCTGCTGGCTCAACCCAATCTAAAAAGTATGCTCCAAAGCGAATTCTGGAAAAGTATTTCGGTCCCAGCAATGCTTCTTCGCGTTCCAAGCCCGCCAGGCGCAATAATTGAGTACTGTCTACCAAGGCAGAGCGGTAGAGCCCAATCTCTACCAGTGCTGGGATTAAGCGAAACAATTGAGCCGGGTCTTCTGAATATTCAGAGAATAACAAATCAAACTCTGTTTTCGCTGCAGCGTAATCACCAAAGGCCAAAAATTCCAGACCCCGTTGAAAACGAGGATCATATGCCAGCATTCCAGGACTTTCGAGATTGATTTCAGCAGGTATCTCAAAGGTAGTGCGTAACCAGGCTTCTGCTTCCGGTAAATAGGAGCTCAAGTCTGGATCGAGATTATATGTGTGCGGCTCAGAAAAAGGTGCTCTGCCGATGAGCAAGTCTTCGGCTCGTATGCTGTAATGACCAAATGGATTCGCGGTTTGAGCAATCTTCCAGCTATCCAGAGCAGCAGCGATCTCTCCCCGGGCTTCCTGACATTTCCCGATCCACAAATGGGCTGCTGCCAGTTCGGATGGCTTTGCAGTTAAAACCATAGCTCTGGAAAAATGGGCTTGCGCTTCTTCCCATAAACCCAGGCGAACCAGAGCAATTCCGGCAAAAAAGGTGGATTGAAAAGTGAGTTCGGAAGTGGGATATTCAGCTGCTACCCTGGCCCAGGTTTCAGCAGCTTCTTTAAGCATGTTGGCACGCTCATACGAACGTCCAGCGCGAAAAAGAAAATCTGGAGACTCAGAAGCCTCGGGACGTTGGGCAACAAAATCAAGTGAGGATTGTGCGGCACCCTGATAATCCTCGAGATAAGCCCATTGCGTGAATTCAATCGATTGCCAGGCGTCTACGTAATAATCGCTGGTTGGATAGGTTTCGATAAGTTCTCTCCAAAGGGCAATTGCTTTAAGGTGATTTTCCATGCCCTCCAGTGACCGGATGGAAAGGCCTTTATAGTAGAGGGCGGCATCAGCCAGGTATTCTGGGTTTTCCGCCAGGTAGCGATCGAAAGCTTCAACAGCTAAAAGGTTATTACCAACGTAATAATTGACCATACCCCGATCAAATTCGTTAACAGGCACCCCGTCTTCTACAAGCGTAACGAGTGCAGTGTAGGCGTCATACGCAAATGGGAAATTATGGACCGATTCCTGGAAATATTCGTAAGCTTGATCACTCTCGCCTTGTGCGAGCAAGATGCGACCGATTAGAAGCGCCATTTGGGCTTTCGTATAGTCATTATGGGCATTGGTATAAATATTTTTATAAAGCGACAAAGCAGTCTCGTCGTCGCCACTTGATTGATACGCCCGTGCAATTTTTATGGTTTGAGTATCGGTGCCATTTTCAGGATCGGTGAGGAATGCCTGCTGGTAATTATCAATTGCTGCTGTATAATCACCAAGCTTCAAATACAAATCACCACATAACTCATACAGATGCGAATCGATTAATCCAGGACGCAGATGTAAATAAGATTGATAGGCAGATAAGGCTTCTTCATAACGTTCCAGCCGAGTGTAGGTCTGGCCGAGCATGTATTGAGAACGAGCGGCAATTTTTGGGTCTGTGGCTAAAGCGGATTGTCGGAAGGAATTAAGGGCATTGCTGTTTTCGCCTTGATTGAAAAAAACCTGGCCAAGCCCAAATCGTGCTTGTGCGATAGCATCGTCATCATCGCTATGGGCGAGAAGACCCTGGAATATTCTTGTTGCGGTTTGATAATCTCCGCCAAAAAGGGCGAAATCGCCTTCGCTAACCATTGTTTCAGGTGGGAAAAAGGGTAGATCGGTCACTTCAACGTTTTGGTCCAATACCGACTCGATTGTTGGAAGGGGCGGAGGCGTATTGCCTGTTGAAGAAAGACCGCTCGGTTTGTTGCAGGAAGCAAGAATAAGAAACAGCAAAAAGAACAAAGCAAATTTTCGTCTTTTAAACATGGTTAAAGTTTAGCATAATGAAAGTATTTAGCGTATGAAACCCGTAATGATGATATCAATCGTTGATGATAGATGGGTTGGGGTTTGAAAAGTTAGGGTTTGGAACCCAAATCGGTAAGACCAAGCACGCTGTTATACAATGCA
>Ga0255347_1001156_pt1 | contig 44752 bp, 43 predicted proteins | sample wastewater_treat_2_FD_192479 | JGI IMG/M metagenome (GOLD analysis project Ga0255347, IMG submission 192479) | Wastewater microbial communities from Lulu Island WWTP, Vancouver, Canada - plant24 | ecosystem: Engineered > WWTP > Wastewater > Unclassified | place: Canada: Vancouver, British...
GGATACCTAACACTTTTTTAAGGGGCTTACTTTTTAAATTAGTGTGAAAATAAAACTATTATATCTGATAATCAATGATATAAGATCGTAAGAAAAATATTTTTAGTTTTTATCGGACAATAGTGAAAAAATTACTTGTTTTTTAATTTTTCCACCTCTTTTTTTAACTGGTTAAACTCTTCGACTATATCGGGGAGCATGCGTGAGCACGCCATCTCTTTCCATTTTTTACGAGCGTCATAAGCAGGAGCTCCGAAAAGGACGGCTCCTTCTTCGGTTACGCTTTTATCAATAGCCGAAAGGGCAAGGAGCGTTGTATTTTTAGCAACATATAGGTCTTTATTAATTGATGCTTTTGCCCAAATTGTACAGTCGTCATCAATGTACGTACACCCTGCTATTGAGGTGTGAGCTCCGATAAGACAACGTTTTCCGATGTAGGTGTCATGTCCGACTTGTACTTGATTATCGAATTTAACGCCGTCTCCAATGGTTGTATCTCCGGAGACGCCTTTATCTATAGTAACTCCACAGCCGATTTCGACGTCATTACCTATAATAGTTCGACCGCAAGACTCCAATTTATGCCAGCCGTCGCTGCGTCTTTGGAAATAGTAAGCGTCAGCTCCAATAACCGCTGTAGAATGGATAATTACATTGTCACCGATGGTTGAGTCGGCATAAATGCTAACATTGGAATGAATGACACAATTTTTCCCTATTTTTACATTTTCACCAATAAAAGTACCGGGTTGGATAATTGTATTTTCTCCAATTATAGCATTGGGGTGAATCAACTCCTTTTGCGGATTAAAATAGATGAAATGATGAACTACTTTAACAAATGCGGCAAATGGGTCTTTTGTAATAAGTAATGTTTTGCCCTCGGGACAGTCAACCTCCTTATCTATTAAAATAGTCCCGGCAACACTTTCTAGTACTTTATTGTAATATTTGGGGTGGTCGACGAAAGAAAGATTTCCTTCTTCGATAGAGTGTATTTCATTAATACCGGTAATTAAGTTATCCTTATTACCCTTAACAACAATCTCTTCTTGTATAATGTCGAGAAGTTGCTGAATTGTGATGGGTTTTTCAAATTTCATTATTTGCTAATATAAATCTATTTAACTCTTTCGGCATATTTATTCGTACGAGTATCTACTTTAATAATTTCTCCTGCTTCGATAAAGAGGGGGACAAAAACTTCGGTTCCCGTTTCTACCGTTGCTCTTTTAGCGGCATTCGTTGCCGTATCACCTCTAACACCGGGTTCTGTGTAGGTAACTTGAAGTTCTACGAAGGCAGGTAATTCACAAGTGAGCGGAGTGTCCGTATCGGCGTGATACATAATTTCTACCGTCTGTCCCTCTTTAAGTAATCCGGGATTGTTAATAAGTTCTTCTTCAATAGTAAGTTGTTCGTAGGTTTCAACATGCATAAAATGGTAAGAACTATTACCTTCTTTATACAAAAATTGATATGGGCGGCGTTCTACTCTTGCCAAATCTATTTTTACACCAGCTGTAAAAGTATTTTCGAAAACTCTGCCGGTTTTGAGATTTTTTAATTTCGTACGAACGAAAGCCGGACCTTTTCCCGGTTTGACATGTTGAAATTCAACGATAGTCCATAATTCATTATTTAACTCTATACATAAACCATTTCTAAAATCTGCTGTAGTTGCCATAAAATTTCAATATAATTTTAATATAATTTTGTTTTTATTTTTTTCAGGTTACAAAAATAAAATTTTAAACCGCTTCTTTTTATTCTTTAACATTTATTAATAAATTTAATGAATCGAATGAGATTCTCTTTTTCTTCTTAATAAAAATATTCGTAAATTTGCAAAAATAAAATTTTGTATAATGGGACGAGTGTTAGCTATAGATTATGGACAGAAAAGAGTCGGCTTTGCCGTTTCCGACCCTGATAAAATTATCGCTCAAGGTCTTGACACCGTTCACGTAACACAAGCGTTTGACTTTATACAAAATTATATGTCTATTGAGCAAGTGGAAACGATAGTTGTAGGCGACCCCAAAAGAATGGATAATACACAATCCGAGTCTGCTCGTTTTATTGAACCGTTTGTCAATCGTCTGAAAAAAGCATTTCCAACAATTCCCATTGTGAGAATTGACGAAAGATTTACTTCGAAAATAGCTTTTCAAACGATGCTTGATGGTGGTTTGAAAAAGAAAGAGCGACAAAATAAAGCATTGGTTGATAAAATTAGTGCTACAGTTATTTTGCAATCCTACTTGCAACAACTCGAAATTGAAAAACAAAGAAATTAGCATTTTAAAAGTATGATTTATCCAATACATGTATACGGGAATCCTGTTTTGCGCAAAGTTAGTCAAGCTGTTGACTTAAACGACCATAGCTTACCTGAATTGATAGAGGATATGTTCGAGACCATGTACAGCGCTCGCGGTGTCGGTTTGGCAGCCCCGCAAATAGGGAAAGCGCTACGAATATTTGTCCTCGACTCCCAACCTTATCAAGAAATTTTTCCCGAAGAAGAGCCGCGAAAATTGGTGTTCATCAATCCTCAGATTGAGGAACTGTTCGGTGAGAGTATTGCTCTTAATGAAGGCTGCTTGAGCTTACCCGAAATTTATGAAGAGGTTGTGAGAAAAAGCTCTGTTAAAATTAATTTTTGGGACGAAAAAGGAGAGTATCATAAAGAGGTTTTTCACGGTATCGTAGCCCGAATAATACAACATGAATACGACCATATCGATGGAAAAGTTTTTACCGATAGAGTCTCTACATTGAAAAAAATGTTGTTGAAAAGAAAATTATCAGATATTAGCGACGGGAAAATAAAAACTAATTATAAAATAAAACGGTAAATTATGAAAAAAATCTATTTTATTTTGTTAGTGCCTATTCTCTTTTTTTCCTGTAAAAGTGAGAATAGTGAGAAAAATGAATTGGTGTTGAAAGGTAAGCAACGAGCTTCTTTAATACAGGATTTTAGTCTCTTGGATTCTGTTTATAATATGGGTGAGGTTGATACATCGGACGTAGTGATTTTTATTAATAAAGCTCTTGAGTTTGCAGAGAAGCATCCTGAAGATAAATCAACTCCTGATATTTTACTCAAAGCCGGTATTATGAGTATGAGGTTGGCACAGGTAGATACGAGTGTTTTTAAACAGGTCGAATATGCCAAAATGGCGATTGATATTTTTGATAGAATTGTGAAAGTGTATCCCGAAAATAATAATGTGAAATATTGTTATTGGTGGAAAGGAATTATCTATAATGATATTCTGAAAATGTACCCAAGTGCCGAAAATGAATATCGCGAGTTTTTGCATAAATTCCCGAATGATACATTAGTGTCAACTATTCAGTTCTCGTTGGAGAATTTAGGTAAAACGGCACCCGAAATAATGGAACAAATAGAGTCGGAAGAGAAGCAACAGTAACACAATCAAAAATCTATTTTCAATTGATTTTTCAAATGAAAACTTTTTCTGTGGTACTTGCATCGCCCGTAAGTTAGTATGCTTTCTTGATGATTCTTCGTTGAATAACCCATATTATTTTCCCAATCATACATCGGAAACTCTTGCGATAATTGCCGCATAGTCTCATCTCGATATGTTTTAGCTAAGATGGATGCCGCCGCAATAGATAAGTATTTAGAGTCGCCTCCAATGATACAATGATAAGGAATGCCCGTTTCATTGCGAAAGCGATTTCCGTCAATGAGTAATAGCTCCGGCGTAACTTGCAGTTTTAGTACAGCTTGATTCATAGCAAAAAAAGTGGCATTTAAGATATTCATCTCGTCAATGCTCTTCTCAGAAACTTGAAAAACGGCGTACGCTAAGGCATCTCGCTCTATTTCAAAACGTAAATTTTCACGCAACTTCCTGCTTAATTTTTTAGAGTCATTAATTTGGGGGTGATGGTAATCCGGAGGTAAAATTACAGCAGCGGCAAATAGAGGTCCTGCCAAAGCCCCACGCCCCGCCTCATCACAACCACACTCTATGAAAGATGATGAACTATAGCAACTTCGTAATATCGTTTCCTGTTTCATTTTAATATGAACTCTAATGTAACAATGCTGGCAAAAACTACCAAAACTAAGACGTCTTGAAATAAAACTCGTTTTTTTATGGAATGCAAAATGGAAAAATTGAAACTTAAAGGAATGAATATATATAAAAGTGAATAAGCCCACGGAAGAGTAGTCGTTAATATCATTAAAAGGGTATTAGTAGACAATAATATTAAAGAAATATATCGTTTCCGAAAGATAATTAAACGATTGTCAAAATGAATTTTATTTAAGCTCGAAATAGTAAAAAAGGATAATAAAAGTATAATCATAACGATTGAAGAGAGAATCGTAAAGTTAGACTCCGAGAAAAAAGCAAAAAAGGATAAATTGTTGTAACTTTCAATGTATAAATGTGTTATGCCTTTGAAGTAGAGTGTCGTAAATAGATAAATGTAAGGAAGTAAACAACCGATAAGTAAAATGATAATCTCTTTGTATTTGCTAAATTTGCTGATAAGAATTGAGGCAATGACGAACAAAATCAGTAAAAAAGAGGTAATATCTAAAATTGAGTTTATGCCGATAAAAATGCCCGAAAGTATGATGCTGTTTTTAAGATTAGTGGGAGTATAGGAAGTGTTTAGATGTAATATTGTAATAATCAAGGTGTTAGTGAATATAGCAGGGGAGATTTGATTAAAATCGAACCCAACGTTAAGAAAAATGAGATACCATATTATAGGGAATAGAGTTTTGTTTTCGGTAAATTTATTTTTGTTAAAGAAGAAATGTAATAGTAGTAGTTGTAAAAACAAATTAGATAAAACTAAAATCAAAAGCCAAAAGCTGTTTTTTTCAAAGAAGTGAACGAAATTTTGATAAAAGAGAGTTGATTCTTGGGTGAGAATAAAAGTGAAAGGATGTATAAAGACCTTACTTATTGTATAAATAAGCAACGCACCGAAAAGAATTGTTTGTAAAATGTTTTTTTTATACAAAAAATAAAACATTTATCTTATATCAAAATGGGTTGTGCAATTTTACTAATTTTTTTACAGACTGATTTGATTCTAAGTCAGGGTGTAGTTCAATAAAATCCGTATATCCGACAAAGTTCATAATTAACGCTAATTCTAAATATTTCTCACCTTCTTTAGGTTGGTTATTTAGAAAATACAATGCCGCAAGAACATAATATACAGCATCCATTACCTCTTCATCTTCTTCATCATCCTCTTCAATTATATTTTCAAAGACTTCTATGCCTACGTTGTAATCTCCATTCTCGCAACATAGTTCACCAAATGAATAAATTAACTCTTCTTTTTCTTCATTATCAATTACTTGATTTAGCGCTGAATAGAAAAGATGTTTTAGTTGTCCAATATGTTGTCCCTCAATAAGGTAGGGGGCAGTTAGTGAAAAGAGTTGGTAAGAATCGGCATCTAATTCGATAGCCTTATTGATAAAAATAAGTAGTTCTTCCGTTTTTTTTAAATTAATAAATATTGTAGTGATACCTATGATAGCGCCCGGGTTATTTTCATTAATATTAAAAGATTTTTGAAAATAGCTTAACGCTTCAGTTTCGTTATTTTCGCTTTGGTAGCAGTGGGCAATAGCGTTCAGCGTTAAATAATCGGTGCTATCATCTTTAAGGTTTTTCAAATAGGCTTCGCGAGCTTTTTCGTATTCGCCCATTTCAAAATAGGCATTGCCGATGTTATAATAGGCAACGAGAGCATTATCGTCAGTGCTGAGAGTATAAAGATAAGCTTCAATAGCCTTTTCAAATTGTCCGGCAGACTTATAAGCCGAACCTAAAGCAAACCAGGCACCCGTACAGAGAGGGAATTTATTGGTTAGTGAGGAGAAAAATTTAATCGCGTCGTCATAATCAAGATTTTCATTCTCTTCAATATAATTAGCAATAGTAAAAAGTTTTTCTTCAAAGGAGTCATCAGCCTCTATGGCAGTTTCCATATATTTAACGGCTTTATCCATCTCATTTCTACTAATCGCTTCATAGATTAATGATAAAAGCACTTCAGGGTCATCAGGTGCTAAAACGTAAGCTTTTTCCAATAACTCAAGAACATCTTCATCTTTTTCAAGTATACGTAGTAACAAAACCTTTTCAAGATAAAACTCATGGGTAAGAGGAAAAGAAGCCTCTATTTCGTCCAATTCACTTTCTGCCTCTTCAAGTGAAGCGTCAAGTATTAACAATCTCACTCTCATAAGCCTAAAGTAAGAGTCGGTAGGATATTGTTTAACAGCATATTCAACAGCCTCTTCTGCTAAAGGCAAATCCATATCTTCAAGTAGCTCATTTACAATTATTTCCAGCTCTTCCGAGTCAAAATAATACGTTGCTTTTCCGTTTATCATATCTTGGAATCGCTGAATTAGCTCTTCACTATCCTTTTGTTCATAATCATTTTCTTCAAAATCGTTCATGGCAAAAATTTTCTGAATGACCTATTTTAAATATCAATTTTATTTAAAAAATAATTGCAAAGATAATAAAATTGGAGAAAGAGACTCATGACTAATTTTATAATCAAGTAGTTGATTTTAATTTTAATTAGGGCGTGTCCCCTCGCTTCGCTCGGGGTCGGCGCCCGGTTCCAAGTCCGCGGGCACAAGCCGTGGGGACGCGGCGGCAAAAAGAGCTTACAAGCTCGCTTTTTTGCCGCCGCGTCCCCAGCGGCTTCCGCCCTTGCGGGCTTTCCACCTAAGCGCCTCACGCGAGACAAGCTTTCTGCTCACTTCCAATTTTACTATTTCATGCAATATATTTTGTACGAAAATTTTAGAACTGTTGAAAAGAACGGAATAAAGTTGTACCTTTGTAACAAAATTAAATAAAATGTACGATATAACAGAAGATATTTTTAATACAGTGGAAGAGCCAAACTTTGGAGAGAGAAAAATTTATTTTCGTCATAAAAATACTTTGCTTTTTCATGGAGATATCCTAAATAAAAAACTTTTCGATAAGCAATTCATAGATTTAATCGTTACTTCTCCTCCCTACAACGTTGGTATTGATTATAATTCTAATAATGACGAATTGAGTTACGATGAATATTTGAAATTTTCAGAAGAATGGATGAGAAATTGTTATAATTGGAGTAAAACCCAAGCACGATTTTGTTTAAATATTCCGTTAGATAAAAATAAAGGAGGGCATAGAGCTGTTGGAGCTGACTTGACTAAAATTGCTCAAAAGGTAGGGTGGAAATATAAAACAACAATTATATGGAATGAGGGGAATATTTCGAGGCGAACTGCGTGGGGCTCTTGGAAATCTGCTTCCGCACCAGTGGTAATAGCTCCCGTTGAACTTATTGTTGTACTCTATAAAGACGAATGGAAGAAAACGAATGGAACAAAAATATCAGATATTACGGCAGAGGAGTTTAAAACTTGGACACAAGGCGTTTGGATATTTAATGGTGAAAGTAAAAAACGAATCGGACATCCCGCTCCATTTCCTAAAGAACTTCCATATAGGTGTATAAAACTTTTTAGTTATCAAAAAGATTTAGTTTTTGACCCTTTTACAGGTAGCGGAACAACACTCTTAGTCGCCCAAAACCTTGATAGAAAAGCTGTGGGATTAGAATTAGATAGTAACTATTGTGAACTGTCATATAATAGAGTAATTAAAGAAACCGGAACTTTAAATTTGGAATTTAATGAAAAAACAAATATCCCAATTAGAGATACTTAAAGAATATTTTCTTAATAATCCACTCAGGGATATTCCACATCCTGAGGTTGTTGATTGGGCAGTTGAAGAGTATCGAAAACGAACAGGAAAGGTTTTTAGAGACCCGGATAGAGGTATTCGTTCTTTATCTCAAAAAGGGTTTTTAATAAAAATTTCAAAAGGAGTTTATCGTTATGACCCAAAATATGTTCATAATAGAAATTTAGAAGACTTTACTGACGCACAAAAAAGAGAGATTTTGAAACGCGATAACTATAAATGTGTTATTTGTGGAAAGGGCTATGCCGAAGGTGTGGAGTTACATGTCGATCACATTAAGCCGAAAGATTTTGGAGGAGAAGCAACTATTGAAAATGGACAAACGTTGTGCGCACAACACAATTTTCTAAAGAAAAACTTTAGACAGACTGAAACAGGAAAAAAAATGTTTATTCGTTTATATGACTTAGCAAAAAGTCAAAAAAATGAGATGTTATTAAAATTTTGTACAGAAATTCTAGAAGTATTTGAAAAGAACGGAATAAACGGGCATATTGAGTGGAAGAAATAAAAACGTGTGTAAATTTATGTAAATATATATCGTTTTGATATTTAACACTTTTACCAACGCGGAGAAAAGGCTTCGGGAATGTGATGTAAAGAGTAATTCTCACCGTTTCTAACAACTGTAATGATATCAAAACGCACTTCCTTTTTTAAATTTTTGAAAATGAGATAGTAATTCGCCGCCCGAATGAGATGTTGTTGCTTTTGTCGTGTAACAAACTCTTCAGGAGTCCCTAATAGCGTGGAGGAACGCGTTTTAACTTCGCAAAAAACGATGCAGTCGCTGTTCTCTGCAATAATGTCAACCTCTAAATGTCCAAGACGCCAATTCGTATCGCGAATGGAAAATTGATTTTTTTGATAAAATTCTTTCGCAAGCTCTTCGCCTTTTTTTCCCAATTCAGAGCGATTTTGTACTATCATAACGTTAATTTTTTACTAATATAACGTTAATTATTTGTTTATATTTTAAGTGATTCGACTAAAAACCGCGTTGCGTTCTGGGCGAATTGGATATCACACTTCCTCTGCTTCTCGCCGTAGTCGAAGATTTTGTCGTTGTTTGTTTTTTTTGTGTCTCTTTGCCCGTGCTTGATGAACTCCCTTTTTTTGCAGTTGAAGTTGTCGGGCGAGGTGAGGAGGCAGTCGGACTTTTCGGTTTTTCCGAAATTGGTGGAGGTGTGCTTTCGGAACGTGGAAAATCACCGCCCGTTCCGTAATTTCGCTTATAGTGACTGCTGTTTTTTACTCTACTGATTTTAGAAGATAAATTGTGCCCGCCGGTTGTGTAAAAATCATTAAATGTAATAATTAGTGACGGCGTCTTAAGATATTTTGCGCTATTTTGGCTCAAACTATTTGAAAAATAATCTTTTATATTTTTTAAGTCAACGCCCAAAAGAGGTAAGTTGTTTTTCCCAATGCTACGAAGAAGTGAGTTTACTGTGCGGCTTTTGAGATAAATTTGGTAGTTCTCCTTGCTATACTTGCTTGTTCCTCGTGGATAAGCTAATTGACGAGCTAATTTTTTAAAATCATCTTCGTTAAGATTTGCTAACAACCTTTTTATACTGTTAAATTCCGAAGCCATTTCTCGTTTGTAATTTTTAAGAAAGTTGTCAAAAATCTTTATTTTATTGTCATCGGTTGTTTGAAAATGGTAATTGATTTCATCTTTTGTTATTTGTTCAAGAATCCTCTCTTTGTGTATCTCGTTAAAATGTTTTCGAGCAATAGAATCTGAAATTTTGTCAATATCCGCTTGGGAAAGATTTTTAAGGATTTCTAATAAAGTTAGAGTCGGTTTTAGTAATAAATAGGGCTTGTTTTTCGGGTAAACAGAGTGGGTGTTGCCGGAATATTGAATGTTATTATCAATAAATAGCTGATATAGAGCAGTATATTGCACGACACGTACCAAATCACAGTTATTTAATGTTGCGAAGTAGTGATATGCTCGATTTTCGTATTTTGCTCCAATCGAGTAACTTCTTTCTTGTGAGTTGAAATAGGAAACGGGCAATGAGCCTGTGCGATTGAGTGTGTAAATGGTAACCGAATCATAATCAATGGCATACATGGCATCATTCGTATTCCAATTGTAAACTAATTCATTTAAGCCTAATTTTTTAAATAACGGTTTGTCAAAGGGATAATAAGAAGGGTGCGGGTAGCGGTAGTAATTCTCTTTAATCGTTCCCGATTCAGACCAATCTTTGAGAATAATATCGGTCAATGTAAGTAAATCGCCCAATTCCGTATTCTCTAATTCGTTACTCAAATATGTCGGGCACCAGTCATGCCCGTTACTCATTTTTCCGGCTAAAAAATCGTTAATATCTAAACTTTGTGAAAGCTCCTTTTTAGTTATTGACGCTAATAAGGTAATCGTTTCAATACGCAAAGGCGGCAATTCTTGAACGGTTGCTTCTCTCTCACGTCCAATGATAACTAAGATATTGCTATCCGAAAATGCTCCTAATATCAAGTCGGCGTCAAGGGTAAAGGGACGAATGTTCTCAATCTGATTCAATAAATCTTGGTGCTTATCAATAGACCATGCTACAAAGCCCGGTAACTTGCTGAAAAAAACACCGACTCTTTTTTTCGATAAAATTTCTTGAATGGTAAGAGACTCGGTAGAATCATTGTAAGGAGTAAACTCTTCTCGCTCGTTTAAAAACCACTCTTCAAATTCAGAAAGTGTAATTTGATAATCTAAGTTTGATTTAGAAAAGAATACTTTTTTTTCGTTTTGAGATAAATTTATTGTAAAGGGCTTATATGCCGAATAAAACAATTCTTTTGTCAATTTTTTTAGTAAATTTTCAATATTTTCATTTGTAGCATTAGAGAGAATTATCACGATATCTTTTACAAAACCGTCATAACCGATTTTATGTTTTTTTATCTCAATTTGATGAGTGAATTTATTAAAGATAGAGTGTAATGAATCAATTTCCAATTTTGATGGAGGTTCTGAAATTAGAATAATTTTGCTGCTATCGGAAAAATTATTGTAACCGATAATTTGAATTGGAAATCGATAGTTTTTTCTAAAGTCAAGATAAAGTGAATCTTTCTTTTTATAGGCTTCAGTCGTAGTTACATCTATATTTTGGTTCGGGATATATTCATAAACAAACGTGGTAGCGATTTGTCGTTTTACACTCTCAATAATGCTTTTTTTGGGCAAAAAAACGATGAGAATAAGAGATAAAACAAAAAGAGATGAAAGTATTAAAAGAGTTATCTTTACTTTTTTGTTAGTGAAAAATTTTACCATAAAATTACTTATATGGAACTACTTTCCTTTTAACCAACCATAATTCTCTTTGGGAGTTTTCTTAATCCACATCAATCCGGCCTCAGAATTTATAAGTAAATAAATCACAAAAAGTGTTACGGTTACATAATCTTTGTAAAGAATATTTAAAATAATCCCTGCAATACTAAATATAAACCAGTAGTACCACGAGTCGGTCTTCTTTTTTATCAATAAAATATTAGCCAAGATACTTGCTGCAACAAAAATGGCACTGAAAATTTGTATTGATAAAGAGACTTGCGGAGCGTGAGCGTGTGAGACTTCTCTGGCAATAAAAATATCTGCTATAAATAGTAACAAAAAACAAGCGGTAACAATCAGGAAATTTCTAAATGATAAAAATGACGGATTTAATTCAGAGGAAAGTCCATCTTGTTTGTTCCCTTTTTTCCACGTATATATGGAAATAGCTTGCGAAGGAATAAAAATAAAAAAATAGACGAAAAATAGCTCGAAATTATCTATTAAGTAAAACTGAATCCCTAATAAAATAGAAGAGAGTATACCAAGATAAAAACCAAAGTAATTGTTCGGATTCCTGATGGTTAATATATAAGCACTCCCTACAATCCCACTGGCAATAGCAATACCTTTGATATTGTCTTTTAAGCCGACAAGAAATAGAAAAACCAATACAATAGTAAATATAATAATAGACATAAGAGAGTTTTTTAAAACTCCTTTTAATAAAACTTGCGTCTCTTTTTTCATGGATTTGAATAGTTTTAGAGTTAATAAATAATGAGTTACAAATAAATGAAAATAGAATGAGGGTGCAAAAATACGAAATTTAATGAATTAGACCGATTTTTCATCTAAAATTTTTTTAAGGATTTTTAAGATTTTAATGCTATTATAATATAAAATAAAATTGTATTTTTGTACCAAAAAACGAAAATAGTCATAAAATACATAATATTATATTGTATAATTAAAAAAAAGATAGAATGAGTAAAAAAACGAAAGATACTATCATTCAAGTTGCTTCAAAACTTTTTAGTAGATATGGCTTCTACAAGACTTCCATGGATGAAGTAGCCAAAGTTGCTCGTAAAGCCAAAGGTTCGCTCTATTATCATTTTGTTAATAAAGAAGGACTTTTTAAAGAGGTGGTTGCCAGAGAATTAGAGTTCGTAAAATCGGAACTGACCAAGATTCTCTCTATTACAAACCTTCCGGCTACCCAACTAATGAAAATATTTTTAAGGAAAAGGATGGAGCTTCTTGCTAATTCTTTTAATTACCATGAAATATTAAAAGCAGATTTGCATGAACATTTTTCTTTTCTTGATGATATTCGTGTGGATTTTGCAAAATGGGAGAAAGAACAATTCAAATTTATTATTCTTAAGGGTATTGAGGAAGGGCTAATTGATAAGAATTTGAATTATGATGTGGCTATTGATGTATTTATATTAATACTTAAAAGCTCAGAAATACAATTTTTTGTTCAAAATCGATATGATGAGTTTGCTCCGCACTTCGATGAACTAATAGAAATAGTGATTAGAGGCATTAAAGCTTAATTTTTTTTTGATATAACTTGACTTTAAAACAATAATAGTATAAAACTCTAAAAAATGAAAAAAACACTTTCCTACATTATTAAATTTCGCACTCTCATTTTACTGACTATTCTCGCTATTACGTTAGTTATGGGGTGGCAAATGAAAAACTTGAAAATAAATTCCGATATCATAAGTTCGCTACCGGACGATGATCCTGCAGCGGTTTTATATAAAGAGATTGGTGAAAAGTATCAAGGAAGTACCATTGGAATTATTATTGTCAATTCCGAAAATTTGTATTCCGCACAAACGATTGCAGATGTCGCCACGATAACCGATATTGTTCAAAGCACGAAAGGGGTTGAAAGCGTTACAAGTTTGGCGAATATTATCAATATTAAAACCGATGAATATGGCTTAGAGGTTGGTAATTTAGTTGATATCTATGCCTTACCGGAAACGGAAGAGGAGCTGATGAATCTAAAAAACGAAGTTGAGAGTAATGAAATGTACAAGGGTGTTATTGTTTCCAATGACGGTAAATCAACCATTGTCATGTTTACACTTGCTACAGATGTTAATCAGGAAGAAGTGGGTAAAGAGATAAAAGAAAAAATAGCTGCTCAAAATTTCAGTCATGGTATTACTTATGGTGGTCTGCCCATGATGATGCAAGAATTGTCGACTATTATTTTTAATGATATGTTATGGCTAATTCCTAGTGTAGCTATTCTTTTACTAATTATATTATTCCTCAGTTTTAAATCGGTAAGAGGTACTATATTGCCTTTAATAACTGTTTCTATTGCGATAACGTGGACGCTGGGCTTAATGGCGATACTTGGTTATGAGATTACGATGATTGGTGGAATTATTCCTGTTATCCTATTTGCTGTCGGAAGTGCTTATTCTATCCACGTCATTAATCATATTCGAGAAAATCAGGAAGAAGACTACCGTAAACGGATATTATCATCGTTAGGATATTTGGTTTTACCTGTATTTTTATCTTCTTTAACTACCGTTTTCGGTTTTGTATCTTTTATCTTTGGTTCATATCTCACGATGATTAAAGATTTTGGAATTTTTTGTGCCGTAGGGACTTTTTTCTCTTTTATATTAGCTTTAACATTTATTCCTGCACTAATCTCTTTCTTTCCCACGCCTCCACGTAGAGTATCGGACAAGGAGTCGTTGTTAACCAAGAAATTTTTGCGTCCTCTAAGTTCCTTAGTGCTTAAATACCCGAAATATGTTCTTATATTCTGGATTTCGTTGGTAATTCTGGGTATTATCGGAACTTTTAAAATTGATAGGAGTACGAACTTAGCCTCCTTCTTTAACAAAAAGAGTGAAACTCGTATAGCAGAAGAGACTTTACAGGAACAATTCGGAGGCTCTGCCCCTGTTTATGTTCTCTTTAAAGGTGATGTACACGATCCTGATTTTTTGGCTAAAATGGGCGACTTTTCGGATTTCCTTAAAACAAATCCTCATATTTCACACGTTACCTCCATTGTTGATTTAATTGAACAGATGAATGAGGCTATGGGCGAGGGACGTAAATTGCCTACAGACCGAGCGAAAATAGAACAACTATGGTTTTTATTGGAGGGACACGAAGTTATGGAACAATTAGTTTCCGATGATTTAGACGAAGCAATTATACAAACTCGGTTCTCTTCTATAAATACAAATGATACCAAAAAATTTATAGATGAAGTAGAAGAATATATTACTGCTCACCAAGATGAAAATGTTACGATTCAATTAAGTGGAATTCCTTCGGTTTATGTAAATATGGATAGTAGTTTGTTAAAAAGTCAATTAAGTAGTCTTTCGATAGCTATTGTCTTAGTTTTACTTTTAATAAGTATATCGTTAAAATCTTTTAAATTGGGTATTATGGGGATTGTTCCTATTTTAGTAACTGTGTCAGCGGTTTTCGGATTTATGGGCTTTACCGGAATTTCACTTGATGTTGCTACGGTTTCTGTAGCCAGTATCGTGTTAGGTATTGGAATCGACTATTCGATTCATACGATATCTTCTTTTAATTACTATTTTAAAATTAAAAATGATATTGATTATGCTATAAAAAATACAATTTGTATTATTGGTAAATCAATTATGATTAACGCCACTGCGGTTGGTCTAGGATTTAGTGTTTTGCTCTTTTCGCATCTAATACCGATGAAATTTATGGGATTATTGATTGCCATATCTATGTTACTTTCGTCAATAGGAGCACTCACTCTATTACCGATAATGATAATTATTAATCACAATTATAAAAATAAATTATTAACCAAAAAACAATTAAAAACAGCTTAAAATGAAAAAAATACGTTTAATTACTCAAATTTTCCTCATCATGTTTTTGATGGGACATGTTAATGCACAAACCGGAACGGAGATATTAAAAAAAATGGATGAAATTATGTTCTCAGCCAAAGATTTGTCCGCAACTAATAAAATTGTAATTATTGATAAGAACGGCAAGCAAGATGTTCGCGAGGCGACTATCATTCAGAAAGGAGATGAGATGCGTTTATTACGTTTTACATCGCCCGCGTCACAAGCAGGGATTGCCATGCTTTCGTTGCCGAATGATGTTATGTACATTTATATGCCTGCTTTTGCAAAGGAGAGACGAATTTCGAGTAGTGTTAAGAATCAGAAATTTGCAGGAACGGACTTTTCGTATGATGACTTACAAGCACAGCCATTTAGCGAAAAATATACGGCTGAGCTGTCAAAAACGACTTCAGACAGCTATATTTTAGAGTTAAAACCTAAAAAGGCAGGGGAGTACTCAAGAATTCTTTTAACAATCAATAAAACGGAGTATTATCCGATTTCAACCGAGTTTTATGATAAAAGCAATACTAAAATAAAAGAGAGTAAATATACTTTCGAGAAAGTTGGAAAATACTGGTCGCCGGCGCAAATTGAGATGAACGATTTGAAAAAAGGGTCGAAAACAAAAATTCAGATGTTAAATCCTAAATATGACCAAGGATTGAGTGATAGTGAGTTTACTGTTAGAAAATTAACCAATTAAGATGAAAAAAGTTTTTTCTTCGATATTAGTCGTCCTATTCTTTTGTAATATTGTCTGGGCGCAAGAGAATCAGCCACTTAAAATTTTCGGTTCTCTAAGTACTGATCAACGAATCATTACCGGAAAGGAATCGGAGTGGGCATGGAATGAAAATCGACTCTCTTTAAAATTAGAAAAGAAAGTTAATCGAGGAAAATTATACGGTGAAATTTGGGTTAGAAATTTTGGGGTCCCTAATTTTACGAATGTTGAACATCTTTATAACCGAGGAATTGTTGACCCATTTGACGTACAAGTGCGGGAAGCATATTTCCAGATAAGTGATCTTTTTATTCCTAATTTGGATTTAAAAATTGGGAGACAGCGGATAGCGTGGGGCAGCGCTGACCAGATGAACCCGACTGATAATCTGAACCCACACGACTTAGAAGATATTTTAGATTTTGGACGGCACCGCGGGTCGGACGCTATCAATTTGACTTATTACATTAAAAATGACTTTTCTATACAAGCCGTTTTTATTCCTTTTTTTCAACCTGCCAATCTGCCGGTCGGCGTTTTTGCCGATGCCATTTTTCCGTCCTTTGAGCTCCCTGCAGACACTAATGTGAAAATTAATGAGATTAGAACCGTTATTAAGAAGCCGGCTTTAAAGTTCGGAACTAATTCAACGGTAGGATTCAAATTTAAAGCTTTTGTTAAAACAGTTGACTTTTCGTTAAGCTATGTCTATGGTTATGACGGCTTGCCATTTTTAACGAAAAAAACGGTAATTCCTATAGATCCGATTATTTATCCTTGGACATGGAGAATAGATGTTGAAGCGGAGTTGTCTTATGTTCGTCAACACATATTGGGTTTAGATTTTTCTACGAATATAAAAGGTGTAGGCGTATGGGGCGAAGCGGCTCTATTTATGCTCGGTGATGACGTGCGAGATAGCACGATTGTTAATAGTATTTTACCATTAATTCCTCCCGAAGTTACGGATTCCATAGTCCTTAATAGGAAAAAACCGTTCCTGAAATTTATAATTGGAGCCGATTATCATTTTGGGAAATCAAGTTATATTAATGTGCAATATATGCACGGTTTTATTCATGAAAGAGGTGCAAAAGAGTTGAGTGATTATCTGTTTTTACGTTATGATTTCAGATTGTTAAATGACCGGCTCTATTTAGCTCCTATAAGTGGTGCCGTAATAATTAGCGACTGGAAAGAGGTGAAAAATAATTATGCCTTAGTTTATATGCCTCAAATATCCTACTATCCAATTCCCGAGGTGGAGTTGTCGCTTTCGTATATTTGGCTTAACGGTAAAGGGGAAGGGCTTTTTTCAAAAATTCAAGATTATGACATGTTCTTAATCAAAGCAAAATTTGCATTTTAAAAATGATATTTTCATTCCGTACACCGACTCGTCTTTCAAATATCTCTGTATGAGCAAGTTGGCTTGCGTGAGGGCGCAGCCGGAAAGCCCGCAAGGGCGGAAGCCGCTGGGGACGCGGCGGCAAAAAAGCGAGCTTGTAAGCTCTTTTTGCCGCTTTGCGTCCCCACGGCTTGCGACCGCGGACTTGCAGGCGAAGACCGACCCCTGAGCGAAGCGAAGGGGACACGCCCTAAGAAAGAAAAAAAAATCTAAAGAAATCCGCGAGCTTTTTTAATACGCTCGTAAGCTTGATTAAGTTTAGTAAATTTATCTTCGGCAGCTTTTCTCATATCTTCTCCGAGATGGTTTACTTTGTCGGGGTGATATTCTTGTGCCAACTTGCGATAAGCCTTTTTGACCTCGGCGTCGCTTGCTGTTTCTTTTATTTTTAAAACTTTATAGTCATTTTCTAAATTTGTACTTGTACTTGGCGGGGAATAGGAGGAACTTTGTCTTGAATAGCCGCCAATATACATCGCTTTAAGGGAGGCATAATCAATAGGATTAATACCGAACCAATGGGCAATCTTATCTATCATTGCCACCTCTTCAGCACCGTAATAATCATCGGCGCCTGCCAGTCCCAAGAGAAATTGAATAATTAAAAATCGTTCGTGTATTGATGAACGTTGGCGGAATAGGTAGCAATAATCTTCAATATTATAATCTTCTTTTAAAATCTCTCTTAGCTCCAAGAGAGCATTATTCGCCGCTATAGGTCCTAAATTTTTCACTAAAAAATCTCGTACAAAGTATAATTCGGATTTTAAAAATCTATTGTCAGATTTCACTACTGCTGCAATAAACACTAACAAGCTGTGTGTAAAGTCGTTAGGAGTTGTGTGGTGATATGTTACTCTATATCTTTTCCTACGTAAGTTATCAATAAAAGAACCGATGATATAGCCTAAAAGTGCTCCCCAAAAGTTACCACTGATAAAGAAGCCAATAAGAACTCCAATAAATTTAAACATACTCTTTTGCTATTTTCCCAACTAAGTCGAAAGTATTGGCATCTATTATACGGGCATTGTAAAAGTTCCCGATTTCAAGTTTTTCCTCTTTATCAATCAAAACGCCATTATCTACTTCCGGAGAATCAAATTCCGTTCTTCCCAGATAAAAATTTTCATTTTCATCATCAATAATTACTTTAAGTGTCGTATTAATTTTTTCACGATTTAATTCGTAAGAGATTTCTTGTTGAAGTAACATTAGTTCATCAAGACGTCTCTTTTTTTCCTTTTTATTGATAGGGTCGCCAAGCGAATAGGCGGGAGTATTTTCTTCTTGCGAATATGAAAAGACGCCAAGTCGTTCAAATCGAGCTTCTTCTATAAATTTCATCAGTTCATTATGTTCTTTTTTTGTTTCGCCCGGGAAACCGGAAATTAATGTCGTTCTAATTGCAATATTCGGGATTTTCTTCCGCAGGGTTTCAATTAGCTGATAAGTGTCCGAGGCAGTATGTCCTCGTCGCATTGTTTTTAAAATGTTGTCATTAATATGTTGAAATGGAATATCGATATAGCGACAGATATTTTTATAATCGTTGATTACATCAAGGATTTCGTAAGGAAAATTAACGGGGTAGGCATAATGAAGACGTATCCACTCTAAGCCTTTTATTTGAGCTAATTCTTGCAGAAGCGAGGCTAAACTTCGTTTTTTATATAAATCTATTCCATAATAGGTAAGGTCTTGAGCAATGAGCATAATCTCTTTAACCCCTTTCTCCACTAGTGTTTTTGCTTCGGTTATCAGTAATTCTTTGGGCTTAGAGATATGTTTTCCGCGAATAGTCGGGATCGCACAAAAGGCGCATTGTCGGTCGCAACCTTCGGAGATTTTGAGGTAGGCATAGTGCGAGGGGGTTGAGAGTAGGCGGTGCGTGGGGTGAAGAAGGTTAAAAGGGGGAATTTTAAATAAATCGAAGAAATTTGACAGTTCTGAAAATCCGTAAAATCCATCAACTTCCGGCAGAGTCTCCTCCAACTCTTTTTTATAACGTTCGGCTAAACAGCCAATGACAAATAATTTACTCTCTTTTTGTTTCTTTTCAAGAAAGAATAAGATTGTTTCGATTGATTGTTCTTTTGCGTCTAAAATAAAACCGCAAGTATTAATAATGATAATATCGGTATCATCTTCAGTTTCGTGGTATACCTTGTAGCCAAGTTGCTCAAATTGTGCAGCAATAATTTCAGAATCGACAATGTTTTTAGAACAGCCGAGCGTGATAAGATTGATACTCTGTTTCATTATGAGTATAGTAGTGTTTAATCGTGCTTATATGAATCAACTTTTTCTTTGAGTTCTTCAGGGATTTCTTTTAAAAGTTTAACTTTTAATTGTTGAAGCATGATATTATTTCCTCTATCATCGTTATTAATTAAATATGCTTTTTCTACCCAAGTATGAGCTAATTCGAGAATGTTCTTTTCAGCTTCTCTTAACTCTTTTAGTTTATTCCAATCTTTGTCGTTGGTTGCTTGGTCCATTAAATTTTGATATTTAATAGCTTCAAAAAAGTAACGGTAGCCCATTTGTTGATTTAGTTCAAAATTGGAAGAGTCAATGGCAAGTCCTTGTTTAAGATAAGTTTCAGCTTTTTCAAACTGATCGTTATTTGTCATATAAAGAGCTAATTTAGCAAGCAGAGAGATGTTTTCAGGATTTTCTTCTGCTAATTTATCTGCGAGAGCAATAAATTTTTCTTGCTCTCCACTCATTGTCAAATGTTCTAGTTCTAACTCGTAAATTTTAATAAGTCCATTGGCGGGGACATGTTTTTTTGCTGATTTAATAACATTAGCACATTTAACGGTATCTTTTTCTTCTTTGTACAAGTCGTAGAGTAAGATATAGATTTCCGGAATAGGAGTTTTAATGGCAACAGCTTCGGTAAGCATTTTCTTATAGGTATCGGGTTGTTCTAATTTACGAGCAATTTGGGACAAATCAAAATAGATATAACCTAAATCTCTTGGTAGCGAAGGGTTTTTGTCATCTAATTTCAAAGCTCTTACTGCTGCGTAAAGATATTTAAAAGCCTTTTGCCAATTATCTTTTTTATATGCTTCATATCCCATGTCGTAAAAGGGACCGGCACAAAGCATTTGTCCCATAATTGGGTCAATAAGTCCGGATTTAGGAGTTACTTTAGGATCTATTTCAACGGCTTTGTAGAAGCACTCATTAGCAATCCAAATAGCATCTGTATCTTTAATGACATATTTTGGATTTTTTTCCAATCTACTCTTTTCTTCTTCGTAGCGTTGGAGGTAAACATTCGCTTTCATAAGCCAGTAGTCGGCATTATTCTCATTTCCTACTTGACAAGCGTCAATAACTCTTTTAGCTTTACTAATCTGTTTATTTTGAAGGTTCATCCAAGCGTCAGAAATACAAGGTTGCGCTATAGTTGTTACCATCATTAGCAGACTGATTGCTGCTAGTAAACTAAATTTTTTCATTTTACATTGATTTTAATAAAAATTATTTTTTGTTTTCTAATTGTTCAATTTTTTTAAGTGTTTCATCATACTTTGGAGAATCCATACGTATGTAAATTGCTTTTAGCACATTAAGCACAGAAAGATCATCAGGTTGAATATGTAATGCTTGTTCAAAATAGTTCTTTGCTTCTTCTAAATACTTATCCGATACTTCTTTTAACGGTTCTGCAGCGTTTTTATTTCCTTGAACTTGTAATTGATTAGCTTTTATGAAGTTCTGTTCGGAAATATAGTAGCAAGTTACGCCAAGATTATAGAGTACAACAAAATTGTCCTGATTTTGTCGATATGCTTTTTTAAGTAATTTTTCAGCTTGCGTATAATTGGAATCTAAAATAAAAAGATTTGAAACATTAATGATGGTATTAATATCATCGAAATGCTCAATTGGAAGTTGATACAAAATCTCCTTAGCTTTTACCGTATCTTTAGTAAAAAAATAGTAATCGGCCTCGGCAACGGCAATATCAGGATTGTTGGGGAGGAATTTCCGTCCTTTATCAATCGTTGAATATATAGCTTCGTTATTGTTAACTTCTTTATGTAGAGCAATAAGGCGGAGATAGACATTGGCATTTCGTGAGCTATCTATGATGGCTTTCTCATAATTTCTTATTGCATTCTGCTTATCTTTAAGCATCTCAAGTGTATAAGCATAGTAATAGTAAATTTCGCCGTTAAGAGGGTAGGGAGGAATTTTATTCATTTCATAGCTTTCAATTCCTTTTTCTAATGTTTCTTTGGCTTCCACATACTTTTGTGCGATTAATTCATCAACGCCGTTTATAAACAATAATGTATAAAGTTGTGGTAGAGCATTATCCGGAGATAGCATTCCCGTTGCAACAACATTTTTATTAAGTTCCTTAGCCTTTTTGAAAGCATCGTATGCTTCTACAGGGGTTTGAGGGAAACGGATATTGTAATTATCATCCTTTTGTCTTTCACTATATTCGTTACTTGCTAAATAATAATCAATATTGGCTTTATATAACCAAGTGGTAGCTTTTAAAGATAGTTTTTCATCTTTAATACATAAATCGATTATCTCTTTTGCTTTAACATAATTTTGGTCATAGTAAAAATTATATGCTCTTGATAATGAGGGTTTTTGTGCGTCTACGGATAGTAGTACAGTTAATAAAATCAAAGTTATTTTTAATTGTTTCATACTTATTTTACATTAAAAGAATAACCATTAAAAGATTTTACGTTTATAGAAATTACTCTTCAAGATTTTCAGTAGTCGTATCGTTATTTTCGGCTACATTATCTTCTTCTTCGTCATCATCAGGTTCTTCTTTAGGGACACAGGTTACGGCGGCAATTTGGTCATCTGTATTCAATTCAATGAGTTTCACTCCTTGTGTAGCTCTTCCCATAACGCGAAGCGTATCAACATGCAAACGAATGGTCAATCCTGAGCGATTAATAATCATTAAATCATCATTATCGGTTACATTTTCTATAGCAATAAGACCTCCTGTTTTTTCGGTAATGCTAATCGTTTTCACTCCTTTTCCGCCTCGGTTCGTGATTCGATAATCATCTAATAATGAGCGTTTTCCAAATCCATTTTCGGAAACAACGAGTATAGTTTGGTCAGGATTATCAATACAAATCATGCCGACTACAAAGTCGTCGTCATTAGCTAAGGTAATCCCTTTAACACCTGAGGCATTTCGTCCCATGGGGCGTACATTTTTCTCATTAAAACGTACCGCTTTTCCTGAGTTCAGAGCCAGCATAATTTCATTTTCCCCGTTAGTAAGTTTTGCTTCTAGAAGGTGGTCATTTTCGCGAATAGTAATAGCGTTAATACCGTTCACGCGTGGGCGGGAGTATGCTTCGAGCGAAGTTTTTTTAATTATACCTTTTTCGGTGCAAAGAATGATATAATTATTATTGATATATTCGTCATCGGTAAGGTCATGCACATTGATGACGGCTTTTATTTTGTCGTCACTTTCAATATTCAGTAGGTTTTGGATAGCACGACCCTTCGAGGTTTTACTACCTTCCGGGATTTCGTAGACACGAAGCCAGAAGCACTTTCCTTTTTCAGTAAAGAAGAGTAAATAGTTGTGATTTGTAGCGATGTAAAGGTGTTCGATAAAGTCTTCATCTCTTGAGGAGCCGCCTCTTGAGCCTTTCCCGCCTCGATTTTGCACTTTATATTCAGATGAAGAGGTGCGTTTAATATATCCTAAGTGTGATATTGTAATAACAACTTCCGTATCCGGAATCGTATCTTCAATTTTGAAATCGGTTGCTGAAAATTCTATTCGAGAGCGTCTTTCGTCTCCGTATTTTTGTTTAACTTCGTTAAGTTCATCTTTAATAATCTGCATTCTAAGGCTCTCTTCGGCAAGCACACGATTTAGATATTCGATTAATTTTTGCAGTTCGTCATATTCATTTTGTAATTTCTCGCGTTCTAAACCGGTTAGTTGTCTAAGTCGCATTTCAATAATTGCACGAGCTTGAATGTCAGTGAATTGCCATTTTTCCATTAAGCCGATGCGAGCATCTTCGGGCGTTGCCGATGCACGTATTAAGGCAATAATCTCATCTATAAAATCGAGAGCTTTCAGGTAGCCTTCTAAGATATGGGCACGTTCTTGAGCTTTTCGCAAGTCATATTGAGATCTACGCACTACAACATCGTGGCGATGTTTAACATATTGTTTGATGAGGTCTTTTAAATTCAATGTCATGGGGCGTCCGTTCACTAACGCAACGTTATTGATATTAAAAGAGGCTTGTAGGGCAGTATATTGGTACAATTTATTAAGAACGATATTCGGGATAGCTTCGCGTTTAAGTTCATAGACTATTTGCGTTCCGTTTCTACGGTTTGACAGGTCTTCGATATTGCTAATTCCGTCAATTTTTCCTTCTTTAACAAGTTCCACCGTTCGTTTTATCATGTCGGACGGATTAACGAGGTAGGGGATAGAGGTAACGATGATTTGTGTTTTTCCGTTTACTTCTTCTATTGTAGCGTCCCCACGAAGCACGACACGTCCGCGTCCGGTTTCAAAAGCTTCTTTCACGCCGTCGTAGCCGTAAATTGTACAGCCTGTCGGGAAATCCGGCGCTTTTATGTATTGCATTAGCTCCTCAACCGTAATATCATTATTATCAATATAAGCCGTAATTCCGTCACAACACTCGGAGAGATTATGGGGAGCCATATTGGTTGCCATTCCTACTGCAATTCCTGAAGCGCCATTGATTAAAAGATTAGGAATTTTACCGGGCAATACGGTAGGTTCTTCAAGAGAATCATCGAAATTAGTGCGGAAATCAACAGTCTCCTTCTTTATATCTTCGAGCATCTCTTCGGCAATTTTACGCATTCTTGCTTCCGTATAACGCATCGCAGCAGGGCTATCACCGTCAATAGAACCAAAGTTCCCTTGTCCGTCAACAAAAGGATAACGTAAAGACCAATCTTGAGCCATACGAACCATCGAATCGTACACTGCCGTATCTCCGTGAGGGTGATATTTCCCTAAAACTTCACCGACTATTCTTGCTGATTTTTTATGAGGTTTTGACGAAGTGATGCCCATATCGTACATGGCATATAAGATTCTTCGGTGTACCGGCTTAAATCCGTCTCGCGTATCGGGGAGTGCCCGAGACATTATCACTGACATTGAATAGTCAATGTATGCCTTTTTCATTTGCGACTCAATATTTACCGAAATAATTTTTTCTTCTCCTATCATTTTTTATAAGTTTTTGTAATAGATAAAACGCTGTTTTTTAATAGTTTACAATTGACAAAAGTAAGATACGAAAATACAAAAAAAAACGATGTAGTTGTCTTTTTTTTCTACCTTTTTTTCACCTTTTTTTGTTAAAATCTCAAACGGAAATCCAATAATCGTCCGCATAATCCGACAAATAGCCTGTGGGCTTTTATCAGTTTTTCTCATTTTTCTGTAATGTTTATATAAAGTCTTTATAATCAGCAATATATATTATTTCTCTGTTTTTTGTCTATTACAAAAATGTGTAAAAAAGAGGAGTATAAGAATAATTGTAATTTTCTTTTGGGCGTGCCCCCTCGCTACGCTCGGGGTCGGCGCCCGGTTCCAAGTCCGCGGGCACAAGCCGTGGGGTCGCAAGGCGGCAAAAAGAGCTTACAAGCTCGCTTTTTTGCCGCCGCGTCCCCATCGGCTTCCGCCCTTGCGGGCTTTCCACCTAAGCGCCTCACGCAACCAGCCTGCTCGCGCAGCAATATTAAACTTTGAGTTTTATACACTTTTTGTTATACATATTACTTTTTTTTACTTTCCGCTTTTCATTTTGAACTTAAATAGCTCTGTCCGAGCAAGTTGGCTGCGTGAGGGCGCAGCCGGAAAGCCCGTAAAGGAAGGAGCTTTGAAGAGCAAGGAGAAAAAGAGCGACTTTAGAAGCTCCTTTTTCGACTATGCTATTCATAGCTCCTTCCTGCGGACTTGGAGGCGAAGACCGACCCCGAGCGTAGCGAGGGGGCACGCCCTAATAAAAAATATAAATAAAATCTACTACTTGATTATATATTAAAATCCTAAAAAGAAACCTAATAATCCTACGCACAGCCCGACCAGCACACTGATGGCTTTCATGAGGAAAAAGTTTGAACGGGAAGAGGCTAATAACGGCAAAGCACCGTGACCGTCTTGGACAATGGAACTTGCTAATAAAATACTGAACGGAATGGAACCGTTAAAGAAAAGTATGACAAATATTAAATGCGGTCCGGACTCCGGAATAATACCAATGAGGACTGCTAATAAGATGAGTAAGAATGTTGTCCACTGGTTGTTTTTAATAAAAGCCTCGATATCAAATAGTTGATAAGAGAATTTGAGAAGTAAAAGGACGGCGAAAGTCCAGAGAAGTACTTTTAAAAGGTGTTTTTTAATGACGTGTTTCCAAAGATGAGATTGGAGGAAGTGCTCGGAAGAAAAGGCGACAATAAATAGGGTTAACAGAGCGAGTGTGAGAAAAAGAATGTTTTCCCATGAAAAAATAGAGTGATGGTGATGATGGTGTACATCTCCTATTGTCGGTAAACCTCCATGTTGGTGTGAAAAAACTCCTGTCAGAATAGCAATGATATAGAGTAATAAACAGATAATGAGAAATATTCTTTGAAAAGAGGTGCGGGTTATGTTTTTTAGCGACAAATGGTTTTTTGTGTGAATATGTACATCTTCGTGTATTTCAAAAAAATGGTTATCTCTTTTTAATTTTTTATGTTTAAAAAATAAATCGGTGAGAACGCCGGTAACAGTACCGACAATTAGTAATATTAGAGAGAGGATGAGGAAGATTTTAGGGCTATACGCAAAAATTACAAATGCTTCATCTCCATGTGTGCAAATCATGCCTGCTACTAATGCTCCGAAGGAGAGTAGGCGGTGAGTGAATAAGGAAACGATAGTAAAACCGCCAATGCAACCGGGTATTAGTCCTAATAAAGAGGCAAAAATAATTTGCAGAAAAGGACGATTTTGTAAGCTGGTCAGTAATTTACCCGAAGAATTAACATTAATAAATTCAATGAAAATCATCATCATCATTACCAAATAGGTAATCGTTAATGTACTTTTTATTACATCTAAGATGATGTGATAATCAATAGACATTGTTTAATTATTTTTTGAATAGGCAGTTTCGAAATTTGTACGTCCGATAAGAGAGCGACCAAGGGTTACTTCGTCTGTAAACTCTAACTCTTCACCTACACCGATGCCGCGTGCGATAGTAGAAACAACTTTAACTTTGTCGGAAATATTTTGGTAGATGAAAAAATTGGTTGTATCTCCTTCAACAGTAGTTGGTAGGGCTAAAATAACCTCTTCTACGGGGTTGTTATTAATTTTCTCAAAAAGATGTTCTAATGTAAGTTGTTCGGGACCGATTCCATTAATTGGAGAAATAATTCCTCCTAAAACGTGATAAACACCGTTAAACTGATGGGTAGCTTCGATGGCAATTACATCTCTAATATCTTGAACGACACAAATAAGTTGGTGGTTGCGCTTAGGGTTAGTACAAATAGTGCAAACGGGAGTGTCTGATAAATTGTGGCATTCTTGACAAGTATGTAGCTCTGATTTAAGGCGTGAAATAGCACTTAAAAGTTGCTCAACTTCAATATTTTCAAGTTGATGCAAATGCAAGGCGAGTCGCAGTGCTGTTCGGCGACCGATACCCGGAAGCTTTGCTATTTCATCGATAGCTTTATCCAATATTTTAGAAAAATTTTGAATCATATCGACTTAGCGTAAACGGTCGGCAGCACGTATTTTTTTTTCATCTTTTCTTATGGCACGTGTTGACATATAGATAAAAAAAGCAGGTATTGCACAAGTCATAATCCAAGGATTGGACTTGAAATCATTTGCGGTTGTGCTAATGCCTTGTTGTACAAAAATAAAATCAGGGCATATATAGAGCATGAAAACGATGATAATTAGAAAAAGCATTAAGTTAAAGGCATTGAGTTTAAGTTGTCGTCTCCTATTTTTGTATTGAAAAATAGTATAAAATGATAAAAATGCCGATATAATTAGCATGATGGCTATATAGAAAGTGTATAATTTAACATCACCGTTTGGAATATTTTCTTTAAGAAAAAAAGCATCGAAAATATAATCTGCTTGGTCCGTGTATACATGTCCAATAGGAATGAAAAGTAGAATTATTGCAGTAATAGAGGCAAAAAATAATAAAATAGATTGGATTCGCTGAATCATAGTAAAAAAGATTAAAAGTTTATTGAAATGTTTTATTTAAGGTGATATAAGACATTTTAATATTTGTATCGGCAACTTTGACATAAGGACGAAATTTTAAAGCAACCTTTGAAGGATTTCCTATCCCGTAATTGGTTAATTGTCCAACTAAATTAAGGAAACTTTCCAATGTTTCAGCTTGTAAAACCTCTCTGACATCAATTCTCATTGGGATTGGTATAATTTGTTGTGTTCCGTTTGGCGGGATAGAAAGATTAATTTTAGGATTGCTTCCGTCTATTAATTTTTTCCCGTCTAATTGTAATTCGTAGTCAAAACCGCCAAGTGCGGCAGGCTGACTTGTTTTATTTCTTGCGATAACATTCATATTGCAAGTAATAGTAAAATCTTTTCTAGCGATGGCGGCGGCGGCTTTTGCAGCGTCAGCTACCGATAAATCATTAACACTTTTAACCTTAGATAAATTAATACCTGCCCAATTAATATTAACAATATCACCCATTTGATATTGTAAATTAACCATATTTAATGCACGCTGTATGGCACAGCCTGAAAATAGAAGCACTATTGCCGCTAAAATTGTAATTTTTTTCATAGCTCTATAGAATTTGAACAAATTTATGGTAAATAACTATATTTTTTACTGTATTCCAGCATTTGTTGGGTGTAATCGTTAGGATATTCAATTTGGATATCTACAATTTTATCTCCTTTTTTAACAATTTTAAATTCGGGGTTAATAAATCCGCCGTAAGGCGCAATATTAAGGGGGGCAAAACGCTCCTTAACTTCTTTATGTATATCATAATCTATTTTTACTCCGTATGTTTCAACTATTTTTCTTGCTGCTTCGTAATCACCGGTAGATTTTATTTTTTGAATTTCCGCTAATAGTTGAGCAAACAATTTTCGTAATTCGACGTAGTCATTAATTTTGATATATGTTTTTCCGTTTTTCACCACTTTTTCGATGACATTTTTTTCTAAACCGTGTTCGTAGCACCAATTTGCGATTAATGCACGGTTTCTCATGTGTGCTTGCGAAATATCATCACCTAAATTAATACGGTTTAGTTGGAGCATCATTCCGTTTAATATATATTTGTAGTAACATGCTTTGTAGGCTTCCGGGTCGGGGAGCAGGTTAAGTTCCAACATTTTATCATCGGCAATATAATAGAGTGAAAAAAGGTCGGCGCGTGTCTCTTCAATAGGAGAATGATAGTTCTTTAGCATTCCATCTTCAATACCCGGTAGCATTTGACCGGAGCCGTGTCCGAGGCATTCGTGTAAATCTACTTGTAAATTATCGGCTTCGTAGCCATATTTTTTTGCTAATTCAATTTCCTTTTCCGAATAATAGAACTCTTGGGCGCTTCCGTTCTTCATGCGTGCTTGATGGTAAGCGTACATAATGTTACTCATTGTAACGGATTTTGACCCATGATGTTTTCTAATCCAGTTAGCATTAGGTAAATTGATGCCGATTGGCGTGGCAGGATAGCACTCTCCGCCCAATTGAGCAACCGTAATAACTTTTGCCATAACACCTTTAACCTCTTTCTTTTTATAAATAGCATCAATAGGGGAGTTGTCTTCGAACCACTGAGCATTTTCACTTATCAGCTCCGTTCTTTTATTATTTTCCAAATCTTTAAAGTTAACTACCGCTTCCCAAGTCGCTTTTTGTCCAAGCGGGTCGGTGTAAACTTCAATAAAGCCATTCACGTAGTCAACAAGCGAGTTAACATCTTTTACCCAAAGGATATTATAATCGTCCCACGTTTTTAAATCGCCGGAAGTATAATATTCTATAAGTTTGAGGATATGATTTTTTTGTTCTTCATTTTCAGCAACGGTAGAGGCTTTTTCCAGCCAATAAACTATTTTTTCGATAGCCGGTCCGTACAAACCACCCACTTTCCACGGCAATTCAACAACTCTTCCATCTTTATCTTTCGTTACTTTCGTATTTAAACCATAAGAGATAGGTTCTTCTTTATTGGCATTGATATCATTTTTCTTAAGGTCGGCATAGTATTTCTCAACTTCTTTTTGAGTTACGTTTTCGTAAAAATTAACTGCCGAATTAGTTACCAAATCTTTTTTAACATCTTGACAAATTTTAAGAGGTTCAATGTTTTCATTAAAGATAATATCGGTAATCCATTTTTTAAAATCGTCAAATGATTGATTGGTAGCAATAGGGAAGTCGTTTTCGGAAGAGTTATTTAATAAATTTTCAAAATAGTCGGTTGATATTTCCGGATAAAACTTAGCATTAGAGTAATGATGGTGCATTCCGTTGGAAAACCAAAAGCGTTTAACATAAACCATGAAAGCCTTCCAATTATCGTCATTTTTATCCCCTGAATAAGTGTTGACAATATTTTCTAAAGTTCGTTTTACCGTTAGATTATATTTTCCGTTTTGGTCAAAAATAATATCTCTTCCACAGCGTGCCGCTTCACTTAAATAATAAATAAGCTCTTTTTGTTTTAACGAAAGTTTGTCCCAATTTTCGACTTGATAACGCATGATTTCAATATCCGCAAAGCGGTCGATGACATATTGAAATGTTTCACTATTTTTCTCTTCTTTATTTTTTTGTGATTGACAAGCCATTCCCAATAAGGCTAAACCTAAGAACATTATAACGACATTTTTTTTCATAATTACAATATATTTAAACTTCTAATTTTGCTTGCAAAGGTACAAAAAAAGAAGTGATTTACATTAGATTTTAAAAGAAAATAATTATTGGAAATTAAAGTTTCTTAGAAAGCTAAATCCTAAATAATAGATGTCGTAAGGTTTGAAAGGGGGTAACTTACGGTCATTTCGAATGTAAAAACGCAAGATATTATTAGGGGAAATAGAATAGTCAAGTCCGATTTTAGTACGCATGGATTCTAATCCGCTATCTTTTTTACGAAGTAAGAAAAATAGTTCTGCCGATGCGAAAAATAAAATAGGAGCTTCTTTCAAGCCATATTTAAATTTTAATTCTTGTCGAAAATAGGATTCAATTTGTGCTATAGTATCTGATGGAAAATCGGAAAATGTGTTTTGATAACGTAAACGGTACGAGCCGGTCAGTTGGTTAAACTCTTTTTGAAACGTAATATTTAAGTTTATTCTATATAGTAAGTCAACCAATTGCTTAACATCGGAAAAATCCGTAATTAAATAGGACCCGACTCCTAAAACACAATGATTATCTAACATTGTGTACTCCACATCAAATTTACTGGTAAACTTCTCAACGTTAGTAAATTTATCGAACATTCTAAATTCATTTTTTACAATAAATTCCCAATTTTTCGATTTGTTAAAATGCAATTCCCCTGTAAAAATACCGCCAAAATCTTTTGATTGAGCCAAAGACCCCGAAGGTTTTTCAATAATTAAAAAGAATACAAGTAAAAGCGGAATTAGCAAAAGATTATATCTAACTATCATTTCAAATTAACAATTGTAAATTAACTATCTGCAAATTAAGAAGCTGCAAAGATAACATTTTTTTTATTGGCAGGACGTAGTTTTTATATGATGCCATTCTAAATAAAATTGTAGAAATTGCAATCCGGCCGCTTGAAGTTTTAAAAAAATAGGATTTTTCTTGTAGGAAGGGTCAAAACATAAAAGATAAATCTCATTAAGACAATCCAATCGTTTTAATAGTTGAAACTCCGTCCAAACTTCATCGGTTCGGGCTTCGTTCTTGAGAAATATTTCGTGATAAATAAAAAGTGTATAGCTGTGTGGAGTGACGGAAATATCAGGTAATATATCAAATGGACTTGCTTCGTTTTGCTTGGCTTCTTGGAGTGTTGTAAATTTATCTTTTTTATTTTCTGATTCTATCTCTTCCGTGCAAACGGAGAGTTCATAGTACAATTGCTCAATGCGAAAATCGTGATTTAGTAATTTATTAGCCTGATGAAACAGAAATAGAAAATATTTTATTTTGTGAGGAAGCTGAAAAGCATCTAATACTTCTTTCTCTTTATCCAAAAGAGCTATTTGATACTCGGCATCATATAATGAAAAATTGATGTTTTTTCCCGTTTCTATTAATTGAAAATAATCTAAAATTAAATTTCTAATTTTATTTTGGTAAAGACTTTCCATTTTTTATAGATTAACGCTTTAAATACGAATAGGAGAGAAAAATGTTACAGTAAGAAAGGTTATTTCCTACTTTTCGAAAAGAGAAACTCTTTTTCTTCAGCGGTTAAAGCGTCATAACCATTTTTAGAAATTTTATCTAAAATAGCATCAATTCTATCATTTTCAGCTTTCTTTTTTGCATTGTACTCTTCATCAGAAAGGGGGCGCGTATCGTATGAAGTACAATATTTCTTTTTTTTCTTCTTAGTAGATTGATAGATATTGTTTTTCATAGAGAAAAACATATAGGTCGCACCGTATAGGACACCGCCTAAATGGGCAATATGACCGCCGGCATTACTTTTAGAGATGCTCAGTAAATCAATAACAATAAAGATTATCGTTATCCATTTTAGCTTTATTGGTCCCAAAAATACAATTTGCAAATTATATTGCGGTTTATAAACGGTAATAGCGGCTAATATCGCCATAATGCTTCCGGACGCTCCAAAAGCCATAGAAGTTGGCAGAACATTTTGAAAAACGGGAAAAATATTGTAGGCAAAAGCATAAACGAGATTGCCGAAGACGCCGCCGAGCAGATAAGTAAGGAGGAGCCTTTTTTCACTAATATATTGTAGGAAAATCCTTCCTGCTATCCAAAACATAAGCATATTGAATAAAATATGCCAAAAATGGATGTGGAAAAATAGTGAAGTGATAATTGACCAGGGACGGTAAAGAAAATTATGAATAGACGCAGGAAACGAGAGTGATAAAACTATTTTTGACAAAACGACTTCATCAAAATCATTCGACATTAAAAATCCGATTAGCGATAAGAGATATTTAAGTATTAAAAAAACAAAATATACCGCAAGGTTAATGATTATAAGTCTATTAAGATAGGAGCGTTTTTGAAAAAAATGTTTTAATAGATATTTTCCATTAAAGTTTGAGAGTAAAGGATTGGTGAAGCGCATATAAAATAACCTATTTTTTAAATCATAGTTTTTTAATATGTTTCAAAGCTATTTGTTCTTCGCCAAAAGAGAATTAGTATAATTCCAAATAGCATACCTCCTAAGTGTGCAAAGTGTGCAATCCCGTCGCCGGTACCGGCAATGCCGTATACTAATTCCAGAAGACCGTAGGCGATAACAAACCATTTTGCCTTGATTGGGAAAAGGAAATAGAGATAAATTCGAGCATTTGGAAACATCATACCAAAGGCGAGCAGCAGTCCGAAAACCGACCCCGAAGCACCGATTACATTAAAAGAATTTAGAAAATGTTCGCGGTATTGTGTTATAAACGAGACACTTAAATTTTGTAATTGTAAATTATTGGGATCTTGTTGCCACTCTCTAAAGTACTGTTTGAAATTTTGATATTGTGAATAGATATCGCCGGAATATTGATGAATATGGAAGCGGTGATTTTGTGTTAAATCAATCAGGTGATTCAGTGAGGGGTCGTGCAAGAATATCTCCATCAACTTCAGGTCACTATTAATTTGGAAGTAGATAACAATATAATGTATAAGTGCGGCACCAATACCGGTTACAAGGTAATAAATAAGCAGTCTTTTTCCGCCCCATACGTTTTCGATGGCACTACCGAACATCCAGAGGGCAAACATATTGAAAAAGATATGTCCGAAGTTGCCGTGCATGAACATGTAAGTAAATATCTGCCATATATGAAAATCGGAAGCCCCAAAATAGTGCAGTCCCAAGGTTTTGTTCAGGTCAATGCCCAATTTGGCAAATGTTATCGAAGCAAGAAAAAAAAGCCCGTTGATGATAAGTAAATTCTTAACGACGGGTGGTAATAGATTAAAACCTTGAACGTGAATATTGTCAGACATTGTAAATTAGTTGCAGGGCATTGGAAGGTAGCTTAGAACTATAAAAATAAGCGAACGAACTAAATTGGAGCGGAAGACGGGTCTCGAACCCGCTACCTACAGCTTGGAAGGCTGTCGCTCTACCAAATGAGCTACTTCCGCAAATGGAGTGGGAGAGGAAGGATTCGAACCTCCGAAGGCTTCGCCAACAGATTTACAGTCTGCCCCATTTGACCGCTCTGGTACTCTCCCAACGTAAAGAGCCGGTGGACGGATTCGAACCGCCGACCAGCTGATTACAAATCAGCTGCTCTGGCCAACTGAGCTACACCGGCTTTTATTTTGTTGTTTTGGAAAAATTTCAAATAACCTACCTGATAATTGTTTTTTCAAAATCAGGTTGCAAAAATAGTGTTTTTTTCTATATTTAGCCTCTTTTTAGAGTTTTTTTTGTAAAAAAAGTGTAACTTGGTGAATGGTAGTATTTTATTTTTTGACACAACAGGTCATTTCACGCTTCCCGAGCGCCCCAGGAATCGCTTTTACCTCAAAACCCGCCTCTCTTATGCTTCGTTTTACACTTCCTTTCGCACAATAGGTTACCAAAATGCCACCTGTTTTCATAGTTGCAAGGATTTTTGCAAATATCTCCCTCTCCCATAATTCGGGTTGTACCGTAGGACTAAAGGCATCAAAATAGACTAAATCATAGAAATTTCTTTTTAGTGAGCTTGTTTGCAACCGCTCTATCCGTTTTTTGAAATAGAAATTTGGGGAAAGTTCACGTTCATTATTATTGTCGCTATGCATTTCTAAGAAAGGTTGTAAATATTTTTCATCAAACAACGTTCCGTAATTGAGACTTTTTACCTCGCTTAATGAAAGTGGATAAGCTTCTATCGTGTGGTAATAAATAGTGCGTTCTTTTTGGTGTGCGAGCGTTAATAGGGCATTTAAGCCCGTTCCAAACCCCATTTCTAATATGCAAAGTGTAGACTTGTCCGAAAAAGTGTTTAAACCGTTATGAATGTAAATGTGCAAAGACTCTTGAAGAGCTCCGTATTTAGAGTGAAATTGTTCGTTAATATCGTTTAAACGAAAAGATGATGAACCGTCATGCGTAATATAATGTTGGCGATGAAAAAAATCAATCATTGAGACGCTGGAGTTTAGTAGCTTTTTTTTGTTGTACGACTTCTGAAAATTGCTGAATATTCACGGCAAAGGTAAAGTAGTTCGGCGTTGCTCCTGCGGCAAAATGAGCTCGCGAAAAAGCAAATTGCATGCCATAAAGCTCAATTGAAAAACCGTAGGAGAAACCGGCAAGACTGCGTGCCTGGGGAATCTTCATCTCTTGATGTCGGTTTTGATTATAGGCAAGTTGGAGAGATAGGTATTTAACGGGCAAAATCTCAATTCCAAATACAAAATGGCGGAACATATTATCAAAGAAGTGGGCTACCGCTTTTGGTTTTTTAGGTTTTCCGGTTATTCCGTCAATTTTTAATAATGGATTATCGTCTCCGATGTAGCTCATATTCCATTTATAAAGTGAATGGAGCGTAATATGATAACGAATCGGGAGATGTTCTAAGCGTTGCGAAAAAGCAAGCTGAATATCAAAAGGTAAAGGTTCAAAATTCCCGTTAGTATATGGTTTTAGTTGTGAGCCGATATTTTTAACTAATAAACTTAATGAAATTTGTTTTTTGCTGTTAAAATAAGAGGCAGCGACATCGGTTGCTATGCCTAACGAATTGTACGATTCATAAGTTGAATATATCAATTTTAAATTGGCACCGATGGAGAAATTACTATCCAAGGCTCTGCCCCAGCCGGTAGCAAGGATATAATCGCCCGCACTAAAACGCCCGTAGCTGTTACTGCTTTCATCAGTATGAAGAAACGTGCCGTAACCGACTGCTTGTAACGAAAAAAGAAACGACCCTGCCTTTTTGAAATTATAAGAATAGGCTACGTTGCCATAAGAAGTTGTCGTAAAATAATCACAAAAGTTGATTGCAAGAGTGTTATGTAGCAAAGGAGAAATATAAGAAGGATTTATTTGTGCTAATGAGATATCGTTATCCTTAATTGATACAAGATTCCCTCCCAAAGCCGCATAGCGAGCGGAATTGCTAAAATTGAGAAAAGGATAAACATAGCGCCCTCCAATTTGTCCCTTTACTACATCAATCTTAAAAAGTAGTAGCATGAGAAGAAAAAAAGACAGGATTTTTTTCATTAAATATCTTTTTTGCAAAAATAAATGATTTCCTTAATATCAAATATTTTTCGCCGTTATCTTTTCAATAATAAAACAATTTCGAATTTTAAAACGTTGTTATAGTGGTTTTTATTCTAAAAATGTTCATAAATATTTTTTCTATTGGAATTAATATTATTTTTGATTCAAAATAGTTAGGAGGAAAAATGGAGCATATTGAATTAATAGTATCTGATATTCAGAGTTCTCAAACACAAGGAGAAGCATTTGTTCTGTTGCTTAAAGAGAAAAGCGGGGAGCGTTTTGTGCCTATTGTTATTGGGATTGGTGAAGCGAGGGCAGTAGTTTTTGAATTGAATAAGATACAGCCTCACCGTCCGGGACCGCACGACCTTTTTCAACAATTGATTCGCATAGCCGATTTTCAGTTTAAAAAGGTGGTTATTTGGAAATTTGAAGCCGGTGTTTTTTTTGCCAATCTTTATATTGAAAATAGAGAAGGGGAGGAAGTTATTGTAGATGCACGAACCTCGGACGCCGTAACGTTATCGCTCAAATTTGAAACGCCGATTTTTATGGATAAGGCAGTATTTGAAAAAACTGCTATTATCTCTAAGACGAAGCATGCTCATAATATAGATGAAAAACAGGAAAATGGTGATGAAGTTGAAGCTTATGACCATTTTGTAGAAAGAAAATTAGAGGAGATGTCAAATTCCGAATTGCAAAATCTCTTGGAGGGAGCTGTAGATAGCGAAGATTTTGAATTAGCTTCCAAGATTCACGAAGAAATTAAAAAACGCGAAGCATCCTAACCGCTTTTCTAAATCAGAAATTTATATCTACCTATAAATCAATTATATTAAAAATTGTAATTGAAAAAAGTCGCAAATTCGTTCCTATACGACACTATATTTTTCTATTTCAGAGCTTTTCATAAGAATAATTACTATTTTAATTTTTATCAGGGCGTGCCCCCTCGCTGCGCTCGGGGTCGGCGCCCGGTTCCAAGTCCGCGGGCACAAGCCGTGGGGACGCAAAGCGGCAAAAAGAGCTTACAAGCTCGCTTTTTTGCCGCTGCGTCCCCAGCGGCTTCCGCCCTTGCGGGCTTTCCACCTAAGCGCCTCACGCAACCAACGTGTTCGTGCAGAGCCATTTAAGTCCAAAACGGAGAGCGGAAAGCGAACCCCGAAGGGATTCATTTTCCACTATCAGGCTTTAACTTATTGAATGTAAGGGATTTATAAAAATCTCTTATAGCCCCGAGCCATAGCTGATGATGTTTTCTAAAATTTCATTGTACAGAAATAGTGAACTTTGAGTTTTATACACTTTTTTGGACATTCCCCCATTTTCAGAAACTTCTTTTAAAACAGCCAATTTTTGCTCTAGGGTAAAATCTCTTTTCTTCATAAAAACAAAATTAATTATATTTTTTAAACTATAATTTTGTCCGATGAATTAGGGGGCTAAAATATTTTATAGTCAATCTTTGCTTTAATTTTAAAATTACTTTTGATAATCGGATGATTCTTTTGATAACTCCTCATTTGCTGTGTTACTGCTAACCTTCTACCACTCATCAGATACCAGACAAATTTCTGGTACATATTTTTCTTTGAACCATTCTGGAATAATTACCTTTTTTGAAATTATACCATATTCACATCCGTCAAAACCTTCAAACAATAAAACGTCATTTTTCCTTATTTCAATTTTTTGTAAATACATACTAAAAGATGCCTCAAATTCTTGTCTAATAAATATTTCTTTACTATTTTTATCAAGGATCAATAGCTCAAAATAATCAAAATCCGATTTTTGCAGCATCTCTTTAATAGCTAAATTTTCAAGACTTGGTGCCTGAATAAAACATTCTATTTTTTCTGGAAGAATATTCAGTACATCTATTATAAAACCATTTTTATTTTGCTCCATTTATTCCAATATTTTATTTCCACTATTTGGAAGTACTTTTTTATTTAGGTACAAAATCAACATTTATATACCTTTGAGGAGTTACCTCTTTTCCACCTACTTCTTTGGTATCGTATGAGACTCTATCCTAAAGTCTAGTTTTTGAGTACCCTTTTGAAACGTCATATTAATCTCTTGTGTCGGATTTAAAGGATTTACCTTAACAGTTCCTCCTTGTACCTTAATATCATCAAGTGTATTAAGCACCTTTTGAACATTTGGACTTACTCCTTGGATAACTTCTGCCCCAACTTTTATCCCTGTGGATGATAATTCACCGATAGTACTCGTTGCACTTGTGGCTTTGGATATACCTGAAACAACTTCTGCTGTCCCGTCGGCAAATGCAAAACCACCTAAAATATTACCTGTAATGGATGTAATTTTTTCTCCATTACCACTTTTAATTGCTTCAAAACTATCGCTTATCAAATTTTCTATTGCTTCTACCGTTTCTTTAGGGTGAATAATCAAATCTGATACATCTTTAAATCCATTCCAAAGTCTTTTAATGTAAGCCTTTGTCAGTGGGAATTTTGGAAGATCTTCATAAAACCTCCCTGTCGGATCAATAAACCGTACCGGATTATTCGCACAATAAGCATCGGGAGTTAAGTTCGGGTATTTGTCGCTTAGCGAGGCTACGCTATGCCAGATGTTTAGGTCGGGGTGGTAGAAGTAAGGTGACGTTTCCATAATCTTTGAGGATTGATATGGCGAAGGTAAATAAAAAAATGAAAGAATAGGCTCATAATTAAACAATTTTCATTTCTTGATTTTTTCACTTTCCACTTCCCATTTTTTACTTAAATGACTCTGTCCGAGCAAGTTGGCTGCGTGAGGGCGCAGGTGGAAAGCCCGCAAGGGCGGAAGCCGCTGGGGACGCAGCGGCAAAAAAGCGACTTTAGAAGCTCTTTTTGCCGCTTTGCGTCCCCACGGCTTGTGCCCGCGGACTTGGAACCGAAGACCGACCCCGAGCGTAGCGAGGGGGCACGCCCTGAAGAAAATGATGATTATTATTTTTACCTTTATAAAAAAAAGAGACGTACCATAGTGATTGATACGTCTCTCTTCTTATTAAAAATAAATATTTTTATAGGGCATTAACCTTTTTCATTAATCCCGATTTTAAATTGGCAGCTTTGTTTTTGTGAATAATCCCTCTTTTTGCAAGTTTATCAATTAAAGACATAACCTGAGGAAGTTTTTCGGTCGCTTCTGCTTTATCTTCCGTTAATCTTATGTTTTTTAATGCATTACGCATTGTTTTAGCATGATATCTATTGGTTAATCTTTTTTTGTTACTTGAACGGATTCTCTTTAAAGCCGATTTGTGATTTGCCATCTTGTTTCTCTATTTTTATTGTTTATTTTTTAATTATTATTGGGGTGCAAAAATAACAATTTTATTTGATATAATGAATAGTTTTAAAATCTTTTTTCTTTTTTATTCAATTACAGCATGATAATCAACGATACCGCTTAATTTTAAAGCCATTTTATAACTTTCATAAATCTTGGTATAGTTGCTATTATCAGTGTTTAAAGTAACAAAAATACGCATTTTGCTATTGTTTTTAAGTAAATTTGTTTCTTGTTTCGTCAATTTAATCGGTATAATGGAGCGAGTCGCAGCTGTAACTCCCTCTTCGATTAATTGAGCCGGCGATATTAGCTTGTCATTTTCAATCATTGTACAAACACTATTTCCTAATTGGTCGATGATTTCCAATTTAATGCGAGCAGAAAATGGGAAGCCGTTTTCAACAATTAAATTCAAGTTCAGTGAATTGATGTTTGCTAAATCTTCTCCTACCGAGTAGGGCAATTCGTCTCGTAAAGTCAGATTGGCGGCTGTAAAAGAGAGGGGGATTTCAAGATAGAGACGCGTGTTGAAATCGTGAAGTCGGTAGACAAAATCGTTGCCCGAAGAGATATTTCCCATTGGGTTCACCTCTAAGGATGCGCAGTAGGAGATTTTGTCGGGGAAAGCGGTTAATAACTCTAAAATATTGGAATTGGTTATGTCAATTTCAGTTTGCGAGGGGATAACCGGATTGTGAGGGAGATTTGTTTCAGAAGCACGTGTAATATTGATGGTAGAGTTAATTAATGAACTTTGAAACGGAATTTCGCTGTTATTTTTTGTGTTCGTAGCGGAGAGTTTTTGTAGCTGAAATTGCAAATCGGCGCCAATTCCATTTTGGATTGTCAAAAAGGCTCTTGATTTCTCTAAATCAAGGGTGCCTTCAGTAATTCTATCAAAGAAGGTGATTTCTTCCGTTTTCGGTCCGTAATTTTGGCGTTGTTTGCCAAAATATCCTTTGATATAAGCGAGGTCAATATCTTCAAAATGAATTTTTAAAAATAGTTGATTCCCGATTGCACGGGCAGAATCGGTAGCTTGTGGCGAAACTCTTACGGAAAGAATATTTTGATAGGAGTTAAAGCTGTTTAATTGCGGTCCTCGTAAATCGAGACGGTATGCATCCAAGTTGATTCTTGCTGTATAATTGTTACTATGCGCATTTCCTTTCGGGATAGTAACTTTTTTTCTCAGGGGATTCCCATTTAGTTTTGCTGCCGGAATTTGATACTCTATCTCAATGGGCTGGTCAAACGGATTTATGACTTCAAAGGTTAAAAATCCTTTATACAGTGCAATTTGTGTCAATTCTACGGGAGAGAGTTGTAGTGTTTGCAGTTCGTTTTTATAGAAAAAAAGTGCATTCGGAGCTAAAAGAGCTGTGTTAGGAATCTCTAAATCCAATTGGAAGATGGAATCGGGAAAAGTAGTTATCGAATTGGTGGAAAGAGAAAATAACTTCTTGTCAATAACCAAAGAGAGTAACCGGTTCTCGTCAACGCTTATCATGCTATCGGGAAGAATATTCGTAAATGAAAGTTCCGTTTGAAAAAGAGGCAAATTGAGCGAGGTATCCCATTCTATAGGATTTTTTTTACAACCTATCAGGAGTATAAGCAAGATGTAAATCGCTAATAGTCGTTTCATCGCCTTATTTTAAGGTTACAAAATTAATAATTATTAAGTTCACTGTTATCAATTATATCGAAATCATTATTTTCTTCATCCTCTTCATCTTCATCCTCATCTGCAAAATAAATTTTTCTCTTCGGTCCTTCATTCCTATAAAAAAAGGCTAAAATCACTCCTGTTATAGCTCCCGATAGGTGTCCTTCCCACGAAATATGTTTATCGGGAAATAGTGCGGGGAAAAATCCCCACACCAAACTCCCGTATAGAAAAACGATAATAAGCGTATATGCCATTAGAGTCGTTTCCATTTTTATGATAGATATCGTTACCAAAAAAAAAGCAAAAGCATATACTAAGCCGCTGGCGCCGATATGAATGCCGGGACTGCCGATGCTCCAAGTTAAAATCCCTGTTATAAGTCCGCTCATTATAAAAATGAGAAGAGATTTTTCCTGAAAAAAATAGAAAATTCCAAAACCGAGAAATAGGAGAGGGAGGCTGTTGGAAAAAAGGTGTTCGAGGTCGGCGTGTAAAAAGTGCATCGTTACAATTCCTCTCAATCCGTTGATTGTACGAGGGAAAAGTCCAAATTCATTCCAATTCAACATAAAAGTATTGTTGAGCAAAAAGAGAATCCATAAAATCCCAATAAAAATAATTGATTTTGTTAAGGCAAGAAAGAATTTTTGTTTTTCGGAATTAAAATCGGAATTATTCACGCCTATTACTTTTCATTTATTTGAGTAGATAATGATTTGCAAAGGTACATTTTAATTTTTATTTTAAATGCTCGTCTATTCTATTATTGCAAAAAAGAAGGTGCATATTTTTGTATTTTTGCAAAGCAAAACTCAATAGTACATGAATACTGAAAATACGATTTTATCGCAACTCAATAGTTCACAACAAGAGGCTGTAAAGCATATCGAAGGACCGTTAATGCTGATTGCCGGTGCCGGCTCCGGCAAAACTCGCGTCTTGACTCACAGAATTGCCTATATGTTGACAAAGGGGATTTCACCATATAATATTTTAGCGTTAACCTTTACCAATAAGGCGGCAAAAGAGATGCGAGAGCGTGTCTACGACTTAATTGGTGAAGCCAACGCCAAAGCCACTTCTGTCGGTACGTTTCACTCTATTTTTTTACGAATCCTCCGAATCGAAGCCACAAAATTGGGTTTTAGAGAGAATTTAACGGTCTACGATACCGATGATGCTAAAAATGTTCTTAAAAATATCATTAAAGATATGAATTTGGACATTAAGACCTATCTTCCGGGTTACGTATTGTCGCGAATCTCTAATGCAAAATCAAGTTTGCTTTCTGCCGAAGATTACGCCCAAAGTCCGGAGATTGCCCAAGCAGACGCTGTGAGCGGACTTCCTATGATAGGTGAGATTTTTTTACGTTATGCAGCACGGCTACGAAAGTCAAATGCGATGGATTTTGACGATTTGTTATACTTTATGAACGTTTTACTACGCGATTTTCCGGAGACGTTACTAAAATATCAAAGACGGTACCGTTATATTTTAGTTGACGAGTATCAGGATACTAACTACGCTCAATATCTTATTGTGAAAAAATTGGCAGCCCTATCGCGTAATATTTGTGTAGTCGGCGATGACGCTCAAAGTATTTATGCTTTCAGAGGAGCTAATATTGAAAATATTTTAAATTTCAGACGTGATTATCCCGAAGCAAAATTGGTGAAACTGGAACAGAATTATCGTTCTACTAAAAATATTGTGAAAGCGGCTAATGCAATTATTAAGTACAATACCGAACAGTTGCAGAAAGAGGTGTGGACAAATAATGACGAAGGAGCAAAAATTACCATTCACTCCTTGAGCAATGAGACCGAAGAAGCAAATACCGTTGCCAATTCTATTTTGGATATGAAACTCAATTTCCATTTGAAAAATAATCAATTTGCTATTTTATATCGTACAAATGCGCAATCGAGGGCTTTGGAAGAGACGTTGATGAAACGAAATATCCCCTATAAAATTTACGCCGCAACCTCTTTTTATAACCGCAAAGAGATTAGAGATTTGATAGCTTATTTCAGATTAACGGTTAATAATTATGATGAAGAGGCGTTAAGGCGCATTATTAATTATCCGCACCGTGGAATCGGTGCGACTACGTTAGAGAAAATTACCGTCGCCGCCGATGAATACAACGTACATCTTTGGAATATTGTAAATGAGCCGCATGTTTATAATCCGGAGGTAAATTCTCCGACTAAGACAAGATTACAAGATTTTGCCTCTAAAATAAAGTCCTATACGGCACAAATTCAAAAAATGAATGCGTACGATTTGGCGATGCACATTGTTACAACCTCGGGCATGTTGCTTGCATTAAAAGAGAATATCGCGGAAAAGGAGAGATTAGAAAATGTAGAAGAGATGTTGGATTCGATAAAAAGTTTTACGGAAAAACAACCCGATAACCTTTTCAATGAAGAGACAGGCGAAATGATTGAAAATTATGTTCCGACTTTAGATAGATATCTTGAAAGTGTTGCGTTGTTAATTGATGACGTTGACGAAGATAAAGAAGATGAAGATAAAGTGAAATTAATGACAATTCATGCGGCTAAAGGGTTGGAATTTGACCATGTTTATGTTACGGGAATGGAAGAGAATCTTTTTCCTTCCTCTCTTTCTCTTGGTACAAAACGGGAGTTAGAGGAGGAGCGACGACTCTTTTACGTAGCCGTTACCCGTGCTAAAAAATCTTTAACACTGACTCACTGTCAAATGAGATATAAATATGGATCGCCGATGTTTTGCGAAAGAAGTCGTTTTCTTGATGAAATCCCGGACAATTATCTGAAAATTATACAAAAAGCCTCTTCAAAAGCGTCTTTTTCAGGCAGTTATGCTTCTTCTAATTGTGGAAAATCTTCCTATTCCGTGCCTTTAAGTGTTAAGAAAAGTGTCCCGAAAACGTCCAAGCAGATAAACACCGCCTCTATCGGTAAAGAAGCCACGCCCGATGATATTGTTCCTAATATTAGGGTTTATCATGCAACATTTGGCTACGGTAACGTTATTAAAACAGATGGTGTTTCTCATGATAAAAAAGCGGTAGTCAATTTCGATTCAGTAGGAGAGAAAACGTTATTATTAAAATTTGCAAAATTAATTTTGCCTTATAAATAGTGTAAAGATGAAAAGAGTGATTTTTTTTATAAGTTTATTGGTAATTATTCTATTATCATCTTGCCAAAGAGATATTTACGGAAGAAATCAGCGGAAAATCGATAGAAGTTGCGGCTGCGAAAATTTGCAGAAAGGTTATAAAAATGAAACTTTATGTCAAAATTAGTAGCTATTTCATTAGATAAAATTTTAGAGCAATATTTTCCTGCTTCCTCTCACCATTTTGTTAGACCTTTTTTTGATAATAATCCCTTTAATTTTACTGTAACCACTCATCGTCAGAGTAAAAAGGGGGATTTCAGAACGAGTAGAAATTTAATTAACGGTGCTACGATTACCGTCAACGGAACGTTGCATCAATATGAATTTTTATTAGTATTCTTGCATGAATTGGCTCACTATTTTGTGGCAAAGGAGAAACCTGCGAATGTAAAGCCGCACGGCAAAGAGTGGAAAATGTGCTATAAGAAATTGGTAGAAGATGCTTTAGAGCAGGTGGAACTTCCGTCAGATATTGTTGAAGCGTGGCGTCAGCACTTAAAAAATATTAAAAGTTCAAGTTCTACTGACCCTCACTTAGTCGCCGTTTTTAAAAAATATGATACTCGCACTTCCAATAAAGTTATGGTCGGCGAGTTGCAAGTAGGGGACATTTTTCTTTTCAGGAATTTACAGTTTCGAGTTGACTCTTTCGCTCGCACACGTGCAAAATGTACTCTATTGGCTAATAATAAGCAGTTTTTAATTGGAAAAACCGCACTCGTGCTCAAGGCGTAAAATCATAAATTTAAAAATGCTTTTGTTCTTCTTCTGATTTCTCCCTATAAATATTATAATAATAATTTCAATTTTAATATTTATCAGGGCGTGCCCCCTCGCTACGCTCGGGGTCGGTCTTCGGTTCCAAGTCCGCGGTCGCAAGCCGTGGGGACGCAAGGCGGCAAAAAGAGCTTACAAGCTCGCTTTTTTGCCGCCGCGTCCCCAGCGGC